>Ga0065721_10050102_pt1 | contig 23314 bp, 21 predicted proteins | sample Mesricmetagenome_FD_59108 | JGI IMG/M metagenome (GOLD analysis project Ga0065721, IMG submission 59108) | Mesophilic microbial community from rice straw/compost enrichment Sample: eDNA_1 v2 (version 2) | ecosystem: Engineered > Solid waste > Grass > Composting > Bioreactor | place: USA: Davis...
CTTCGATAGCTTAGCTGCTGTGATCGGCAAGCTTGACCATCAGCTTCGCCATCGTTTTACGATCGCTTTCATCCCCTACGTCCCAAAGCTCTTTCAACACTCGTTCTTCGTCGTTTTTAGGATCGACCTTCGTATCCAGGAACGACCCGATCTCGTAGGCCAGCTTCGAAATGACCTCTTCGTTGATGCCCATTTTTTTAGCCGCGCTGACGCGATCTCCCAAAAACTTCTTCCAGGTGTCGAAATCGTTGAGTACGGTTGACATGTTACAGCCTCCTCGATGGATACGGGATAAAAGCTCATCGATAATATGCGCGAGCATGGCCGTAATTATGCGTCATTCCCCGTTCCAACCGCCGTTGATTCCGATCACTTGCCCGGTGACGTAACTCGCGTTATCCGAGACGAGGTAACGGACAAGCGAAGCGACTTCCTCCGCCGTACCTAGCCGACCAAGAGGGATCGATTGGCGCAGCGACGCCTTATCGTCCTCGCCCAGCGAGGCAAGCATGTCCGTATCGATCGCGCCAGGCGCCACGGCGTTCACCGTAACGCCGGAGGAGGCCAGCTCCTTCGCCATTGATTTGACGAACGCGTTCAAGCCGCCTTTGGACGCCGCGTACACCGCTTCTCCGGCAGCCCCGACGACTCCCCACAGACTGGACAGGTAGACGAATCTCCCCCATCTATTCCATGTCATAGCCGGTCCGAACAGCTTCGTTAGATGATAAGCGCTCTTCAGATGAAGCGTAAATAAGTCGTCCCATACGTCTTCGCCGGTATCCTCGAGAAGACCGTAGTGAGCGGCTCCGGCACCATGCACGATGACGCCAGGCTCCCAGCCTTCCGCGTCCAGCTTCGACTTCATTTCGCGCAGCGATTGCCCCGAGCGAGCATCCGCCTGCACGACGATCGCGCGACTCCCGAACGAACGGCATGCCGCTGCGACTTCCTCCGCTTGCCGAGCAGCCGAGAAGTATTGAACGGCAACGTCGAAGCCGTCGGCCGCCAGCTGCCTCGCCACCGCGGCCCCGATGCCTCGGGAGCCGCCGGTGACAAACGCTATGCGATTCAAGAGGAGGCTTTGCTCCTCACGACCGCGACGGCAAGCTGCTCGGGGTTGACGTGCTCGCGAAGCCGCTCGTTCACTTCGTCCGGCGTTAAGCTTTCGAACACCTCTACGGCGCGGAACAGGTCGCCGCCCTTGTGACGATACCGCGTAAACTCGCTGGCGATCGCTTCCGGGCTGTTGAACATGCGCAGCATCGCTCCGATCCGCTTGCGGCGCGTGCGCTCGAAGATCGCCTCCGGAATGCCTGCGGAAGCCGCCTCGTACATCGCCTCGGTGACGCGGCGCACGAGCTCGTCGGGATCTGGCGTCTCCCCGCCGATAACGGAGAACGCATAACCCGGGCCCGTGTTGAACTCATGCCCGAAGCTGTCGGAGATTAAGTTGTCGTCGTACAGCGACTGATACAGCGGCGAGCTGGAGCCGAGTACCGCTTCAAGCATGATTTTGCTGGACAGCTCGTAACGAATGGCGTCGCGTCCCGTGCCCGGGTCGTCTTTAAATCCGAACATGCATTTCGGAAGCGACACGGGAAGGACGATCTCCTTCTTCTTCTGGTGAACCTTCTTCGGCTCTTCCTCGAACAGCCGTTTAATTTCGCCGCCGGGACCGAACGTCTTGCTTGCTTGATCCCGCTTCACCTGCGCCATCGTCTCTTCCGGATCGACGCCGCCTACGACGAACAGCGTCATATTCGAAGGATGGTAGAACGTATGGTAGCAATCGTACAGCATTTCCTTCGTGATGGAGCGGACCGAATCGGCCGTTCCCGCGATATCGATATGGACGGGATGCTTCTCGTACATCGCCTCGTTCAAGCCGAAGTAGACCCGCCAATCGGGATTGTCCCTGTACATATCGATTTCTTGGACGATAATGCCTTTTTCCTTCTCGACGTTCTCGTCTGTAAAGTAAGGATTTTGCACGAAATGCAGCAGCGTGTCGAGATTAGCGGCAATATCCTTGGTGGCGGAAAATAAATAGACGGTCCGGTCGAAGCTCGTATAGGCGTTAGCCGAGGCTCCTTGGGTTGCGAACTTGGAGAAAATATCGCCATCCTGCTCCTCGAACATTTTATGCTCCAGGAAATGGGCAATGCCGTCCGGCACGCGAATCGTCTCCCCGCTTGGAACGGTGAAGTGATTGTCAACGGAACCGTACTTCGTCGTGAACGTCGCGTACGTCTTCGTAAAGCCGGGCTTCGGCAGGATGAACACCTCCAGCCCGTTGTCCAGCTTCTCGTGCCAGATCTTCTCTTGCAGCTTCGGATATTCGAGTGGCGGCATCGTCAGCCCTCCTCCTTCATGTCGCGCAGGAAGTATATCGTGTCCAGCTTCACCAAGTGAGCAGCCGCCGTAGCCTGCTCCGGCGTGACTGCTTCGATGTCCGCAATGAAGCTTTCGCCCGTGCGACTAGCGCCGGATACCACGTTGCTGAAATCGAACGAGATGCGCTCGAACGCCGAATCCTGCAGCTCCCGCAGCTGGTTCACGATCATCGCCTTCGTTCGCAGCACGTCCGTCTCCGAGAAGTCGCCGGCTTTAAGCGCTTCAAGCTGATCCTGCATAATGCGCGAGGCTCTCTCGAAGTTTTTGATCTCGATGCCGGATTGAAGCGTCAAGAGACCCTTATGCCCGTCTAACCTGGACGAGGCGTAGTACGCGAGGCTCGCTTTCTCCCGCACGTTAACGAACAGCTTGGAGTGAGGGAACGCTCCCAGCAAGCCGTTATACACGAGCAGTGCCGCGTATTCGTCGCTGGCGTACGAAGCGCCGACGCGAAGCCCCATATTCAGCTTTCCTTGCCCGACCTCGAGCCGCTCCTGAATCGTCTGCACTTCAGGTCTGGCCTCTAGTAACTTAGGCGGGGTGTATGCGGATGGTGCGCCGTCCGGCAGATCGAACGATCGCTTCGCGAACGCCGCGACCTCCTCCAGCGTCGTATCGCCCGCTACGTATAGGTCCAAATTCGCTTGGTTCAGCCAACGCGTATAAGAGTCGTATAGCGAGGCTCCGTCGATTGCCGCGAGCTCATCCTTACGTCCGAGCGCAAGGAGTCGGTACGGTTCGTTCGAGCACATCTCTTCGATGCAGCGCTCGGACGCGTAACGGATTTTATCGTTGATGATCGCGTCGATGCGTTTGCTTACCGTCGTCTTCTCCGCTTCCACGTACTTGGAGCGAAAATGTCCATTCTCCGTCGCGGGTCTCGTCAATACCTCGCCTAGGAAGGAAATCGCCTCGCCGAGCAGCGGCTGCGACGAAGACACGAACCGATCGTTAATGATGTCCAGACGAAAATTAACGATCTGATTATCGCCGCGTTTATACAGGTCGAAGCCGAATCCGGCGCCGTACAGCTCGTCGAGCTTCTCGCGGAAAGAGATCGTCTCCGGATAGGACTGCGTCCCCCGACGAAGCACGAAAGGGGTGAGCGCGATCGGCGTCACCCCGGATTCGGTAAGCGGTACCCCTGCGAACAACGACACGGCGAACGTTTTGAAGCGCTTGGTCGGCAACACGTGCAGCCTCAGACGACCGAGCGTGCCTCTTTGGAACTGTTCCGACATTTACTCATGCCCCTTACTTAGTAAATTCGCGTCCTCGTCTCGTTGCTTTCAGCCCCATTCTACCTGATTGAACAAGCAGGAAGCAAATGCTGGGAAACTCCCCCCACAAAGTGACGCGAAGCTTTGAAGCCTATTCCGAGTACTTTGCGTGGACCCGAGAACAAGAAGAATCAGCGGCAGAAAATATGCTTCCCGATCGTCTTGTACTGCGGGCGCGACCAGATCCATTTCGACGTGGCCGTCGCGGGGTTGAAGTAATATAAGCAGCCGTCGGTAGGATCCAAGCCGCTGACCGCGTCCTTCACCGCCTTCAAAGCGCTTTCGTTAGGCGTGAGCCAGATTTGACCGTCGGCCACCGCCGTGAAAGCACCTGGTTGGAAAATAACGCCCGAAGCCGTATTCGGGAAATTCGCAGACTTCACGCGGTTAAGAATGACGGCAGCGACCGCCACTTGCCCGATGTAAGGCTCGCCGCGGGATTCGCCATAGACGGCGTTCGCCATCATTTTCAAATCTTTGGACGTCAGCCCCAGATTGTTATTGGCAGGGAGCTTCGAGGCGCTAGCCGAGCTTCCTCCTCCCCCTCCCCCTCCTCCGGAAGAGGCTGCGCCGCCAGGCAGCTCGTCGGCTGTAGGCTTCCAATTTTTCGTGGCGCTCCATAGCTTGAGCTTTGTTTTCGCTCCGACGATGCCGTCCGACTTCAAGCCGAACTTCCACTGGAACCACGTGACCGCGTTCTTCGTCTCGCTCCCGAAGACGCCGTCTACTTTTCCGTTGAAATACCCTAGCGCCTTAAGTCTACCTTGCAATTCATAAATATCTTTGCCAGTCGAACCTTGCTTAAGCGTCGTCGTACCGAACGTCTCGCGGCTCAGCCCGTGATTTTGCAGCGTATAGAGGCCGAGCAAGCCGAACACCAAGCAAACGGTCAGGATGACTAGACGATAGCTCACCGTATTCACGCCTTTCTTCGTAATCCATGTTGGTCGTTCGCCCGTTAGTATGAGATACGTGAAACCCTCTTATACCCATTTCGGGCAGCACAAACAAAAAGCCCGCCGCCCCTTATCGGGACAGCGAGCGAATGGAATAATGGCTGGAAATTACGAGGAAATGCGCTGCTGGTACTGCTCCATCGTCATGAGCACCTCGCGAGGCTTGCTGCCTTCGTAAGGGCCGACGATGCCTTTGGCTTCCATCGTGTCAATAAGCCTCGCGGCACGGGTGTAGCCGACTCTCATGCGGCGCTGCAGCAGCGAGACGGACGCTTGCTTCGCTTCGATAATGATCTGCACCGCTTGATCGAACAGCTCGTCGAGCATTTCGTCGGGCGAATCCGATTCGGTCTCGTCGACTTCGGGCACGAGATCTTCGTTGTACTCGGCCTCAGCTTGTCCGCGGGCGAATCCAACGACCTGCTCCACCTCGTTATCCGACAAGAATGCGCCTTGCACCCGAATCGGCTTGGAGGCTCCCATCGGCAGGAACAGCATGTCTCCCCGACCGAGCAGCTTCTCCGCGCCGACCATGTCGAGTATCGTGCGCGAATCGACCTGCGACGATACGCCGAATGCAATCCGGCTCGGAATGTTCGCCTTGATGACGCCGGTAATGACGTCGACCGAAGGTCGCTGCGTGGCGATGATCAGATGGATGCCCGCGGCGCGAGCCATCTGCGCCAAGCGGGTAATCGCGTCCTCGACGTCGCCGGCGGCGACCATCATCAGATCGGCCAGCTCGTCGACGATAACGACGATGTAAGGCAGAACGCCGTCCGGATTGTCTCCGCTCATCATCAGCGCGTTGTAACCCTCGATATTGCGGGTACCGGACTTGGAAAACTTCTCGTACCGCTTCTCCATCTCCACGACGATCTTCTTCAGCGCGAGAGATGCGCGGCGCGGGTCCGTGACGACAGGCGCCAGCAAATGCGGAATGCCGTTGTATACGTTCAGCTCGACCATCTTCGGGTCGATCATCAGAAACTTCACTTCGTCAGGCTTCGCCTTATAGAGCAAGCTCGTAATGATGCCGTTGATGCAGACGGATTTACCCGAGCCGGTCGCGCCCGCGACGAGCAAATGCGGCATCTTCGCCAGGTTGCCGACGATCGGCTGCCCGGAGATGTCCCGCCCGAACGCGATCGTCAGCTTAGCCTGCGATTCCTGGAACGGCTGAGTCTCCAGCACCTCGCGAAGCGTAACGACGCTGACCTCGTTGTTCGGAACCTCGATGCCGATCGCTGCTTTGCCAGGGATCGGAGCTTCCATCCGAATGTCCTTGGCCGCCAGCGCAAGCGCGATATCGTCGGTCAAGCTGACGATACGGCTGACCTTGACCCCGACGTCGGGCTGCAGCTCGTACCGCGTAACGGCTGGTCCTCTCGCCACGTCGAGCACTTTCGCACGAACGCCGAAGCTCTCGAGCGTCGCTTCAAGCTTACGAGCGGTGCTCATATAATCGGCGGCGTTGCCGGCTTTGCCGGTTCCCGTCGGCTTGTCGAGCAGATTCAGACCCGGCAGTCGATACGGCTTCGACGGCTTGCGCACCGGTTTCGGCGCCTCAGGCACTGCCGCAAGCTCCGCGACGTCGCCTGCCTGCGGCTGATCGGCGTCCTCGGTAGGCACGTTCTCTTCCTCGCCGAGATCTAGCTCAGCTTGCACGAGATTAGCCGGCGCTTCCGGTTCTTCATCTCGATGATCTTCGTCATCCCAAGTCGGTGTTGGGTAAACCTGCTGAGCGAAATCCGTAAATCTCGGCTGCGGCTGCTCTTGCGGCTGAGACTGAGACTGTGAGACTGACGCAATCGGAGACATGTCGTCCGTATCGCGATCGTCTTCCTCATGCATCGTATGTACGACGGAAGGCTGGGCTTTAGCAGCCGGCGCCGCATCGGCTTTCTTCGAAGCCTTAATGTTGAGGTTAACCGGTTCGTCCTCGCCCCACTGATCCTCCGGCATGCCTCCGGTATCACGTTCCGGTTTGCCGTGGAACAGCTGGAAGAACAACGGCGTCTTCCGCTGCCGCGGCATGAGCGGCTGCTCGTCCATCGCGTCGTCATCCGGTTCGAGCGGAATAGCCGGTATTACCGCTGGCTTCCCTGCGCCTTTGACGGGCACCGCTTTCGCGCGCAGCAGCTTGCTGCCGGAAGACAGCCGCGCTGCGAGCAGCGGCATGACGCGCATGAGGAATAGGCGGATCGCTTTGCCCATCTCGACGTAAGAGCGATTCGTGATAAGCAATAAAGCGATCGCGAATTCGATAATAAGCACGAATTTCGCGCCGTAATAGCCGAATAGCCAATAGAGAACCGAATATTGCAGCGCGCCGGTCATGCCGCCGCCGATATCCTTCTGCGTGATCGATACGTCCTCTTCCGGAGGAACCGCCCAAAGCTGTTCCTTTAATTGATCCATCGTCTGGCTGACGATATTCGACGGCGTTACCGCGTCTACTGGACCGAGACTATTGTCGATCGCGGCCATCGCGCTCCATAAGGTAAAACCAAGCACGACGATAAGAAAGCCGGATCTTCGCGACGTCCAACCGCGCGGCCAGCTGCGTTTAATCATGACGTATAATCCGATCCACACGCCCGCAAGCGCAAGCATATAATAATGGATGCCAAGGAGGAAGCCGAACAGCTTCGAAAGCGATCTTCCGACGGCGGCTTCTCCGGAGATGGCGATAACCGATAACGTAATCAATAGAATGCCGTACACTTCGTACTTCAAGCTTGCTCCGAACGGAGCGCGTTTCTTTTTGCGTTTAGCCAAAGCTGCCACCTCCCGGTTCAACATTATACCACAGTTGCCGCGAGGTTGGCAGAAGTTCCCGAAGACTTACATCCCTAGTCCCGCTTGAGCGGTATCGCTTTCATCGTTAGCCTTCGTTGCATAATAGATCGAACGTCCCGGCATATAATCGGGATTTAAGTATTGGTCGAGCGGAGCGGACAGCAGCCGTACGATCGTGCCGACTCCCGGCGCGGTCGGGCGGACCTGCATCGTCACTTCTCCGTGCGTAATCTCCACGAACGGTCCCGGTTCCGCTTGCATGCCGTCGAGAACGAGCTCCAGAGGCATTGTCGTATAGAGCGTCATCCTACGGTCGCCCCTTCCGTTTTCGCCTTTTTGCGTTCGGCGATTCGTCGATTCAGCTCGCGCAAGCCGTCGCCGAGTCCGCCGACCGCGTTGATTAATCCGTGCTTAACCGCATCGGCTCCGATGACGGTCGTGCCGATATCCCGCGTCAGCTCGCCGGTTTTGAACATCAGCTCCTTGAACGTTTCTTCCGTAATGCCGGAATGACGAACGACGAATCGCGTGACGCGCTCCTGCATTTTCTCCAAATACTCGAACGTTTGAGGAACTCCGATGACGAGACCGGTCATCCGAATCGGGTGAATCGTCATCGTGGCGGTATCGGCGATGAACGTATAATTCGAAGAGACGGCGATCGGCACTCCGATCGAATGGCCTCCGCCCAGCACGACGGTGACAGTCGGCTTGCTTAGCGATGCGATCATCTCCGCAATGGCCAGTCCCGCTTCGACGTCCCCCCCGACCGTGTTAAGTACGATCAGCAAGCCCTCGATCTTAGGATTCTGCTCGGCGGCGACAAGCTGCGGTATGACGTGCTCGTACTTCGTCGTTTTATTTTGCGGCGGGAGCATGAGATGCCCTTCCACCTGACCGATGATCGTGAGGCAGAATATATTCGATTCTCCCGGCGGCAGAGGCGTCTGACCGAGCTGTACGATCGATTCCGTCGTCGCGGACGCCTTGCGGCCTTCTTCGGCAGGATTCGCGTTCGGATTCGCGTTCGGTTCCTCGCCGTTTGCCTCGTTCTTGTCTTTGTTGCTCAACTTGATCCCTCCATCGCTGCATCGCATCCTATTGGCTTGACATAGTATGGTCGGAGAGGGAACAAATATACGAGCATAGACAGAACAAAAACCGCCCCCCTTCGCGAATCGCGCGGTAGGGAACGGTTTTGAATGAGTGTGGGTTATGTTTCTCTCTTATACTTCCATGATGATCGGCAAGATCATCGGTCTGCGTCTCGTTTGCTCGTACAGGAACCGGCCGAGCGCGTCCTTGACGTTCGTCTTCAGCGACGCCCACTCGTTCACGTTATCGTTCATCAGCTTCTGCAGCGTACCCGTTACGATACGGTTCGCTTCTTCGAGAAGCCCCTCGGACTCTCTCACGTACACGAAGCCGCGCGAGATAATGTCCGGTCCGGACATAATGGCGCCGTCTTGCTTGCTCAGCGTAACGACGACGACGAGGATACCGTCTTGGGACAGCAATTTGCGGTCGCGCAGGACGATGTTGCCTACGTCACCTACGCCAAGTCCGTCGATCAACACGTTGCCGGACGGAATTTTGCCGGCTTTACGAGCCGTACCGTTCTGGAACTCGACCGTGTCTCCGTTATCGATAAGGAAAATATTTTCCTTAGGAATGCCCACCGCTTCGCCCAGCAAGCCGTGATGGCGGAGCATCCGATATTCGCCGTGGATCGGAATGAAATATTGCGGCCGAATGAGATTCAGCATCAGCTTCAATTCTTCTTGGCTGCCGTGTCCGGATACGTGTACGCCGGAAATCGATCCTGGTCCATAGATAACATGCGCGCCGAGTCGCATTAATTCGTCTACCGTACGGCCGACATAACGCTCGTTACCCGGGATCGGGGTAGCGGCGATAACGACGGTGTCGCCTGGCAGAATGTCGACTTTGCGGTGTGTCGATCTTGCCATGCGTGTAAGCGCAGACATAGGTTCACCCTGGGAGCCCGTCGATAGGATAACGACGCGGTCCGCGGGGAGCTTGTTCACTTCTTCCGGCTCGATGAGCATACCTTCCGGAATGTTCAAGTAGCCGAGTTCGGACGCGATCGTTACGACGTTAACCATGCTGCGTCCGATGACGGTCATTTTGCGGCGCGTTTCGACCGCTGCATTAATGACCTGTTGAATCCGATGCACGTTCGATGCGAAAGTCGCAACGACGACGCGTTGTTTGGAGCTGCGGAAAATCTCTTCGAATTCTTTGCCGATGTTGCTCTCCGACGGCGTGAATCCCGCGCGCTCCGCGTTCGTGCTGTCCGATAGCAGCGCTAATACGCCGCGACTGCCGATTCCGGCCATCCGCTGCAAGTCCGCATACTGCTCGTTCACCGGCGTATGGTCGAACTTGAAGTCGCCCGTATGAACGACGATACCTTCCGGAGTATCCAGGCATACGCCGACGGAATCCGGAATACTGTGATTCGTACGGAAGAAGCTCGCTTTAATCGAACCGAGCTGCAGCTCCGTTGCTTCGTTAATGAGAATCCGCTTCGTGTCGCCGAGCAAGCCCGCTTCCTTCAGCTTGTTCTCGACAAGACCGAGCGTCAGTTTCGTGCCGTAGATCGGCACGTTCAATTGCTTCATGATGTACGGCAGACCGCCGATGTGGTCTTCGTGGCCGTGCGTTAGCAGAATGCCCCGTACTTTATCACGGTTTTCCAATAGATAAGTAATGTCCGGAATAACGACGTCGATGCCGAGCATCTCTTCCTCTGGAAACTTTAATCCGGCATCAACGACGATAATATCGTTCGCGTATTGAATGCAATACATGTTTTTGCCGATCTCACCTACGCCGCCGAGCGCGAAAATGAGCAATTTATCTTGGTTGTTTTTCTTAGACAAGTGTAGTACCTCCCGAATCATCTCGACGATCCCGTTCGATATGAAATTTTCAAGTAGCTAAATATTGGCCGCACCCAATCACTCTCAATCATTATACATGAAGCAAAAGAACAAAAACAAGTTGACCTGACACGTTCTTAACCCAGCAAAAAAACCGATATCCAGCGGATACCGGTTTCGCGGGTAAGGGAGCTTAGCGGCGAACGACAGAAATCCGATGGTTAAGCTTTCATTAACGCTTGCAGGAATTCCGCCTCAGCCTCGTTCACGCCTGTTAGCGGCAAACGAACGCCTCCGACAGGCAGGCCGCGCAGGCCGAGCGCATGCTTGACCGCTACCGGGTTCGGCACCGGGTGCGGGCAATTGAACAAGCCTTTGAAATACGGATAGCATTGCTGATTGAGTGTTATCGCTTCTTGGACGTTGCCCGCCAAGTAAGCGTCGATCAGCTTCTTCATCTGCGCGCCGATGACGTGGCTGGCGACGCTGACGATGCCATACCCGCCGACCGACAATACTGGCAGCGTAAGCGAATCATCGCCGCTGTATACGACGAAGCCTTCAGGCGCTCCGCTGACGATTTCCGTCACTTGCTCCAAACCGGCGCACTCTTTGGTCGCTACGATGTTCGGAATTTGCGCGAGACGGAGCGTCGTTGCGACCGAGATCGATGTGACCGTGCGGGAAGGCACGTTATAGATCATGACCGGAAGCTTGGTCGCTTCGGCGATGACGCGGAAATGCTGGTAAATGCCTTCCTGGCTTGGCTTATTGTAATACGGAGCGACGAGCAGAATCCCGTCGACGCCGGCTTCCTCCGCCTTCTTCGTCAATTGAATGGAATGGGCCGTCTCGTTGCTTCCCGTGCCCGCGATGATCTTAGCGCGTCCCGCCGCTCTCTTGACCGCGAAGCGGAACAGCTCGACCTTCTCCTCGTCGGACAGCGTTGGAGACTCTCCCGTCGTTCCGCTGACGACTAAGCTTTCAGCGGCTTGCTCTTCAATCAAATAATCGATGACCCGTCCGGTCGTCTCCCAGTCGATATTCAACTGGTCATCGAATGGCGTTACCATGGCCGTTACTAAACGTCCGAAACTCATTCGCTATTCCCCCTTGAATCTACGTCTTATTATGCCAGATGAAGTCCGAACGCGGAATGTAAAGCTTGAAGCGCTGCCGCCAAATCCGTTTCGGCGATCAATACCCATATCGTTGTGTTCGAGTCCGCGGATTGCAGAATGCTAATACCGGCTGTCGTTAATGCTTCCACGATGCCAGCCATGACGCCGGGCTCTCCATTCATGCCGCCGCCGATCAGCGACACCTTGGCGCAGCCTCTGCGTACGACCGGCTCGAATTCAAGCTCGCGCAGCAGCCTTATCGCGTCGTCTGTGTCGGCGCCGGGCACCGTGTAATGAACGCCGGTGGGCATCACGTTAATGAAATCTACGCTAATCCCGTGCGTAGCCATCGCCCGGAATACGCGGAGCTGCAGTTCTGAAGGTCCGTTATCATTGTATACCGCCAGCTGGGTTACGCCGCTTACGTGCGCCAGCCCCGTTACCGTACGGTCCGTCCATACGCCCTTCTCCCGAACCGTCTCCGACCTGGTGACAAGAGTCCCTTCCCCATCTGAGAACGTCGAGCGAACGCGAACGGGCACGCCTGCTTTCATGGCGATCTCGACAGCCCTCGGGTGGATCACTTTGGCGCCGTTGTTCGCCATATTGCTAATCTCTTCGTAGCTTACGACCGGCAGCTGGCGAGCGCTTGGCACCCACCTCGGGTCCGCGGTCAGTATTCCATCCACGTCGGTATAGATATCTACAATCGAAGCGCCGAGTGCGGCGCCCAGTGCCGTTGCCGACGTATCGCTCCCGCCACGGCCGAGCGTCGTAATCTCTCCGCGGTCCGTCGCTCCTTGGAAGCCGGCGACGATCACGACGCGGCCTTCCCTAAGATGCTGACGGATTGTATCCGTCTGGATACGCACAATTCGCGCGCTCCCGAATCTCGCATCCGTTACGATCCCTGCCTGTCCTCCCGAAAGGGCGACGGAGGGAATCCCTTCCGCGGATAATAGGCTGCACAGCGTTGCGGCGGAGATGATCTCTCCGCAAGAAAGCAATAGATCTCTCTCCCTTGCAGGCAATGCGTTGCCGTTAACTCGGACGAGCTCCAGTAAAGAATCGGTCGCGTACGGCTCCCCGCGCCTGCCCATCGCCGATACGACGACGACAAGCGAGCGGCCGGCCGTTCTTTCTCGAACAATATGACGGAGGACGTGGTGCCGGCTTTGTTCGCCTTGCAGCGACGTCCCGCCGAATTTTTGCACGATGAGATCCATCTTGGCTTCCTCCACTTGGGCATAGACCGTTGGCGGGAAGAGAGAGGGATCGTTGCTGCTGCTCCATATTATTGAGGGATTGCGATAAACTCTGCGATTTGAACCGCGTTCCAAGCCGCTCCTTTGAGCAGGTTGTCGGATACGATCCACAGGTTCAAGCCGCGCGGATTGGAGATGTCGCGGCGAACGCGGCCGACGAACGTCTCGTTCTTGCCTGCCGCGAACACCGGCATCGGATATTGCTGACCCGCAGGGTCGTCAAGCAGCACGATGCCGGGAGCATCCGACAGAATGCCTTTCACTTCTTCGACCTCGAAATCGGACTTCAGCTCTACGTATACCGATTCGGAATGGCCGTAGACGACCGGAACGCGTACGCATGTCGCCGTAACTTCAAGCGTATCGTCGTCCAAGATCTTCTTCGTCTCGCGAATCATCTTCATCTCTTCGAGCGTAAAGCCGTTGTCCGTAAACTTGTCGATCTGCGGAATGACGTTAAACGCGATTTGATGCTTCACCGGCAGCGATGCCGTCGGCAGGATGTCCGGGTTCGGATCGTTGCCTGCCAGAACCTCGCCCGATTGGCGGAGCATCTCATTGATCGCTTTGGCCCCTGCGCCGGATACCGCTTGATAAGTCGATACGATGATACGGCTTATGCCGTAACGATCGTAAAGCGGTTTAAGCGCGGCAACCATCTGAATCGTAGAGCAGTTCGGGTTCGCGATGATCCCTTTGTGCCCGCTGAGCTTATCGATATTGACTTCCGGAACGATAAGCGGCGTGTCCGGATCCATGCGGTAAGCGTTCGTATTGTCGATGCACACCGCACCGTGTTCGACCGCATGCGGAATGAGGGTTTTGCTGACGTCTCCGCCTGCGCTGAACAAAGCGATATCTACGCCCTTGAAGCTTTCCGGCTTCGCCTCTTCTACCGTGATCTCTTGGCCTTTGAACTTGAGTTTCGAGCCTGCGGATCGCGCGGAAGAGAGAAGCTTCAGACTGGCCAATGGGAAGTCGCGTTCTTCGAGTAATCTAATGATTTGTTCCCCAACGGCGCCGGTCGCACCTACGACGGCGACGTTAAACAACGTTCCTGACGACATGGGTTGGTTCTCCCCTTTGGGTGCAGCGAATAGAACTCAAGCGTATTGGAATCGCTCTATGAGCAATGGTTGCAGTTGTTTGCCTTGCAGCGCCGCTTCGCAGGTCTCCAGTACAAGATCCATGCGAGCGACAAGGGAATTCGGCTTCGTCTGAGGATTATCTTGACCGAACGGAACGAAATAAATGTTCTTCGTCACGAGCAGCTTCGCGATGTTCGCCGCGTTCAAACCAAGCCCGTCGTTCGTCGAGATAGCGAGAACGAGCGGCCTTTGGTTGCGCATTTGCGACTTGGCGGCCATCAGCACCGGTCCGTCCGTCATCGCGTTCGCGAGCTTGCTGGTTGTATTGCCCGTGCATGGAGCAATAGCCATCACGTCAAGTCTCTTCGAAGGGCCGAGCGGTTCGGCGTCCACGATCGTCGATATGATCTCGTTGCCTGTAATATCCCGAAGCGCCTTCTGCCAATCGGCCGAAGCGCCGAATCTAGTATCCGTAGTCATGATCGTAGTAGAAACGATCGGCACGACGTTCGCGCCTGCGTCGACGAAACGCTGGATTTGCGGCATGATTTCCGAGAGCGTGCAATGCGATCCGGACAAAGCGTAGCCTACCGTTATCCCGTGCCAATTCATGATTGATTCCCCCGTAGTCGGAAGTCTTCCAGAATGATCTGGGTCAGACTGTTCGCGATGATTCGACCGGCTGTCTTCGGAGCTACGATTCCAGGTAATCCGGGCGCCAGAAGCGCCTTGATTCCTCTCTTCTCGGCGAACCGAAAATCGGTTCCGCCAGGCTTCGAAGCCAAGTCGATAATGCATGCGCGCAGGGGAAGCTGTGCGATCACTTGTGCTGTGACTATCATAGTCGGAATTGTATTAAAAATCAAGTCGATATTCCCCGCCTGGCGCGCGATTTCAGGCATATAAAAAGGCTCAAAACCGACCTCGAAAGCACGCGCGAACGATTCGTCGCGGCGCACTCCGACCTTCACGTTGGCGCCGAGCGCCTTCAGCGTTCGAGCCATCGTAAAGCCGGTCCGACCGAGACCGAGCACCATGCAATTCGAGTTATGAATCGTAATATCCGTATTCTGTATCGCCATCATGAGGGCGCCTTCGGCGGTCGGAATCGAGTTGTAGATGGCGACATCGTCACGCTCGAACAGCTCGATGAGCTCGATTTGATGCTTTTCGCATAGCTTTCTTAGATATGGCTTAGCCATGCCGGTGATCACTTTACACGTTTTGGGAGCCACCGATAGATGGGCGTCCGTCAACTTAAGCTCTAGGTCTGTAAAAATCGTAGAGATCGTCCCGTCGTCATCGGTACCGACCGCAGGAAGCACTAATGCATCCGCATGATTCAGAATGTCGGGCGTCCAGTCGGCTTTGAGGACTCCGCTGAAGGGCGTATCCAGCCTGTCGAAGCCGCATAGCGTAACCCCCGCGTCGAGCTCCGTCAAGCGTCGAATAACCTCGAGCTGCCTGGCGTCTCCTCCGGCGAGAACGATCTGTGCTCCCGTGAGCATCGTGTCCCCTCCCTTCGTTTGCTTGCTTGCATAGCACATCGTATGCATGCGCCTAGTTAGGGGTGAAGGGACAGTTCGGGAGGAGCGACATCCCTCTCTTTTTTCGCCTTATGGCCATTATCCCGTCACGTCAGGAGGAGTAGTTTTACCTGGCATTTCTTGACATCAGAACATATGTTCGATACAATGTTAAAAAGCAAACATAAGTTCGGTGGTGTGAAAATGACGATATCCCTCATATCCGATTTGCAGGAGGAACTTGCTTCCTATCAAGCGTCGCTTGAGCAGTTTAAACGTCATTTTAACAATGAAGAAGCTTGTCTCCAGGCTTTATATCAAGCCAAATGGCCAAACGGCTATCGTTGCCCTCGTTGTTCCTTCACGCGATGCTATACCATCCGCCGACGCCGGCTTCCTATATACGAATGCAGCTCCTGCAGCCACCAAACCTCGCTTATCGTCAACACGATTTTCGAGAAAAGCCGAACTCCCCTCACTCTCTGGTTTCAAGCTGTCTACTTACATACGCAAATCCCGGCCATTAGCGCATCTAACCTCATGCATCTCATCGGCACAACCTATAAGACCGCCTGGCTCATCAGCCATAAGATCCGCCACGCCATGACGCAATCCGATTCCGGCAAGCGTCTGAGCGGCATCGTGAAGATTAACTGCGCGCAATACGGACGTCCCTACAATCCGACCGTCTATCGCCATCCTCAAGAGCATCCGCTACTTGTCGGAGCGAATCTCACCCCAGAGGGCTCCCTAATCTACCTTAAAATCAAACAAGTCCCGAACGAACATTTGGTGGAAGACAGGATTACTCCGCTAGGCAGGGACGCTTTTATTTACGACCATGTCGATTCGAAAAAATCAGTGGTTACATCCAACATTCTGAAATATAGCCGATTGCGCGACAGGCAGCTCTTGTCGGTGGCTAAGCACGCATCGGTCTGGATTAACAGCATCTATTGCGGGATCGGCGCGAAGCATTTGCAGGCGTATTTGGATCACTACTGTTACCTTCGTAACCAAGACAGTCCGTTCAGCGTTCATCTAGGCCGCTGCGCCACAACTCCCGTATGTACTTATAAAATGTTGACCAGCAAGCCCGCCGACGGCGTCGTACCTCGTCCGATAACCGTGATTTATCCACAACTGCTGAAATTTGAATCCTATCGAACCCAAGCTAATTAGCTAATTAAGCTTCCCGCACTCCCCATTCCTGACCTGACGGGTTATAGGCCATAAAGAGGCAAAACCATCCTCCTGACTTGACGGGATAATGGCCATAAGAGGGAAAACCATCTACCTGACCAGACGGGATAATGGCTATAAGGTGGTAAAAACCATCTACCTGACCAGACGGGATAATGGACATAAGAGGAAAACCATCTACCTGACCAGACGGGATAATGGCTATAAGGTGGTAAAAACCATCTACCAGATCCGACGGGATAATGGACATAAGAGGGTAAAACCATCTACCTGACCTGACGAGATAAAGGACATAAGAGGGTAAAGGCCATCTACCTGACCAGACGGGATAATGGACATAAGGAGGTAAAAGAGATATAGTACCGGCCGCCATGAAGCAAAAAAGCCTGATCCGACCATTCGGTCGAATCAAGCTTCTCTCGTACAAAGCTTATTTCCCCGTGTGCCCGAACCCGCCTTCGCCGCGAAGCGTGTCCGGTAATTCGGACACTTCCTGCAGCGAAACCTGAGGGACGAGCTGAAAGACAATCTGAGCGATGCGCTCGCCGCGGTTAATCGTGAAGGCTTCTTGCCCTAGGTTAATGAGCAGCACTTTCACTTCGCCGCGATAATCCGCGTCAATCGTGCCCGGCGTATTCAAGCACGTAATGCCATGCTTGAAGGCAAGGCCGCTGCGAGGCCTGACTTGAGCTTCAAGCTCGCGAGGCATCGCCATAGCGAAGCCCGTCGGAATTAAGGCGCGCTGGCCCGGAGCCAAGACGACCGGCTCGGTTACTGCAGCGTGAACGTCGAATCCCGCCGCCCATTCCGACATTTGCTGAGGCAAAGGTACGTCTTCATTCCCCGGCAGCCTCTTCAGTTGAATTGGATACAACGAACTCCCTCCCGATTCCCGACAACACTTTATCGTTTGCGCCGACCAGTGCTACCGCACACGACTGCTGCATCATTGTTACGATCATATCATTGACGTCGTTCAGAGTCACGCGGTCGATTCTGGCCAGCATATCATCCAAGGATTGATGCCGTCCGAGCATCAGCTCGTTCTTGCCTATGCGGTTCATTCGGCTGCTCGTGCTTTCCAAGCTTAAGATCAGATTGCCCTTCAGCTGCTCTTTGCCGCGAGAAATCTCCGATTCGCTTAGTCCATTCGCAGCGACGTCATTCAGCAGCTCCATCGTGAGATCGTATACGTCCTGGGTTTGCTTAGGCGCCGTTCCCGCATATACGGTGAACAATCCGCTGTCCGCATATGAGGTATGGTACGAGTATACGGAGTAGGCCAAGCCGCGCTTCTCACGAATTTCTTGGAATAACCGCGAGCTCATACCTCCGCCAATTGTATTGTTCAGCAGAATCATTGCGTATAAATTCGGTTCTTGGATCGAGCAGCCCGGGAACGTCAGGCATAGATGGTTCTGCTCCGTCTTCTTCCGATGGAATAACGCGCCCGAACGGAACGAAGGCGTCGTAACAGCCGTCTCGCTGCCTCTGACGTCGAACTGCCCGAAATGCTCTTCCAATAACGCAAGGACGTCTTCTCCGACATTGCCGGCAATGCTAATGACTGTATTGTCAATCCGATAACGTTCGCTCATGTAGCCGCGCAAATCCGAAGAGCCCATCGCATTCAGCCGTTCTGCCGTGCCGAGTATGGAGTACGCCAGCGGATGTCCGTCATAAGCCGCCCTGGAAGCCAAGTCATGTACCGTGTCGTCCGGCGTGTCCTCGTACATCGAGATTTCCTCGAGGATGACGTTTTTCTCTTTCGCCAATTCTTCGTCCGCGAGCTGCGAATGGAAGAACATATCCGCGAGAATATCGACGGCGATCGGCAAATGCTCGTCAAGCACCTTAGCATAATAGCAGGTATACTCCTTGGAAGTGAAGGCGTTCACGTTACCGCCGATTCCGTCGAATCGGTCGGCTATATCTTTAGCGCTATGACGATCGGTCCCTTTAAACAGCATGTGTTCGATAAAATGGGAAATCCCGTTGCTGTCCAACGTTTCGTAGCGGGAACCGGTTTTGACCCAGATGCCGAACGACACCGATCTGACGCCGGGAATCGATTCGATCATCACGCGCAGTCCGTTCTTAAGTTGATATTTGTTCACCCGATCTCCCCCTTTGAGAATGATATCACTATACCAAATTCCGACAACTGCCACAACAACGCCTACGTTCGATCCGTCGACAACGTTTCGGACACCGTGCCCAATTTGTACCCTTTTGCTTTTATCGCTTTGATCATGCCTTGAAGGGCGCCCTTCGAGGATTCCGTCGGATGCATTAAAATTAACGTTCCCGGACCGACCTGCGCATTGATTTTGGCAACGATCGACCAAGAGGGCGGCTTCATCCAATCCAGCGTATCCAGCGTCCAGAGTACGGTTCGCAGGCCGTAATCGGAAGCCGTCTTAACCGTTAATCCGTTGTAGTCGCCAGACGGTGGCGCGAACCATTGATTGTCGACGCCGAACTCACCCAGCAGCTTCTCTACTTTGCCGATTTCTTCGCGTTGCCTTGCGGGGCCAAGCTGACTCATGTTCGGATGTGAATAGGCATGGTTCGATACTTCGTGCCCCCGCGCGATGATCTCTTGGGCGACCTCTTTATGCTTCGAAAGCCACTTGCCGTCGAAGAAGAAGGTCGCGCGTACGTTCGCGTCTTTGAGCGTATCGAGCATCGGCATAATATACTCGTCACCCCACGCAACGTTGATCATAAGCGCGACCATCGGTTTCGCGGGATTGCCCCGATAGATCGGCAGTAACGGCAAGTCCGACAGATTGACCTTCGGCTTGATCTCCCGGAATACCCATGGGACTGCCTCTACTTTCGCGGGCAATCGGATGCCCTTCTCTACTGCTTTGCGGTAAGTCGCTTCGATATCGACTTCCTTGCCGTTATATCCCGGGATCGCCTTCCATACCCGATCGTTCACCGCGTTGATGGCCGGTACCGCTCTAGCCGGTGCCTCTTGCTTAATCCATTGCAGCAGCTCTGCGTCGCTTGTCTCCGGACTGAACGCTTCTCCTGCAGCCGACAGTTTGATGACGGTCAAATAGTCATGAAGAGGTCCGTACGAACCTAAAAGCAGCACCAGCAATAAACAGATCGCCATCGCAAATGCTTTGGCACGCCCATTCGTCGCGTTCATGCTTCTCACCTCGATCTTGTCCCATTACCCTGCATAAAGCCTATGCGCAGAATAAGGTTAATATGAGAGAGCATCCCATGTAACGGGGCGATTTATGCAAAACAAAAAGAGACCCGGAAAGCTTGTCTCTTTTGTCCATGCGATATGCAATTGTTAAGCTTTAGTCTCGACCGAGGAAGACTTCTCCGGCGGCGCGAGAAGCGCTTTGCGGGACAGGTTGATCCGACCCATGTTGTCGATCTCCGTTACTTTGACTTCGACGACGTCGCCGATGTTAAGTACGTCTTCGACTTTAGCGATTCTCTCGTGAGCGACTTGGCTGATGTGGATCAGCCCGTCTTTATTCGGAAGAATTTCGACGAAGCAGCCGAACTTCTCGATCCGTTTGACGGTACCCGTGTACACTTCGCCGACGACGACTTCTTTCACGATGCCTTCGATGATCGCCCGAGCGCGGTTGTTCGCCGCTTCGTCCGTCGATGCGATATAGACGGTGCCGTCTTGCTCGATATCGATTTTGACGCCGGTTTCTTCGATGATCTTGTTGATGATTTTACCGCCGGAACCGATAACGTCGCGGATTTTGTCCGGATTAATCTTGAGCGTAATGATCTTCGGAGCGTACGGGCTAAGCGATTGGCGCGGCTCTTTCATCGTCTCGAGCATTTTGCCGAGGATGAACATGCGGCCTTCCTTCGCTTGCGCCAGGGCGTCGGTCAAGATCTGACGGTCGATGCCGTCAATCTTGATATCCATCTGGATCGCCGTAATGCCTTCTGCCGTACCCGCTACCTTGAAGTCCATATCGCCGAGATGGTCTTCCATTCCTTGGATATCCGTCAGAATCGAAGTATGCTCGCCGTCTTTGATCAGGCCCATCGCCACGCCGGCAACCGGCGCCTTGATCGGTACGCCAGCGTCCATCATGGCCAGCGTGCTTGCGCAGATACTTGCCTGGGACGTCGAACCGTTAGACTCGAGCACCTCGGAGACGAGTCGAATCGTGTACGGGAACTCCGCTTCGGAAGGAATGACCTTCAGCAATGCGCGTTCGCCGAGCGCGCCATGTCCGATCTCGCGGCGTCCTGGCGGACGGAGCGGACGGGCTTCGCCGACCGAGAACGGCGGGAAGTTGTAATGGTGCATGAACCGCTTCGATTCCTCAAGGCCGATGCCGTCGAGAATTTGCACCTCGCCGAGCGGACCGAGCGTACAGATGCTGAGCGCCTGCGTCTGACCGCGCGTGAACAGGCCGGAGCCGTGCGTGCGAGGCAGTATGCCGACATCGCTGGAAATCGGACGAATCTCGTTGAGCGCGCGGCCGTCCGGACGAACCTTGTCGTGCGTGATCAGGCGGCGAACTTCGTTCTTCACGATATCGTACAGTACTTCCTTCACGTCTTTCAGCTTGTTCGGTGTATCCGCATACTGAATCGCGAAATGGTCGACCGTCTCCGCATTGATCGCGTCGATCGCTTCTTGGCGGGCATGCTTCTCGGAGATGCGTACCGCTTCAACGAGACGAGCTTGCGCATAAGCTTGTACATCGGCTTCTACCTGAGCGTCAACCGCATGCAGCTTGACTTCCATCTTAGGCTGGCCGGCTTTGGCGACGAGTTCGTCGATCGTCGCGCAAATTCTCTTGATTTCGTCGTGACCGAACATGATCGCTTCAAGCATATCGGCTTCGGATACTTCTTCCGCTTCAGCCTCAACCATCATGATCGCGTCGCGAGTACCTGCGACGACGACATACAGGTCGCTCTTCGCTTCCTGCTCGACGGTCGGATTCACGATGAATTGGCCGTCGATCCGTCCTACGATAACGCCGCCAACCGGTCCGTTGAACGGAACGTTGGAGATCGACAACGCTGCGGAAGTACCGATCATTGCCGCGATTTCAGGCGAGCAGTCTTGATCGACGCTCATGACCAGGTTAACGATCTGAACGTCGTTCCGGAAGCCTTCCGAGAATAACGGACGAATCGGACGGTCCGTCAGTCGGCTTGCAAGAATAGCCTTCTCGCTTGGACGTCCTTCACGCTTGATGAATCCGCCTGGTATTTTACCTACCGCGTACAGCCGCTCTTCGTAATTAACCGTAAGCGGGAAAAAATCAAGATCTTTAGGCTCCGACGAAGCCGTTACAGTGGACAGCACCACCGTATCACCATATCGAACGACAACCGCGCCGTTCGCTTGCTTGGCAAGTCGTCCCGTTTCGAGTGCGAATGGACGGCCTCCGAGCAACATTTCAACTCGTTGTTCCAAAAAAATTCCCTCCTCTATAACCTACAACTTTATGTACATTCGACACACTTTCCATTATTTCCTGCTAGCAGGCCGCTTAGGCATCGAAACTTGACTTGTAGCGCCCCAATATCGGAAAAAAGCAACCCGGTGCCTCTCGGACGATGTGTCCCATCGGCTGATCCAGGTTGCTTTCGTGCGGTACGTGATTAGCGACGCAGTCCGAGCTTCGCGATAAGCGCGCTGTAACGGCTAACGTCTTTGTTTTTCAAGTAAACAAGCAGCTTACGGCGTTGTCCAACCATCTTGAGCAAACCGCGGCGCGAGTGGTGATCTTTCTTGTGCGACCGGAAATGGTTCGTCAAATTGTTGATGTTCTCCGTAAGGATAGCGATCTGGACTTCCGGGGATCCCGTGTCCGAAGCATGCGTGCGATGCTCTTCGATCAGTGCGTTCTTGCGTTCTTGAGTCAATGCCATCCTGGAACACCTCCTTCAATAGAATCGCCATTAGCCTCGCAGGCGTTGGTGAAGCGCGCAGCCAAGCTAAGGTTATGTTTGCTTACCGCCCTAGCCCATTCGACCGGATTTCAGCAACGTTGTATAGTATAGCACAGATATGACGCCAGTTACAACGCCCATGTTCATACATTCCTTATGTTATGCGCTCGGCAGAGAAGCCAACAACGCTTTCGCTTGCTCCGCATCGTTCGTAATTTGCGCGACGAGCTGGTCGATCGATTCGAACTTGCGTTCCTGACGGATAAAAGAATGAAAAATAAGCGCGATTTCGCGTCCGTACAGATCGCCAGAGAAATCGAACAAATGAGCCTCTAGCTTAAGCTGTCCACCCGGCGCGTCGAATGTAGGCCGAACCCCGACGTTGAGCACGCCGTGATATCGCTCTTCTGCCCCCGTTGAACCGCCCTTCGGCAGCACGCGAACCTCGACCGCATATACGCCGTTCATCGGCACGACATAAGGCTGCTCGGGCTTGACGTTGGCTGTTGGAAACCCGAGCTGGCGCCCCCTAGCGTCCCCATGTACGACGACGCCTTGAATTTCATAAGGCCTTCCGAGCAGCAGCTTCGCAGCGCGTGGATCGCCGGCCGCCAGCTTCTCGCGAATGCGAGTGCTGCTTACCTTGACGCCATCGTTATACACCGGCGAGACGACGTGCACTTGAATGCCGCCTTCCCCGAATTCGCGAAGCGCTTCGGCGTTGCCTTCTCCGCGATAACCGAATTTGAAATCGAATCCGACGACCGCCGTGCGAACGCCGATCGGAACGATCAGCGATTTCACGAAGCGCTCCGCCGTCACTTCCGAGAACGGCCGATCGAAATGGATGACGTAAG
>Ga0065721_10050103_pt1 | contig 23305 bp, 20 predicted proteins | sample Mesricmetagenome_FD_59108 | JGI IMG/M metagenome (GOLD analysis project Ga0065721, IMG submission 59108) | Mesophilic microbial community from rice straw/compost enrichment Sample: eDNA_1 v2 (version 2) | ecosystem: Engineered > Solid waste > Grass > Composting > Bioreactor | place: USA: Davis...
CCTGCCGCAACCGCCTGTGGCGGCAGCTGGTCGGTGGGGAGGTAAGTGCCCTGCCCCTTGAACGAGACCCACTTGTCGAAGCCCTGTCGCGGCGCATCGGTGTCGTTGCCCATGTGCCATTTGCCGAAGAAACCAGTCTGATAACCCGCTTGCTGGAGATAGGACGGGAAGAAGATCAGCCCCTCCTCGGAGGAGTGGTTGTTATCGATCACACCGTGGTTGCGCGCCGTCTGTCCGGTGAGAATGGTGGCGCGACTTGGCGAGCAGAGCGAGGATGTGACGACTGCATTGGGGAAATACACGCCGTTTTTCGCCATGAAATCGATATTGGGCGTGCGCAGCCCCGGCGTGAGGAAGCCCATGGCATCAAAGCGAAGGTCATCGACCAGGACGAAGATGATGTTCGGCGCCTTTTGCGTTTGCTGCTTGGTTGGCGATGGCGCTGCTGGAGCCTGTTGCGCGCTCGCGGTCGATGCCAGCGTGACGGCAGCAAATGCTGCCGCTCCGCTAAGCGCCATGCGGCGCAGCGATTGGAGATGAGTCTTCATGCAATCATCCTTGAACACAGGTGCCCATTTCACGGGCGGGGTGAGAATTCATCGCCATAGGGGTTGAAGCGGCGCATATAGGCAGGCCCCTCGCCGAGGGGCAGAACCTCGTATTGGGTTGCCTGAACCATCCACTGCGCCTTGAGCTCCGCCAGCTTCTCGGGGAAGCGCTCGGAAAGGTCGGTCGTTTCGTTGAAATCTTTGGACAGGTCGAACAGCTTCCATTCGTCCTTCTCAAAATCCTCACCTTGGCGGTGGACGGCCACGGCGCGCCAGTTCCCGACACGGATCGCGCGATTTCCCCGCAACTCGAAATATTGGATGGGGCGGGGGTCCGGCGCATTCGCTGCGTCAAAGGTCGGAACGATGGATCGGCCGGCCACTGGCTGCTGCTGCACACCGTCGATCTGCGTCTCGAAGCGCGCACCCGCCACCTCCGCCAGCGTCGGAGCCAGGTCGATCTCGTCAATGGCCTGCGTCCGGATCGCGCCTGCCGCAAACCTGCTTCCCCAGCTCAACACAAGCGGCGCCCGTTGTCCGCCGAGATAGGGCCAGCTCTTGTAACGGCGAAATGGCGTCGCACTCACGATCGTCCAGGGCGTCTGCACCGCAATATGTGCTTTGCCGATACGGTCGAGATTGTTCACCAGTTCCGCAGCATTGGCAGGAATCGGAGGATAAAGCCGATCGATGCTCCCGGTCTCGCCGCCCTCGGAGGATGGTCCATTGTCGGATGCAACGACGAACAGGGTGTTCTCATAAGACCCTTCAGCCTTGAGCGCCGCAATCAGCCGGCCAATCTGCTCGTCGGCATGTTCGAGGAAGCCGGCATAGGCTGCCATATAACGCGCATAAACGATGCGCTCGTCCTCGGTCAGGCTGAACCATGGGCGATCCTTGGGGTCTGGTGGCGGCAGCTGTGTATCGGCTGGAATGAGGCCCAGCCGCTTCTGGCGCTCCAGCCTTTCCTGCTGGATGACCTCCCATCCGTGCTCATAGATGCCTTTGTACCGGTCAATATAAGCGGCAGGCACCTGCACGGGGGAATGCGTCGCGCCAAGTGACAGATAGAGGAAGAAGGGCTTTGCCGGATCGCGCTGGTCAAGCTGTGCGATCGCCTTGTCCACGATCGCGCCGGAGAAGTGGTAGTTCGGGTCATCCGGCTGACCGATCGGCTGATTGCCTTCATAGAGATTGGGTTTGTACTGGTCCTGCCAGCCGCCGAGAAACCCGTAGAAATAGTCGAAGCCGCGGTTCAGGGGCATGGCGGCATTGTTCGACGGCGCGCCATTCTCCCAGGAAGGCGAGAGATGCCACTTGCCGCTGGCCATCGTAAAGTAGCCGGCGCGGCGTAGCGCATCGGGTAGCATTTGCGCGTCGGACGCAAGGATGCCGTCCACACCTTCACGCTTCTCCGCGCGACCACCCTCGCCCGCCGCGAGATCCTTCATACCGACGCTGTGGCTGTTCCGCCCCGTCAACAAGGCAGCGCGCGTCGGTGAGCAGATGGCGCGCGTATCGAAGCGGTTGTAACGCAGCCCCGCCGCAGCCAGCGCATCGATATGCGGCGTACGGATTTCCGCGCCATAGCAGCCGAAGTCCGAATAGCCCGTGTCATCGAACAGGATGAGCACGATGTTGGGCCGTGCCGCACCGAATGCAGGCCCCGATGCCTGCGTGGCTGCAACGCAGCCGCCTATGGCAGGAAGCACCGCTGCGCCGGCCATCAAAAGGCCGATGCGTCGCAAGGCTGCGCGACGGTTCATTCGCCAGCCCCCTTGCGATAATGGAGGGGATAAAGCGGGTCGACACTGTCAGCGGGCTTGTGGGGACGCTGCGCGGCAACGGCTGCCATGGAGGACGGCAACTCGAAGGGCAGCACGCCCTCCGCCTTCGCCTTGGCCGTCAGCACATCGAACAGCGCTTCGTCCGAGGCGCCGAAGCTGCCGATCAGCATCGCCGCCTTGTCTTTGAACGGCGTCAGGATCGCGGGCCGGTCCAGATAGACATCCACGATGACAGGCAGCGTCGCCGAGAGCGCGCGGAAGGCGACCAGATCGGGATGATCCTGCGGGAAGGCGAGGCTGCCTTCATGCTGGATGGAGCCGAAGAAGTAATTGGGGTGCAACAGCTCGAACGGTGCAGCGGTGCGGATGATCGCCACCTCGGCATCCTCGGGCCGATCGACCACCACCAGCCCAGCCGCCCGTGCGGCATCTGCGCTGGCGCCCCGCAGGAACACGCGCTTGCCAGCCAGTCCGGCAGGCATCCGCCGCTCCAGCCACACCATGGCGCGCGCCTGAGCCTGACGAGCCGCGTCCTTGTCGGCCTTGGTGCCGACCGTCTGGGCCGCCGCATCTTCATCGACAAAGGGGTTCTCGAACAGGCCGAGCGAGAAGGTCTGCTTGAGGATACGATAGACTGCGCTGTCAATTTGAGCCTCGCTAACCAGCCCCTGGTTGACTACCTCCACGATCGGCTTGGGGTCCATCACGCCGCCGAACTGATCGACGCCCGCATTGATCGCTTTTGCAAAGCGCTCCGGCTTGGAAAGCTCTTCAACGCCCCACGCCGTCGACATGCCCTCGAAGGTCGGTCGCTTGCCTTCGGGCCAGCCGTTCATGCAGATGTCGCCGCAATCCTCGGTGATTGCCCAGTCGGAGAGGACGACGCCGTCAAATCTATAGCGCTTGCGCAGCAGATCGGTGATCATCACCTTGCTGTATGCGGCGCCGACTTCCTCGACCGCCTTGCCGTCGACCGTCAGGCCGCGGATCACGGCGTAGGACGGCATGACTGCGGCAGGATTTGCCGTGAACGCCATTTCGAAGGGCTTGAGGTGGAGGGGAAAGCTCTCCTCGTCCATGGAAGCGAAGCGGCCATAACGGTTGTGCGCATCCCAGCCGTCCTCGCCGGCGCCGTAGCCCGCGAAGTGCTTGACGACAGTCGCGAGGCCGTTGGTGGCGACTCCGGCGGGGCTGCCCTGCGCGCCGCGCACATAGGCCGCGACCAGTTCGCCCGCGCGCGCCGCGTCCTCACCCAGCGTGCCGTTGTTGCGCGGCCAGCGCGGCTCGGTCGAGATGTCGGCTTGCGGACCCAGGAGCATCTGGAAGCCCACCGCCCGGTAGTCCCGCCGCACGATGTCGCCGAAGCGCTCGACCAGCTCCGCATCGCAGATTGCGGCAAGGCCCAGCGGTTCGGGCCATTGGCTGAAATCGCCTGCGGCAACGCTCGCGCCCACGGTGTGCTGGAAATGGTGTCGAGGGTCCGTTGCCATCACGGCGGGAATTCCAAGGCGCCCCTCTTCCATGAGCGCTTGAATGCCATTGTGGGCGCGCGCCAGATCGGCGGCGCCCAGCACCAGCATGGAATTGAAATTGGTAACGTGGCCACCGTTGTTGACCCCGCGCACAACCCCCATAGCATATCCCGTCGCAAGCTGCCCAAAGGGCGCGTCGGTAAAGGCATTGGCGACCACCATCTGGCCGGCCTTTTCGGCCAAGGTCATCCGCCCGACGAGATCGCTTGCACGCTCTTTTGGCGAGAGGCGCCAATCTTCATAGCGCTCCAGCGACCCATTACGATTGAGGTCACGGAAGCGCATGCCGTTGACTTCAATCGTCGGAATGGAGCGGCTCGAAATCGTAACCTGCGTTGATTCTGATGGGAGGGAGCATCCGCCAGCACCAATGACGCCGAACGCCAGCCCGACAAATTTTATGATATCCATCCAGCACTCTCCCGCCTGCAACATCAGTCGCTTGGCATTTCGCCCGGCCGTTTGGCCGCAATCCTTCTAAGGAGCACTGAGACTAAGGCATTAGGCGTATTTGCCAAATTATTATTATCTATCTAAAATCATAATAAATATTTATCAATAGTCGCCCGAGCTTCTTTCTGCGACCAATTTAATTTCATTCACAAGCCAGGCGATCCCGATGTCATTCGCGCGGCTAGAATGGTATTGTACGCGCTCCTTCAGCCTCGGTAATTCGATCGGCAGGGGTTGAAACTTTAAAGGCAAGGCATTTTCAAAAGCTAGCGCTAGGCGTTTTTGCAGCACTGCGACACGCTGGGTTCCAGGCAACATCCACAACACGCCCGAAAAGGTGGGGGCGCTAACTTCGATCCGCCTCCGATCACGGTACGATAGCAGCGCACGCTCCGCGACAGATAGCTCACGACCTACGCCGACGCTGACCGCAATATGGCCCAGTTCAAAAAAGCGATCAATATCGATGGGCGCCTGCAGCGCCTCGTTGTGGCTGCATCCAATAACCACATGCTCGTCTTCAAACAGAGGTTCAGACGGATGATATGGCGAGAGATACTGCTCGGGAGTTATCACCAGATCGATATCCCCGCTTTCAAATGCGGACATGCTCGGCGCGCCGGTCGGTATGACGTCGACGCCGATTTGCGGCGCCATCTTTTCCAGACGTCGAAGCAAAGGCGTCACGATTACCGCCATAATGAAATCTGATGCGCTGATACGAAAACGACGCTGGGATACAGACGGATCAAAGATATTTGAGGCCTCCACAAGCTGCTCGGCACTCATCAAAATTTGCCGCACAAGGGGCCAAAGCGCTTCCGCATAAGCCGTAGGCAGCATCCGCCTTCCGACTGGTACTAACAGCTCATCCCCGAAATATTCCCTTAATCGAGCTAGTGCCGCGCTAACCGCCGGCTGGCTAAGGTTCAGGCGCTCCCCCGTACGTGATACGCTGCGTTCGGCCATCAAGGTATCGAATGCACTGACCAGATTTAGATCAAGCCCTCTGAACCGCATTCTGTAGACGCCATAAATATAAATGATAGCAAATCATATTCCCAATTTATTTTATTTACAACGTCGGCTTGCTTATGGCTACGGTAATCGAGCTAAATAACGGACACTGAAAGAGAGGCCTTGTGTTTGCCAACCTTGCTCAGCGGGCACGCATGCGTAATGGGCTGTGCGCAAGCCTCTTGCTTGCCTCGGCCATAAATTCACCAGCATTATGTCAAACTCTTGTAGCCGGCGCTTCCCCGGCAAACTCGCCCTTACCAGTAAGCTCATCTCCTGTTGCACAAAGCCAGCGTAGCAGTCGACCAAACATCATCCTGATCATGACTGATGACATGGGCGCAGAAACAGTAGGCGCCTACGGCAGCGAGTACGCAACGCCGATGATTGATCTACTAGCATCCCAAGGAATGCTTTTTCGAAACGCCCATGCCACACCGTTGTGTACGCCTTCGCGAACCCGAATCCTGACTGGAATTGAAAACGCTAGAAACTACAAGGCATTTGGTCATCTGGATCCGGCTGCCCGTACATTTGGCCACGTTCTACAAGACGCTGGCTATCACACAGCGATCGTTGGCAAATGGCAACTCTCCGGTAACGGTTTCGATGGGCGCATTGGCATGTCGCCTGATAAGTCCGGTTTTGACGAAGCGTTGTTGTGGCAAGTCGCCACGGGCCCTGCACGCGGCTCACGTTATTGGGGCCCCACATTTTGGCATAACGGTCGAGTAGTGGTCAATGAGTACGGGTTCGGTCCCGAATTGGCGAACCGCTTTGCCATCGATTTTATGAAAGCTAATCGAGAACGACCGTTCTTCCTATATTACCCAATGGTACTTCCCCACTCCCCTTATATTCCGACGCCCGACGATATGGCGGCAGAAGACGAAAAATCGCGGTTTGCGGCGATGGTTCGTTACATAGACAAAATGGTGGGTGACCTCATGGATGCGCTCGACCGCGAAGGCCTGGCGGACAATACGGTCATCATATTCACCGGTGATAACGGGACTGGGCGTGAGATCACCACGGTCCGCAACGGTGTCAGTGTTCGCGGCGGAAAGGGGTTGGCCACAATAGCTGGCACGCACGTTCCTATGATTGTTCGATGGCCGGGTAAAATCCGTCCGAGATCAGTCAGCGATGCTCTCTTCGACTTTATGGATGTTATGCCAACACTCGCCGAAATCGGCGATACGCAGGTAAACGAGGTTGATGGCGTGAGTCAGGTCCCCGTGCTTGTCGGAAAGCAACAACATGTCAGAGATCACATCTTCATGCATTATGCACCAAGATGGATATCCCAACCCGCGCGCTTCGTGCTGGACGATAAGTGGAAGCTTTACGGTGACGGACGATTTGTCGCGTTGGATATGAACCATGGAACCGAAACGGAAATTGCCAAACCATCGGGCGAAGCTCGCAAACGCCTCGCAACCTTTCGCAAAATTCTCGATAATGCCGGAGACGGTCCCCTTGACCCGACCCGCTTTCCAATGTGTGCAGGCCGAACTTCCGTAAAGCCAGGCGTATCTGCTGAAATCGCCGGATGTCGCCGCGAAGAAGGCGATAACAGCGCCGACTGATCGCACTTCGCCAGTGCAAGGATTGGGCCCCGCACCTACATCATAAATTGGTCGCAGGAGTAAATAATGCCCCGCTTCGATGCCTACTTGAAGGGAACGGCGATCGCCTTAGGCTTGGCCGCTATCGCGCTTGCAGATACTTCCGCGGCCACCGCGAGCGAAAACCTGCCCACTGCAAGGACTGCACAACCCTCGCCAGAGCAGCGCCCCAAGAATGTCCTTCTCATCATATCCGACGATCTCGCAACGCGGCTCGGCGCCTACGGATGGAACGTGAATACGCCCAATATCGATCGGCTTGCTTCCCAAGGTGTAACGTTCGAACGCGCCTATTCCCAGTTTCCCTGGTGCGGCCCCAGTCGGGCATCCTTTCTTACAGGTACGCGCCCCGACACAAATGGTGTTAGAAATCTATGGACTCCCTTGCGCCAAAAGATACCTGACCTCGTCACACTTCCACAGCATTTCCGGCAGCAGGGCTTTTTCACCGGGCGTGTTGGCAAGGTCTTTCATCAGGGCGTCCCGGATGGCATCGGTAAGCCGGGGCCAGATGATCCGCTGGCATGGGATATTGCAGTAGACCCCCGCGGTCGTGATGTTGACATTCAAGAAGCAGGAAAGCTTCACGATCTCAGCCCGGGGATACCTTACGGCTCTGCAATGACTTGGTACGCTGATGAAGGGCCAGAAACTGACCACACCGATGCCAAGGTGGCTACCGCCGCGATCGAAATGCTCAAAGACCAGAAGGATCGACCCTTCTTCATAGCGGTCGGCTTTTACCGTCCACACGTACCGGAGGTCGCTCCTCAAAAATATTATGATCTCTACCCGATCGACGAAATTGAAATCGACGCTTCGACACCAGAAGAGTTGAAACGGGTACTGCCGGCTTCACGGGCATGGGCACCCGACCACTTCGGTATGACGGCTGACGAGCAACGCCAGATGATCCGCGGCTACTATGCCGCTACAAGCTTCATGGATGCGCAAGTGGGGCGGATGCTCGATGCGGTCGACGAGTTAGGTCTGTCAGACAGTACCGTCATCGTTTTCCTCAGCGACCATGGCTTCTTACTCGGCGAGCACGGCCAATGGATGAAGAACGTCCTTTGGGATCAATCTGCCAAGACGCCGCTCATCCTTCGCGCTCCAGGTGTTACCAAGGCCGGAGGACGCTCTCCACGAGTTGTTGAGCTTCTCGACCTCTATCCTACCCTCACGGATCTCATCGGCCTGCCTGCTAACGAACGAAACGAAGGGCGAAGCCTGCGTCCACTGCTAACCGAGCCGCAGAACGAAGACTGGACCAAGGCAGCATTTTCGCAGGTTATGGGTGGACGCAGCGTGCACACGGAGCGCTGGCGTTACACCGAATGGCAAGGCGGCGAGAAAGGTCGCGAACTGTACGATCATATCGCAGACCCCGCCGAGACCAGGAATCTCGCGGAACAGCCTGCATATAATCAAGTGGTCACGTATTTTGGCGGCATGCTGGCCTCCGCAACAGTCGAGCAAAGAAATGAAGCGACGGAATATGATCCTGTCCGCAACTGCCTGCTTCGTCCGCTCGGCGCACCGCCCAACCCCGTCGATGCGGGCAAACCAGGCGTTGCAAGAATCTGCGAAGCCATCGATCCGTGAATGCCCACCACTCATTGCGCGAAGTTCACACGCTGAAATCTATGCAAGGCCTCCGGAAGTACGATTTTGTATGCGCAACGGCGCGAGATTCCGGAGGGCGTTCAGAACGCCCATGTTCGCGTCAAACGTATTCCGCGGCAAGATGACCGCGCCCGGAGCATGTTCGTTCCGGGATGGAGAGCGATGATAGAAGGTTCTTCAAATGTGTCCTCTCAGGCTGTCGGTGAGCATATGCTCATACTCGACTGATGTAATGATATGAATTTCGTCGATTGCGGCATGCGGCTGCTGGACTTGTAGGCAAACGTTCGTTCAACGGGCAACTTGCTGAGATCGGGCTCGGACAACGATCATACTCTGCATTGACCGGCATCGCACCGTCCGCAATTGTAGGGCAGGGCAGCGGCCAAGCCGCACGTTCGGATTGATGTCGGAGGCCGTCGCTTTCGGCAGAGGTCGACAGGATGACGGTTTGGCGGGCGGCGCTGAATGACTGAACCGGACGTTTGTCGGACTTGATGTAGAACGCCGAGAGGCTGACGTTGTCCCCGTTCAGCTTGCGAGTATGCGCCGACACATAGCCTGATGCTGTTCGACTTGCATGAAGGCATCGGCGTTCGAATAGGCATGGCCCTCCCACTCACTGCATATCGAGCCTGCATAACCGCCGTCGCGAAAGATCCGGAGAACCGTGTCGTAATCGATCGCCTCCTCGCGACCATCCTCGTCGACTCCGTAGAATTTACCGTGAATATGCACGGTTTCCGGAACCAGTTCGGCCCAGCTTTTCGGATCATGGTTCGACAGGATGAAGAAGGCGAGCGAGACGATCTGCACATGCTCGGGCTTGTAGCCCGCCTTGGCGGCAAATTGGTGGAGTTTGCCGACCCGCTCGGGAGGCGCACCCGGTTCGGGCCAGATGTCGAGGAGCAGATCTATCAGCCCTTCGGGCACGCCGCGTGCGCGCGCCGACGCGAGAAAGCTTGGCGGAATCCGGAAAGCCGTGCCGCCGAAATCGGGAATCCAGCCGAGCGCGGGCGAGTTCACTTTCGCATACATTTCGCGGTAAGCGACTACCATTGGGTGATTGGCGTGAGCGGGTGCATGGACTTCCAGCCCCATCTTCAGCCCCAAATCTTCTGCGAACGGCGCGAGTTCGGCGACAATCGCGGGCGGTGAGGCGAACTGGTAGCGTACGACGGGAAACCCGAGCTTCGCGGCGCTTACCATCTGGCGCTTGTGATAGTCGATCAGTTCGGCGTCCGAAATCGGCTGGCCGGGTTTGAGGAAGCGATCCGAATTGATCGCGAGCGATGTCGGTCGCAGCTGGAGTTCGGCCATCAATTCCTTGAAGCGTTCGACGAACGCGTCGCTGACTTCGGGGAAGGTGCGAATGCTCTGGAAGCCGATCACCTCGACGCCGGGACCAAGGCCGCGTCGCGCGATCTCGCGCAGCAATCCCTCGAAATCATATTGCCGGGTCAGATATTCGTTGGTGAAGGCATAAAGCGTGGCTCCGGTCTGCGGGCCGCGGGCGGTGGTCATGATGTCGATCCTCTCCGGCGATGGGTCAAGCGGCGAGCCGCAGCGTCTCGGCCTGGCGATTGGCCCGGCGCAATCCGGGGATGTATGGCGGGAAAATCGTGATGGTCAGGTCGACCACATGGTCGCGGGCGGGATCGAGATCGACGCCGGCGGGCATTTTGAGATGAGCCGAATCGAGCACGAACCAGAGGCGGTCGGTTGCGTCGGCAAGTTCGGCGAGCGTCCAACTGCCGTCATCCAGTTCGAACCGCAGCACGTCGAGCGGCACGTCGGTGCCGTCGATCGACAAGGCCTCGATCACCACCGTCGAAAGCGGCAACGAGCGATACCACGGCAGGCGAACCGCGAGGCGGATACCGTCGGGCGCGACCGACAGGCCCTCGGCGGCGATGACCGTCTCGGCTGGCAACGGCATATATCTCTCCCTGCATCTCTTGATTAGAATAGAATTTCTAATTTAGGAAGCGGGGCAGGTCAAGCATCTTGCATAACGGGTGGCCGACGCCGGCATGGCTTGACTTGGCGCTGCTCGCCTATATAAGAATGATAATTCTAATTTATGCGCTGGCATGACCGGCGGGTCCTTGGGAGGGTCGAATGCAGCGTGTCACTGCCTTTTTTCGGCGTCTGAAGCTGGTGCCGCAGGGCATTACCATCGTCATCGCGGCCTTCCTGCCGATCTTCGCGATCGTCTCGATGTTTCCGTCGCTGCCTGGGATTATCGGCCATTTTAAGGACAATCCGGCGGCACGCGATCTGGTGCCTCTGATGGTGTCGGCCCCCGGGCTTGCCATCGCCTTGGTCGCACCCTTCGCGGGCTGGTTCGTCGACCGCTTCGGCCGCCTCAAACTGCTTGTCTGGGCGACGTTCTTTTACGGCATTTTCGGCACGGCTCCATTTTTCCTTGACGAATTGTCGCATCTTTTCGCAAGCCGTCTCGCCCTCGGCGTGTGCGAGGCTTTCATCCTGACGATCGTGAATACGCTAATCGGCGATTATTGGGAGGATGAAGGCCGGCGCGACTGGCTGTTCCTGCAGGGGATCGCCGGGCCGTTCCTCGCCTCGGGGGTCATCCTGGTCGCGGGGCCGGCGACCGAAATCCGCTGGAACGGTATCTTCCTCGTCTATGCGGTCGCTTTCATCATCTTCATCGCGATGAAGCTGTTTCTCTTCGAACCCAAAAAGGACACCGCGGCGGGAGCGTTGCCTAACGTGGTCGCGCTGCCTGTCGCCGATGCGGGGCCGTTCCCGGTCGCGGCGATGGTCAAGGTCGGCGCGGTGACGCTCCTCGCCTCGGCGCTCTATTATGTCTTCATTATCTCGGGCAGTCTCGTTTTCCAGGAAATAGGGGTGAAGGAGCCGTCGCGGATCAGCGAACTCAGCGCGATTCCAAGCCTGTTCATCATTCTGGGCGCGCTCATTTTCCGTCTGATGGGCGGGCGCAGCAATGCCTTCCAGATCGGCACCTTTTTCCTGGTGCTCGGCGCAGGCCTGCTCGGCATGGGCTTGACGGCGTCGGTCGCGATACTCGTTGTCTTCCTTGCGGTGCAGCAGACCGGCGCGGGCATGACGGTCCCGACGTTGATCGCCTGGGTGCAGACAAAGCTGCCGTTCGAGCATCGCGGACGGGGCATGGGCATCTGGACGTCCTGCTTTTTCTTCGGCCAGTTTTCGAGTCCGTGGATCGTGTCTCGGGTCGAGGACCTGTTTGACTCGACTCAGACCGCTTTCGCGACGCTTGGTGCCGTCGGTGTCGCATTTGCCCTGATTGCGCTGAGCTATGGCCTGACCCGCCGCGGGGCACCGCAGCTGGTAGGAGCCTGAACCATGACGGGTATCGAACGCGGCGTCAGCCTCTACAGCTTTCAGGAGGAAATGTTTCTCGGCCAGATGTCGATCGAGGATTGCGTCGCCTTCGCCGCCGCGATCGGCGCGAAGGGCATCGAAATCCTGCCCGAGCAGAACATGCCGGGTTTCCCTAATATAACCGACGCCGACATCGGCTGGTGGCAGGACCTGATGGCGCGGCACGGCACGCACTTTACCTGCTACGACATGTTCCTCGACACCAAGCGGCGCAAGGACCGACTGATGACCGACGAGGAGCAGGTCGAAAGCATCCATCGCGACTTGCGCCTCTGCCACCGTCTCGGCATCCGCAACATGCGCGTTCTGGTGTTCGTGCGCCCCGACATATTGGGGCGCTGTGTGCCGCTGGCCGAAGAGCTTGATATCCATATGGGGGTCGAGGTCCACGCGCCGTGGCACCTCGAACATGCGTGGATCCTGCGCACGATCGACGAGGCCGATCGGCTGGGGACGAAGCATCTCGGCATCCTTCCCGATATGGGCATTTTCATGAAACATTACCCGCCCGCCTTTCGTGGGCGTTTCGAGCGCGAGGGCGCGCGGCCCGAGGTCGCGCAATTCATCGTCGATCAGCATGAGAAAAAGGTGATGTGCGAATATACGATCTTTGAGGTTGCGGTGAAGATGCAGGGCAATCCGGCCGAGGTGCGGATGGCCGAAACGCTTCGTCATGCGCCCTATGCCAATCCAAAGCGCATAGGCGACTATGCTCCCTATTTCCGGCATATCCAGGCGAAATTCTATGAGATGACACCCGACTGCACCGATCCGGCGCTTGCCTATGACGAAGTGATTCCCGAACTGGTCAAGGCGGGATGGCAGGGAGCGCTGTCGAGCGAATACGAAGGCAATCGCTGGATTCAGGACGTCGAGCCGGTCGACAGCCGCGAGCAGGTGCGGCGCCAGCATGTGATGTTCGAGCGCCTGCTCGCGCAACGAGAAGGCGAGGCCGTCTGATGTTCGACCGTTATCTGATCGACGAGAAGAGCGTCCGCAATATCGGTCCCGCCGACGCGCCGACCGGTTTCGCGTTCGAAGCCAGGCTCGGATATTATCGCGGCCTTGGCCTGTCGATGATCGAGGAACTCAACATCACTGTCGATGGCGAAGCGCTGCCCCGCGCGGCGGTACTGTTCGACGAGGGGCCGGGGCCGCTGACGCTCGACGAGATGGAGAGCGCCTATGACCGGCGCTGGGCTTTCGGCGCGCCCGCCACGATCAGCGTCGACTACTCGGGCGGGCTCGCGCCGGGCGAGCACCGGGTAGCGTTGCAGCAGAAGTTGCGCGTGTCCTACATGCCATTCCCGTCGTTCAACTTCGACGAAAAGAAGGTGACCATATGATGATACGCCGTCTCGTATTCGCCCTGGCGCTGATGTGCGGCGCCGGCGCCCATCCCGCGTTGGCCCAGGATCATGCGGAATGGGTGACGCTGGGCACCAGCGGCGGCCCGTCGGCGCAGGTCGAGCGGTCCCAGATCGCCAATGCGCTCGTGGTGGGCGGTGCCGTCTATGTGTTCGATGCCGGCAATGGGGTCCGGCGTCAGATGGCAAAAGCAGGCGTGCCCGAACGCAGCCTGCGCGCGTTGTTCCTTAGCCACCATCACCCCGACCATAACAGCGACACGGGATCGCTGATCGTCAACCACTGGCTGATGGGTGGCGGCAAGGTGCTGCCGATCGTTGGCCCCGAAGGCACGCGCACGTTGGTTGCGGGCCTGGTCGCCGCGAACGAGCCGACGGTGCTGGCGAGCTTCCCGACGATCGGGCCGGCCAAAGCCCCCCTCGCAAGCACCGTCAAAGCGTCCGACCTCCCGCTCGACATGACCGAACCGCGTCTCGTCTATGAGGATGCGAATATCCGGGTTCACGCTATCACGGTGAACCACTATGTGCTTGCGCCCTCGGTGCCGACGAAGCTCATGCCGCAGGCCGTCGCCTATCGCGTCGAAGCGGGCGGCAAGACTTGGGTCTATACCGGCGATACCGGTCCTTCGGCGGGGCTGGAAAAGCTCGCGCGTGGCGCCGACATATTGGTCACCGAGGTCGTCGATCTTCACGCGATCGACGGACAGCTCGCCAAGGTTCCGGGGATGCCCGAAGCGGTGCGCCAGAATCTCGTCGAGGGTATGCGTGTGAATCATCTTCCGGCCGAAGAGATTGGCAAGCTTGCGAAGGCAGCGGGGGTGAAGCGGATCGTGCTGACCCATTTCGTACCCTCGCCCGAAGCGATCGCCGACCCGATGGAAATGGTGCGTGCGATCCACCGACATTTCGACGGGCCGGTCACGATTGCGAGCGATCTCGAGCGTTTCTGACGCTCGCGATGCCTTCTCGGGAGAATCTGCACAGACCGCCTTCGGGCGGCGCTGGATATTGAGAGGGCGGCTCGTGGGATGGGGAGGTCGCGGGACGGCGGCTCCCATCCATCACATCCCGATCAGATCGCGCCGGCCCTGAGCTGATCGAGCGCGTGGGCGCAGGCGCGCGCGGTAAGCGCCATATAGGTGAGCGACGGGTTCTGGCATGCCGAACTCGCCATTTGCGCGCCGTCGGTCACAAAAAGGTTGGCGATGTCGTGCGTCCGGCTCCACTGGTCGAGCACCGATGTTGCCGGGTCGCGGCCCATGCGCGCGCCGCCCATCTCGTGAATCGCCGTGCCGCCCGGCCCGGGCCGATCAAACCCGACGACGACATGCCCGCCGGCCGCCTCGAGCATGGCGGCCGCTTCGCGTTTTGCATCGGCGAGCGCGGCCTGTTCTTCCTTGCCGTGCGTGAAGGCGATTTCAAGCTGGGGGACGCCATGCCGGTCGGTCCTCGTCCGGCTGAGCGAAAGACGGTTGCTTGCGCGCGGCATGCTTTCCGCAAACGCGACCAGAACTATCTGCCATGGGCCGACCGAACGGAGACGCTGCTTGAAATCTTCGCCGATGCCGGCCTCGCGCTTGCCGCGGGTCCAGTTTGCCTGCAGCGCGCCGCCCTGAAAACTGTAACCGCGGGTGAAGCCTTCGCCATCGATCCGATCAAGGTTGCGAAAGCGCGGAATGACGATTCCGGTCGGACGATTGCCGAAGCTGGTCCGATCGTCGAAGCCCGGCACGATCGCCATCGCCGACAAGGTGTTCGCATGGTCCATGATATGCGTGCCGAGGATGCCGCTTGCGTTGGCGAGGCCGTGCGGCATCGCCTCGTTCGCCGAGTTGAGCAGCAGATGGACCGAATTGAACGCCCCGGCGTTGAGGAAGATCAATCGCGCGCTGGCCTGCTTGCGTTGCCCCGTGCCGGCATCGACCCATCGGACGCCCGTGGCGCGGCGACGCTTCGGATCATAGTCGATCGTTTCGACCACTGCGTCGGTAATCAGTGTCAACCGGCCCGTCTTTAGCGCGGCGGGCAGAGTCGCGCTCTGCGTCGAGAAATAGGCCCCATAAGAGCAGCCCCGCGCGCAGATGTTCCGGTTCTGGCAGCGACCGCGCCCCTCTTTTTCGGCGGTCAGATTTGCCGTCCGGCCGATCGTCACCAACCGGTCGGGCCATCGCGCCGCGATGCGTTCGCGCATCGCCCGTTCGACGACGTTGAGCGCCATCGGCGGCTGGAAGCGGCCATCGGGAAGCTGGGGCAGGCCTTCCTCCGCACCCGAAACACCGATAAATTCCTCGACCCGGTCGTACCAGGGCGCCAGGTCGGCGTAGCGGATCGGCCAGTCGGTGCCATGCCCGTCGAGCTTGTTGGCGCCAAAATCATAGTCGGACCAGCGATAGCATTGCCGGCCCCAGGTCAGTGACCGTCCGCCAAGCTGGTATGACCGGAACCAAGTGAAGTCGGTACCGTGGGCCGTCGCGTAGGGATTGTGACGATCATTGACGAAATGGCCCTGGGTGAATTCGGTGAAATGCCGATTGAGACGCTGCACGGGATAGTCGCGCGCATAGAGTGCGGCGTCGCCCTGGCCGCGGAAAGGCATCTCCCAAGGGGCTTTCATCTCGGTCGCATAGTCGACCTGATGCTCGATCTTGCGGCCGCGTTCGAGCAGCAGCACCTTGAGGCCCGCCTCGGTCAGTTCCTTCGCGGCCCAGCCACCGGTAATGCCCGAGCCCACGACGATGGCGTCGAAATCCGTTCCGTCCGTCATCATCCGAACTCCACGGCGATCCAGTCGCTCGACCAGGCGCGTGCGCCGGGTTCGAGCGGCAGGTCGGGATCGAAACGGCCGGGCACCAGCTCATAGCGCAGTTCTCTGGCGGCGCCGGTTTCGGAGGTATAGTAACCGGTCACGATCAGACCCTTGATCATTTGCCAGGGCGAGGGCGATTTCGGCGGCGGGCCTGGGGGAAAGGTCTCCCGGTCCAGTTCGGCCAGGTGTACAGCGCGGATCGCAGGGGTAGCGCGCAGCCAGTCGCCTCCAGCCCGCCTGTCGAGCTCGCGTTCGAGCCATGGCAGGAAGCGGAGCGTGCCATCGAGCCGGCGGAATGACTGCGCATGCCCAGCGAGGGCGTCGCGCTCGATCGGCTCGTCCGTCCCGCCCAACCCGTGTGCGAGCGCGAGGATCAGGAAATCACCTACGCCGATTTCGCCCGCGCCCGGCGTGGTCGTGCGCGGGATGACAAGCTGGCTGACCTCGCGCGCGAACATCCGCTGTCGCTCGGTCGGCCGCTCGCGTTCGTCGATGTCGCTGAGCGAGGCAATGGTTGCCGGAACGCCGACGACGAGCGCGAAGAGTGCGGCACCGCGCATCAGGTCGCGCCGGTTACACCCGCTGCCGGTCTCGGTCATTCGGCGATTCCCATGATGCGGCCATTGAGTGCGCGGTCGCTGCCGCCTGCGGCGAAGTCGTCGAAGGCGTGCTCTGTGACGCGGATGATGTGGCGGTCGATGAAGGGAGCGCCTTCGGCGGCGCCGTCTTCGGGATGCTTGAGGGCGCATTCCCATTCGAGGACGGCCCATCCGGCGAAATTATATTGCGCCATTTTCGAGAATATGGCGGCGAAGTCGACCTGCCCGTCGCCGAGCGAGCGGAAGCGGCCGGGGCGATCAGCCCACGACTGATAGCCGCCATAGACGCCCATGCGTCCCGACGGCCGGAACTCGGCATCCTTGACGTGGAAGCATTTGATACGCTCGTGATAGATGTCGAGGAAGGCGAGATAGTCGAGCTGCTGAAGCACGAAATGCGAGGGGTCATAGAGGATGTTGGCGCGCGGATGGTTGCCGACGTGGTCGAGGAACATCTCGAAGGTGACGCCGTCGTGGAGATCCTCGCCGGGATGGATCTCGAAGCCGATATCGACGCCATTGTCCTCGAAGCTGTCGAGGATGGGCCTCCAGCGCCGCGCGAGTTCGTCGAAGGCATCCTCGACGAGGCCGGCGGGCCGCTGGGGCCAGGGATAGACATAGGGCCATGCGAGCGCGCCCGAGAAGCTCGCGTGCGCCGTGAGGCCGAGGCGTCTGCTCGCGACGGCGGCCATCTTGACCTGCTCGACCGCCCAGGCCTGCCGCGCTGCGGGGTTGCCGCGCACATGCTCGGCGGCGAATCCGTCGAACTGGGCGTCATAGGCGGGGTGCACCGCGACGAGCTGGCCCTGGAGGTGGGTCGACAGCTCGGTGACCTCGAGCCCATGCGATGCGAGCGTGCCTTTGACCTCGTCGCAATAATCCTGGCTCTCGGCCGCCCTAGCGAGGTCGAACAGCCGCGCGTCCCACGAGGGGATCTGCACCCCCTTGTAGCCGAGCAACGCGGCCCAGGCGGCGATGGTGTCGAGCGAGTTGAATGGCGCGGCGTCGCCCGCGAACTGGGCGAGGAAGATCGCGGGGCCCTTGATCGTGCGCATGGTTACTTCCCTTCTTGTGGAATGACGAGATCGACCCAACCGCCCCCGGCGGCGTTCGCCGCCACGGCGGTCTCGATGAAGGCCATGGACCGGACGCCGTCATCAATGTCCGGGAGGAGAGGCGCCTCGTCGCCGCGTAGCCGCGCGGCGAAATCGCGGTAGAGGTTGGCGAAGGCCTCGAGATAGCCTTCGGGATGGCCGGCGGGAGTGCGGCTGGCGGCCTGTGCCCAGGATCCGAGCGATGCGGTGCCGGCGCGGACGATCTCGGTGGAGCCATCGGCGCGGCGGCAAAGCAGGCTGTTAGGCTCTTCCTGCCGCCAGACCAGCGCACCGCGATCGCCATAGACGCGGATCGACAGGCCATTGGCTTCGCCGAAGCTGATCTGCGAGGCGGTGAGCACGCCGCGCGCGCCATTGTCGAAGCGCAGCAGCACGGTGCAATCGTCGTCGAGCACGCGGCCCGGCACCACCGCGGCGAGGTCAGCAAGAAGGCGTGTGACCTTCAACCCGGTGACGAACTCGGCGAGGTGGAAGGCATGGACGCCGATGTCGCCGATGCAGCCGCCGATACCGGCCCGCGTGGGATCGACGCGCCATTCGGCCTGCTTGCCGGCGGCGGGTTCGGACAGCCAGCCTTGCGGATAATCGACCTGGACCTTGCGAACCGTTCCGATCGCGCCCACGGCGATCCGCGCCTTGGCTTCACGGACGAGCGGATATCCCGAATAGGTATAGGTGAGGCCAAAGGGTAGGCCGCTGTCCCGCACGATGTGGTGCAGTTCCACCGCCTCGGCGAGCGTGGCCGTCGCGGGCTTGTCCGACAAGACCGGCAACCCCGCCCTCAACGCAGCACGTGCAGCGGCGAGGTGGTGATGGTTGGGCGTGGTTACCGCCACGAAGTCGATACCGTCGTCGCGCACGCGCTCGGCCGCAATCATCGCATCGAGATCGCGATAGGCACGGGCCGGATCGATGCGATAGCTTTCGCCAGCGATGCGCGAGCGTTCGGCATGGCTGGCAAAGGCGCCCGCAACCAGTTCGATCTCGCGGTCGAATTCCGCGGCGATGCGATGAATTGGCCCGATGAATGATCCCGGCCCGCCACCGACTAGCCCCATGCGGAGACGCCGCATCTCTCTCTCCCGCGATATTCCATATCAGAACTATTGTTCTAATATGGAATATCGCGGGCGGGGAGTCAAGTTTTCAGAATGTCGGTTTCGTTTTTAGGAAGGCGGCAATCATGCGCGCCAGATCGTCCTTTAAAATGTCCCAGTCGCCTTCCCACGCTGCCGTCGTCGCTGAACCGAAGCCAAGATACCGCGCAATCGCGGCGTAGAGGATTCGATAGGCCGAATCGACCGCTCTTTCGGGGTTGGGCTGCCGTATTTCGTCGCGATGAGCGAGGAGCGCCGATTTCACGAAGCTGGCCGTTCCGGCGTAAGAGGCCTTGCCGACGGCGGCGACATGTGCATCGGTGGTGGCACGCTGCATGAAGGGCCGCATCAGGTCGGCAAACTCTCGCAGCGTTTCGGCAATGCCGTCGACCAATCGCACCACCAGACTATCAAGCCCACTATAGTCCGCCTGGGCAGCATTTAGTCGGTCGCGCATCGCCTTGTCGAGCCGCGTGAGCACGCGCAATTGCACGGCATGGAGCAGGGCCTCCTTGCCCTCGAACCGGTTGTAGATCGACCCAATCGAAACCTTTCCGGTCTTGCTGACGTCGTTGAGCGTGAAGTCATCTGAGCCATTGCTGACGAGCAATTCCTCGGCTGCTGCAAGCATCCGTTCATAGGACGCTTTGCTGCGTCCCTGCATCGGTGCGCGGAGAGCTGTCGCCAAGCCTACATCACGTTCCATCACGACCTCCATGCCTCGTCCCTTACGTGCAAGTCAACTTGCCAGTGGATAAATAAGAACAATGGTTCTAATTCATAAAGGCGAATATGCAATACCGCATGATTCTAACGAGGAATCGCGGCGCAGCATTTGATGAATACAAGACAAATCGGGGGCGGATAGCGTGGGCGAGTTTGACTATATCATCGCGGTGCAGGGTCGTCGGGTTGCGTGCTGGCGAACCGGCTAAGCGCCGATCCGATAATACGTGTCCCGCTGGTCGAAGCGGGCGGCTCGTGGAGATCATGGGGCGGCCCGATTATTTTTGGTCGTTCCCGGTCTGGCAGCCGCCGGGGCGCCGCAAGGAACAGCACAGCTATGGCCGGGGCCTAGGACGGATCGACATTTAGGATTCCCAAGCGTGTTGATGTCTGATTCATGAGGTTCCGTGTTTTGGCGCGGAGCGGGTGATGGGGATCAAGCGATATGAGTTGAGCGAGCCGCAGTGGCAGCGGATCGAGGCGCTGCTATCCGGCAAGGCGGGGGATCGAGGCCGGACGGGATCGGATAACCGGTTGTTCGTGAACGGTTGTCTGTGGGTGCTGCGGTCTGGCGCGCACTGGCGCGACCTGCCTGAACGCTATGGCAAGTGGAAGACGGTGCACAAGCGGTTCAGCCGCTGGTGCCACGCGGGGGTATGGGAGCGGGTGTTCGCTTCACTGGTGGCGGATCGCGACAACCAATATCTGATGCTCGACAGCACGATCGTTCGCGCCCACCAGCAGGCGGCAACCGGAAAAGGGGGGCCTCGGATCAGGCGCTGGGGCGTTCCCGAGGTGGACTGACCACCAAGATCCACATGCTTGCCGACACGTTCGGCCGGCCGCTGCGCTTCATCGTCACCGCTGGCCAGGTCGGCGATATCACGACCGCTCCAGCCTTGCTCGACGGGATGCCCACCGAAGCTGTGCTCGCCGATAAAGCCTATGACAGCAATGCCTTGCGAGCACTGATCGCTAGCATTGGCGCCGAGGCAGTCATCCCGTCGAACCGCTGCCGCAAGGTCGCCATTCCCCATGACGCCGCCATCTACAAGAACCGCAACCGCATCGAACGATGCTTCAACAAGCTCAAGCACTTCCGCCGCTTCGCTACCCGATACGACCGACGAACGATCCACTTCACCGGCTTCGTCCACCTCGCCGCCGCCATGATCTGGCTACGCTAAATGTCGATCCGTCCTAGGCGTCAGAGGCCTTACCGGCAACGTCCGGGAAGGTACAGTAAGCAGCTGGTTTTACAGCGTATATGTAGTGAAAATCGCCAAATGGAATCCGGGTCATCCAGCCGAATCCATCGGCAGCACCATCAAATGATGGTGTGATGGTGTCGGTGAGCTCCTTTGGAGCTGGCACCATCATGGCACTGAATCATATCCAGATCACCAACGCCAAGCCTAGGGACAAGGCCTATAAGGTGGCCTACTCCGAGGGGCTCTACCTACTCGTCCAACCGAACGGTGCGAAGCTATGGCGCATGAATTACCGCCATCTCGGTCGGCAGAAGACGCTGTATTTCAGCGCCTGGCCCGAGGTAGGGATCGCAGCGGCACGGCAGCGACGGACCGACGCAAAAGAGCAGATCGCCGTTGGTCTCGATTCGTGCGCGGAGAAGATCGCAGCCGACAACACGTCGAAAGCGGTTGCCTAAGAGCGGCTCCTCAACACCGAACCAGAAGATCGGGCGCCTGCCACGCTGGAGAAGATACGTTGGTTGCTGGGCATGGCCAATCCACCATCGACAACCTGCCGATCTCAAAGGTCACTGCGCAGTCATCGTGCGCATCCTCCCCCAACGCCGTCGGTATAATCAATTCTCGATTGCGCTTGGGCCAATAGCAGAATAGTAGTTCTAATTCGTGCTTTATCATGCGTAGCGGGGAGGATGGCCGAGCGCCATGACAGAATTTGATTATATCGTCGTGGGAGCGGGATCTGCCGGTTGCGTACTTGCCCGGCGGCTGAGCGACGATCCCCGAACCCGCGTGTTGCTGCTCGAAGCCGGCGGGACCAACCAGAGCGCATTCATCAAAATGGCAGGCGGCTTCGTGAAGATCATGGGGAAGCCGGACTATTTCTGGTCCTTTCCCGTCGTGCAGCAAGCCGGACGTCGCAGGGAGCAGCACAGCTATGGCAAGGGTCTGGGCGGATCGTCCGCAGTCAATGGCACTTGGTACCTGCGCGGCCAGCCGCGCGATTTCGACAATTGGCGCGACATGGGACTTCCCGCCTGGAGCTGGGATGCGATCGAAGCCGCCTATCGCCGTATCGAGGATTATCGCTACCCTGGGGCGCATCCGACGCGCGGGGTCGGCGGCCCGCTTCAGGTCACCCAGTCGACCTATCGCTCTCCGGTGTTCAACGCGATCGTCGCGGCGTGCGCTGAAATGGGGATCCGATGGACCGACGACATCTGCTCGCCCGGCATCGAGGCCGTCGGACGCACTCAATATACCGTAGACCGGCGCGGCAAGCGATCGTCGGCCTATGAGGCGTTCTTGGCCCCGGTGCGGTCGCGGCCGAACCTGACCATCGTCACCGAATGCATGGTGAAGCGGATCGTGATCGAGGACGGGCGCGCGGTCGCGGTCGAGTGCGAACGCGCGGGCGAGTCGGTGCGGTTCGACGCGGCCGGCGAGGTCGTCCTTTCGGCGGGGGTCTATAAATCGCCCCAGCTTCTGCAACTCTCCGGAATCGGCGCTGGCGCCGAACTGGCGTCGTTCGGCATCGCGACATTGCGCGACGCCCCTGCGGTCGGCCGGAACCTGTGCGATCATCAGAAGATGGGGATTTCGTTCGATCTGACGAACCACCCCGGCACCAATCGCGAGTTTCTCGGCTGGCGCCTCTATCGTAACGCTATGCGCTATTTCGCGACGGGGACCGGCCCGTTGGCGCGGGTCGGCATGCCGCTCACCGCGCTGGTTTCGTCGGAGGACGATCCGAGCTGGCCCGACATGCAGCTCGCCGCCGCGCCCTTCGCGATGCGGACGGTCAAGGAGATGATGGCCAAGCCCGGCAGTCCGATTTCGGAACGGCCCGGCATCACCTTTTCGGGCTATCATCTTCGGCCCAAGGGGCGCGGCACGGTCGCACTCGCCTCGCCCGAGTTCCGCGACGCACCGCTGGTCGATCCGCATTTCTGGAGCGAGGAGAGCGATCGGCTCAAGGCGCTCGAACTGCTCCGCCTGCTCCGCCGCATGGCGCGCGCCGATGCGTTGGCCCGTTATGTCGGCGCGGAGCGCGCGCCCGGTGCCGAGTTCGAGAGCGACGAAGCGCTGGTCGAGGAACTGCGTAACATGACCGATCCGGGGCTACACGGCACCGGCACCTGTTCGATGGGCGCAGATCCGGCGACGTCCGTGGTCGATGAGATGTGCCGCGTGCATGGCGTTGCCGGGTTGCGCGTCGTCGATTGTTCAATCATACCGACCCCGGTATCGGGCAATACCAATGGTCCCGCCATGGCGATCGCCAGCCACGCTGCCGATCTGATCCTGCGCGGCTGAATGGATTTCGGCACGCCGTCGCGAAACGGCGGGCCTCCCCCTTTTACTTTTCGAAGCCCGCTGATTGAGCGGGCGGAAGTCGAA
>Ga0065721_10050105_pt1 | contig 23297 bp, 20 predicted proteins | sample Mesricmetagenome_FD_59108 | JGI IMG/M metagenome (GOLD analysis project Ga0065721, IMG submission 59108) | Mesophilic microbial community from rice straw/compost enrichment Sample: eDNA_1 v2 (version 2) | ecosystem: Engineered > Solid waste > Grass > Composting > Bioreactor | place: USA: Davis...
GGCGTTGCCGGGCCAGAGGGGCTCGGCCTGAGCGGCCAAGCCGAATGCGAGGGAAGAAAGAAAGCCGAGTACAACCCGTATGCGAAGCGCCATGTTTTATCCTCGTGGAAAGACCGGCGCTCATGATAAGGAAAATAAGATGGCCGGGCGACCGGCGATAAAAGCTCGGCTTCAACCCCCGCATGCCGCAGGCCCTTACAGGAACACGAACTTGACGACAAATATGGCGCCTATCACATAGACCACCGGTGGGATTTCGCGGAAGCGGCCGCTGACGGCTTTGATCACCGCGTAGGAGATAAAGCCCAGACCTATGCCGTCGGCAATGGAGTAACCCAGGGGCATGGCTATGGCGGCTATGACGGCGGGGGCGCTTTCGGTGTAGTCGTCCCAATCCAGGTCCGCCAGGCTGCGCGCCATCAGGCAGGCGACGAACAACAGCGCCGAGGCAGTGGCGTAGGACGGAATACTCTGGGCCAGAGGCGCGAAGAACAGGCAGCCGAGGAACAGCAGTCCGCACACCACGGCTGTCAGTCCGGTCCGCCCTCCTGCGGCCACGCCGGCGCCGCTTTCGATATAGCTGGTGGTGGAGGATGTCCCCATGAGCGCCCCGAAGGCGGTGGCGCCGGAATCCGCCAGCAGCGCCTTGCCCATGCGCGGCAGGGAGCCATCCGGCTGCATAAGACCGGCGCGGTTGCACACGGCCACCAGGGTGCCCGCGGTATCGAACACGTCCACAATCAGCAGAGTGATGATCACGGTCACCAAGCCCACTTCCAGGGCACCCATGACGTCCAATTGCACAAATACGGGCGCCATGGAGGGCGGCAGGTCCACCACCCCTTTGAACTCCGCCGCCCCCACCAGCCAACCCACCAGGGTCACCAGCAGCATGCCGATGATGACCGCACCGGTCACCCGCATTTGGGACAGACCTGCGATCAGAGCGAAGCCCAGCAGACACATAAAAGGTCCGAAGCTGGCGAGATCTCCTAGAGTCACCAGGGTCGCCGGGCTGTCCACCACCACCTTGGCGTTGCTGAGGGCGATTATGCCCAGGAACAGGCCTATACCCGCCGATATGCCGAGTTTGAGGCTGCGAGGAATGGCGTTGATCAGCCATTCGCGGATAGGCAGCACACTGAGGATGATGAACAGAATGCCCGAGAGAAATACGGCTCCCAGCGCCACTTGCCAGCTGTGGCCCATGCCCAGCACTACGCCATAGGTGAAAAATGCGTTCTGCCCCATGCCGGGCGCCAGCGCCACCGGCAGATTGCCCAACAGCCCCATGGCCAGGCTGCCGAAGGCCGCCGCCAGACAGGTGGCCACGAACACGGCACCGAAGTCCATGCCGGCGTCGGAGAGTATGGCGGGGTTGACCACGGTGATATAGGCCATGGCGAGGAAAGTGGTGAGTCCGGCGATGGACTCTTTGCGAATGTCTGTTCCCAGGGATGACAGTTGGAAGAACTCTGCAATCTTGTTCATGCAAACCTCTTGAGCGGAGCGGTGGCAATTGGGGGCGGAATAACAGCGAAACCGGATACGGACTGCGGCGGCGATATGAGCGAAGCAAGTAACGGACCACGGCATTTTGACTGGTCTGACCGACGCCTGCGTGTTACAAGAGCAGCCTTTTGCAAACCCGACTTCGAGGTGGCCCATGCTCAACCAGATCGAGACCCTCTACAGGCGCGAGTCGCGCCGGGTGTTCGCCACCCTGGTGCGGCTGCTGAGGGATTTCGACCGGGCGGAGGATGCACTACAGGAGGCCTTTGCCGCCGCCATGCAGCAGTGGCCGGTGGAGGGCTTGCCGAAGAACCCGCGCGCCTGGCTGGTGTCCACGGCGCGCTTCAAGGCCATAGACCGGCTGCGCCGCGACGCGCGTATGGACTCGCTGGAGGATCTGGTGGAGGAGCCGCCGGCGCCGCCGGAAAAGGAGCAGGAGACCATAGTCGACGATCAGCTGCGGCTGATATTCACCTGCTGCCACCCCGCCCTGGCATCGGAGCTGCAGATCGCCCTCACCCTGCGCGAGATCTGCGGCCTGACCACCGAGGCCATAGCCAAGGCCTTTCTGGTGGCGCCTGCCACCATGGCCCAGCGGCTGGTACGCGGCAAAGCCAAGATCCGCCTGGCCGGCATTCCCTACGAGGTGCCGGGACAGAAGCAGTTGCCGGAGCGGTTGGATGCGGTGCTGACGGTGATCTATCTGGTGTTCAACGAGGGCTATCACACCTCCTCCGGCGATAGATTGCACAGGCCCGATCTGGCGGAGGAAGCCATACGCCTGGGCCGGCTGCTGCTGGAACTGCTGCCCCACCCGGAGGTGCGCGGCCTGCTGGCGCTGATGCTGCTGCATCACGCGCGCCGCGCCACCCGCACTTCCGCGGATGGCGATCTGCTTCTGCTGGAGGAACAGGATCGCAGCCTGTGGGATCAAGCTCTGATTCGCGAGGGGCAAGCCCTGGTGGAAAGCGCCCTGGCCACCCGCCCGGTGGGCCGCTTCGGTGTGCAGGCGGCCATAGCGGCGCTGCACGCGGAGGCGCCCACGGCCGACGCCACCGACTGGCCGCAGATAGGGGCGCTCTACGACGTTCTCCTGCGCCTCACCCCCTCCCCCATTGTGGAACTCAACCGCGCCGTGGCTGTGGCCATGCGCGACGGGCCAGAAGCGGGCCTGGCCCTGGTGGATGGGCTCCTGGCTCGCGGCGAGCTGCAGCAATACCACCTGGCCCACGCCGCCAAAGCCGATATGCACCGGCGCCTGGGGCAGTTTGAGGCGGCCCGGGAATCCTACGAACACGCCTTGGCCCTGGCGCAGCAGGAGGTGGAAAAGCGCTTTCTGCAAAAACGGCTGGAGGAGATCGACGCTCAGCTGGCGTGAACACAAAAATATCGGGCCTGTGTCGATTTTGTCCGCCGCGCTTCGACTAGTGATCAGCGGTAACCCATTCAACTGCCAACAAAGGTGTATTTATGAAATACATGATGCTGATCTATAGCGACGAATCCGTCTGGACCGAAGAGGAGCGCGCCAATTGCATGGCGGAATCCGTGGCATTGACCCACGATCTGAACGCCCGCGGACAATTCATCAGCGCCTCGCCGCTGCACTACGTCAACACCGCCACCAGCGTGCGCGTGCGCGACGGCAAGACGCTCATCACCGACGGCCCCTTCGCCGAGACGCGGGAACAGCTGGGCGGCTATTACATAGTGGATGTGGCCAACCTGGATGAGGCCCTGGAAATCGCCAGCCGTATTCCGGGGGCGCGCAAGGGCACTGTGGAAGTGCGGCCCATCTTTGAACTCGACAATCTGCCCATCGCCAACCAATAAGGAGGTCCCTGTGAAAGTCATGGTTTTTGTCAAAGCCACCGCCTCATCGGAGGCCGGAAAAATGCCCGACGAAGCCCTGATCACCGCCATGATGCAGTACAACCAGCAACTGCTAGACGCAGGCATATTGCTGGGCGGCGATGGTCTGCACCCGAGCAAAAACGGCGCGCGCGTACGTTTCAGCGGCGACAGTCGCACAGTGATCCAAGGCCCCTTCCCTCACACAGAGGAAATCGTCGCCGGCTATTGGCTGTGGCAGGTGAACTCCATGGAGGAGGCCATAGAGTGGGTGAAGCGCTGCCCCAATCCCATGCCGGAAGATTCGGAAATCGAAATCCGCCCCATCTTCGGCCCCGAGGATTTTGCCGAGGTCATGACCCCTGAGTTGCAGCAGCGGGAAGAGCAGATGCGCAACCAGGTGCCGGAGCCGGACCGCTGGGAGAAAAAGCCGGCGCGCTTGTTTGCCGGTATAGAGCGCCACTACACCGAGCAGAACCGCTATCAGATACCGGAACAGTGGCAGGTCTTTGCCCCTTACATTGGCCATGTGCCGGATCAGACGGGCACCGACAGCTTCGGCATATGCACAGGCTGCAGCGACGGCGGGGTCGACTATATGAGCGCGGTGGAAATCCGCAGCGCCGACCAGCTTCCCGACGGGCTCGTCAGCCGCACCCTGCCAGCGGCGCACTACGCGGTATTCATCCACAGGGAGCATGTCTCCCGCGTTGGAGAGACCCTGCATGCCATAGGACAAAAATGGCTTCCCGCTTCAGGCCTGCAGGCGGACGGCTCGCCCTGGTTCGAACGCTATACGGCGGCATTCGATCCGGAAACCGGCCTCGGCGGCACGGAAGTGTGGGTTCCCATCAAGACTTTATGAATCGCGAGCGAAAGGGACTTCGCCCGCCGTCAAGTTTCTCCCCATTAATTTTGCCTATGGCCGGCATCCACTGGATGCCGTCATTTATCGTGGAAATCTGATTTTTGCCCGCGTACACTCCGACGGCTCTTATGGCGATACATTGATGTGGTGACAAGATATTCCAGGGATCGGGTTACGAGACTTCCGAGGCACGCATGAATCAACAAGTAAAAAAAGTGGTCATCGCCGGTGGCGGCACTTCCGGCTGGTGCATGGCTATGGCCCTGTCGCGACAATTTGGCACTCTTCTGGATATCACGCTGATCGAATCCAGCGAAATCGGCACAGTGGGTGTGGGCGAAGCCACCTTCCCCACCATAACCACCTTCCACCGCATGCACGGCATCGATGAACAGGAATTTATCCGCGCCACCGCCGGCAGCATCAAATTGGGCATTTCCTTCGAAAACTGGCTCCACAAAGGTCACCGCTATATCCACCCCTTCGGCAAGGCCGGCAAACCCACCTGGGTGGGGGATTTTTATCACTACTGGCTGGCGGCCAAAGCCATGGGCTACGAAGGCAGCATGGACAGTTTTTCCTTCGAATTGCAGGCTGCCAAGCAGCATAAATTCGCCGCCATAGAAAAGCCGAAACTCAATTACGCCTATCACTTCGACGCCAGTCTGTATGCGCGTTTTTTACGGCGCATCAGCGAGCAGCACGGCGTAAAAAAAATCGAGGGCAAGATCCTCGAAGTGAAGCAACATCCGGACACAGGTTTTATAGAAGCTCTGATACTGGAATCCGGTGAGCGCATCGACGGTGATTTTTTTATCGACTGCACCGGCTTCCGCGGTGTGTTGATCGAGCAGACTTTGAAGGCCGGATATGAGGAGTGGGGACAGTGGTTGCGTAATGACAGTGCTGTGGCGCTGCAGACCGACTGTCCCAAAGATATTCCGCCCTACACCCGCGCCATAGCCCACGACTGCGGTTGGCAGTGGAAAATCCCCCTGCAGCATCGCCAGGGCACAGGCCATGTCTATTCCAGTGCGTATATTTCCGATACCGACGCGCGCGAGACACTGCTGAACAATCTCGACGGCGATATACGCGTCGAACTGCGCCTGCTCAAATTCAAAACCGGCCGCCGCAAAAAGTGCTGGGTCAAGAACTGCGTCGCCATTGGCCTGTCCAGCGGCTTTGTGGAGCCCTTGGAATCCACCAGTATCCACCTGATCCAGATCTCCATCACACGGCTGCTGCAGTTGTTCCCCTTCGGCGGTCCGACACCGGCGCTGGCGGACCGCTTCAACGAACTGGTGCGGCTCGAATACGAACACATACGCGATTTCATAGTGCTGCACTACAAGGCCACGGAGCGCGAGGACACGCAATACTGGCGCGACTGCCGCCATATGCAAATTCCCGATACGCTCGCCGCCAAAATCGAACTGTTCAGGGAAGCGGGCATCATCTCACCGTCCAACGACGATGTTTTCCGCATGGACTCCTGGCTGTATGTGATGCTGGGCCAAGGCATAGTGCCGCAGCGCTATCACCACTTTGCCCATCTGATGGAAAAAGATCAGATATTCGCCATGCTCGACAGCCTCAAAACCAATATCGAACAGGCGGTCGACAAGCTCCCCACCCACAGGGAATTTCTCGACACCTATTGGCCCATGCAACAGGAAGGACAGTAGAGGGCTGTATTACGACTGCACCAGTTCGGAATGCACCAGGGTCTTTACCTGAGTCATCAACTTGTGCACCGGACATTTATCGGCAATCTGTAACAGACGCTGTTTTTGTTCGTCTGTCAGATTGCCGTTGAATTTCAATTTCGCGTGCAATTCATACTCGCCCTGCCGCTCCCGCGAGTTGTCGCTTTCCATTTCTATATCCACGCTCTCCAGCGGTATTTGCTTGTGCTCCGCATACATCATCACCGTAATGGCTTTACAGGCCGCCAGGGCCGCGTCGTAAAGCTCATGGGGATCCGGAGCGGAGTTCTCCTCCGAGGCATCGGCAAACAATGTGTGTGCACCTATCTGAATGCGCTGGCGGAATTTGCCGGTAGTGTCTTTGCTGAGCAGAATTTTCATAGGCTGTTCCTGGTATGGCCCTCTCTGTAACACCGGAATCCTTCGAGGAATTGATGGCGATGGAATTTTGATTATCAGGATTTCCAGGGAATCGGCGGCGGGTCCAATCGTCGGGTGGCGCCGGGAACCGGGGCGAAGCGCGCACTGCGCGACTCCCATTCGCTTTGGGCCTGGATGATTTCGGCGCGGCTGTGACTGACGAAGTTCCACCAGATCAGCACTTCCTCCTTCACCGGCTCGCCACCCACCAGCAGAGCGCGACCGGGCGCTGTGCAAGTGATGCGTAGATGTTGGCGGCCGCAGCCCAGATAGCTGAGTTCGTTTTCCGCAAATATTTCATCGCCGATACTGAAGCTGCCTTCCAGGGGCAAAATGCCGTATTCAAAATCCTCGCGCAGTTGCAGATCGAAAGAGCCCGCCTGCAACAGTTGAATATCCATGCTGATCAAGGGAGAAAAGGCAAGCGTCGGGGCGACCCTGCCGCCGTACTCGCCGATCAGCAAAGTAAAATCCGCGCCGCCTTCCACCCAATGGGGCAAATCCGGATAGTGATCAAAGCGCGGCGTGGTATTCGCATGCGCCGGCGGCAGCGCGATCCACAATTGCGCCGCATGCAGAGACGCCTGCCCCGCAGGCGTGTCCTCCGTATGGGCTATGCCGCGGCCGGCGGTCATGAGATTCACCTGGCCGGGACGTATCAGCTGTTCCGTCCCCAGACTGTCTCTGTGCAGAATTTCCCCCTGCATCATCCAGGTGAAAGTCTGCAAACCAATATGCGGATGAGCGCCCACATGCAGATCCACTCCACCGCCTGTGACAGGGCCTATATGATCGAGAAAACACCAGGCGCCGATCGTGCGCCTCTGGCGTCTGGGCAACACGCGATTCACCAGAATGCCACCCACATCCGTGGTGTGCGGCGTGACTTTCTCGATCACAGGCGCGCCAGCCTGGATGCAGTCCTTGGATGACGCCAGGGATGGGGAGGATTCTGTGTTGCTCATGGGGATTCTCCTGCGCTCTGGAAGACCCTAGCGCCCTTCATGAATTTTTTGAAATTGCCGCTGAATGATCAGCATCATGATCACCGCCACGCGGCGCAGCAGTTCGCGGCTTTCCGCCGAATCATCGCAGGACACCTGTTCACCGATCAGCGTCTGCAAGCGGCCGAAAACATCGCCCACCTCTTTGTTGAGATCCGGAATTGCACGGGTGACGGCGGCGAGAATGGGGGCGTAGTCGGCGCCGAACTTGGCCAGCAATTTATCCGCGTGGCGCTCCAGCTCTTTGATTTTCATCTGCCGCAATTGCGGCACCAGTTGCGCTTCCGGCGTATTGATCAGTTCAAGGGTTTTCATGGAAAGCTTTCACCAACAGCATTTGGCGCCCAATTGATATTCCTGGGCCAATGAGCGGCTGTAACGGAACAGCTGCTGCAATACGATTTTTTGGTCCTTGTTGAGATTACCGGCCTCATCCAGCTCGCGTATGCGCTCCTGCAGTTGCATCACCGATAAAATGCCTTCGTCGCCATTGGCGAGGCGGTCGCGGCAAAATTCCATCCACTGGGCTTTTTCGCCGGGGTTGAGGCTTTGGGGGAAATTACGCGCTTTGTAGCGCCAGACCATTTCTCTCAGGCGCTTGTCCTGAAATACGAAATTGTGCTGCGCCAGCTGGGCAGCATCAGCGGCGCGCACCTGGGCCATGACCTGTTTGTCAGCATCCGGAATAAAGCCGTCATACAACTGCCGCTCGGCATCCTTGCGCGGCGGAAATTCGCTGCCACCCATCACCTGCTGCACCTTGGCTTTCAGATCGACGTTCAACAATTGTTGCCAGTGGCGTTCGCACCGGGCTTTGTCGATTTTCAAACGCGCGGCGGTTTTGTCATCCAGCAATTTCGGTGTGGCGAGCACCGGACACTTATTCAAATGAATCAGCTTCAATGGAATGCGATCCTCGCCCTCCGGCAAATCCTCCTGGGAAGTGAAAACCCGCGCGGCAATCTGTTCGGCATCCAGCGCAATCAGATCGCTGGGATCGGCGGACAGATTGAATACGATCACCGCATTTTTGTTGACCGGATGCATGGCCAGCGGCATCACCAGTCCGGTGCAGCCGTTCTCCGCGGAAAATTTCGAGGAAATATGCAACAGCGGTTTGCGGTTGATGAGGTCGATCAGCGAGGCGACCTTGCTTTTGTGCTTGTGCTGCACCACGTAGTCATAAAGTTGAGGCTGCCGGCTTTTGATCAGGCGCGCAAGCTCGATGGTGGCCTCCACATCGGAATAGGCGTCGTGGGCGGCGGCGTGGCTGATGCCATTGGCCTGGGTCAACAATTCCAGGCGGAAACTCACCCTGCCCTCCACCACCGGCCACTCTATGCCCTCCGGGCGCAGTGCGTAGCACAGGCGCACCATGTCGATAATGTCCCAGCGACTGTTGCCGTTGGCCCATTCGCGCTCGTAGGGATCAAAAAAATTGCGGTAGAGGGTGTAACGGGTGACTTCGTCGTCAAAGCGGATGGAGTTGTAGCCCACGCCACAGGTGCCGGGCGCCGCCAATTCTGCGTGGATGCGCGCAATAAATTCCGCTTCAATCAAACCTTCATTCAGGGCTTTCTGCGGCGCTATGCCGGTGACCAGACAGGCTTCGGGATGAGGAAGTACATCAGGGGCGGGACGACAATAGAGCCGCAGTGGCTCGCCGATGATATTGAGATCTTCATCTGTGCGCACGCCGGCGAACTGCGCCGGGCGATCCACGGAAGGATCCGTGCCCCAGGTTTCATAATCGTGCCAGAAGAAAGTGCCCATAGATCGGCCCGGATTTTGATTGGATTTTTGCGCGGCGCACAGCTTAACACGCTCTGTCCGGTTTCGTTATACTCCTCCCCGTTTGCCAACCGCAGGTGTCCCTTATGTCCGATCTACGCTTTTTGTTTGAAAACAACACTCGCTGGGCCGAAGCGATCAAAGCAGAAATTCCGGACTTTTTTGAAAAACTCGCCACCCAGCAGGCACCGGAATTCCTGTGGATCGGCTGCTCCGACAGCCGCGTTCCCGCCAACGAGATCGTCGGTCTGCTGCCGGGAGAGCTGTTCGTACACCGCAATGTGGCCAACGCTGTGGTGCATACGGATCTGAACTGTCTGTCCGTGCTGCACTACGCGGTGTCGGTTTTGAAAATCAAACACATCATCGTCTGCGGCCACTACGGCTGCGGCGGCGTGCAAGCGGCTCTGGGCGACCGCCAATTTGGACTGGTGGACAACTGGTTGCGCAATATTCGCGATGTCTACTACAACAACCGCGAACAATTCACCGATAACCTGAGCCTGCGTGAAAAGGTCAATCTGCTGTGCGAACTCAATGTGGCGCAGCAAGTGGCCAACGTCTCTCATACCAACATAGTGCAGAATGCCTGGGATGCAGGCCAGCCGTTGTCGATTCACGGCTGGATTTACGACATACACGACGGACTGCTCAAACAGCTCACACCGATCATCAATTCAGTGGATCAGATACCGGAACAATACCGAGCGAAAAAGCCTTAAGCGCGGGCTGTCTCAGATCAAACAGCCTGCATGCGATAAATCAGATTCCACAGCACCACCATATGACAGGCCAGCAGCGTCCAGACGAAGCGCTGGTGCTGTTTCAAAATATCCTTGTGAAGCGTTCCGGTTTTCTGCAGCCACACCAGATTCACCCAGTGCAGAAAAGTCAGCAGTGTCACGCCTATGAAAGGTGACTTGGCGCGGGCGGCGAGCGCTGCGGCCACGGCGGATGCGCAGACTGCGAGACTAATGAAAAGCTGCAATGCTACGAAGCGCTCTCCGCTGCCTATCTTGAATCCCAACCAGCCGGCGCTGCAAAAAATCAACACCACAAATGACCACAGCATGAATTCCGTGGCATCCGCCTGCACTGCGGGGCCGAGCAACCAGGGCGCCACAGCTCCGCCGAAGAATGGGATGATCGCAATAAAATAAATGCGTCCCAGCAATTGCACCGCCTGCGCGGAAGGCTCTGTCATCGCAGTATCGTCATCAGGTTTTGGGCAGGGTCACACCGCGCTGACCCTGATATTTTCCACCGCGATCGCGGTAAGAGGTTTCGCAGACTTCGTCGCTTTCGAAAAACAGCATCTGGGCCACACCTTCGTTAGCGTAGATTTTGGCCGGCAGAGGTGTGGTATTGGAAAATTCCAGCGTCACGTGGCCTTCCCACTCGGGTTCCAGCGGCGTGACATTGACGATGATGCCGCAGCGCGCGTATGTGGATTTACCCAGACAAACCGTCAACACACTGCGCGGTATGCGGAAATATTCCACAGTGCGCGCCAGGGCGAAGGAGTTGGGTGGAATGATGCACACATCGCCCTGCACATCGACAAAACTGTTTTCGTCGAAATGCTTGGGGTCGACTGTCACGGAGCGCACATTGGTGAATATCTTGAATTCATTGGCACAGCGCACGTCGTAGCCGTAGCTGGAAGTGCCGTAGGAGATCAGCCGGTGGCCGTCACTGCCGTAGCGCACCTGGCCGGGTTCAAACGGCTCGATCATGCCGTGCTGCTCCGCCATGCGGCGGATCCACTGATCGGATTTAATGGACATAGATCAACACTCCGAAAACATTTGCCTCAAATTCAGTGCGGCTCAATCATCGCTGACTGCAATGGTCGGCGCCGCTGTACCGCGCAGGGATTCCCGCCACAACAGGGCTGCGGCTTTCACCGCAATTTCCCGGTACAGGCGCGCAACGGTGGAGTCTGGCTCCGCCACCACCGGCGGTTTGCCGCTGTCGGTCTGCTCGCAGATACTCATCTGCAACGGCAGCCGACCCAATAATCCCACGCCGTACTGCGCCGCCAGACGCTCGCCGCCGGCGCTGCCGAAAATCGCTTCTTCGTGCCCGCAGTTGGAGCAGATATGCAGCGCCATATTCTCCACCACGCCCAGCACCGGAATATTCACCTTGCGGAACATCTCTATGCCTTTGCGGGCATCCAGCAGCGCCATATCCTGGGGAGTAGTGACGATCACAGCGCCGGAAACCGGCACCGCCTGGGCCAGGGTCAGTTGTATGTCGCCGGTGCCGGGCGGCAGATCGACAATCAGATAGTCCACCTGGTCCCACTGGGTCTGGTTGAGCAGTTGCTGCAGGGCCCCGCTGACCATGGGGCCGCGCCAGACCACCGGGGTGTTCTCGGTCACCAGGTTGCCCATGCTGATCATCTGCAAGCCGTGGGCGGGAATGGGTTTCATCTTGTTGGGGCTGTGCATCTCCGGGCGCTGCCCCGTCACACCGAGCATCAGCGCCTGGCTGGGGCCGTAGATATCCGCATCCAGAACCCCCACCCGCGCGCCTTCGGCCGCCAGAGCCAGGGCTATATTCACCGCCGTGGTCGATTTGCCGACGCCGCCCTTGCCGGAGGCCACGGCGACTATGTTCTTCACGCCGGCGACCCGGTTTTGCTGATTGATACTGGGCGCGGTGCTCACCTGCCAGCGCACCTGGACCTGCAGGTCCGCACCGGCCTCCCACCAGTCCTGCAGGTGCCGGCGGACCTTTTCGCCCAAGCTGGCGGCATAGCTCCTGCAAGGAAAACCCAGTTCCAGCATCAGACCATCCGCAGCGACCTCCACCAGCGCATCTGCGGCGCTGAGATCCGCGCACCAGGGCAGCGGCAGATTGCGCAGCTGCGATCGCACCTCGTCCAGCGTCGGACTGGAAACTGACATGCCTACCCCCGAAAAGCCCAAAAAAGTCAGGGCGGCATTCTAACCGCGAATCGCGCCCGCGCCCACGCGAATTGCTTACGGCTAAGGGAATCTTCTGATGGCTGTGGGCGTCCTCCGCTAGCCGGGAATCGCCCACAGCCGTGAAGTCGTGCGCCACCTAACAGATACTCACACTATCCGGGCCGTAACATGGGGCTAGACTGATTTAGTCAGAGTGATTCAAAGGGGACTACCCTGAATAACAATGATGATTGATGTATGAACCCATCTTATGCCGCTCGCGCAAACCGCTTCTGAGCATTTCCCGAGGGATTTGGAAGACCAAGGTATGTTGGCCTACGTGGATTATCAGGTTCGCAAACGCGGCGCGGCACCAGCGGTTACTTTTGGTGCGATCACCCTGAACTATGCCGATCTCGCCCTGCGCACCCGCTCCTATGCGGCGGGACTCGCCGGGTGCGGAGTCAAAGCCGGCACCCGTGTAGCCGTGGCAGTAGGTCGATCCGAATCGCTCATTCCCCTGTTGCTGGCCATCTGGTCTCTGCGCGCGGCTTACGTGCCCATAGATCCCGCCCATCCGCTGATCCGCCAGACCTACATACTGGAAAATGCCCAGGCCGATGTGCTGGTGACAGACAATCGTCACAATGGTTTGCAATTTGCCGGAGTCACAGTGGAACCATCGGAACTGCTGCGGGTGCCACCGCGGAATTTCCGCACACTGGCGCCGGCGGATTATCTGCCCAGCGACTGCGCCTACCTCATTTACACCTCAGGCTCGACGGGCAATCCCAAGGGTGTGGTGATCACCCAGGGCAATCTGCTCAATTTTCTGCTCGCCATGAAGACCAGACCGGGCCTCAAACCCCAGGACCGTCTATTGGCGATCACCACCATCGCCTTCGATATCCACATACTGGAATTATTTCTGCCGCTGCTGACCGGCGCCCAGGTGGTGGTCGCCGCCAAACGGGAGGCGTCGGCGCCCCTGGAGCTACAGGGTCTGATCGACCGGCACAGAATCACAGCGCTGCAGGCCACCCCCGCCACCTGGCGCATGCTACTGAGCGGCGGCTGGCAACCGCGCCAGCCGTTGAAAATCCTGGTGGGGGGAGAGGCGCTGCCCTCAGATCTACTGCCGCACCTGCACGCCGCCAGCACCGAGTTGTGGAATATGTACGGTCCCACGGAGACCACTGTCTGGTCCACCTGCCACAGGATCAGTCGCAACGACGACCGGATTTATATAGGCCGTCCCATACGTCACACCACAGTGCATGTGGTGGACGAACAACTGCAACCCGTGGCGGACGGTGTGGTGGGAGAATTATTGATCGGCGGCGCCGGAGTGGCGGCGGGCTACTATCGCAATCCGGAATTGACGCGACAGAAATTCATTCACCTGCCCGCACTCGAATCCGGCGTGCTCTATCGCACGGGCGACGCAGTGATCAGGCACAGTAACGGCGACATCGAATATATCGACCGCATAGACAATCAGATAAAAATCCGCGGCTTCCGCATAGAGCCGGGAGATATCGAACAACTGCTGGCGCGCTGGCCGCAGATCCGTCAAGCGGTGGTGGTGGCCGCGAATTTTGCACTCAACGATAAACGTCTGATCGCTTTTTATCTGGGGGAGCCCATGCCTTCCACCCAGTTGCAGGACTATTGCAGCGAGCACCTGCCCGCCCATATGGTGCCGCGCTATTTCGTCAGGCTCGAACAATTTCCCATGACCGCCAATCTCAAAGTGGACCGCAAGGTTCTGGTCAATATGGGGACCAATTATCTCACCGAGCAGAAAAAGCAGATCGCCACCAATGCGCGGGATGACCTGGATCTCAGTCTGATCGCCGTATGGGAAAAGCATCTCGCTGTCCAAGGCATAGGCATAGACGATGATTTTTTTGAGCTGGGCGGCCATTCGCTGCTGGCGCTGCAGGTACTCAGCGAAATGCATCAGCGCACCGGGCTGACATTTTCATCTGCCGCTTTTTTTGAAAAGCCCACATTGCGGGCCCTGCGCGAGAGCCTGGGGGAGGACACCGGCGGCACCGCCAGTGTGGTGAAACTCAATCAGGCCACCTTGGGAGAACCGGTGTTTTGTCTGTGCGGCATGCAGGTGTACCGCGAGTTGGCGCAGCAGTTTGGCGAGCAGCAACCCGTGTTCGCCATTTTTGCGGAAACGGAATTTTCCATGATCCGCGCCCAGTCACAGCGCCACCAGATGAATTATTCCTTCGACGAACTGGTGCAGGCCTATGTGAATGCCATCTCTCGACAGGGGGATTTTTCCTCCGTCACTCTGATCGGATTGTCGTTCGGCGGCTTCGTCGCGCTGGAGGTCGCCGATGTGCTGTCCAAGCGCGGCATTAGGGTGAGCAACGTGATATTGCTCGACACCTATTTATCCACGGGCAGTTATCGCTCGCTGCGCAAGATCGCCGTCGATCTCGCCCGGCAATTTAAACGCGAGCGTTTTACCGGCTGCTGGACATTTGTGTTGCATAGGTGGCTGCGCCTGTGGCGAAAAATTCAATTGCAAGCGAGCGATGCCAGCCACAGACTCCACTCCGATATCAAACTGTCCAGAAAAAATCGCGACCGCGCCTACGACTGCGCCGCCACCCAGTACGAAGATCGCCCGCGGCGCTACCATCTGGATGCTCTGCTGGTCAAAGCCACGCGCACTTATTTTGGATTCGGATATACCGCCAAAGCCGACTACGACCTGGGGTCCATTATTCGCGGCCGTCTGGATATACGCGAAGTGGACTCCGATCACCTGGGTCTGATGAGTGATAACGCCGTGCGCCAAACCTATAACGTCATCCAGGAATATATGCAGCAACGACAGGTCTAGTTGATGCCGCCCATCCCAGCCAGCATCAGGATATTTCAAGGGCTCGCCGGTTTTCAGGCGCTGCGGGAGGAATGGCAAACACTGGCGCAGGCGTGCGGCACCCATTTCTTACATTTTCCCGGCTGGTATGGTGCGGAGCTGGCCAATATGGCCGACAGCTCGCGGGTGTATTTTGCCTGCCTTTATCAGGCGGGCGACCTGGTCGCCGTCTTGCCACTGGAATATCGGCGACTGCGCAGACGCGCGCTGCGACTGCCCATACTGCAACTCTTCTACGCCAGCGAAATGGGTGTGAATGATGTTCTGTCCAGGGTGCCGCTTTTGCCCTACCGCGAGGCGCTGGAGGCGGCGCTGCGCCGACAGCTGCCATTTTTTCTATTGATCCGCTGGCAGTGTGTATTGGAAGACGGTTGCGCCATTTCTTTTCTGAATCCCAGAGAAAAACCGCGCTATACCCACTTGTCCAAATTGATCGACTTCAGCCTCGGCGCCGCCCGGTTCTGGGAGGATTACAGCCCCAAATTCCGTAGAGATCTGCGCAGAAAAAAAGAAAAAGCCTTGAAGCGGGGACCTCTGCAACTGGTGCGCACAACGCGCATGGAAGAATTACCCGCAGCCTTCGCTCAATTTCTACAGGTGGAAAACTCCGGTTGGAAAGGCGCCAGCGGCACCAGTATCGAACAGCAACCACAAAAACGGGCTTTTTATGAGTCTTTGCTGCATGACTTCGGACAACTGGGCCTGTGCCACATCAATTTGCTGCGGCTCGACCAAGTACCCATAGCCGCGCAGTTTGGCGTTTGCATCGCCCAGCGTCTGTATCTGCTGAAAATCGGTTACCGGGAATCCTATAGCGATCTCAGTCCCGGCCATCTGCTCATCGAGGAGCTTGTGGAACAGAGTTCCAACAGCGACTCAGTACGCAGTCTGAGCTTTGTCACAGGTGTGGAGTGGATCGACCGCTGGCACCCCCGGCAACAAAGGGTGGGGATCTTCTATACTGGCAACGGCACCTGGTTCGGCGCATTGGTGGTCAAAGTGGTGAAGATCGCCCTACGCACCAGGGATGCTCTCCGGCGACGCGGCTGATCGAAACCGCGCGCAAACGACAGATCAATCAAAGAATCCCGTTTATGCCCATTTCCCGAACCTGGCTGCTGGCGTCAACCACACTGGCGATTTTCACGGCAGCAGCGGCCGCATGGCTGGGTTATAGATGGCATAAGAATAGGTCGACGCCGCCGGATAAGCCGGTTGTCTGGGTCAACCAGTGGCACCATCCCGTGCCACAGATAGAGCACTTCGCCCTCGACAGCAAAGCCATGGGCCACCCGGTGGGCGTCAGTGTGCATGTGCCATCCCACGATCAACCCGCACCTGTGATTTATTTTCTGCACGGACGCGGCGGCAATGAGATCACCGACGTGGCGCCCTTTATGAAACTGTTGAATGCCGTACTGGCGCGCTACGCACTGCCGGAGCCCCTGGTGGTATTTCCCAATGGTGGCGTGAGCGGATACGGCGGCACAGTGGAACGCATGATCGTCGATGAGCTCGTGCCCTATATTGATGAGCACTACGCCACCTTACCCGGTATTGAATTTCGACTGTTGGCGGGATATTCCATGGGCGGTGTCGGCGCTGTGCGCCTGGCCATACACCATCCCCAAATCTTCGGCGGCGCGGCGAGCTGGGGCGGCGGCGTGTTCCCTAAGGACCTGGAAGCCGCAGCCGGATATACCGGCCTCTACCGCGAACTGGGCACCCGATTCCTACTGGTCAACGGCACCAGGGACCGCCCCAAAGCCTTTGCGCCGCTCGCGGATCTGCTGCAGCAAAACGCTGTGCTATGCGAGCAAGTCACATTGCCGGGCGTCAATCACCATATTGGGCTCTATTTCGACTACTCGGTGCCTATCTACGCCGAGCATCTGCTGGCCCTGTGGCGGAACCCGAGCTGACTGCAGCCGGACCGGCCATGCAACCCCAGGTCCAAACTGGTATCATGCGCGGCTCCACAGCGGGCGGCGCCCGCACTCCATTCCGACCGTCAATACCGACCGATTTATGACCGCAAAACGCACAATTCTCGTGACCAGCGCCCTGCCCTACGCCAATGGCTCGATTCACCTGGGCCATATGGTGGAAACCATTCAGACCGATATCTGGGTGCGTTTCCAGAAAATGCGCGGCCACGACTGCATCTACGTCTGTGCCGATGACGCCCACGGTACCGCGATCATGCTCACTGCGGAAAAACTCGGCATTACGCCGGAGCAGCAGATCGCCCAGATGCAGGCGGAACATCAGCGGGATTTTGCCGATTTTCTTATCGGCTTCGACAATTACCACAGCACCCATTCCGAGGAAAACAAAGCCCTCTCGGAGCTGATCTACAATCGCTTGAAAGCCAACGGTCATATCGCCGAACGCATGATCACCCAGGCCTATGACCCGGAAAAAGGCCTGTTCCTGGCGGACCGCTATATCAAGGGCACCTGCCCCAAATGTAAAACACCGGACCAGTACGGCGACAACTGCGAAGCCTGCGGCGCGACCTATTCGCCCATGGATCTGATCGATGCGAAATCCGCCATCTCCGGCGCAACGCCCGTGGCCAAGGCGTCCAAACATTTATTTTTCAAACTGCCGGACTTCACCGAATTCCTGCGCACCTGGACCCGCGCCGGGCATTTGCAGGATGAAGTGGCGAATAAACTGGCGGAGTGGTTGGATAACGGTCTGCAGGAATGGGACATTTCCCGCGATGCGCCCTATTTTGGTTTTGCGATTCCCGGCGAACAGGACAAATATTTCTACGTCTGGCTGGATGCACCTATAGGTTATATGGCCAGCTGCCAGCAATATTGCGAACGCGAAGGCCGGGATTTCAACGAGTATTGGTCCGTCGATTCCAAAGCGGAGCTTTATCATTTTATCGGCAAGGACATTATCAACTTCCACGCCCTCTTCTGGCCCTCAATGCTCAGCTCCGCGCAATTCCGCACGCCCACCAAGGTCTGCGCTCACGGATTCTTGACCGTGAACGGCAAAAAAATGTCGAAATCGCGCGGCACCTTTATCAATGCGCGCACCTATCTCGACCATCTGGATCCGGAATATCTGCGCTATTACTACGCCACCAAACTCACCAGCGGCGTCGATGATCTGGATTTGAATCTGGAGGACTTCGTCGCGCGGGTGAATTCCGACTTGGTGGGCAAAGTGGTCAATATCGCCAGCCGCACCGCCAAATTCGTGCAGCAACAGGGCGGCGTTTTGTCCGCGGAAATTGCCGATACCTCCCTGTGGCAGAAATTCATCGACGCCGGCGAGCCCATAGCGCAATTGTTCGAAGAGCGGGAATTCTCCCGCGCCATGCGCGAGATCATGGCCCTGGCAGATGCCGCCAATGAATACATAGCCGCCCAGGCCCCCTGGAGCATGGCGAAAGAACCCGGGCGGGAAAAAGAAGTGCTGGCGGTGTGCTCCCTCGGCATCAGCATGTTCGCCGCGCTTATGACCTGGCTCAAGCCTGTGCTGCCCAAGACAGCGGCGGCAGCGGAGGAATTCCTCAATATCCAGCTGGATTGGCGCCAGGGCGCGAGCTTTTTGCACAGCCACAAAATCAACGCTTTCAAACCGCTGATGCAGCGTGTGGAACTGGACAAGGTCAACCAGATGATCGAATCGAACAAAACCGAAGCGCCGGCACCTGCGGCCAATCCAACCGGCTGGCTGGCGAAGGAACCTGTGGCGGCGGAGATCGAATACGCCGATTTCGCCAAAGTGGATTTGCGCATCGCCAAAATTGTCGCGGCGGAATCCGTGGCCGGCGCCGACAAATTATTGCAGCTCACCCTGGATCTGGGCGGCGAGACGCGCAATGTCTTCGCCGGCATCAAATCCGCCTATGATCCCGCCACTCTGATCGGCAAGCACACGGTCATGGTCGCCAACCTCAAGCCGCGCAAGATGAAGTTCGGCATGTCCGAAGGTATGGTGCTGGCGGCGGGACCGGGCGGCAAGGAGATATTTTTGCTGGAGCCGGATGCTGGGGCGGAGCCTGGCATGAAGGTGATGTAACGATCCGCTCGCGCTGAGCTTAACAACCTGTTGGCTCTCGGCCTGATACCGTTCGCCCTGAGCCCGTCGAAGGGCCTCCACAAGCTCAGCCCGAACGGATCATGGAAATCGTCAGAAACGATTCCCTACTACCTACTAGAAAACCAACTTCCCTCCCACAAATAACAACATCACGGCCAGCACCGGCCGCAAATAGTGGTCAGCCATGTGATGCGCCAAGTGGCTGCCGAGGTAAATGCCGGGCAGCGAACCCATCAAAAGGTTGAGCAGCAGGGACCAATCCACATTGCCCAAACCCGCGTGCCCCATACCCGCTACCAGCGTGAGCGGCACGGCGTGGGCGATTTCGGTTCCTATGAGACGCACAGTAGGCAACAGGGGATAGAGCATAAACAGGGTGACGGTTCCCAGGGCGCCTGCGCCAATGGAGGTGACGGTGACCACAGCGCCAAGCACGACTCCGATGATCACAGTCGCTATGCGCTGCTCGCGCGGACTCATTCGGGTAAACCAACTGTCGTTTTTGCGCCCGTAATCCATCAGCTTCTGTTTGAACAGAATGGCCACCGCCGTAAAGATCAGCGCGTAACCCAGGGTGGTGCGAATGAGGCCGTTGAGACGCTCCGTATCCACGCTGATGCTGTGCAGCAGCCAGAGGGTGAGGGCCGCCGCCGGCAGGCTGCCCAGGGCCAGGGCGCCGGTGATGCGCCAGTCGATATTCTTCTTTTTATGGTGAACGTGTACGCCGCCGGCTTTGGTAACGGCCGCATAGAGCAGGTCCGTACCCACGGCGCTGGCTGGGCTCACGCCGAACCAGAGCAGTATGGGCGTCATCAGCGAGCCGCCGCCTACACCGGTCATGCCGACGACGAATCCCACCACCAAGCCCGCGACTACATAGCCGATCTCAAAACCCATAAACCCTGCCAATGACGAAAAACCCACAGCCGTGCTCTTTACTGTTGAAAAATCAACAGGGCGCGCAGGCTAACAGCCCGCTTTTCCAATGGCAACGACTATATAGTCAGATGCTTATAACCTTGAATTCTAAGGTCCCCATTTTGGAATCTAGCGGCAGAACCGGTTTGGGATATTCCCAAAGACACCTTTTATTTTTGCGCCGGATGCGTTTAACTGCGCGCGCCCGCAAGCCCTGAGATTCAACCGGTTCTATGGATTTCTTCGTCATATTGCTCAGCACAGTGCTGGTAAATAATTTCGTGCTCGTCCAGTTCCTTGGGCTGTGCCCGTTCATGGGGGTTTCCAACAAGCTGGAGACCGCCATAGGTATGGGGGCCGCCACCACCTTTGTGCTCACCCTCGCCAGCATCTGCAGCTACATGGTGCACGCCTGGATTCTCACCCCCCTGGAACTCACTTTCCTGCGCACCATCACCTTTATCCTGGTCATTGCCGCCGTGGTGCAGTTCGCCAAGATGTTCATCGAAAAGACCAGCCCCCTGCTCTATCGGGTGCTGGGGGTTTTTCTGCCGCTGATTACCACCAATTGCGCCGTGCTCGGAGTCGCCCTGCAAAACACCAACAAGGCCCACAGCTTCAGCCAGTCCGCGCTCTACGGCTTCGGCGCGGCGCTGGGATTCAGCCTGGTACTGGTGCTGTTTTCTGCCCTGCGTGAGCGCCTGGCCGCCGCCGATGTCCCCACGCCGTTCAAAGGCGCCGCCGTGGGCATGATCACCGCCGGACTCATGTCCCTGGCGTTTATGGGTTTCGCAGGTCTGGTGTGAGCCTATGATCGAACTCTTGCTCAACTATCCAATCATCTCCGCTCTGGCCGCCCTGAGCGGGCTGTCAGTATTTTTTGGCGCTGTACTGGGCTTTGCGGCTGTGAAGTTCAAAGTGGAAGGCGATCCTCTGGTGGAACAGGTGGATAAGCTCCTGCCCCAGACCCAGTGCGGCCAGTGCGGCTATCCCGGCTGCCGGCCCTATGCCGAGGCCATAGTCGGCGGCGATGCCATCAACAAATGCCCTCCCGGCGGCCAGAGCACCATCAATCAGCTGGCGGATCTGCTGGGAGTGGAAGCGCCCAGCCTGGACGCGGAGCATGGCGAAGAGTCCACCATCAAGAAAGTGGCGTTCATTCGCGAGGACGAATGCATCGGCTGCACCAAGTGCATCCAGGCCTGTCCGGTGGACGCCATAGTGGGCGCCGCCAAACAGATGCACACGGTGCTCACCGATGAATGCACCGGCTGCGACCTGTGCGTCGAGCCCTGCCCGGTGGACTGCATCGACATGATTCCGCTGCCCACCACTGTGAAGGAATGGGGCTGGCAAATGCCCAAGCCCGCCAAGGGCGCCGACATAATCGCCACCGACCGTCAGGTACAGGGGCACGCGGCATGAGAAAGATCTGGGATATCCATGGCGGTGTGCATCCGCCGGAAAACAAACACCAATCGATGGGGGAACCCCTGGGCACCATCCCCTTGGCGCCGGAGCTGGTGCTGCCGCTCAACCAGCACATAGGCAACCCGGCGCTGCCGGTGGTGACCGTGGGCCAGAAGGTGCTGAAGGGACAGCTGATCGCCGATGCCCAGGGCATCTTCAGCGCCTGCGTGCACGCGCCCACCTCGGGCACCATAGCCGCTGTGGAAGACCGCCCCATTGCCCACCCCTCTGGGCTGACCGCCCCCTGCATAGTGCTGCAGCCGGACGGCCTGGACCAATGGACGGCTCTGGAACCCTGTGAAGATCCCTCCACCCTGGACCATGCGACCCTGGTGGAAAAAATCCGCCGCGCGGGTCTGGCCGGTATGGGCGGCGCGGGCTTCCCCACCGCGGTAAAGCTCAATCCCCGCTCCACCGACCGGGTGGAGACCCTGATTCTCAACGGCACCGAGTGCGAGCCCTATATCACCGCTGACGACCGTTTGATGCGCGACTGCGCGACAGAAGTGGTGCAAGGCGCCCTGCTGCTGGCCCAGATAGTCGGCCGGCCGCGGGAGATTCTCATAGGCATAGAGGACAACAAGCCGGAGGCCATACGGGCCCTGCAGGAGGCCTGTCGGGGCACGGACATAGAGGTGGTGGTATTCCCCACTAAATATCCCTCCGGCGGCGAAAAGCAGCTGATTCAGATACTCACCGGCAAAGAAGTGCCTAGCGGCAAGCTGCCGGCGCACATAGGTGTGCTGGTGCAGAACGTGGGCACCGCCTACGCCGCCTGGCGCGCCGTGCGCTACGGCGAACCTCTGATCGAGCGCATCACTACCGTGGTCGGTGAATCCCTGCAACTGCAGCGCAATATCCGCGTGCCCCTGGGAACTCCCGTGGCCCATGTGCTGGAGCACCACGGCTTCGATGCGGCGCGCTGCGCCCGAGTGATCATCGGCGGCCCCATGATGGGGTACAGCATCGAGGATCTGCAGGTACCCGTGGTGAAAACCAGCAACTGCATACTCGTGCCCAGCCACGAGGAGATGCCGCCGGCGCCACCGGCCCAGGCCTGTATCCGCTGCGGCCTGTGTGCCGAGGCATGCCCCGCGAGCCTGCTGCCACAACAACTCTACTGGTACGCCCAGGCCGAGGACTTCGAGCGGGCGCAAAACCACAATCTGTTCGACTGCATTGAATGCGGCGCCTGCTCGTTCGTCTGCCCCAGCGCCATTCCTCTGGTGCAGTACTACCGCGCCGCCAAGACCAGCATCCGCCACCAGGAAGCCGAAAAGCAGAAGGCCGATCGCGCCCGGGCGCGCTTTGAACAACGCAAGGAGCGCATGGCCCGCGCCGAAGCGGAGAAAGAAGCCAAACGCTTGGCCCGCAAGAAAGCCGCCGAAGAAGCCAAGGCGAAGCTGGATGCCATGCCGCCCACACCTTCTGTCGCACCTGTGGCCGCCCAGATATCCCCTGTACAAATCGTGCAGCCACCGGTGAGCGCCCCCCAGGAGGATCGGGAGCAGGTGGGCAAAAAGCTGGCGCGCCAGCTGGAAAGCGCCCAGGGGCGCGTGGCCCATGTGCAACAGCTGCTGGCCGACAACACCGATGACAGCCGGGTGGAGGTCCTCCAGGCGCAGCTCAAACAGGCCGAACTCAAGCTGGCGGACGCGCGCAAAAAGCTGGATGACTTCGAGCGCGGCATAGACACGCCCCTGGAGCAGCGCCTGGAAAAAGTCGCGCAGAAAATCCAGGCGTCCCCCCTGGAGACCCAGCGCAACGCTGTTGCCACTCTGGAAAAGCGTCTGGCGGTGGCCGTGGAGAAAATGCAGGAGGCCGAGCGCGAACAGAAACCCACCCTCCCGGCCCTGATACAAGGCG
>Ga0065721_10004819_pt1 | contig 23295 bp, 21 predicted proteins | sample Mesricmetagenome_FD_59108 | JGI IMG/M metagenome (GOLD analysis project Ga0065721, IMG submission 59108) | Mesophilic microbial community from rice straw/compost enrichment Sample: eDNA_1 v2 (version 2) | ecosystem: Engineered > Solid waste > Grass > Composting > Bioreactor | place: USA: Davis...
CTTCGTCGTTGGTCGACTTCATCGCGTCTCCGGCGGCGTCGATCGCGATCGTGCCGGCTTGCACGGCCAGCAGGTCGCGTCCGACGATGCCGTCGTCCGCCGCCTTGATCGCGATGCTGCCGTCCGCGATCAAGAGATCGTCCTTGCCCGTGATTCCGTCCTTGTAATTCGCGTTGACCGTCAGGCTGCCCGTGCCGTTGATCGACAGGTCGGCCTTGCTGAAGATCGCCGCGCTAGGCTCGTCGGAACCGGCGTCCAAAGCGTATTCCGCGCCGTCGGTTACCGTATTCTCGGTTCCGTCCGCCAGCGTGATCACCGCTTTGTCCGCGGACTTCACGTAGATCGGGGCGCTGTCGCTATCCGTGAGGCTCGCTCCGTTCAGCACGAGCCGGACCGTATCCTCTTCGCCGGCTTCGACGACGATCTGCCCGTCGCTGAGCGTACCGCTGAGGACGTAAGTGCCCGCCGCGGCAATCGTGACCGAGCCGTTCTCGGCCGTCGCGCCCGATCCGCTGACCGTGGCGCTCGTTCCGCTCAGCGTTATCGAGGTCGAACCGTCCGCGCTCCAAGCGGAATTCGTGTCTTCTTCATCGAACGCGACCAGGTCGGCCATCTTCAGCTCGGTCGTCGCGCTTGCCGCCGCGGTTTCATAGGACGCCGTCGAGGCCTGCTCCGCGGCAGCCGATTCCGCGCTGCCGCTATTCGTCGTCGCGGCATTGCTGCATCCGGCCAGGGTCGCCAGGCTCAGCAGGAGAATGGCCGTTTTTCTTTTCGTCGTCGGTTCTTTCATAGGAAATCCATCCTCTCGGGTATGAATGATATCGTCAATATTCCGTAGTCGTCGGACTCATCGTCAGCGACAGGTCGAGGTTGCCGTTTCTCGCCCGGATCTCGTCCAGGAACTCCTTCTGGTTGATCCGCTCGCTAAGCGTGACGTTGTACACGAGCTCGTACAGGCTCCCCAGCTCGGTGGTGCGGATCTTCTTCAGCTCGTAAGGAACGCCGAACTTGCCGAACACTTCGTCGAACGCCTCCTCGTAGCCCAGGTTTTCCGGAATGGTCACTTTCAGCGTTTTGACCTGCGTTTTTCTGGCTCCGAAATTGAATCGGTTTAGAACGAACATCAAGATGCACAGAATAAGGGTAAACAAGACGGCATAGGCAAAATGCTCGGTTCCGCACGCCAGGCCGGCCGCCATCGTGAACAGGACGTACGCGATATCCTTCGGATCTCCGGGAGCGCTTCGGAAGCGAATGATGGAGAACGCGCCGGCCAAGCTGAAGGCGCTGGCGATGTTGCTGCCGATCAGGAGAATGATGATCGCGACGATGACGGGAAGCACGACCATCGTCAGGGCGAAGCCCTGCGCGTAGCCGGCTTGGTTCGTCTTCATGTAGGTAAGGCTGATGATTCCGCCTAATGCGATGGATATGAAAATCGTGAGCAGGGCGGACGTTAACGTCAGTTCGGCTGCGGTCGTCGTACCGGTAAAAAGCGATTCAAGCATAAGCGTAAGTCTCCTTCATCAGCTCTTGGTTGGCCTGCATTTGTTGGTTTCTCAGCATTTTCTTATATTCGTTGCCGTATTTCGAGAAGCTCGTGCGGTACAGCCCGTGCTCGGAGAGCAGCTTCGACAGCCAGAACGGAACCGTCTTCTCCGCCTTCACTTCCATGAGCCATTGGCCTTCCTCGAGCAGCTGCTCCCCGTAATCGCCTAGCTCCAGCTTAAGATCGTAGCGCCTGCAGCGGATGTTCGTATCGAACGTGATTCGAAGATCCCGGCTGCGCTTGTCGAACAGCGCTTTGCGATCGTAGCTCAGATACAGCTTCGGCCTAAGATCCCCGTACATTCTTAAGATGTAGTCGATCTCGTTCACGACCTGCCGGTTCATATAGCTCTTAAGCTCCGGCGCCTCCTTGGTGCGGACGAATTCGTAGGCTTCGTTCAGCTTGAGAGCCGTTCTTCGCTTGTTCACGAGCCCGTTCACTTTCTTCTTGATCTCCAGGTACACCTTCGAATCCTCGTCGGGCACCCCGTACGCCCGGAGCCGGAGCTTCTCCTTGTACTTGGGCTTCATCAGGCTTGTCCGGATCATCGTGTCGTGCTCGGTATCGAAGTACAGGTTGCTGATCGAGTAAAACTCGTTCTTGTTGTATTCGTCCTTCTCCATATACTCAAGCAGCGCGTTATAAAAGGTAAGGTACTTCTCGCGGTTCATCAGGTATTTGTTCTCGTGGCGGTTAAAAACCTCGATAGCCATAGGGCCACCCTTCCTCTCGTGTAAAGTGTTGCTCGCTTGCCATGTCCGTATCTTATCCCCCGAACCTTTAACGAAGCTTAAACGAGTTTACATTCCGATAACATTTCAAATTTTCGCCGGTTATGCCGTTAAGGTTTATTAAAGGTAGCGTTAATATAATGAGAGCACATAAGAGGAAGCCAAACGATAGAGGATGAAGAACCGATGAGACTATTAATCGTAGAAGACGAGCAGCATCTCGCCGAGGCTCTCGCGCAAATTCTGAGAAAAAACCATTACTCGGTCGATGCGGTCCATGACGGAAGCTCGGGCTTGGATTACGCGCGAAGCGGGATATACGATCTGATTCTGCTCGACATCATGATGCCGGAGATGGACGGAATCTCCGTGCTGAAGGAGCTGCGCAAGGGCGGCGACTCCACGCCGGTCATTCTGCTGACGGCCAAAGGAGAAGTGGACGACAAGATCGCGGGATTGGATCACGGGGCGGACGATTACGTCGCCAAGCCGTTCTCGACCGGCGAGCTGCTGGCCCGGATTCGGGCGGCGCTGAGACGCAAGGGCGAGGTCGTTCCGGAGGGCGCGCTGAAGTTCGGAGACATCGAGCTGAACACGTCGAACCTGAAGCTTAGCGCGGGCGGCAAGGAAATCAAGCTGAACCTGAAGGAGAGCGAGCTGCTCGAGCTTCTTATTCTAAGGAAGCAGGCCGTGACCTCCAAGGAGCAGATCATCGAGAAGCTGTGGGGATTCGATTCGGAGGCGGAGCATAACAACGTGGAAGTATACGTGTCTTTCCTGCGCAAAAAACTGACCTTCCTGGATTCGAGCGTGCGCATCGGCACGATTCGAGGACTGGGATACGTGCTCGAGGGGAATGCCTAATGTTCAAAAAGCTGCGGAATCGGCTTCTGGTCGTCAATCTCGTCATTATCTCGATTATTATGCTGGTTGCCTTCGCCGCCATCTACACGATTACTTATAACAATACCCAGAACGATATCCGAATGGACCTGTCCCGCGCGACGGATTCTTATCACAAGATCAACGACGGTCCCCGCGGGGGACGGATGGGAGATCCCGCGTACGGCAGCGGGATCTCCGGGATGCCTCCCAAGGATAACGCCGGCATGGCCCCGATCGAACGTTCGCTGTCGTTTATGGCGATGACCGACAAGGATGGCGCGCTGACGGGAAGCAAGTCCCAATTCGAGGTCGACGACGAGCTGCTCGAGCTTGCCCTTGGGGAGGCTTGGTCGAGCGGCAAGGATACGGGGCAATTTACGCTGGACGGCAGCCGCTGGGCATTCTCGCGCGAGAGATCGATCGACGGCGGGTACATGTTCGTCTTCCTGGACGTCAGCGCCCAGCAGAAAATCCTGACCAACCTCATCTATACGTTTCTAGCGGTCGCGCTGGCGATGCTTATCGTCATCTTTTTCGTGAGCCGCTACTTCGCCAACCGCTCGATCGCTCCGATCAAGGAAGCGTTCGACAAGCAGAAGCAATTCATCGCCGACGCGTCGCATGAGCTCAAGACACCTCTTACGATCATCAACACGAACACGGACGTTCTTCTGGCCAATAGCGAAGATACGATCCGGAATCAGTCGAAGTGGCTCCACTACATCAAGTCGGAGACGGAGCGCATGACCAAGCTGACGAACGATCTGCTTTTCCTCACCCAGATGGACGACTCGCGGGAAGAGCTGATGGTAGCCGCCTTCGATCTCAGCGACGCGATCGAAAGCATCATCCTGACGATGGAAGCCGTCGTTTACGAGAAGAGCATCCATCTCGATTACGAGATCGAGCCCCATCTGACGATGGTCGGAAGCAGCGAGCAAATCAAACAGGTCGTCATGATCCTTCTCGACAACGCGATCAAATACACGAAACCGGAGGGCTCCGTCTCGCTCTCGCTGAAGAAGCAAGCCGGAGAAGTCGTCCTGTCGGTTACGAACACGGGAGACGGGATCGCGCCGGAGCATCTGACCCGGATCTTCGACCGGTTCTACCGGACGGACTCCTCCCGAGCGCGCAAGCAAGGAGGCTACGGACTGGGTCTCGCCATCGCCAAATCGATCGTCGAACGGCACAAAGGACGCATCGTCGCCCGCAGCGTCCTTGGGGAGTCGACCTCGTTCAGCGTATACTTGCCAAGGAAAAATTCCGATTCCTAACAATCGCCAAACAATAAATGGACTTTAGGCCCATGCGAAGAAGAGATTTCCAAACGATTTTCCTATAGAATGGGAGTGCGATGGACTCGCTTAAGCGGTCCGCAACTCACAGAACATAAGGAGACTTGTAGGGAATGACAACCCAGTACATCCATCCGTTTCTGGAATCAGCCAGCAACATCTTGGGCATGTTCCAATTCTCTCCGCGCATCGGAGAAGCCGCCGAACAAGCGAAGCCGCTGGACGGCAAGGAAGTGATCACGGTCATCGGGGTCACGGGGCATCTTCGAGGTCAAGTGTACACCGGAATGTCGACCGCCGACGCGCTTCGGATCGTATCCGGCATGATGGGAGGAGCGACGGTCGCCGAGTTCGACGATATGGCCCTGAGCGCGATATCCGAGCTGGCCAACATGATCTGCGGGAACGCGGCCATCCAGCTCTCCCAGGGAGGAGTTGCGCTGGATATCTCGCCTCCGACCATCATAACCGGCAGCGGTCTCGGAGTAGCCGCCTCCAGGATGAAGACAGTGTCCGTTCCGATCCATATGGACGGCATGGACGGGTTGGAGATCTGCATGGCTCTGGAAGTATAATAGACGCAATCGATTGGGAGGCAGCTAAGAATGGCAAAAATATTGGTCGTCGACGACGCGGCTTTTATGCGGATGATGCTCCGGGATATTCTACTGAATGGGGGACACGAGGTGGTCGCCGAAGCGGCCAACGGCCTTGAAGCGGTCGAGCAATATTCGATCTGCAAGCCGGATCTCGTCACCATGGATATTACGATGCCCGTCATGGAGGGAATCGACGCGGTAAAGCAAATCAGGCAAAGCGATCCGAACGCCAAAATCATCATGTGCTCCGCGATGGGCCAGCAAGGGATGGTCGTCCAGTCGATTCAGGCGGGAGCGCGGGACTTCGTCGTCAAGCCTTTCCAAGCGGAACGGGTATTGGAAGCTATCGGCAAGGTATTGGCTTAAGGGCAGCTCGCTTTAAAGATCGGGAACAAGGCGGCATGCGGGAGTTTCTCCCCTAGCCGCCTTGTTCCGGTTTGATCTTGCGATACGCATAGAGGCAACGGGCGCGCGGCTCACGCGAAGAGAGGGACGATCTCCCGCTCGTCGACGCGGACGAGTCCCAAATCCGTGATTTTGAGCCCGGGGCTGACCGGGAGGGAATGGGTGCTGAAGGACATGATCGGAGTGTAATGCTTGTAGCCGAGTCCGATCATCGCTTCGACCAGGCGAGAGGCGTCCTCCGCCACCTGCTCCAGCGGCTCCTCCGACAGGATCCCCCCTACGGGCAGCTTCAGCATCGCGAGCACCCGGCCATTCTCCGTTACGCAATAGCCCCCCTGATGCTTGATGACCTCGTTGGCTGCCAACAGCATGTCCTCCGCGTTGCGACCGACGACGATCAGGTTATGGTTGTCGTGAGAGTAGGTCGTCGCGATCGCTCCGCGCCCGATCGTGTTCCCTCCGACTAGGCCTAGCGCCCGGTTGCCGGACGTTCGGCCGTACCGCTCGAAGGTGGCGACCAGGGCATAGGGCGATTCCTGCCATCTGACCTCCTCGCCTCGAACCGCGAACTCGTCGATGCGCTCCTCCGTGAAGAAGGTGCCGTCCGCGACGGTCATCGTCCGGCAGCGGATCGTTCCCTCCTCGATAGGCGCCTTCAGGACGAGGTCCGCTGCGACTAGCGGCGCCAGCTTCACGCTCTCGTAGAAGTCGTCGGGGAACTGCCTCAGCTGAAGCTGCTGCGGATACTCCTCCCGGCTGTCGAACGCCTTGGCGCCGTTCTTGTACACTTCATCGATTCGGAACTCCTCCAGGCTCGAGAGGAGAGCAAAATCCGCTATCTTGCCCGGAGCGATGCTTCCGCGGTCGCTCAGCCGCATCCTCCTCGCGGGAGTGAACGTTCCGGCGTAGATGGCGTCCTCGGGAGCCATTCCCATGCCGATCGCCTTGCGCAGCAGATGGTTCAGATGCCCCTTCTTGACGAAGTCGTCCGGCATGACGTCGTCCGTCACGAAGCAGAAATGCTCGGATACCGGCTCGGAGATCAAGTAATCCATTACCTCCCGGGTCATCGAGAGCTCCTGTACCTGTACGAATACCCCGGCCTTGATTCTCTCGTCCAGGCCGCGAACGGTCTGCTGGGTATGGTCCGAATCGACGCCGGCGAAGACGAAGAGGCTCAGCTCCGTCCCCAGCAAGCGCGGGACGTGGCCTTCGACGATCAGCTTCGGGTGATGCTGCCGGATATGGTTCAGGATGCGGTTCGTCTTGCAGTCCGGCTCGTGGACGACCTCCATGTAGTTCATGATCTCCCCGAGGCAGATCACCCTGTCCTCTAGGAGCAGCGCCTCGATGTCCTCGAGCTCGATGCGGCCGCCGGACGTCTCCAGCTCCGTCGCCGGCACCGAGCTCGGTATCGCGTAGTAGATGTCGATGGCGCAATTCTTGCTCGCCTTGATCATCTCCCGGACTCCCCGGAGCCCGAACACGTTGGCCATCTCGTGCGGCTCGGCGACGATCGTCGTCACCCCGTTCGGCAGAAGTCCGTAGGAGAACGAGCTCGGCGTCACCATCGTGCTCTCGATGTGCATGTGGATGTCGATCAGCCCCGGAATCATGTAGCGGCCGCGGCCGTCGACCGTCCTCGCGGCGTCGAACTCCTCGGCGCCCGCCTCTCCGACATGGAGGAATCTCCCGTCGAGAATGGCGGCGTTGCCTTTATAGAATCGCTTCATGTACGCATTGAAGATATTTACGTTCGTGACGAGCAGGTCGGCTCGGATCATGGCGGTTCCTCCCGGATTCTCTATTGTTGTCGCAATCAATCTGCTGTAAGATGGTGAACAAACGACAGACGAGGGTGGACATCATGAACTTATTCGCGAAATTAACCGAATCTTATGACAATAAGACGAACCTGGACCGTTTGGCTTCCCGGTTTCATGCGCTCAGCGAGATCGGCGCGACGCCGGACTTCGGAGCGACTCGCGTCGCCTATTCTCCGGAAGACAGGCAAGCGAAGGAGCTTCTCAAGGGCTGGATGCGGGAAGCGGGCCTTCGAGTCCGCGAGGACGCCGTCGGCAACGTCTTCGGGCTGCTGGAAGGCTCGCGGCCGGAGCTTCCGATCGTGCTCGCCGGATCGCATATCGACACTGTGCCGAACGGCGGCCACTTCGACGGCGTTGCCGGCGTTCTGACCGCGTTGGAGGTGGCCCAACGCTGGAAGGAGCAAGGCTACGCCCCGATCCGAGGGCTGGAGATCGCCGCCTTCGCGGACGAGGAAGGCTCCCGCTTCCATGCCAGCCTGACCGGCAGCCACTTCATGATGGGCGAGCTCGATCTCGAAGCGGTCAAGCACTATCGCGACGATAATGGCCTCAGCTTCGAGGAAGTGCTGCGGGCGGACGGACTCGATGCCGCCCGGGCCCATGAAGCGGCCCGCAAGCCGGACGAGCTCCACGGCTACGTCGAGCTTCATATCGAGCAAGGCCAGGTGCTGGAGAAGCGAGGCCTTCCCGTCGGCATCGTGAACGGCATCGCCGGTCCCGCCTGGCTCGACATGAGATGGACGGGCCGCGCCTCCCACGCCGGAACGACGCCGATGGGCATGCGTTCCGACGCGCTGGCGGGCGCCGGCGAATTCGTTGCCGTGCTGGACAGCCTTCCGGAGGCGTTCAGCCCGACCGCCGTCGCGACCGTCGGCAAGTTCGACGTCTACCCGAACGGAAGCAACGTCATCCCCGGCGAGGTCAAGCTGGTCGTCGACGTGCGCGATATCGATCTCGGGAGCCGAGACCGGCTGATCGACGAGATCGTTCGCGTCGCGCAAGAGATCGCGGCCAGGCGCGGGCTTCAGGTTAGCTGCGACGTCAACATCAAGATCGACCCGACGCCGATGTCCCCGCTCCTCATGGCCTGCATCCGCCAAGCCGTGGAACGGGAAGGCCTGCCCGCCTTCGAGCTGACGAGCGGCGCCGGCCACGACGCGATGGTAATCGGGCGGCGGGTGCCGACCGGCATGATCTTCGTGCGCTGCCTTGAAGGCATCAGCCATAATCCCGCGGAATGGGCATCGCTGTCCGATCTTGCCGTCGGGCTGAGGGTGCTGGACGATACGCTTAAGCAGCTGGCCTCTTCCCCGTAAACCGAATCACCCGCCCCGTCTCGCGAATTCGCGGCACGGACGCGGGTGATTCGGTTTTCTAGACGTTCGCTTCCGGCCGGATCCGCTTGAGGAATTGCCTCGTGCGCTCCTCCTTCGGATTGTTGAAGAGCTCGGACGGCGAGCCTTCCTCGACGATGACGCCTTGATCCATGAACACGACGTGGTTCGCGACTTCCTGCGCGAAGCTCATCTCGTGGGTCACGATGATCATCGTGATGCCTTCCTTCGCGATCTGGCGAATAACGCCCAGAACCTCTCCGACCAGCTCCGGGTCGAGCGCCGACGTCGGCTCGTCGAACAGAATGACGTCCGGATTGAGCGCCAAGGCGCGCGCGATGCCGACCCGCTGCTGCTGGCCGCCGGATAGCTGGCTCGGGTAGGCATCGAGCTTCGCGCCGAGGCCAACCTTCTCCAGAAGCGCGATGCTTCTCCGTTTCGCTTCATCCTTTGGAACCTTCTGCGCGATGACGAGACCCTCCATGACGTTCTGCAGGGCGGTCTTGTTCTTGAACAGGTTATAGTGCTGGAACACCATCGCCGACTTCTGCCGCAGCGAGTGGACGTCCTTCTTGTGCGGGCGCTTGCAGTGGAAATGGAAGTCCCCGATCGAGATCTCCCCGTCTCCCGGCTTCTCCAGGTAGTTGATGCAGCGGAGCAGCGTCGTCTTGCCCGAGCCGCTCGGCCCGAGAATCGCTACGACCTCGCCCTTGTTCACGACCAGGTCGATGCCCTTGAGCACCTCGTGCTTGTCGTACGATTTCTTGATGCCGGCGAGCTTGATCATTCTTCGTCACCTCGATTGTTCATGCGCGCATCCATGACCCTCACTCCTTGATTAGTACTGGTTCTGTGCATCAGGGCAAATTCCGGAACGACGCCGCGGGATGCCGCTCCGGCAGCCTTCCGCTTCCTCCGAACAGCTTCTCGCGCAATGTACCCGGATCGTATTCGGTCTTGTAGAGGCCTCTCTCCTGCAGAACGGGCACGACGAGATCGACGACGTCTTGGAACGTGCCCGGAAGGATCAAGTTCGCGAGATTGAAGCCGTCGATGCCGGTGTTCTCCATCCATGCCTGCATGCCGTCCGCGACTTCCTCCGGACTGCCGAGGATGAGGCTGTTGCGGCCGCCGATCTTCCGCACCGTCTCGATGACTTCTCCGACCTTGAGCCTCTTCTCGGACTGGGTGGTGAACCGCGCCACCGACGCCTGCCCGTGGTCCGTCGCCTTGTACCCCATGTAATCGTCCGGATCGTACTGCGACAGATCGATGCCGCTGAAGCCTCCGTACAGCGCGAGCGGTCCCTCGGGGCTGCTTAGCCTCGTCATCTCGCGAAGCTTCTCCTCCGCTTCCTCCCTTGTCCGGCCGACGACGATGTTCGTCGCCATGAACACCTTGACGTCCTCGGGCCTGCGGCCGTTCGCGACCGCCTTGGCGCGTATGTCGTCGACGTAGAACTTCGTGCTCTCGAACGAGTGGGAATCGATGAACACGCACTCCGCGTGCTTGGCGGAGAACTCGCGTCCCCGCCCCGAAGCTCCGGCTTGGAGAAGCACCGGCGTCCGCTGCGGGGACGGCTCGCTGATATGCGGTCCCGCCACCCGGTAATGGGCTCCTTCGTGGCGAATCTCATGCACCTTGGCGGGATCGGTGTACATGCCCCGGGCGAGATCCCGGACGACCGCGTCGTCCTCCCAACTGCCTTCCCATAGCTTGTAGACGACTTCGAGGTACTCCTCCGCCATCTCGTACCGGTCGTCATGGGCGATCATCTTGTCCATGCCGAAGTTGCGCGCCGCGCTCGGCAGGAAGGACGTGACGATGTTCCAGCCGATTCGGCCTCCCGTCAGATGATCGAGAGTGGACATTCTTCTGGCATGGGCGAACGGCATCTCGTAGGTCGTCGGCACCGTGACCGCGAAGCCGAGATGCTTGGTCGCGTACGCCATCGCGGGGATGAGCAGGGATGGGTCGTTGTTCGGAACCTGGACGGCGTCCCGCAGCGCGGCGTCGCGGCTGCCTTGGTACGTATCGTAGTAGCCGAGCACGTCCGCGAAGAAGATCGCGTCGAAGAGGCCGCGTTCCAGCAGCTTCGCCTGCTCCACCCAATAGTCCAAGCTCGTATAGTTCCGTTGATTCAGGGGGTGCCTCCACAAGCCGTGGGCGTTGTGCATGGCGCTGTTCATATCGAATGCGTTAAGCAGAATCTTCTTCGCCATCTTCCCGCCTCCCTACTTCCCGACCCGAAGCTCGGATTGTCCGATATGGATCTGGCACAGCTCGCTGGAATAAGCCATCAGGCCGCCCGCCTGGGCATCGCGGAGATGCCGCTCGAACGGGAGCGCCTTCGTGTAGGCAAGCCCGCCTCCGACGCGGATGCCAAGGTCCGCGATCTCCTTCGCGACCTGGTTCGCCATCAGCTTCGCCTCGAGTCCCGCCCGGTTCGTCTCCTCCGAATGCTCGTCCGCCAGGCGAAGCAGGTCCTCGGCGAGCAGCTTGGCCGCCTTCAGCTTCACGTAAGCCTGGGCAACCTCGACCTGAACCCATTGCGCGTGGCCGAGCGGCAAGCCCGTCGACGGAAGCATTTTCTTCTCCGCGTGCGCGCGCATGGCATCGTAAGCCGATTGGGCGATGCCGAGCGACAGCCACGGAAGGCCGAGCGCGATCAGGCCCTGGCGGGCACGCAGAGCCTCGCCGCAGCGATTCTCCTTCTTCAGCCGGGTACCGTTGAAGCCTATCAGTTGGCTCCGGGTCCCCCTCATGCCAAGAGAATCCCAGATGTCGTGGATGACGACGGAATCGTCCCGCTCCACGCCGAAGAAAGTCGTCTTGCCTTCGATCCCGATGTTGACGATGAAGTAGTCGGCCCACTCCGATCCGGAAACGAAGCGCTTGGCGCCTTCGAGCTTCCAGTCGCCGTCCGGCAGAGGGATCGCCTCTTGCACCGGGCTGAGGAACAGGTTGCCGGAGGCCGGCTCGCTGAGCGCGCTGGCGAACCGCTTGCCTCGCTTCAATTCCTCCAGATAGTAGCGAGACCTCTCCGGAGAGGACAGCATGACGAGACCTTCGGCCGCTCCGGTGTGCATGAGCCAGATGCAGGCGGTCGCCGGGCAGCCCCGGGCGATGGCGAAGACGATCTTCCCGTAGGTTCGGTAGGAGATGCCCCCTCCGCCCCATTCCTTGGGCAGGATCGCCAGATCCAATCCGCTCTCGGACAGCGCGATCAAATTCTCCTTGGGCAATTCGCCCATCCTGTCCACGTCCGCCGCCTTCTTCGCGAATTCCGCGGACAGATCCTCGGCGATGCCGAGCCAATAGCTATCCGTCTTGTCCGTCCCCTTGCTCATGATCCGTTCCTCCTCGTCGGCTGTCGGCCTCTTGTCGGTTACGCGGACTTCGAACGATAACGCCCGCTTCTTTTCTCCAACCATGCGAACAATCTCTCGAAAACAATGCAGAGCAACCAGTAAACGATAGCGGCGTCGACGTAAGATTCCATGTAGCGATACCCGTCCGCCGCCGCGATCTTGGCGTTGGACATGACTTCGATAACCATGACGGTGAACGCCAGGGACGTTCCCTTGATCAGACCCAGGAAGTTGTTCCCGATGCTCGGCAGCGCCACGACGAACGCCTGCGGAATGACGATCCGGCGGAACGTCTGCCAGGTGGTGAGACCGACCGAATAGCCCGCTTCCATCTGTCCCGGGTCGACCGCGCTAAGAGCCGCGCGGATCGTCTCCGACAGGTAAGCCCCCGAATAGATCGTGAATGCCGTAAGCGCGAAGGCGAGCGGCGGGAGATCCGCCGAAGAGATCGGGAGGCCCAGCTTCATTCCGGCCCAATCGGCGACCATCGGAAGAGCGTAGTAGATCACGTAAATCTGCACGAGCAGCGGAGTCCCGCGAATGAACGAGACATAGATGATCGCGAGTCTATTTAATACCGGCACCTTGTACATGCGGCAGAGCGTCACCAGGAACCCGATCACGAGGCCCGCTAGAATGGCGAAGACCGAGATGAGCAGGCTCATCGGGATGCCGGCGATTATTTTCGGTAATGACTTTAGTGCAAACTCCATGTCGAAGACCATAAGAAACGTTCCTTCCCTTATGCCATTTGTCGAACGTTATCCGGCGACTCCCTTGTGCCCCTTCTTGAACGCTCTCTCGAGCAAGGCGACGGCTTTCTCGATGATAAAGCAGAGTGCCCAATAGAGAAGCGCGACCGCGATGAACAGCTCCAGCTGATTGACGCCGTTCGAGCGAATGCTGATGACCTGCGCGCGGCCCATGACGTCGACGACGCCGATCGTGAAGGCGAGCGAGGTCTCCTTCAGAAGAGAAATCGCGGAGTTGCCGAGATTGGGAAGGGCGATCGCGAAGGCCTGCGGCAGCATGACTCTCCGGAACGCCTGAAACGGGGTCATCCCTACGCTAAAGGCGGCTTCTTGTTGTCCGCGATCGACGGCCTGGTAAGCCGATCTCATGATCTCCGACAGGAATGCCGCCCCGTTTAATGAGAAGGTAATGATGGCGAATACGACTTTGTCCCAGCTGTTGATATCGATGCCGATGCCTTTGAGCACCTGCGGAAGTCCGTAAAAGACCAGGAACAGCTGAACGAGAGGAGGAGTTCCCCGTATGAACGAAATGTACCACGTAGCCAGGATTCGAAGAATCCGGCTGCTTCCCAGCTTCGCCGCGGTAAGCAGCAAAGCCAGGAGCAGTCCGAAGGCCAGCGATAGGATTACGATCAATAGAGTCAAGGGCAAAGCCTCGAGCAGCTTGGGAAAAACCTTGACGATGTATTCCGGATTGAAGGTAATGCCCATCTGTCAGCCTCGATTCTTATTTGAAGATGTCTTCGCCCATCCACGTCTGGGAGATGGTCGAGAGCGTGCCGTCGGCCTTGAGCTCCTTAAGCGCCTCGTCGATCTTGGTCTTGAGGTCCGTCTCGCTTTTGTTCAGGACGAAGTAGATCGGATTCGTCTGAATGGCGTCCGTCAGCTTCAGGTCGAGGTTCAGGTCCTTCTGCGTATCGTAGTAGGTCATGCCCGGAATGAGGAAGGCGTCGTAGCGGCCGGATGCGACCCACTTGAGGGCGTCCGCCGTGGTCACGTTGTCGATCGTCTCGAGCTTGATCGGAGCGTCCGGATGAGCGTCGTTGTAATCCTTGATGATGTTGTAGTTGCTCGTGTTCGGCATGAGCGGAACGAGCTTCTTGCCGACCAGGTCGTCCAGCGAGTTGATGTCGGAATTGTCGCTCTTGACCGCCAGGTACATCACGATGTTGCCGTAGTTCTCGTCCGGGAACAGGTACTTCTCTTCGCGCTCGGCCGTCTTGAAGAAGCTGCCCGCTCCGAGTACGTCCTTGCCGGTGTCGACGCCGACGAAGACGGCCGATTGGTCGATGCCCTCGTATTCGAATTCGTACTCCGGAATCTTCTCGTCGATCGCCTTGAGCACGTCGACGTTGTAGCCGGCCAGCTCGTCCTTGTCGTCCACGAAGCCGAACGGCTTCCATGTGTTGTTGATCGCCATCTTGACGACCTTCGCTTCCGCGGATGCCGATGCCGACGAAGAAGCGGATGCCGATGAGGAAGCGGTCGGGCTGGCCGCGCCCCCGTTATTGTTGTTGTTCGAGCATCCAGCCGCCACTACCGTCACGCTGAGCGCGAGCGTCATTACCGCAAAGCTTTTTTTCATCTCCACTCATCTCCCTTTTCGATCTTGTTTTTATATTGGTGTTACCGTGTTGCCATGATGAAGGGCTTGAATTGCTGCGTCTCTACCTCGACCAGCCCGATGTCCGTGATCTTGGCCTTCGGGATGACGGGAAGGGTGACGGCGATCATCCGGTGAATCGGATTCTTGCCCGGCATGATCTCCTTAAGCAGCACGTCCACGAAGCTCTTGAGCTTCGGCACGAGCTCGGACGCCGGTTCAAGGCTCATCAGTCCCGCCAGCGGGAACGGCAGATGCGCGATCACCTTGCCGTCCTTGACGGCGACGAAGCCGCCTTGGGACTTGCGAAGCTCGTTCGCCGCGATGACCATGTCGTCCGTGTCCACCCCGAGCACCGCCAGGTTGTGGCTGTCGTGCGCGACCGTCGTCGCGACCGCCCCCGCGACAATCCCGTACCCCGCCAGCAGGCCGAGGTTGCGATTCTCGTTCAGCCCGTGGCGATGGAACACCGCGACCCGGCAGAGCGGACCTTTCGGACCGTCGTACGCTTCGGGAACGAGCTGCCCGTCCTTCACCGGAAGCGCGGTCTCGAGGAAGTCGGTCGGGATTCCCGGCGCCACGTCGTACTCGATGAGGCGCACCCGGGCCTCCGTCGCGTTCGGATCGTCCACGCGGAGCACCAGATCCTCCGCGGTGATCTCGGGAAGCTTCACCGTCTTGAGAAAGTCCTCCGGAGGAGCAATGGCCGGCTGGGGGCGAATCAGCTCTCCTTCGCGCACGACATGCTTGCCGCCGACGAACACGTCGGACACGTTCATCGCCGCCAGCTCGTCGACCAGCACGATATCGGCGAGCCTGCCGGCCGCGATCGCTCCCAGATCTCTGCGCTCCAGCCGCTCCGCCGAGTTCAGCGTCGCGTAGCGTATCGCGTTGACCGGGTCGATGCCATGCTCGATGGCCTTGCGGACGATGTAGTTCATGTGTCCGCGGTCCGCCAGGTCGTGCGGGAGCAAATCGTCGGAACAGAAGCAGACGTTCGGCAGATAGCCCATGTCCTTCAGAATCGGGGCGCATTCTTCGATGCTCAGGGAGAAGGAGCCTTCCCGCAGCTCGACGATCATGCCGGAGCGGATCTTCTCGATCGCCTCTTCCTTGGTCCGGGATTCGTGATCGGAATTCGGTCCCGCGATCATGTACGCCGACAAGTCCCGGCCCGAGACGCGGGGGGCATGGCCTTGGATGAGCTTGCCCGACCGTTCTCCCGCTTCGAGGATTCCGGCCATCCGTTCTTCTCCCTGGATGACGCCGAGGTAGCTCATCACTTCGCCGAGGCCGTAAATGCCGTCCCAGCCGAGCATCTTCTCGACCGCCTCCGGCGTGAAGTCGGCGCCTGACGTCTCCAGGCCGGGAGCGGCCGGAACGCAGGAGGACAGCATGTTCATCATCCGGATGTCCATGCCCTCCGTCGCGTCTACCATGTACTTGACGCCGCGCTCCCCGAGCACGTTGGCGATCTCGTGGGGGTCGGTCAGCACGGTCGTCGTTCCGTGCAGAAGGATCGCGTTGGCGAACTCGGCAGGCGTCAGCATGCTGACTTCGACGTGAACGTGCGTATCGATGAGGCCGGGAATGGCGTACCGGCCGCGGCCGTCGATCTTCGCCTTGGCTTCCAGCGTCGTGACGCACGGCGAGGTCACGTGAACGATGGTGTCGCCCGTAACCCCGATGGCGGCCGGATAAATCTCTCCGGTGAATACGTTGACCAGCTTCACGTTCTCGATCGCCAGATCGATCGGCGCATCGCCTCGGGCGGAAGCTGCGAGTTGTTGTCGGTTCATGGGGACAAGCTCCTTTCGGGTTCCATCATCCCGGCATTACAGCCGGTTTTATTCGTTCTAGAGCAGGGTGGATCCATTCTTGCTGGTCATCTTAAGCAGCTTCCAGACCGGATCCGTCAGGCTCGATTTATCATGGGATACGTATTGGGCCGCGATGTTGCGCACCGGGTCTCCGGCATAGAACCTCTCGTACAGCTCGTGCCTAGACCCCAGCGGACTGCCGATCAGGTCCCAGGCCAGCTTGAACAGCTGGACCTTCTTCTCCGCGCTGACGTTCGCCCCTTCAAAGTAGAGATGCATCAGCTTCGAGATCGGACCGTAGAAGTCCTCGACTCCCGACGGCGACTGCATGAAGCCTCCGCCGCCGACCTGCTGCAGGATTTCGAGCGCTCTCGGATAAAACTTCGTTCCGATATTCCTCGCCGAATGAATATAGCCGAGCTCCGGCACGAGAACACCGGATTCGTCCGGCTTCGCCTTGGCTTCCGAAGCGACGACGAGCGACTTGATGACGTCGATCTGGATGAGCAGCTCGCCCAGCTTCTCCTGGACGTGAAGGAAGCCGTTCGCCCCGATCGATTCGGCGACCGCGAAGGCGACTCCCGTTACGAATTCCAGCTTGGCGACGAACCGGACGATGTTCTGGTGGAACGCCAGCGCGTTCGCCGTATGGTTGTTCCGAAGCGCCAGCACCTTCTCGGCGTCCCCGTACAGCAGCACTCGCTCCCAAGGGATCAGCACGTCGTCGAAGAACAAAACCGCGTCCATCTCGTCGTAACGGGAGCTTAGCGGATGGTTCTGTTCCCGGTTGTCCGCGAACGATTCCCGGCAGACGATATGCAAGCCCGGAGAATTCGCGGGAACGACAAGGACGTGGGCGTGCTTGCTGTCCTTCATCTCGAACTTCAGGAAAGAGGAGATAATAAAATCGTGAGCGTACGGGGCTCCGGTGGCGATCATCTTCGCGCCGCGAACGACGATTCCCTCCGAATTCTCGCGAACGACGTGCAGGAAGCGTTCGGAGATCCGCCCGTCGTCCAGCCCGCTGGAACGGTCGATCTGAGGATCGATGATCGCCGTCGTCAGGAACAGATCGTTGTCTCTCGCTTGCTCGTAATAGGCCGAGATCTTGCTCTCGAACCCGGGATCCAATCGGCCGAGCTGGCTTCGCGCCGCGTACCAGCCCGTGATCATCGAACGGGCGTAATCGGACAATCGGCTCATCATGCCGTGGGTCTGCTCCGACCAATAGGAGAATGCTTCGTTTCGCTTCGCGAGGTCCTCCGCCGTGAAGGGAACGAGGAACGAGCTGTGGGCGTAACGATCTCTTCCCGGAATCCGGAAGCCTACCCGGTCCCGGACGCCCGGGTTGTCCAACGTGTCGAATAGCGATCGGATCGTCTCCAACGTTCCGCGGAAAGCCGGATGCTGCGGTAGATTCTCTAACCTCTTGCCTTCAAGCCAGACATGGCGACCATCGTTCAAGCTATCTAGAAACCGTGCTCCCCTCAAAGCCTATAAACCCCTCTCTATCTGCCGATAGCGAAACGGACTACCCGTTGATTAACATTAGATAATCATTTATGATAGCTATTATCACATTTATATCAACCGACATTTCCACAAGCGGAGTAGGATAACCAACAAAACGTCACATAAAGTATATTATCGGGTAGATAATGTGCATTGAAAACGCAAGCATTCTGTTATTTTACCTAACATACATCTGTCCAATATGTTGGCTAACCAACAAACGCAAGTCCTATGTCGGTTAAAATGATGGGAGGTATGCCAGTGACTTCCAGTCGCCTTGGCGGTCCAACGGATCGTAGAATCGTCCGCACGCATCAGCTCGTCCGAGACGCTCTTTTGTCTCTGGCGACAGAGAAACCTTTTTCCGAGATCCTCGTTCGGGATATCACCGAGAGAGCCAACGTGAATCGTTCTACCTTCTATGCCCATTATCAGGACAAATTCGAACTGATGGATAAGATCGCCGAAGAGAAGCTGTCCGCTCTCGGCAAGCTCGCCTCGCCCGAAAACGGCCTCTCGGCGCCCCCTTTCCGGTCCGATTTCGAGACGCCTGACCCGTATTTCCTGGCCCTATTCGAACATTTGGCGAAGAACGAAACTTTCTATCGGATTATCCTCACCCGGATGCAGGACTCCTCCCTATCGGATAGAATGCTGGAATCCATCCGCGAATTTTTCTACCTGAGAATCACCAGCGCGCAGCCAAGCCAGAAGCTTCTTGTCCCCTTGGATATCCTGCTCGATTACGCAAGCTCTTCCGCGATGGGCACCATCCGCAGATGGTTCGAGCAGAATCGAATCTATTCGCCTCATTATATGGCCTTGCAGCTGACCCGAATCTCGGAGTTGGGCTTCTATCGGTCGATGGGCTACGAGGCAGGATAGCTTGGCTTTTCCCTGAGAACCAAAAACCGCGTCCTCGGAAGCTTCGGCTCCTAAGGGCGCGGTTTTCTTTTGCAGGAGGACGATTTTACCAATCGATTCGCGACTCCGCAACCCGAAATGTCGCGATTTCGGAGTCGTTTGTCGCGAAATAATAGAGATAAACGGACTTATTTTCGGGCTTCAAATATTATTTGTTCACTTATGCCGGAAAGCGTCCCTCTTCCTCTTATTTGTGTTATAATCCCATTGTTTTGTTAAAAAAGGAGATCGCTTTCAAGCATTCAAACCTACAGAAAAAGCCGGTGATCGAATGTTTCAACTGAAGTGGTTATGGCACAATTTGATCGGGGATCGGGCACGGTACATTATCGCTTTATGTCTCTCCGTCATAGGCTCGTCGCTGACCATCATCAACCCGTACCTCGGACAGCGCATCGTCGACACCTTTATCGCGAGCGACGACGCGATGGCCAATCTGACGAACGAACGGGGGCTGCTGATCGGCCTCTGCCTCGGCATGGTCGGCTTCTCGCTGCTGCGCACGGGACTCGCTTACGGAACGACTCTGCTCTATGAGGTCGCTTCGCAAAGTATGCTCTACCGGGTTCGAATCTATCTCTACAACAAGATTCAGGGCCAAGACATGAGCTACTACGACCGCAACCGTACCGGGGACCTCATGACGAAGATGACGGGCGACCTCGATATGGTGCGGCACACGATGGCGTGGATATTCAAGACGATCATCGAATCGCTGACGATCTTCGTGGCGGCGGTCGTCTACTTCTTCTATATCGACGTCGAATTGACTCTATGGCTGCTCATTCTCTCGCCTCCTATCTTTATAGTAGCGTTTCTATTCGCCAAGCGAGTACGGCCGATGTACATCGACCTGCGGGAGCGGCTGTCCCAGCTCAACACGACGACCCAGGAGAATATCGCGGGCAACCGCGTCGTCAAGGCATTCGCCCGCGAGGAGTTCGAAGTCGAGAAGTTCACGGAGAAAAACGTCCACTACGCGAAGGCCAACAAAGCGGCGGCGATGGTGTGGCTCGACTACTTCCCTTACCTGGAGACGTTCGCCCAAGGCTTCAATGTCATCCTCATGATCGTGGGCGGCATGCTCGTCATGGACGGACGCCTTACGTTCGGGGAGTTCTCCGCCTTCTCCGCTCTCATCTGGGGGCTGTCGAACCCGATGCGCAATATCGGCATCATTATCAACGACATTCAGCGTTTCTTCGCCAGCCTTAACAAAATCATCGATATCTACTACTCCAAGCCGGGCATCGTCAACGATCGCAACCCGATCGAGAAGCGCCGTTACGAGGGCCGAATCTCCTTCGAGCACGTGAGCTTCAAGTACGACAACGCGACCGTGCTCGACGACATCGACTTCACGATCGAGCCCGGCGAGACGGTGGCGATCATGGGGGCGACCGGTTCGGGGAAAACGTCGCTCATCAACCTGATTCCTCGCTTCTACGACGTGACGGCCGGCCGGGTTCTCGTGGACGGCAAGGACGTTCGAGGCTTGGAGCTGGGCGAGCTGAGAGCCAATATCGGAGTCGCGACGCAGGACGTGCTGCTGTTCTCCGATACGATCGACGGCAACATCGCCTACGGCGATCCGGAGATGCCGGAGGAGGAGGTCCATCGGTTCGCGAGACTCGCCGCCGCCGACGCCTTCATCCGGAAGATGCCGGAGGGCTACGACACGATCGTAGGCGAACGCGGCGTCGGCCTGTCCGGCGGACAGAAGCAGCGTATCGCGCTGGCGCGCGCCCTGGCCGTCAAGCCTCCGATCCTTATTCTGGACGACACGACCTCGGCCGTCGACCTGGAGACGGAGGAGCATATCCAGAAGAGCCTTCGGGAGCTCGACTATTCCTGCACGAAGATCATTATCGCCCAGCGCGTGTCCACGACGGCAAGCGCGGACCGGATTCTCATCCTGGATAACGGCCGCGTCATCGAGGACGGCACGCACGCCGAGCTGTTGGCGAAACGAGGCTATTATTATGAAGTATTCATGCTCCAGAACGAGGGCTTGGGAAGGCAGGTGACGGCACATGGCCAGAAATAAATTCGACATCGACGAGGATCTGGAATCGCCGTTCGACATACGCCACTTTCGGAGAGCGATGGTCTATATCCGCAAGCAGAAGACGCCGATGCTCGTCGCCTTCCTGCTAAGCGCTCTCTCGGCCGGCATCGGGCTCTCCGCGCCGCTGATCGTTCAGCACGTCATCGACGTGACGATTCCGGCCAAAGACAAGCCGGCGCTGCTGTTCTGGTCGGCGATGACGCTCGCGACCATCGTCGTCAGCGTCATTCTGGCGACGATCCGCTCGCGCATCATGACCCGGGTCGGCCAGGACATCATCTTCGAGATCCGGTCGGACCTGTTCAAGCATCTTCAGCAGCTGCCGTTCCAGTATTACGACGACCGGCCGCAAGGAAAGATCCTGATCCGGGTCGTCAACTACGTCAACGCGGTTTCGGACGTGCTGTCCAACGGCATCATCAACTTCATTCTCGAAATCCTGAACCTGGTCTTCATCGCGATCTTCATGTTCGCCGTGGACGCGAAGCTGTCGCTCGTCATTCTCGCCGGCCTGCCCGTCTTCCTCCTCGTCATGTTCCTGCTGAAGACGAAGCAGCGCCGGGCTTGGCAGATGGTGTCCAACAAGAGCTCCAACATGAACGCTTACCTGCAGGAGAGCATCAGCGGCATTCGCGTCACGCAGATCTTCACGCGCGAGGAGCGCAACGAAGGCATCTTTACCCGGTTGGCCGTCAACTACCGCAAGGCGTGGATGAGAGCGATGTACTTCACCCATCTCGTCCCGTTCTCGGTAGACAACCTTGCGACCCTCGTATTGACGGCAATATTCTTCGTCGGACTGCTGGTTATGGGCCCGGCCGAGGCGACCTTCGGCGTCATTCTCGCCATGAGCGCCTACGCTTCCCGCTTCTGGCAGCCGATTCTGAACCTGTCGAACATCTACAACAGCTTCATCAACTCCGTCGCTTATCTCGAGCGTATCTTCGAGACTCTCGACGAGCCGGTCACCGTCAGCGACGTCAAGGACGCGCGAGAGCTCCCGCCGATCAAGGGCAGCGTCACGTTTGACCGCGTCACCTTCGCTTACGATCCGGGCTTGAATATCCTGGAGAACTTGAACTTCCACGTCAAGGCGGGCGAGAGCATCGCGCTCGTCGGCCCGACCGGCGCCGGCAAGACGACCGTCGTCAACCTGATCTCGCGCTTCTACAACGTCACGGACGGCGCCATTCTCGTCGACGGCCACGACATCGCGGAAGTGAAGCTGAAGTCGCTGCGCAGCCAGATGGGCATCATGCTGCAGGACAGCTTCATCTTCTCCGGCACGATCCTGGACAATATCCGCTACGGCAAGCTGGACGCTACCGAGGATGAAGTCATCGCCGCGGCCAAGGCCGTCTGCGCCGACGATTTCATCCGCGAGTTCGAGCAGGGCTACCTGACCGAGGTCAACGAGCGCGGCTCGAAGCTGTCCCAAGGCCAGCGCCAGCTCATCTCGTTCGCCCGCACGCTGCTCGCCGACCCGCGCATCCTCATCCTGGACGAGGCCACTTCGTCCATCGATGCCCGGACCGAGCGCCTGCTCCAGAAGGGGCTCAACGAGCTGCTTAAGGGCCGGACGTCGTTCATCATCGCCCACCGCCTGTCCACGGTCAAGAACTGCGACCGCATCCTGTACGTCTCGGACAAGGGCATCGCCGAGAGCGGCTCTCACGACGAGCTTATAGCTCAACGCGGACGGTACTACAAGCTGTATACGGCTCAGAAGATGGAGGCTTAGGGCTTCCGTCACAGGCAGCAATCCCCCGGACCCTTGTCTGGGGGATTGTTTTTCCATCATCGAAAATAAGCCCCGCATCGACTGCCGACGCGGAGCGTTAAATTCGTTTTAGAGGAACGGAATGGTTCAGGAGAAAGGCGTGTCCGAGAGTTTGACCGCAAGCGTCGGACAGCCGTCTTCCGCGTCCAGCAAATCATCCAGAAGCTCCTCGTCGATAGCCGTGATCCCGCGATTGTCGTCCCCGCCGAAGATGACGCCGGCATATCCCTCGTCATCGTATTCGTAAACGTCGGGCGCTATCGCTACGCAAGCTCCGCAAACGATGCATCTATCCTTTTCTACCCGCGTATATTTGGCCATCCGCAGCTCCCCTTCGATTTTCGGTATCGTTACCATACAAACCATTCTCCAAATTCCGCCAAAAACCTCTATCGTAAGACAAAAAGAAAGTAAAACAAGCTGTCCCCGGTTGATGTACCGGAAACAGCTTGTTCGATAGGGAGATTGACCAATGCGGATTTGAGCTTGCTTCTTCCTTCAGATGTCGCGGCAGAGGATCGGACCGACGGAGCCGACCTCTTCCCCATCCTCGACCAATTGTCTTACGGACACGTTCATCTCTTGCTCCGGACGATCGAGCGGGTATACCCGGGCGACCTCCTCGGCCTCGTCGACGTGCTGAATGTAGACCGGAGTACCGTCCAAGGTCACGTTAGCCATGATCGGAGATGCCGCAATCTCCGAGGCGCGCTGCACATTCATCGTGCGATTCCAACCTTTCTTTTGCGTAAACTCCGTTTCATTTTTCTCGCACGGTCGCCGGAATATTCATGGACTCCTCGGAAAATGACTATAGGTACATATGCCTTTAAAG
>Ga0065721_10050106_pt1 | contig 23292 bp, 21 predicted proteins | sample Mesricmetagenome_FD_59108 | JGI IMG/M metagenome (GOLD analysis project Ga0065721, IMG submission 59108) | Mesophilic microbial community from rice straw/compost enrichment Sample: eDNA_1 v2 (version 2) | ecosystem: Engineered > Solid waste > Grass > Composting > Bioreactor | place: USA: Davis...
CCGCCTCTCCACCGACAGGCGAGAGCGTGCCGACCGAGCGAAGGGGCTGGAGCAGGAGTTGGTGCGCATCGACTCCCGCCGCGCCACGCTGCAGGAGATGGTCGAAACGCGCGCCGGCTTCGCCGAGTCCGTCCGCGCCGTGCTGAAGTCACGCGAGAATGGCGGCTTCCAGGGTGTCATCGCTCCCCTCGCCGACCTCATCGAGACCCGCCCGGATATTGATGCTGACGCCGCCGCGGCGGTCGAAGCCGCGCTGGGCGCGGACCTGCAGGGCCTCGTGGTCGAATCCGCAGCTTCTCTGCCCAGCCCCGAGGAACTGGCGTCCCTGCCCGGTCGCGTCACGTTCCTGCCCATGACCGCCCCGACGCTCAGCGCCGACGCGGTGCCGTCGGTGGACCTTGCCGACGCCGGATTCGCGATGGATTCCTCCCGCTCACGCCTCGTGGCCTTGCGGTCGCTGGTGCGGGTGCGCGAGGGCGACCAGGCCGATCCGCGCCTGCAGGACCTGCTCGATCGCCTGCTGGGCCGCTGCTACCTCGTGAGCACGCTCGACGCGGCCTTGATGCTCGCCTCCGGCCCGCTCTCCGGCCAGCGGGCGCGGTTCATCACCCGCGACGGCAAGGTGCTCGACGCAGACGGGCGCGTGAATGCGGGCTCCGGTCAGGCGGATGCGGGCGCTGGCTTCCTGCGCCGGCGTGCGGAACTGGACGCCCTGCGGGCGCAGGTCGCGGAGCTCTCCACGGCGCTGGAGGCCGAACGCGCCGCGCTCAAGAACGTGGACACCGAAGCCGCGGCGATCACCGCGCAGCTCGGCGCCGCCCGCCAAGCCCTCGCCCAGCAGCAGCGTGCCGCGCTTCAGGAGCAGAACCGCCTCGAGCGCCTGCAGGCCGACCTCGCCCGTGTCCAGCGCGAGCGCAACGGGCTGGATCAGGAGTCCGAGCAACTTCAATCCCGCCTGCGCAAGCTGGAGGAGGATCGCGCTCGCCTGCACGAACGCGCCGAGAGCCTGGGCCGGCTGCAGGAGGAGGAAGCGGCCCACGCCGCGGCGCTCGAAGGCGAGGTCAAGGCGGCGCAGCTTCGCGCCGACGCCGCCGCGGAGCAGGTCACCACGGCCAAGGTCGAGGTCAGCCGCCTCACCGAGCAGGCCGCCGCGGCACGCCGCGAACTGGCTTCGCTGGAACTTTCACGCGACGAACTGACGCGCCAGGGCCGCGAACTGACCTCGCACCTGGAGCGGCTCGAAGGCAAGCTGGCCGAGCACGCCGAGGCGATCCGTCAGTGCGCCGAGCAGATCGTCGCCAACCGCGAGAAGGCCGAAGCCCTCACGGCCCAGGCGGCGGAACTGCAGGGCCAGCTCGAAGAGGCCGAGCGAGCCGCGTCCGCCCTCGCCGAGCGCGTCCACGCCGCCCGCCAGCACTTCTCCGTGCTGGAGCGCGACTGGCACAGCCTCGAAGTCTCCCGTCGCGAGCTGGAGGTCAAGCGCGAGAACATGGAGGAGCGCACGCAGGAAGAGCTCTCCGTGGACCTGCCGCTGGAATACCCCGAGTACCGCGCGATGATGGCCGACGGCGACGTCGCCCGCATCGACACCAACGAGGCCGCCCTGCAGATCGACACGCTCAAGGAGGCGATCCGCAAACTCGGCAGCGTGAACCTGGAGGCGATGGAGGAGGAGCAGAACCTCGAGCAGCAGAACGAATCGCTCGTGAAGCAGGTGGCGGACATCGACGCCGCCCGCCAGCAGCTCGAGGACCTGATCGCCACGCTCAATCAGGTCTCCCGCGAGCGGTTCGGCCAGATCTTCTCCACCATCCAGCAGAACTTCGGCGGCGAGAACGGCATGTTCCGCAAGCTCTTCGGCGGCGGCAAAGCCGAAGTGCGGCTCATGCCCCTCATCAGGGAGGTCGAGAACCCCGACGGCTCCATCAGCAAGGTGGAGACGGACGAGGTGGACCTGCTGGAGTCGGGCATCGAGGTCATCGCCAAGCCGCCGGGCAAGGAGCCCCGCGCCATCAGCCAGCTCAGCGGCGGTGAGAAGACGCTCACCGCGGTCGCGCTGCTCATGTCGATCTTCCGCAGCAAGCCCAGCTGCTTCTGCGTGCTGGACGAAGTGGACGCCGCCCTCGACGAGGGCAACGTCGGCCGCTTCAACCACGTGATCCGCGAGTACACCGACCGCAGCCACTTCATCATCATCACGCACAACAAGCGCACCATGCAGTCCGCCGACCGCCTCTACGGCGTCACGATGCAGGAGCGCGGCGTCTCCACCCGCGTCTCCGTCCGCTTCGATGAGGTCGGCAAGAACGGCGAAATCTCCGCCAAGGCCACCGAGGGCGCCGCGGCTCTCAACACCCACGCCATCGAGGAGAGCAAGGGCGGCGGCCTGCGCGCCGGGCTCGTTGCGATGCGCGAGGGGACGGAGCCCGTCTCCGCCAACTGAGCCCGCAACCCTCCGCCCCGCCGGCGGTACGCTCTCGGCCATGCGCACGCTCCTGCTGTGCCTCTGCCTTCTCTTTCTCGTGAGTTGCAAGCGAGATACCCCGCTGGAGGCGATCGTTGCCGCGGCCGCCAGCCCCACGGGCGGACGCACGTCCGCCGCGCCGATGCTCGTCGCGGACTGGAAGGCGGGCAAGGTCACGCTCGACGAAGCCATCAATCTCGCCTTCGAGCAGCTCGACAGCGTCAAGTCCGGCAAGCCCCCGCTGGGCAAGACAATCGTGCCCACCTCTATTGCCGCAACCGAGTTCGCGGGCGCGGTGCTCGACGCCACACGCCTGCTGGACGGCCAGCTCCCCACCGGCCCGGAAGCGGAAATGTTCTGGATGCGGGTGGGCGGGCTTTCCTTCGCCGCGGCGGAAGAGGCCCGCGCCGCGGGACGACTCAACGAAGCGCTTGATCTCGTCTTTGCCGGCCACAAGCGCTGGCAGAGCGACACCTACTGGTACATGCACCCCACACACGACGGGCTGGCTTCCCTCCTGCTCGCGGAAAGCGGGCGGCGCGCCGAGGCCGTGGCCCGTCTGCGGCAGCGGGCGGACCTGCAGGGGCTCGCGGCGGAGGTCTACAAGGCCCTGACCGGCGAGAACTACTAGCAAGAAGCCCCGCTAGCAGCCGCCCCCCTGCGCGGCTATCCTTCCGCCATGCTGACCGGCACGACGACGACTACGGAGAATCAGCGACACGGGTGATGCCGGCACCTGTGCGCCCGATGCAACCACGAACCCCGGCGCCTTGCCGGGGTTTTTTCATAAGTAAGCTCACGCGGTCCTGTTCCTCAGCCCTTTTTCCGACATCGACCCATGCCCACCATCACCCTCCCAGACGGCAAGACCAAGTCCTTTGACAAGCCCGTGACCGGGGCCGAAGTCGCCGCGTCGATCGGCGCGGGTCTGGCCAAGGCCGCCATCGGCGTCAAGATCGACGGCCAGCTGCGCGATCTGTCCGCGCTCATCGAGCGCGACGCGAGCATCGAGATCGTCACCGCTCCCCGTCCGGGGCAGCAGGCCAGCCCTGATGCGCTGTATCTCATGCGTCACTCCGCCGCGCACGTGATGGCCGAGGCGATTCAGGACGTGATCGGCAAGGACGTGCTGCTGGCCTACGGCCCCCCCACCGACACCGGCTTCTTCTACGACATGTATGTGCCGGAAGGGAAGAAGATCTCAAGCGATCACTTCGACGCCATCAACGCACGCATGGCGGAGATCATCAAGGAAGACCGGCCCTTCACCCGCTACGAGGTCAGCAGCGATCAGGGGCTGCAGAAGCTCCGCGCCGAGGGGAACAAGTACAAGCTCGACAATGCCGAGCGAGCCCTGGGCCTGCCCAGCAGCGTGTACAAGGGCCCGAAGCAGGCGGACAAGACCGGCCAGGAATCCGGCCCCGCCAAGAGCAGCGCTCTGTCGTTCTACGCCACCGGCGAGCCGGGCAAGAACTGGGAAGACCTCTGCCGCGGCCCGCACGTGCCCAGCACCGGCCGCATCGGCGCGGCCCGCGTCATGTCGCTGGCCTCGGCCTACTGGCACGGCGACGAGAACAGCGACCGGCTCATCCGCGTCTACGGTACCGCCTTCCCCACCCAGAAGGAGCTGGACGACTACCTGCACCAGCTTGAGCAGGCCAAGCTGCGCGATCACCGCGTGATCGGCAAGGCTCTGCGCCTCTTCCACATCGACGAGGACGTGGGCCAGGGGCTGATCCTCTGGACCCCCAACGGCTCCATCGTCCGCAAGGAGCTCCAGACCTTCATCAGCACCGAGCTGCGCAAGCAGGGCTACACCGAGGTCTTCACCCCGCACATCGGCAGCCTGGAGCTCTACAAAACCTCCGGCCACTTCCCCTACTACAAGGACAGCCAGTTCCCCCCCATCGTCGAGCGCGACACGCTCGAGAAGATGGCGGAGTGCTCCTGCGCCGAAGTCATGCGCCGCGTCGAGGGTGTGTCCGAGCGACTCGCCCGCGCCGTCAACGAGCGCACCGGGCGAGAGACCATCTCCCGCGACCGCGTGCTCCCCGACGACCAGCTCATTCAGGGCTTCATGCTCAAGCCCATGAACTGCCCCCACCACGCCAAGATCTTCGCCAGCGCGCCCCGCTCCTACCGCGATATGCCCGTGCGCCTCGCCGAGTTCGGCACCGTCTACCGCTGGGAGCAGTCGGGCGAGCTGAACGGCATGACCCGCGTACGCGGCTTCACCCAGGACGACGCGCACCTCTTCTGCACAGACGAGCAGCTTGCCGCGGAGATGCAGGGGTGCCTCTCCCTCGTCAAGATCATCTTCACGACGCTGGGCATGAAGGACTACCGCGTCCGCGTGGGGCTGCGCGACCCCGACAGCAACAAGTACACCGGCACCAGGGAGAACTGGGACAAGGCCGAGGCCGCGTGCATCGCCGCGGCTGAATCCCTCGGCGTGCCCTTCTCCAAGGAGCCCGGCGAGGCGGCCTTCTACGGCCCCAAGATCGACTTCGTGGTCAAGGACGTGATCGGACGCGAGTGGCAGCTCGGCACCGTGCAGGTCGATTACAACATGGCCCTGCGGTTCGATCTCTCCTACATCGGCCCGGACAACAAGCCGCACCGGCCCGTGGTCATCCATCGCGCCCCCTTCGGCAGCATGGAGCGTTTCTGCGGCGTGCTCATCGAGCACTTCGCCGGCGCGTTCCCCACGTGGCTCGCGCCGGAGCAGGTCCGCGTCCTGCCCATCAGCGAGAAGTCCAACGAGTACGCCCACAAGGTGCTCGAAGCGTTGAAGGCCGTGGGCGTGCGTGCCGCGATCGACGCCGGTCCGGACCGCATCCAAGGCAAGGTGAAGAGCGCCGCGGAGATGAAGGTGCCTTACATGCTCATCGTCGGGCCGCGGGACGCCGAGAACAACGCCGTCAGCGTCCGAGTCCGGGGCATCGAGAAGGACCTGGGCGCGATGCCCCTCGATCGATTCGTCGATGGCATCCAGCGCGAAATCACTGAGCGCTCCGCGACGCTGAACGTCAAGCCCTGACCCAATGCTCAAAGGGCAGCGTAAGCAATACCGCCCGGCAGCACCGGGCGGTATTTTGTTATCCTCATACGCTACATGTCCGTCATTCCCCCGGTTTTCAAAGATGAAGATCCGTTCAACGTATGGATGAAGCGCGCGGCCCCGATCGCCGTGCTTATCCTGCTGCCCCTCGTCGTCCTGCTCCAGCAGTTCTCCGCATCCCTCCGCACGCGCACCATCGACAAGCCGCCGATCGAGGTCGTCCGCAGAGAGGACGTGCCCGCCCCTGGCATCTCCGACCTCGCCATTGAGTCCAAGTTCCTCATCAAGCAGGTCTTCCACGTCCTGCAGGAGCAGGACCCCTCAGGGAACTCAGCCCGCCGGCCCTGGGACATCACCGAGCACCCCGAGCAGGCGGAGGACGCCTTCTACTCGCGCAGCGCCGCCGAAGAAGCCATTGCCGAGATCGATAAGCTCGCCGTCAGCCGGACGGACCGCTTCCGCGCCGCAATTGTCGCTGGCGAACTGCTCGGCCCCGCGGAGGCCGCCACACGCCTTGCAGCACTGTCCGAGGAGGTCAACCCCGACGGCGACCTTGCAAAGGACATCGGCTGGCTCCGGCCCTGGTACGAAGCCGCGGCCGAAGGCAAGCTCGACCCGCTCCCTCAGGACGTGCAGGATTCGCTCCGCGCCCGCCACGCCTGGTTCGCCGATCTTGCGCTCTCGCACCAGAAGCCGGCGCACGACCCTCTGCGATGGTCCACGGTGTCCGGTGCGGAAAGGCTCGACACCATCCACACCGCCATCGGTCTGTGGAGTATCGGCGGACTGTTCCTGGGCGCCGTACTCGCCGTCATCGTGCTCGTCAGGATGCGCGAGCATACCTACGGCATCACCGAGACTCTGGTCCCTTGCCATCTCTATACCGAGACGTTCGCTCTCTTCCTCCTCGGCTTTGTCACGCTCGATTGCATCGGCCTGCTGCTGCTGGGCCAGACTTCCGCGTGGGCCTTCGTCGTTCACGAAGTCATGCTCTGGCTGGCCGTGCTCGCCGTCTTCTGGCCGCTGCTCCGCGGCGTGACGATGGAGGAGTTCCGCATCGATGTGGGCCTGACCGGGGGTGAAGACGGAATCAAGCGCGAAATCGCCGCGGGCTTCGTCGGGTACTTCGCGGGCATTCCTCTCCTGGTGATCGCCGGTTCCATCATGGCCGCGCTTTCGGGCGATGTCGGCGACGGCCCCGCCACCGACACCAAGTTCCCGCTCTTCGAGCGCCCGCTCACCAACAGCTGGGTCCCCGTCGTGTTCAGCGCCATCAGCGCCTGCATCTGGGCGCCCATCTTCGAGGAGATCTTCTTCCGCGGCTGCATCCATCGGACGCTCCACCGGAAGATCCCCCTCTTTCTGCGCGTGCTCACCAGCGCAACCGTGTTCGGCATCGTCCACCCTTACGACGTGCAGGGCATCATCGAGGTAGGGCTGAACGGCCTTGTCTACGGCTACATGCGGGAATGCCGCGTGAGCATCATCGGCCCCATGCTCGCCCACGCTCTCCACAATGGGACCATCATCGCCGTGCAGATCGGCGTCCTGCTCGCCATCGGATAGCCCCCTCAGCTTTCCGATCAATCCGCCGGCGTCTTTTCCAGATCCTCCCGCGCCGCTTCCAGCGCGATCAGCGCGTACGCGGTGATGAGCACCTTGTTGTCCTCCATCCACCGCGCGCCGTCCTTCATCACGCGGAACGAGCCGTCCTCTTCCTGCAGCGTCGCGAGTTGATTCACCAGGTCGCGGGCCCAGCGGCGCTCCATCGTGGAGCCGTCCTGCGCGACCGTGTTGATCATCGGCTCGCCGTGCGCCTGCATCGCCCGTGCGAAGATCACGTAGTAGTAGTACAGCCCGTCCTGGCCCGCGCCGGGGTTCTCCCTCAGCGTGTAGTTGCTGCCGATCCAGTCCATCGCCGCTCGCACGCGAGGATCGTCCTTCTTCAGCCCCGCGTACACATAGCTCTTGAACCCGGCGTAGGTCATCGAGCCATACGCGCGCAGACGGCTCACCTTCGTCCCGTCGTCGAGCGTTTCCTCGATCTCCGCGGGCGTCGCCTGCGACTGCCCCACGCCCACCTGGTCCTTGTTCACACTGGTCGCGTAGATGAACCCGCCCTGGCGGCTCCCCTTCGCATACGGGGCGTCGTTGATCTTCACGCCCTCGTACGTCTCCACCATCTGCAGACGGCTCAGAAACACCAGCGCCCGCTGGAACGCGGGGTCGTCCGAAGGCACGCCCGAATCGTGCAGCGCCTCCAGCACGAACGCCGTGTTCGAGAGGTCGGGCCTGCCGTGACGGCCGTACCCGAACCCGCCGTAGAAGGGATGCTCCTTGTCCACCGGCCGGGCCGATTCATCCAGCCCCGGGCGCAACACCGCGCTCTCGCCGAACTGCAGCGACTTGAGGAAGTCCTGCGCGTTCTTGATCGCCTCCGCGACCTCGGGCGTGCGCTTCACCTTCGACAGCGCGCTCAGGCAGATCGCAGTGTTGTAGCTGGGCAGAATCTTGTCGTAGATCCCCCCGTCCGGCTGCACGCTGTTGAGGATGTACTTCACGCCCGCCGCGACGGCCGGATCGTTCTCGTCGATCCCCGGCTCCGCGAGCATGCCCGAAATCACCAGCCCCGTGATCGCGGGGAAGCTCGGCCCGCCCGCCTTGTTGACGGCCCAGCCGCCGGTTTCCTTGTCCTGCTGCGAACGCAGGTAGGCGATCGCCTTCGCCGTCATCTCGCGTGCATCCGCGGGACGGCGCTTGATCTCTACAACATCCTGGGCGCCCTGCTGCTGCGCCCATGCGCCGCCCGCAAGAACCGCCCCGCACACCGCCGCGCTGATCAACCGCTTCATGTGTCCGCTCCTCATCCCCAGCCGGCAACTATACGGCCCGCCCCCGCAACACCCTTTCAGCGCTCAACACCTGCGCCACGGCGACTACGGCCGCGAGCTCCGTCCTCATGGTGTGCGGGCCGAACCTCGCCGGCCTGGCCCCGGCCCTCACGGCTTGTTCGAGTTCATCCGGTTCCCATCCGCCCTCCGGGCCGACCAGGATCGTCACAGCATCCTCGCCACTCGGCGTGTACTCCCCCCCGGAAGCGTCCGCGATCACAACCCCCGCACTGAGCACTTCATCGAATCGAACCATCGATCCGATCTCGAGCCTCCACGCCCGGCCGCACTGCTTCATCGCTTCCGTTGCGACGCGCTCCAATCGTCCGAGCTTGCCTTCGCGCGGGTCCACCACCGAGCGCTTCGTCTTCATCGGACGCCACTCCGCCGCGCCCACCTGGCTCAGCCCGTCGATCAACGCTTCCAGACGCTCGCCCTTGGGAACAGCGCTCGCGACCAGAACCCGCGGCTGGACGGGCTCGACCGCATCGACTCGCTCCACCTCAAAGTCCGCCTCCCACCCTTCGCGCGTCTTTCTGGATTCCGCCAGACACACCCGCGCCACCAACCCACGTCCGTCGCAAAGCTCGACCCGGTCGCCCGGCTCCAGCCGCTTGACCCGCAGGGCGTGGTGCGCTTCCTCCCCCGCAATGGTTATCACACCTGCCGAATCCCGTGAGAGATGAGGAAAGTAGATGCGGTGTGCCATACGGGACGTCCCGGGGGCTTGAGTGTTCCCCCTCCCTGACCGATGATGAACGCGGGTTATGACACCTGACGGCGAAAACCCGGGGCCGAAGGATACCAACGACCTCACGGCAGACATCGACTCTCTGCTGAAGGAGGTCGCACAGACCACCGGCCGCATCGAGCAGCACGTCGCCTCGATGCCCCCCATCCCTGAGGATGAGCTGAACGCCCTCGAAGGCCAGGTGGAGGGGCTGCTCGCCAACACACCCGCGATCCCCGACCCCGTCGCCGCGATCGAGTCGCTCGATGCCCAGCTCGCCGAGCTGACCGCGCAGCTTCTCGACCCTAAGCCGGCGCACGCCGAACCGCCCGCGGAGTTCAAGGTGCCGCCCGCTCCAGAACCTTCAAACCCCGAGCCAATCGAGCCCCCAGTTTCTCTGCTGCAAACAACGCCACCGCCCCAGGAGCAACCCGCTCCTGCCGCGGCTGTAGTCGAAGAAGTCGCGCCGCCGGTCGCAGCCGAGCCGACGCCGGTTCAAACCACTCCTCCCCCGGTCGAAGCGGCTCCTGCTCCGGCACAAACCCAGCCCGTTTCGCCTGAACCCGAACCCGCGCCAATGCAAACGGCGCCGCCTCCGGTTCAGGCCGCGCCCGTGGCGCCCGCAGCGTCCGCCGAGCCTGTCGCCTCGCCGGCAATGGTTTCCGCCGAGCCTCCGGTTGCTATACCCGTCGCTGCAGTGCCTGCCGCCTCCATGTCCGCGGCTGCCGCGCCCGTCGCCGAGCAGCCCGGCGTCTCCGCCGCCGAAGCCGCGGCACTCACCGAACCTGCACCCGCCGTCGTCACTGAGCCCGTCCCCGAAGGCAGGCTCTTCGCCGTGCTCGCCTCGATTTCCAAGCCCGTGGCTCAGAAATCTCCCCAGTTCAAGCTCGCGCTGGGCGCTGTCGCCGTCGGCAACATCGTGCTGGCGCTGGTGGCGTGGGCCGTCGTCCTCCTGCGTCCTCCGCCCAAACCGGTGGAAAGCCCGGACTACAACCTCACCACCGACGTGCTCCCCCACCCCATCGAGCGGCGGGCTGAAACGCCCGCGATGCCCGCCCAATCACGCGGCCACTAGCCCGTTCCCTACCATCACGGCGTGACCTTCCGGCTCCCCGTGATCGATCTCGGCCGCCTGCCCTACGAGCCCGCGTACCAGACCCAGCTCACCTACCTCGAAGAGGTGCTGGCCGCGCGCGAAGCCGGTGAGCCCGTGCCCGGCTATCTCCTGCTCGTCGAGCACGACCCGGTCATCACGATCTCCCGGCGCGCCGGCGCTTCGAATCACCTCCTCGCCACGCCGGAAATGCTCCGCCAGCAAGGCGTGACAGTGGCCGAGACCGACCGCGGCGGGGACATCACCTACCACGGCCCAGGCCAGCTCGTCGCCTATCCCATCCTCGATCTCAACCTGCTCAACCTCGGCCTGCATGAGTACATGCGGCTGCTTGAGCAGAGCGTGATCGACACTTGCGCCGGCTATGGCCTGGAGACCTTCCGCGACCCCGCCGCCACCGGCGTGTGGATGAACTCGGCGCACCATCCCACACCGGCCAAGATCGCCGCGATGGGCGTGCGCGTCCGCCGCTGGGTCTCGCTCCACGGCCTGGCGCTCAACGTCACCACGAACCTCGATCACTTCAAGCTGATCGTTCCCTGCGGCCTGGCGGGCCGCCCCGTCACCAGCATGCACGCCGAGTTGAGCTCCGCGTGCCCAGCCTTTGACACCGTCAAACGCGACCTGGCCCAGCACCTGACCCGGCACCTGCAAGCCGCGGCTGAAGAAGCGGCCGCCGCCCGGCGGGCCGCCGCGACGTAGCCCCCGAGGCTTCCCCGGACCCCTACGCTCACGCCGTGATCCGGCACGCCTTCACGCTCATCGAACTGCTGGTGGTCATCGCGGTCATTGCGCTGCTGATCGGCATCTTGCTGCCCGCGCTCGGGCAGGCCCGGCTGGCGGGCCGCACCACCGCGTGCGGGGCCAGACTCCAGCAGCTCGGCATCGCGTGCACCGCGTATCTCAACGACTTCCGCGACCACCTCCCGCAGCGCATGGGCCCGCTGCCCACAGGCGGAGAGTCCGTCATCGGCTCGCTCTTCGGCGGCAAGAAGGGGCAGCTTCCCTTCTACGGGATCGACACGATCGGGGCCGAAGGCCGACCGCTGAACCGCTACGTCAACGATGCGCCAGTGCCGCCGGACTCCGAGCCGGGCGTCTTCGAACTGCCCTTCTTCCGCTCGCCCGTGGACAAAGGCGCGCAGAACACCGGCGTGCCCATCCCCGGCATGGATCGCACCTCGTCCATGTACGACCTGATCGGCTCCAGCTACACGCTGAACGACCACACGCTCGACGGCGAGGAGCACGCCACGCTCGTCCCGCAGGGGGGCGGACGGATGCCCCTCGTCACCAACACCAGCCGCACGTGGATGATCGCCACCCACACGATTTACAACTACCAGCAGGGCGGCGACCGCGGCATGCGCTGGTACACGCCCGGGCGCGTCGAGGCCAACATCCTCTACGTGGACGGCCACGCCCGCATGCGCGTGCCGGTGCCCGCGCCTGTGGGCGCCGACCTCGGCAACACCACGCCGGATTACACCTTCCTGCCCTGAGCCGTCACTCCTTCGCGAAGCGCACCGCCGTGCCGGTGCTCTCCAGCGCGGGAGCCAGCCGCTCCAGAGCGTGGGCGTACGCCGCGGTCCGCATGTCGATCTTCTTCGCGAGCATGAAGTCGTACACCGCGCCGAACTCGCGACGCATGTTCACCGACAGACGCTCGCGGACCTCCTCCACCGTCCAGTAGAAGCCCGCCTTGTTCTGAGCCCACTCGAAGTAGCTGACCGTCACGCCGCCCGCGTTCGCGAGGATATCGGGCACCACCAGGATGTTCCGAGAGACCAGAATGCGGTCCGCCTCACTCGTGATCGGGCCGTTCGCCAGTTCGATGATGATCGGAGCCTTGATGCGCGCGGCGTTCTCCTCGGTGATCACGTTCTCGATCGCCGCGGGAATCAGCACGTCCACCTCCAGCTCGAGGAGCTGCTCGTTGGTGATGGGCAACGTGCCCGGGCCCGCCGTCTCGATGGGGGGCAGAAGGCCCGTCTTGGTCTTCTTCTCCGCCAACTTCGCGATCGGCAGCCCCGCGGGGTTGTACATGCCCCCGTTGCGGTCCGACACCGCCACCACCGTCCAGCCGTCCTCCGCGGCGAGGCGCGCGAAGTGATCGCCGACGTTCCCGAAGCCCTGCACCGCGATGGTGCGCTTCTGCTTCGACAGGTCCCAGCCCATGCGGGCCTGCAGCTCCTTGAGGCAGTAGAAGCCGCCGCGACCAGTGGCGTCCTCACGCCCCAGCGAGCCGCCCATCGCCACCGGCTTGCCCGTGATCACGCCGGGCTCCCGGTGCCCCTTCACGATCGCGTACTCGTCGCACATCCACGCCATGATGAGCGGATTGGTGTTCACGTCCGGCGCGGGCACGTCGATGTCCTGCCCCACCGCCCACGCGATCGCGCGCATGTACCCGCGGCTGAGCCGCTCCAGCTCCGCCATCGAGAGCTTCGTGGGGTCCACGATCACCCCGCCCTTGCCGCCGCCGAAGGGCAGCCCCACGCACGCGCACTTGAACGCCATCCAGAAGGCCAGCGCCTTCACTTCCGACGCCGTCACGCCGGGGTGGAACCGGATCCCGCCCTTCGCAGGGCCGCGCGTGTCGTCGTACTTGCACCGATACCCCGTGAACACCTGCAGCGTGCCGTCGTCCATCCGCACCGGGATGGAGACTTCCAGAAACTGCTTGGGTTGTCGAAGCCGCTGCAGCGTCTCCGCGTGCACGTCGGCGTACTGAGCGGCGACCTCGAGTCGCTTAAGTGCGTCGGAGAACACGTCGTTGTGATGGCTCATGACTGCGTCCGGTAGTTAGAAACCGTCCCTCCAAAAGTGCGGGTGAACTGGAACAGTATCCGGCGTTCCGAGTAAGGCCACTTTTTGCTTTTTTCACCATTCCGCGGCGGGCTCTTCGCGCCCGCCGCGCAGCTCGCCCGACAGATACCCGTCCAGCGCGGCGTACACCTCTTCAGGGGTCCGGGCGGTGCGCACCGCTTCCCTGAAGGGCCTGCACGGCCCAAGACGCTTGGCGAACCACGCCACCCTGCGGTTGATCTGGAACATCGCGTAGCGGTCGTCCCGGTATTGCCGCATGAGGTCGAAGAACCGCCGCATCGTCCCGATGATCTCCTCCTCCGTCGGCGGCGCGGGCACGTACCCCTCGCTGATCAGCGTCCAGGCGTCCCGGAAGAGCCAGGGCGTGGAGAGCGCCCCGCGTCCGATCATCACCCCCTGGCAGCCCGTCTCTCGCATCATCGACACCGCGTCGTGCGGCTCGCGCACGTCGCCGTTGCCGATCACGGGAATGCGCCCGTCCACCGCCTCCACCACCCGCGCGATTCCCTCGCGCTGGCACTCCCCGCTGAACTTCATTTCCGTCGTCCGGCCGTGGACGGTCACCGCCGCCACGCCGACATCCGCCAGCGCCCTCGCCAAGTGCGGCGAGCACGCCTTCCCCGCCTTGTAATCCGCGTCGTACCAGCACAGACGCATCTTGCACGTCAGCGGCACAACGCGCCTGCCCGCGATGATCTCTCCGCCCCCCTGTCGCTTCGCCCACTCCTCATCGCTCAGCGGCACGCGCTCCAGCTCCCGCACCACCCGCTCCGCGATCGCCACCGCGCGCGACAGGTCCGTCAGTAGCTTGCTGCCCCCATCCTTTTTCGTCACCTTGTCCACGGGGCAGCCCATGTTGATGTCCACGACCGTGGCCCCGTGCTCAACGGCCCAGCGCGCGCCCTCCGCCATGATCTCGGGATCGCTGCCGTACAACTGCATCCCCACGGGCTTGTCGAAGTCGTTGGTCTTGGCGAGGTCAAGGCTCGTCGCCGTGCCGCGGAGGAGCCCCTGCGGGCTCAGCAGGTCCGTGCACGCCAGCCCCACGCCCCCCCACTCCCGGCAGATCGTCCGAAAAGCCAGATCGCAGTACCCCGCGATGGGGGCCAGCAGCAGGTTCGTCGGGAGGCGGACATCGCCGATGCGGAGCATGGTGCAATCCTAAGAACCCCGCCCCACGCGGCCCCCGCCCGCCTTCACCTATAGTTCCCGCCCAGGTCCGAGATCTCGCGGAATTGCCCGGTAGGACGCCGAACACCGGCCCTCCGCCGACAAACAATCCCGGCCCGGGCTCTCCGCCCGCCCGATACTGACTTACCGATACTCCGGAGACGAAGCATGGCCGTCAAACTCTGCCTCATCGCCTGTGCGGGCCTCGCCCTCACCTCACCCGTCCTTGCCCAGGAGCGGGCCGCCGCCCCGGCGAAGCCCGCCGCCGCGCAGGACGTGAAGCCCGCTCAGCCCGTCCCGGCCGATCAGGCCCCCGCCGACGCCCCGCGCATCACCTTCGACAGCAACTCCCACGACTTCGGCGTCATCACCGACGACCACCCCGTCACCCACAAGTTCATCTTCACGAACACCGGCAAGAGCACACTCACGATCTCCAACCTTCAGGGCTCCTGCGGCTGCACCGTCCCCGCCCTCGTCAAGAAGGACTACCTCCCCGGCGAGTCCGGCGAAGTCACCGTCACCTACAACCCCTCCAACCGGCGCGGCAAGCAGCACACCAACGTCACCGTCACCAGCAACGACCCGGTCACGCCCACGCTGCAGCTCCAGGTCCACTCCAATATCAAACCGCTGATGTACATCGAGCCGCAGAACGTGAACTTCGGCCAGGCCGCCCGCGGCAAGAACCTCACCACCACCGTGCAGGTCTACTCCCGCAAGCCCGACCTGGTCCCCCAGCAGGCCACGTGCAGCAACCCCAACATCATCGCGAAGCTGCTCGAGCCCACGCAGGTCACCGTTGAGGACGAGACGCTCTACAAGTACCCGATGGAGATCTCCGTCGCCTCCACCGCCGAGATCGGCCACATCATCGGCACCGTGAGCATCCGCACCAGCGACCCCTCCCGCCTGCTGAACATGCAGGTCAACGCCGAGGTCGTCGGCGACTTCGCCGTCGCCCCCATGCGGATGCAGTTCCTCAACATTCAGCCCAACGGCCCCATCACCTCCACCGTCCGCGTCACCAGCCGTTCGGGCAAGCCCTTCAAGATCACCGGCGTCGAAGAGGTGACCTCCTTCACCAAGCTCTTCAACGACATCCGATTCACCGAGGTGCCCGATTCCAAGCCCCAGGCCTGGACCATCACCGCCTCGGGCAACGCGCCGGCCGCGCAGTCCGGCTTCCGCGGCGAGCTGATCGTCCACACCGACGCCCCCGACGAGCCCACCTTCAAGATTCCATACAACGGCTACGTCAGCGCGGCGCCCCAGACCCGTTTCAACAACCCCACCGGGGCTCCCGTTGACCCCTGGGTCGCCAACCCCAGCTCCCTCATCCGCACTCGCTGATGCAACCGCTCATCCTCTACCGCTGCGCGGCACTGATCACCCTCGCCCTTGTCGCCGGCGCTGCACACTCCTTTGTGCTCGGCGCCGGCGGCAAGCGCATCACCCTCAAGCCCGAGGCCCCAACGCCCATCAACCTGCCGGGCTTGTCCCAGCCGACCACGAACCCCGTGGCTCCGGCTGACCAGCCCGAGCCTACCGGCGTGGCGCACGGTCAACCTGAAGCCGCGCCCGCCCCGCCAGCGCCGCCGACGGACCCTATGGATCAGCTCAACATCACCATCGAGCAGGCCCGGGCCCTCTTCGATCAGAACGTCATCTTCATCGACGCCCGCCCCCTTCACGAGTACGAGGCCGGGCACGTGCCCAACGCCTTCTACCTCACCACCGAGACCTACCACACCCCCGAAGGCCTTGAGGTTCTCGAGTTCCTCGACCCCTCCGCGCCGATGGTCATCTACTGCAACGGCGGCGCGTGCGACGCCTCCAAGAACCTCGTCATCCTGCTGCAGCAGTCGGGCTACATGGGCGGGCGCATCATGCACGACGGCTACCCCGCCTGGGCCGCAGCGGGGCACCCCACCGCCACGGGCAAGCCCATCATCGGGGGGCCCAAGGAATGACCACCCTTGACCGCGTCGCCGCAGGCTGCCGCATCTTTGTCGGCGCGCTGTTCATCTTCGCTGCGGTGATGAAGCTGCGCGACCCGCAGGCCTTCGCCTTCGCCATCAACGCCTTCAAGATCATCCCGGAAAAGGCGGATCACCTCGCCGTCGTGGCCGCCTTTGTCCTTCCCTGGCTGGAGGGGCTGACGGGGCTGTGCCTGCTGCTGGGCTTCTGGACCCGTTCCGCAGCCCTGCTGATCTCTCTCATGCTGCTGGCCTTCATGGGAGGGATTTCCTGGGTCATCGCCAACGGCTGGAACGTGGAGTGCAGCTGCTTCGGCAAGTTTGAGCTGCCCTGCCGCGGGGCGGTCGGGGCCTGCCACCTCATCCGAAACACCGTCCTGGTCCTGGCCAGCGGCCTGGTGCTCTTCCGCGGCCCGGGCCCTCTGGCCCTCGACAACCGGGCCCTCGACCGCGGCGGGCAACCCACCTAACATCACCTCCCCCGTCGCCCTGCCCACCCGGCGCGTCGCCGGCCACCCGGTCAGGGCCACACAGACCATGACGGACACCTTTGCCCCATGAGCAAGTTCCCCCGCTTCGGCAACGTTCAGAAGATCCGCGTCGCCCACACCTCCGGCACCGGCGATGTCTTCGTTGACTGGAAGGATGTCGAGACCCTGCGCCGCCTGATGAGCCCCAACGGCAAGATCCTCGGCCGCAAGCGTCTCAGCACCTCCGCCCGCGAGCAGCGGATGATCTCCCAGGCCATCAAGCGTGCCCGCTTCATGGCCCTGCTGCCCTACACCTCCGCCACGCTCTGAGCCGCGTCGCCCTTCCGCGATCGCGCAACCAGGCTTTCTCGAACGACGGCTTCGGCCGTCGTTTTTTGTTGCCCCCTACCCTGTTGCCATGCGCGACTACGAGCCCCTCATCGCCGCCGCCCGCGCCTGTCCGCCCATGACGCCGGGCCAGGCGATGGCCAAGGCCGTCGAACTGCTCTGGTCAGCTTTCGGGAACAACCCCCTCTCCTGGGTCGGCTTCTACCACAAGGTCGAAGACGCCGACGAGATGGTCCTTGTCTGCCGCGAGCCCAAGCCCGCCTGCTCGCCCATCGGCCTGCAGGGCGTCTGCGGCCGCGGCTACCTCAACCGCACGGCCTACGTGGTCGGCGATGTGCGCACGCTCGGCAACGGCTACATCGCCTGCGACCCCCGCGACGCTTCCGAGGTCGTCGTCCCCATGATCGATCAGGCCGGGAAGTGCGAAGGCGTCCTCGACGCGGACAGCTACGACCTCAACGCCTTCGACGAGAACGACGCCCGCGGCATGACGAACCTGCTCCTGGCCCTCAACCTCACCGCCGTGCCCGCCCCCATCCAGCGCCTCTAAAAGGGAGGCGGGCTCGACACCAGCACCCAACGCCCCGTCCCAGGCTCGCGAAACCCCAGCTCCGCCGCGTGCAGCATCAGCCGCTCGCCCTCGCCGTCCCCATAGAGCACGTCGCCGACGATCGGATGCCCCAGCCCGATCGCCGCATGAACGCGGAGCTGGTGCGAGCGTCCTGTCACGGGGATGAACTCCACCCGCGTGCGGTCCGTCTCGCGCGAGAGCACGCGATAGCGCGTCAGCGCCGGCCTGCCGTGCACGTGATCCACGATCTGATAGGGCCGATTCTCGATGTCCGGCCGGATGGGCAGCCGCACCTCGCCCTGGTCCGATGGCAGATCGCCGCGCAGGAGCGCGATGTACCGCTTCTCCGTCTCGCGCCGCTCGAACTGGCCGGAAAGCTCCCGCTGAGCGTCGGGGTCCAGCCCCAGCACGAGCAGCCCGCTGGTCTCCATGTCGAGCCGGTGAACCACGAGCGGCCCGGTGGCGTGCGGAAAAAGCGCCTGCACGCGGGCCGGCACACAGTCCTGCTTGTGCGCGCCCTTGCCCGGAACGGACAAGAGCCCCGAGGGCTTGTCCACCACCACGTACCGGGCCGTCGCCAATATGACCTTCATCTCCTCCACAGCCCCAGCGTAGCCGCGGCGAGCCCGTGCCCCGGCCCACGGGGACGCCAACAATCCCCGCATGCTCATCCCCGCCATCGTGCTCGCCGCGCTCGCCCAACCCGCGGCGGACGCCCCGGAAGACTGGAAGGCCCTCGAACGCCCCCACCTCCGCCACGCCGTCCAGCTCACTTCACGCGACCAGTTCATCAAGGCGGGTGAGGCCTACTTCAGCCCCGACGGAAACTGGATCATCTTCCAGGCCGTGCCCGCGCCCAAGGAAGGCCAGGAAGCGGACCCCTTCTACGCGATGTACGTCGCCAAGCTCACGCGCGACCGCTTCACCGGGCTCGTGAGCGGGCTCGAGAAGATCGAAAAGGTCAGCCCCGACGGCTCGGCGAACACCTGCGGCTGGTTCCACCCGCGGGACCAGTGGCGCATCCTCTTCGGCTCGACCCTGGGCCCCCCCGCCGCGGATCAGAAGTCCGGCTTCCAGGTCGGCACGCGCCGCTACGTCTGGATGTTCCCCGACGAAATGGAGATCGTGACGCGCCAGGTTCAGAGCATCTTCCTGGACGCGAAGCCCGAAGAGCCTTCCGCGCAGCCCTCTCCGGCCGTCGTCGGCGTCGCCGCGGACACCGAAGCCAAGCCCGTCTTCACGCTGCCCAACTACGACGCGGAGTGCTCCTGGTCGCCCGACGGGCGCTTCATCCTCTACGCCCACGTCGAGGATCACACGGAGGGCGAGAAGCCCGACGCGAACATCTACGTCTACGACACCGAGACGCGCACGCACCACGCCCTGGTCACGGCCAGGGGCTACGACGGCGGGCCCTTCTTCTCTCCCGACGGCCGGATGATCTGCTACCGCTCCGACCGCAAGGGCGACGACCTGCTCCAGCTCTTCGTCGCGGAGCTGAAGTTCGAGAACGGCGTCCCCGTCGGCATCGAGCGCGAGCATCAGCTCACCGACAACGAGCACGTCAACTGGTGCCCCTTCTGGCATCCATCCGGCAAGTTCCTGGTCTACGGCACCAGCGAGGTGGGCCACCACAACTACGAGGTGTTCGCGATCGAGTTTGACGAAAGCGCCCTCCGCGCCGGCGTCAAGCCTTCCGACCTCAAGCGGACGCGCATCACCTACGCCCCGGGCGCGGACATCCTCCCCGCCTTCAGCCCGGACGGAAAGCTCATGATGTGGACCAGCCAGCGCGGCCCCAGGGCCAAGGGCGAAGAGAAGCCCAGCAGCCAGCTCTGGATCGCGGAGTGGGCCGCCCCCGCCCCCTCCCGCACCCCCGCGCACGCCGCCGTTCCGACAGGTGCGACGCCATGAGCCTCTTCGGACCCGAAACCCCGGCGCTCGACCGGCGCGACGCCGACCTCATCCGCAGCTATCAGGAAGCGGGGCGCACGCTGGACGACCTTCCCTACACGCCCGAGTTCGAGCAGATCGTCGCCGCGGTGGGAGGAGAAAGCGGCGACCGGAGGGCGATCTTCCACCGCCTGCAGAACCTGCGCAAGGCGGGGAAGCTGCCGCGGATGGGCCGCGCCCCCGAATCCGCCCCGCGCATCACGCCCGAGGACGAAGCGCTGCTCGCGGAGCTCGTCGTCGCCAGGGTCGGCACGCTGGGACAGCGCGACCAGCTTCCCTTTGATCCCCGGTTCGACCAGATCGTGCAGGAGTTCTGCGAGCGGACGGGCCGCCAGCTCTCGCCGCGGGACGTCTGGCGTCTGGTCGCGAAGCTGGCGAAGTAGGAGAGCACAAGGAACCACCATGACCGGCTCGCTCCAGACGTTCCTCTCGGACATCATCGACTACGCGGGGCTCTTCCCGCCCGCCAAGCTCGACATGCAGCAGGCGGTGGAGACGTACAACCGCGCCAAGATGGGCGAGCACGAGTTCATGCTCGGCCGCTTCATCTGCCCTGTTTCCCGCCTGCAGGAGTTCTCCAGGGCCGCCGCGCCCTTCATGCCCGGCACCTTCGCCACCAGCGGCTACCGCACGCACTCCGAGGGCCTCTCGGCCTGGCAGGTCTCCGCCCTCATCGACGGCGACCTCGACCAGAACCTCGACGCCATCGACGCGTTCAACGCCCACCACTCGAAGGAGAACAACGGCCTCTCCATCGTCGATCAGGTGGAGCTGAAGGTCACCGACGTCAACCAGATCGACGCCGCGCTGGACCACCTCCCCGAGGACCTCTTCGCCTTCTTCGAGTTCCCGGTGAGCAACACCGCGGGCGTGGGCGACTGCCGCGGCTACGTCGCGGCGCTCTCGGGCACCGGCGCGGGGGCCAAGATCCGCACCGGCGGCCTCGTCAGCAACGCCTTCCCGACGATCGAGGAGGTCGCCACCTTCCTGCACGCCTGCGCCGACGCCGACGTGCCCTTCAAGGCCACCGCGGGGCTGCACCACCCCGTCCGCGGCGTGCACCGGCTCACCTACGAGCCCAACAGCCCCACCACCAAGATGCACGGCTTCCTCAACCTCTTCCTCGCCGCGGCGATCGTGCGCACGCACAACCCCGACGTGGCCGTCACCCACGCCATCCTCGCCGGCGAAGAGCCCGCCGACTTCCGCTTCAGCAACACCGTGCTGGGGTGGAAGGAGCACATGCTGACCGTCGCCGAAGCCTCCGTCGTGCGCGAGAACTTCGCGATCTCCTTCGGGAGCTGCTCCTTCGACGAGCCCGTCGCCGACCTCAGGGCGATGAACGCTTTCTGACCGGCAACTACCCGGCGGCCGGCGCCGCCGCCCGGCGCGCCCTCGGCTCAGCTGTCCCCGTACCCGAGCCGCCCGAACTCCATCGCGTTGAACATCTCGATGGTGGCCTGCTCCTGCTTGATCAGGCCCGTCTGGGGCAGCCTGCCGGTGCGGTGCAGCTCGACCATGCCGCAGACGCCCGCGGCGGTGGTCAGCTCGATGGCGGGCCAGACGCGCCCCCACAGCTCGCGGCTGCGCACCGCGCGCCGGAAGTTGACCTGCTCGCGCCGACCGTTGCGGACGCCGACGCAGTTGACGAAGATCACCACCACGTCCTGCGTCGTCGCCGGGATGGCGTGGTCCAGCAGGTCCACCGCCAGCGCGCGGTCGAAGGTCCGCCCCCGGGCGTTGGGGGCCGCGTGCTCGTTCCCCAGCCGCAGGTCCTGCAGCAGGAACTTCATCAGCGTGTTGTGGCCGGGGTAGCGGATCGTCTTGTACGCGATCCGCGTCTCGGGCGTCACTTTGCCCTTCTCGATCATCGACTCGATCAGGCTCCCCACGCCGCCGCTCGTGTAGAAGGCCTCGTACTCCACGCCCTCGAAGGAGAAGGTCTCGAGCCCCTCCAGCGCGGGCACCGCGACCGTCTGCCCGTTCAGCATCACGCGGCAGGGCTCGCAGTACTCGTTGATCACCCCCGCCGTGCTCCAGGTGATGTTGTACTTGAGCTGGTTCGTGGGGAACTGCGGCAGCGCCCCGACGCGCAGCGTCAGGTCGTGCACCTCGGAGAAGTCGCGCGCGATGTCGTTCGCGGCGATGGCGATGTACCCCGGCGCGAGCCCGCACTGGGGCACCAGCGCCACCTTCGCCCGCCCCTGCTCGGCGATGGAGCGCACGCGGTCGGTGGTCTCCACGTCCTCCGTCACGTCGAAGTAGTGGACGCCCAGCTCGTTGGCCAGCTCCGCGATCCCCGCCACGAGGTTGAAGGGGAGCATGCAGATCACGTAGTCGTGGCCCGTCATCACGCCGCGCACGGCGGAGAGGTCCCCCACGTCCACCTGCCTCAGCGCGAACTCCACGGGGTGCTTCACCAGGCCCCGGAGGCGCCGGAGGTTCGTCTCGGCGGTGCGGAGGTTCGCCTCGTCGCGGTCCGCCAGCGTCACCTGGTACGCCCCGCCGCCCGCCCCCAGCAGCAGCTCCGCGACCGACTTGCCCACCTTGCCCGCACCGAGCACCAGCACCTTCTTCATCAACGAACCTCCGATCCCGCCAGGGCGGGGCCAATGCTAGCGGCCACGTCGGCACTTTCTCCGGCCCGGCCCACAACGATCCCCTTTCCGGGGCCCTTTCTGGTGCTTCCGCGCCGCGGAGAACACAAAGGGGGCCCCGCGCGGAGCCCCCCTTTTCGCCCGATTGCCCCGCGGGATTCCATCCCGCCGGAGTCAGTCCTTCTTCACCCGGCGGGAGATGATCTCCATCATCCTGTACTCGTTGCCCTTCAGGTCGGGGCCGTACATCTCCATCCTGTACTCATCATCGGAGATGACGGTGTCCACCTCGCGGAAGGTGATCTTGCCGCGGGTGGGGTGGTTCCAGTGCATGGTCCAGGTCATGACCTTCCTGTCGTCGGAGAGCTTGCCGGTCCCGAACATCATGCCGGTGCCCATGTTGTCCACCCAGACGACCTGAAACTCCTTGGCGGCGTTGTCGTAGCCGTAGAGGGTCGCGCCCTCGAACATCTCGTCGTTGCCGGGGATGGGGCCCTTGAACTCGCCGTGGATGAAGCGTCCGCCGAGGGTGCTGACGAAGCGGGCGGTGCTGGTCGTCTCCATGGCGGGAGCGTCGGGGGTCATCCACATCTTGTTCTTGCCCTCCCAGGTCCCCACCATCTTGCCGAGCCACTCATGCTCGGGCCCCGGCTGGGCGGCCTTCATGCAGACCTCCATCTCCTGCATCAGCTCGGGGGTGAGCCAGCTGGGCAGCTCGCCGGGCTTGTTCTCGGGCTGGGACGCCACGCCCATCAGCCCCGCCACCGCCACCGCCGCCACGCCGACCAGCGACCAGTTCTTCACAGCCATGCGCATCTCCTTGTTTGCCTGTTCAGGGAATCCCGCACCCGCCGGCACGGGGGATTCGAGTATACCCCCCCATAACTCATGCGTCCGGGCTTTGTCTGGATCTATTTCGCAAGGCCGTTTCGTGACGCCACTTGCGCCGACCGGATTGGTCGCGCCCCGGCCAGGGACGGGGGCCAAGGACCCCGAGGAGCGGGCCGCACGGCCCGAGAACATGGTGATCGACGCCGCGCGGTGGATCACATCCGCCGTTTTTGTGATCACATTTTCCGTTTTTGTCATCACATGGGCCGCATCGTTGATCAACC
>Ga0065721_10004641_pt1 | contig 23274 bp, 13 predicted proteins | sample Mesricmetagenome_FD_59108 | JGI IMG/M metagenome (GOLD analysis project Ga0065721, IMG submission 59108) | Mesophilic microbial community from rice straw/compost enrichment Sample: eDNA_1 v2 (version 2) | ecosystem: Engineered > Solid waste > Grass > Composting > Bioreactor | place: USA: Davis...
CGCCCGCCACCGCCGTGGCGGTGATGTCCACCGCCTCGCCGTACAGGCTCGTGCCCGTCAGCCGCAGCGCTACGCCGCCGATGCCGGCTTCGCCCGCGTCGAGCGCGCCGTCGTCATCCTGGTCCTCGAACACGCGCGCGGTCACGCTCGCGCCCGGCCGGCGCAGTTCGCCGAACAGGTAGTCGCCTTGCGTGCTCACGCCCGTGGCCACCGTCACGCCGGTGATGCGGTTGCCCCCGGCCTGCGCCGTGCCCGGCTGGCCGTTGACGCCGGCCTTGCCCGGCAGGTACGCCGTGGGCTGCGTCTCCGTGATCGTGTAGCCCGCCGCGTCGGACGGCGGCACGTTGGCGAAGCTGTAGCGGCCGAGGTCGCCCGCCACCGCCGTGGCGGCGATGTCCACCGCCTCCCCGTACAGGCTCGTGCCCGTCAGCCGCAGCACCACGCCGCCGATGCCGGCTTCGCCCGCGTCGAGCGCGCCGTCGTCATCCTGGTCCTCGAACACGCGCGCGGTCACGCTCGCGCCCGCACGGCGCAGCTCGCCGAACAGGTAGTCGCCCAGTTGCAGCGTGCTGGCCGTGACGGCCACGCTGGTGATGCGGTTGCCGTCCGTCTGCGCGCTGCCGGGTTGGCCGGTCTGCACCGAGGCCTTGCCGGGCAGGTAGGCCTCCGGCTGCGTCTCGGTGATGGTGTACCCGGTGGCGTTGGACACCGGCACGTCGGTGAAGACGTAGTAGCCGGCCTTGCCCGCCACCGCCGTGGCCGTCAGGTTCACCGCCTGGCCATTGGCATCGGTGCCGGTGAGCTTCAGCGCCACGCCGCCGATGCCGGCCTCGCCGGTGGCGGCGGGAACGCCGTTGTTGTCGAGGTCCTCGAACACGCGCACCGTGATGGTGGACAGTTCCTCGCCGAAGAGGTTGTTGATCGAGGAACCGTTGGCGGGCACCACGATGCCCTGGATCGTGTTGCCGCGCGTTCCGCCGACCACCGTGCCGGACGCGGTGCCGGACACCGTGCCCACGGCCGTGAGGCCGTTGGCATAGAGCGCGGGCTGGGTCTCGGCCACCGTATAGGTGCCCGCGGGCACCGGGAACGACCACGCGCCGCTGGCGTCGGTGGTGGCGGTCTGCTGAGCGACCGCGCCGCCGCCCTGGCGGGTGCCGTTGAGCGTGAGCGTCACGCCGGCAATGCCGGCCTCACCCGCGTCCTTCTGGCCGTTGGCGTTGGCGTCGTGGTAGACGAAGCCCGAGACGATGCTGCCTTGCACCGGGATCGTCCCGGTGCCGGAGTTGTTGTTCGTCTTGGTGTCCGACGAGCCCGTGGCGGCGATGGTGGCGCTGTTGCTCACCGTCTTGCCCACGAGGGACGCGTCCGTGATCTGCACGGGTATGCGCAGCGTGGCCTCGCCATTGGCCGGCATGTTCGTGACCGGGCACGAGACGGCGTTGCCGCCCTTCGTGCCGGTGCACACCGGCGACGGCGGCGTGAAGGTGCCGCTGGTGACGGTGAACACCGGCGCACCCGTGAGCACCATGCCCGCGGGCAGCGTGTCGGTCACGGTCACGGTCTGCGCCGCATCCGGGCCCGCGTTCTTCACGCGCACCAGCCAGTCGAAGGACTGGTTCGGCTCCACGCCGGTGAGCTTGCCCGTGGCGGCGTCCTTGCCCGTGGCCACCGCGGTCTTGTCCAGCACCTGCACGTCGGCGCTCAGGTTGGCGCTGTAGGTGATGCTGCCGCTGCCGTGGTTGTTGCCGCCCAGCGGATCGGTGCCGCCGTTGGTGTCGATGGTGCCCGTGGTGACGATGCTGGCGGTGTTGGTCAGCACCTGGCCCGAGACCAGGGTGCTGGGGTTCTTGATGCGCACCGGGATGCGCACCGTGGCCGTGCCGTTGGCCGGCATGTCGGCGATGGCACAGGTGACCGTCATGCCGCCGGTCGTAGTGCAGGTCGGTGCCGCCGGCGTGAAGGTGCCGCCGGTGACGGTGAACACCGGTGCGCCCGCAAGCTCCAGGCCCGTGGGCAGGGTGTCGCTGAACTGCGTGGTCTGCGCTGCCTGCGGGCCGTTGTTGCGCACCAGGACCAGGAAGTCAAAACGCTCGTCGGCCTGAAGCTGCGTCTTGGCGACGGCGGTGCCGGTGGCGACCGCGGTTTTGCTCAGGATCTGCACGTCGGCACGCGGCGCCACGGTGACGCTGCCGCGGTTGAAGTTGTTGCCGCCCAGCGGGTCGGTGCCCCCGTTGCTGTCGGTGATGCCCGTGGTGACGATGCTGGCGGTGTTGGTGAACACCGTGCCCACGTCCGGATTGCCCGTGAGCTGCACCGGGATGCGCACCGTCGCCGCGGCGCCCGAAGACATGCTGGCGATGGCGCAGCCCACCGACGTGCCGTTGGCCGCCCCGGTACAGGGCTTCGCGGGCGTCTGCAGCGTGATGGTGCCGGCGGTGACCGTGAACTCGGGCGCGCCCGTGAGCACCATGCCCGAGGGCAGCGTGTCGCTGAACTGCACGGCCGTCGTGGCCTGCGGGCCGTTGTTGCGCACCGTGACCAGGTAGTCGAAGGGTTCCTGCGGCAGCACGCTCGTCTTGGACGTCGCCGTACCGGTAGCGACCGCAACCTTGCTGACCACCTGCAGGTCCGTGGCGCGGATCTCGCCGAACCAGTAGTCGCCCAGCGTCGTCACGGCCGCGTCGCCGGTGTTGACCGTCACGCCGGTGATGACGTTGCCGCCGGTCTGCACGGTGCCCGGGAAGCCGTTGACGCTCGCCTTGCCCGGCAGGTAGCCCGTGGGCTGGGACTGCGTGATCATGTAGCCGGCGCCGTTCGAGGGCGGCACGTTGGCGAAGCTGTAGCGGCCCGTCTGCCCGGCCACCGCCGTGGCGATCAGGTCCACGGCCTTGCCCTGCGCATCCGTGCCGGACAGGCGCAAGGTGACGCCGCCGATGCCGGCTTCGCCGGTGGCGGCGGGAGCGCCGTTGTCGTCGAGGTCCTCGTACACGCGCACCGTCACGGTGGCATTGGGACGGCGGATCTCGCCGAAGTAGTAGTCGCCCAGTTGCAGCGTGCCGGCCGATACCTTCACGCCGGTGATGCTGTTGCCGCCCGACTGCGCGCTGCCGGGCAGGCCGCTCTTCACCGAAGCCTTGCCGGGCAGGTAGAGCGGCGGCTGCGTCTCCGTGATGGTGTACCCGGCCGCACCGGACGCCGGCACGTCGGTGAAGATGTAGTAGCCGGCCTTGCCCGCCACGGGCGCGGCCGTCAGGTTGACCGTCTGGCCATTGGCGTCCACCCCGGAGAGCGTCAGCGTCACGCCGCCGATGCCGGCCTCGCCGGTGGCGGCGGGAACGCCGTTGTTGTCGAGGTCCTCGAACACGCGCACCGTGATGTTGGGCCGCTCTTCGCCGAAGAGGTTGTTGATCGAAGCGCCGCCGGCGGGCACGACGATGCCCTGGATTTCGTTGCCGCGGCTTCCGCCAGCCACCGTGCCGGACGTGACACCGCCGACCGTGCCCGCGGTCGTGAGGCCGTTGGCATAAAGCGCGGGCTGGGTCTCGGTCACCGTGTAGGTGCCGGGCGCCACGGCGAAGCTCCAGGCCCCCGTGACCGGATCGCTGCTGGTCGTGCCCACCTGCGTGTTGGACGCCGTGTTCTTGAGCGCCAGCGTCGTCGCGATGCCGGGCTCCCCGTCCTCCTTCTGGCCGTTGCCGTTGAGGTCGTAGAAGACGTAGCCCGACACCACTGCGTTTTGCACGGTGGTCGTGCCGTCACGGTAGTTGTTGGGCTTGTTGGGATCGACCCCGCCCTGGGTGTCGTTCGAGCCGCTGGTGACCAGCGAGGCCCGGTTGGTGATGGTCGTGCCGACGGCCGGCGCGCTGCTCATCTTCACCGGGATGCGCACCGTGGCCGTGGCATTGGCCGGCATGACGGCGAGCGCGCAGCTGACGGCCTTGCCACCCGCGGCACCCGTGCAGCTCGGCGCCGCCGGCGTGAAGCTGCCGTTGGTCACGGTGAAGGTCGGCGCTCCCGTGAGCACCATGCCGTCGGGCAGGGTGTCGCTGAAGGTCGTGGTCTCGGCGTCGCTGGGGCCGTTGTTGCGCAGCTGCACCAGCCAGTCGAAACCCTGCGTGGCCATCGTGGTCGAGATCACCGGCAGCGCGTTGGACGTGCCGCTTTGCACCGCCACCTTGCTCACGACCTCCACATCGGCCTTCAGGCGCACGGTGGTGAATTCCGTGATCTCGTTGTTGGTCTGGGGCTGGTCGGCGACGTTGAGCCGGCTCTCCTCGAAAGCCACCTTGGCCTTGTTGGGGAACGTGCCTTTGGCCGCGCCGCGAAGCTTGATCTTCAGGATCTTGAAGTTGTCGCCTTCGCTGGTAGCCCCGGGACCCGAGCCGGGCAGCGAAGGAATGGTGCAGGTCACGGTGCCGCCCGCGACCCCGACGCTCACGCCCGTGGTGGTGCAGCTCACGTCCGCCGGCTTCTCGATGATGCCCACGTAGGTCGGGGCACCGACATCACCGGGCAGGAAGTCCGTGAGCACGACCTTCTCAGCGGTGGAAGCGCCGTTGTTGGTGACCTTCAGCGTGTAGGTGACCTCGTCGCCACTGTCCACCGGGTCCGCGTCGTCGTTCTTGTTGACCAGCAGGTCGTAGACGGGATTGAGGATCTGGGTGGTCAACGTGGCCCTGTTGTCGGCGACGTTGACTTCCAGCGTGTCGCTGGCGATCTCCACGACGTTCGTGATGGCACCCGGCCCGCCCACCAGCGCGGACAGCCCCACTTGCGGCCGCACCTGGATCGTGACGGTCTGCTGCGTGTTGCGCGCCATCGAGGCCCAGGAGCAGCGCACCGTGTTGTTGCCCGACGTGGCGGCGGTGCCCTTGGCCGGCGCGGTGCAGCTGCCGGTGCCGCTGGGGGTGGCCGACAGGAACACCACGCCGACAGGCAACGTGTCCGTCACCACCACGTTGCGTGCCGTACCGGGGCTGGTGGCAAGGTTCTTGGCCGTGATCGTGTAGTTGAGCAGTTGCCCCGCCGCGATCGCCGCCGGATTGCCCGCCTTGAGCACCTGCAGGTCCGCGCGACCGGTCAGGTAGGCCGTGACGGTGCCCGAGCTGTTGTTGCCCAGCACCTTGTCCGCCGTGCCCGTGGTCTGGACGGAGGCACTGTTGGTGCGCGTGAAGTCGTTGGCCGTGGCATCGTCCCCGGTGTGGACCACCGAGATCTGGACGCGGGGACAAGGAGGAGCCGTACTGCCGCTGGTGTCCGTGCTTGCCTTGCACACGGGCAAGGTGGTGACGACGCAGTTTGTCAGCGTCAGGTAGTTGGTGCCCTTGTTCAGCGCGCAGTTGTTCATCACGACGCCGCTGTCCGGCGCCACGACGAGCGCGGTGGAATAAGGCCGGTCAACGGCAACGTTGCTGATCGAGTCCGTGAGCGCCACGTCCCGGGCGACGTTGGGGCCAAGGTTCACGACCTCGATTTCCCAGACCACCGGCAAGCCCGCGAGCTGCCGGTGGTCGGACTTGTCGCCGGGACCGCGCACACGCTTGAGCAGCGCGACATCGGCCTGCGTGTCCGCGCCCTGCGGTATCACGGCCGCATAGGCGCAGTCGTTGAGCGTGTTCGGGTCCTTGGCCGGATGGTTCGGCAGGCTCACGCACAGCTCGTTCTCGACCTGTGCGTTGTTGTCCCGCGCCTTCGTGGCATACGTGTACAGCGCGATGACGTCGCTGAGCGAGCCCGAAGGGAGGGCCTTGCCCTGGCTGGTGCACACCAGCGCAAACGGACCGGCCCGCGGAAGCGTCAACGGCGTGGCGTTCTCTTTGCTGACCTGGGCCTGGCAGCGCCAGGGCTGGCCACTGCCTCCTTGCCCGTTGCTACTGATGCTCTTGACATAGATGCCTTCGGGCACGTTGTCGACCATCCTGACCGTCTCGCCGGCCAGTACATCGTCAGGCCCGAGGTTGTAGGCGGAGATCGAGTACTCGATCTCGTACTCCTTGGTGCAAGGCGGGCTGGTACAGACCGGCACGGCGACCTGCGGCGACCTGTTCTGAGTCTTTCTGGCATACAGGTCGGCCCCCGTGCCGGTCACGACCGTCAGCACCGAGGCGCTGCTGGGAGTGACTTTGCCAGGTCCGGTGGCGGTGAAGTTCACCGTGTTGGTCACGCCGGCCCCTTCGGTCCGCGCGATGGCCCTCACCGGCATCGTCACGCGGCCCAGCGACACGTTGTCGCCGGGCGTGGCCGAGCCCGCACCCGTGCGCGTGCAGCTCAGCACCGCCCCGGCGGCGGGACACACGTTGCCGGTGACCGTGCATGACCAACCGTTGACCGTGTAGGTCGTGGGCTGCACGGACGAGTCGAAACAGAAGTTCGCCGGCAGGGTGTCGCTGACCTCCGCGCCCACGGGAAAGCTCCCGGAGTACTTGAGGTCGAACTGGTAGCTGAATGCCTGGTTCAGCCGGATCGGGTTGGCGCTCGATTGCGACTTGACCACCGACAGCAGGCTTCCAGGCTTGATGTCCATCACCTGGTAGGCGCTGTTGTTTCCGTCCACGCCATCGCTCACGCCGCCGCCGGCGGCAATGTCGACGGTGTGGGTCATCGCGGAGCCGTCGCCCACCATGATGGTGCCGGTGACCCTGAGCGTGACCTTCCTGTCGGCACCCACCGCGATCGCACCCAGGCTGCACGTCATCCTCTTGGTCTTATCCGACAGCTCCTCCAGCGAGCAGCCCGACGGGACGGCCGTGGGCTTGATATCGAAGCCCGACGGCACGCTGTAGGTCAGCGTGGATGCAGGCGAGTCGTTGGGCCCGTAGTTCTGGATCTCGAACTCGACGGTCTGGCTCGTCCCGTAGGCCGCCGCCTCCATCGGCTTGATGGTCACGCCCAGGTCGGCGCCGACGTTCACCGTGGTGTTCTGCTCCTGCTTCCGGGCAACGCCTTCGATCGCCGCCGCCACGGTCAGGGCACCTGACACCTGCGGACGCAGGTACAAGGTGTAGTCCGAACCGTGCCCCGCCGGGATGGAGATGTTCGAGCAGCTCAGCGTTGTCGCGCTGGCCCCGGTGAACGTCCCCGGCGTGATGCCGCTGCACGACGCACCGACGGGCAGGCCCTCGATCTTGTCGTAGATGACGCCGGCGGGAATCGTCACGTTCAGCGTGATGCCCGAACGTGCCACGCTCTTCTCGTCGGCGATGCCGATGGTGTAGGCGACGGTAGCGCGGGCAACGACCGGGTCCGGGCTGTCCACCAGGCGCGAGACCAGCAGTTGCGCCTGCGCCGTTCCCGCACAGGCGAGACCCAGCAGCAGCAAGCCGAGGAAGCGCAGGACCCAGGAGCTCAGGAACGAGACAGGGCGGCGCAGAAGGCGGTCGAGCGTCATCTTGTCTTTCTTCAAGGCCAAGACACGCCCTGCCCTGCGCCGGAGGCATGCAGCGAGGTCAAGCGGATGTCCGGCCGGAAGCCGTCGTGCGGCTTCGTGGAAACAGTGGGTGCCGTATGCGTTTGGCTATCGGCAGCCTCTGCGCCAAACTTTAAGTACCATTCGCTTACCGCAGGAATGCAGCAGCAACGGAAGTCGCCGTAATCTGACGTACTTCACGTTTTTTAACGCAAGCGCCCAGGCTCGCGCCGCCAGTACGGCGTCATGGACGCCGTGGCATGCAGGCCGCCGACGCGGCTCAGAAACCGACCGCCGCGCCGTCGCGTCGCGGATCGCTGGCCGCGACGTAGCCATCGCGGCCGGGCTCGCCCAGGCGCCAGATGAACTGGCCGGCACCGAAGTCCTGGTAGCTGTCCGCCAGGACTTCGATGCGGTGGCCGAGCGCCTGCAAGCCGGTCACGGCGCTCATCGGCATTGCGGATTCGATGTTTAGGGCCAGGCCCGAATTAATTCGCCAGCGCGGCGCATCGCAGGCGGCCTGCGGGTTCTGGCCATGGTCGAGCATGCGCACCAGGGTCTGCAGCTGGCCCTGCGGCTGCATGTTGGCGCCCATGACGCCGAAGCTCATCACCGGCTCGCCGTCGCGGGTGAGGAAGCCGGGAATGATGGTGTGGAAGGGCCGCTTGCCCGGCGCCACCACGTTGGGGCTGGCCGCGTCGAGGCTGAAGGCGTGGCCGCGGTTCTGCAGGCTCAATCCCCACTGCGGCAGTACCACGCCGGAGCCGAAGCCCAGGTAGTTGCTCTGGATGAAGCTCACCATCATCCCCTGCTCGTCCGCGGCCGTGAGGTAGATGGTGCCGCCGGGCATCGGCTCGCCGTGGCCGAAGTCCTGCGCGCGCCGCGGGTCGATGAGCTGGGCGCGCGCGGCCAGGTAGCCCGGGTCGAGCAGCTGCTCGGCCGTGCACTCCATGCAGCCGGGCTCGGCCACGTAGCGGTAGACGTCGGCGAAGGCCAGCTTCATGGCCTCGATCTGCAGGTGCTGCGCCTCGGCGCTGTCCGGGCCCAGCGCGCGCAGGTCGAAGTGCTGCGCGATGCCCAGCGCCATCAGCGCCGCCAGGCCCTGGCCGTTGGGCGGGATCTGGTGCAGCCGCCAGCCGCGGTAGTCCTGCCCCACCGGCCGCACCCACTCGGGCGCGTAGCCCGCGAGATCCTCCAGCGTGAGCGCGGCGCCGGCTGCCCGCGCCTCGGCCGCCAGCGCCTGCCCGATCTCGCCGCCGTAGAGCGCCTGCCCGCCCGTGGCGGCGATGGCGCGCAGCGCGCGCGCCGCGCCCGGCATGGCGAAGCGCTCCCCCACGTGCGGCGCCCTGCCCCAGGGCAGGAAGGTGTCGGCAAAGCCCGGCTGCGAGGCGATCTCGGGCAGCGCCGCGGCCGCGGCCCATTTCTGCTGCACCACCACCGGCACGGCGTAGCCGCGCTCGGCCACGTCGATGGCCGGCGCCAGCACGCGCGCCAGGGGCAGCCGGCCGAAGCGCTGCGACAGCGCGACCCAGGCCGAAACGGCGCCGGGCACGGTGACGCTGTCCCAGCCGCGGCGCGGCGGCGTGGCCGCGCCGGCGCCGTAGCGGTCATGGAAATAGGCGGGCGTCCACGCCGCCGGCGCGCGGCCCGAGGCGTTGAGGCCGTGCAGCTCGGTGCCGTCCCACAGGATGCAGAAGGCGTCCGAGCCCAGGCCGTTGCTGCAGGGCTCCAGCACCGTCATCGCCGCGGCGGCGGCGACGGCCGCGTCCACCGCGTTGCCCCCGGCGGCGAGCATGCGCAGCCCGGCCTGCGCGGCCAGCGGGTGCGAAGTGGCCACCACGTTGCGCGCGAACACCGGCAGGCGTGGCGTCGGGTAGGGATTGCGGTAGTCGAACATCGCGCGGCTCCTGGGGTTGCGGTTGCACCGATTGTGGGCACCACGCGTGCCTCCCCTGCCCGGCCGCAAAAGGAAAAAGGGCCGCACGCGGCGGCCCTTCGGGTTGGCGGAGGTCGAGGGAAATCAGTCGGCGTCCTGGAACGCGACCTCGCGCTTGTTCTTGATGGAGGGCAGCATGACCACGACGATCATCAGCAGCGCCGCCAGCAGCAGCCCGGCCGAGAGCGGGCGCGACATGAAGGTGGACCAGTCGCCGCGCGACAGCAGCAGCGCGCGGCGCAGGTTCTCTTCCATCATCGGGCCCAGGATGAATCCCAGCAGCAGCGGCGCGGGTTCGCAGCCGAGCTTGTAGAACAGGTAGCCCACCACGCCGAAGCCGGCGGCCAGGTACACGTCGAAGTTGTTGTTGTTGAGCGTGTACAGGCCGATGCAGCAGAAGCTCATGATGGCCGGGAACAGGAAGCGGTAGGGCACCGTCAGCAGCTTGATCCAGATGCCGATGAGCGGCAGGTTCAGGATCACCAGCATCAGGTTGCCGATCCACATCGAGGCGATCAGGCCCCAGAACAGCTCGGGGTTGCTGGTCATGACCTGCGGGCCCGGCTGGATGCCCTTGATGGTCATCGCGCCCACCATCAGCGCCATCACGGCGTTGGGCGGGATGCCCAGCGTGAGCATCGGGATGAAGCTGGTCTGCGCGCCGGCGTTGTTGGCGGCCTCGGGGCCGGCCACGCCGCGGATGTTGCCCTGGCCGAAAGGCACCTCGCCGGGACGGCCGCGGGTCTTCTTCTCCACCGTGTAGGCGGCAAAGGAGGACAGCAGCGCGCCACCGCCGGGCAGCACGCCCAGGATCGAGCCCAGCGCCGTGCCGCGCAGCACGGCCGGGAAGCCGTCCTTGAAGTCCTGCTTGGTCGGCCACAGGCCGCTGACGTGCTTGGTGAAGACCTCGCGGTGCTCGGCCGGGCGGCCCAGGTTGGAGATGATCTCGCCGAAGCCGAACACGCCCATGGCGATGGCCACGAAGTTGATGCCGTCGGTGAGCTCAGGGATGTCAAAGCTGTAGCGCGGCACGCCCGAGATCACGTCGGTGTTGATCTGGCCCAGCAGCAGGCCCAGCAGGATCATGGCGATGGCCTTGACCAGCGAGCCCGAGGCCAGCACCACCGCACCGATGAGGCCCAGCACCATCAGCGAGAAGTACTCGGCCGGGCCGAACTTGAAGGCCAGCTCGGTCAGCGGCGGCGCGAAGGCGGCGATGACGATGGTGCCCACGCAACCAGCGAAGAACGAGCCCAGGCCCGCGGCGGCCAGCGCCGCGCCGGCGCGGCCCTTGCGCGCCATGGTGTAGCCGTCGATGGCCGTCACCACCGAGCTCGACTCGCCCGGCACGTTGATCAGGATGGCGGTGGTGGAGCCGCCGTACTGTGCGCCGTAGTAGATGCCCGCCAGCATGATCAGCGCGGGCGTGGCGTCCAGCGAGTAGATGCTGGGCAGCAGCATCGCGATGGTCGCCACCGGGCCCAGGCCCGGCAGCACGCCGATGAGCGTGCCCAGGATGGCGCCACCCAGTGCCCAGAGGATGTTGCTGAAGGTGAAGGCGGTCTGGAAGCCCAGCGCCAGGTTGTCGAACAGTTCCATGCGATCAGCCTCCGGTGGCCGCGCCGAGTTCCGGCCACAGCGGGATGGTGAGGTTCAGGCCGTAGATGAAGATGGCCCAGCTGCCCACGGTGAGGATCACCGCGTTGAACAGCGCTTCCTTGAGCTTGAACTCGTCGCTGGCGCTGGCCGACATCACCACCAGCAGCGGCAGCGTGATGAACATGCCCAGGCGCGGCAGCAGGAAGCCGAACACCAGGACGGAGCCGACGATGATCAGCAGAGGCTTCCAGGCGAAGGCGCCGACGCGCTCGCCGTCCTCGGTCTCGACGACCAACGAATTGAACAGCACCACGCCGCCGAGGACGGCCATCAACAGGCCCAGGCCAAAGGGAAAGTAGCCCGGCCCTGGACGCGCGGCCACGCCGAAGCTGTAGTTGGTTGAGCCCCAGGCGAAGCCCAGGCCCACGGCGACGAACATCAGTCCGGACCAGAAGTCCTTCTGACTTTTTATCTTCACGGTGATGTCTCCTGTACCGAAAGTTGGGCGGATTCTAGGAATCGCCCTCGGCGCTTTTTTGTGGATTCCACGTAAGCGCGACTTCAGGAGACCGGGCCGCCGGCCCCGGCGCGGTTCAGGCCGGCAGCCGCAGCGGCCGCACCAGCCGCAACCACTTGGGCGCGGGCAGGCCGAAGCGTTCGCGGATGTGCTCGGCGCGGGCGATGAGCGTGTCGCGGTCGGGCACGACCACGCCGCGAGCAGCCACGACGATGGTGTTGCCCTCCTTGGTGGGGGCGAGGTTCCAGACCTGATCCAGCCCGAAGGCGGCGGCGATGCGCGCGGCGCTGCGTTCGAAGCTCGCGTCGCGGCCGAAGAGGTTCACCGTCATGAGCCCGCCGTCGGCCAGCACGCCGCGGCAGCGGGCGTAGAAGGTTTCGTCGTCAAGCACCGGCGCGGCGGCCTCGTGGTCGTAGAGGTCCACGTTGAGCACCTGCACCGTGCCCAGGTGCGCCGGGTCGGCCACCCAGCGCGCGGCATCCTCGTGCAGCACCGTCAGCCGCGCGTCGTCATCGGGCAGGTGGAACCACAGCTTGCAGGCGTCGATGACGGTGGCGTTGAGCTCCACGGCGGTGGTCTTCATCCTGAGCGCCTGGTGGCAGAAGCGGGTGATGGCACCGGCGCCCAGGCCCAGCTGCACCGCCTGCCCCTGCGCGACTTCGGCGCTGGGGCGCCACAGCATCCAGGCCATCATGCGCTGCACGTATTCGAGTTCGATCTGCTGCGGCTTGCGCACGCGCATCGCGCCCTGCACCCACTCCGTGCCCAGGTGCAGGTAGCGCACGCCGGCGTACTCGGAAATGGTGGCGCCGGCCTGCGCCTGGCGTGCCGGGGTCTTCTTGCTGGCCATGTGGTGGGATCTCGCTGCGCTGTATAGGGAAAAGGGCCGCGAGTGTGCCTTGCCGGGACGGGGTGCCGGGCTCAGGGCATCAGCGGCGCGAGCCGCGGCAGTGCGGCCCGGGCGTTGGCGGCGGTCACGGCCGCGGTTTCCTCGGCCGACCAGCCGCGCAGCGCGGCCAGCGCCAGCGCGATGCGCGGCAGCTCGGCCGGCTCGTTGCGCGCGCCGATGGCCGCACCTTCGGCGCGCTCGGCGGCCTTGCGGTAGAGCCACTGCGGCGGAATGTCGGGCGCGTCGGTCTCCAGCACCAGCGCGTCGGCCGGCAGCTCGGCGGCCAGGCGCCGGATCTGCAGCGCGCGCTCGAAGGTCATGGCCCCGCCGAAGCCCAGCCTGAAGCCCAGGTCCAAGAAGGCGCGCGCCTGCTGCGCGCTGCCGTTGAAGGCGTGCGCGATGCCGCCGGTCACGCCGGCGCGGCGCAGGTGCATCAGCAGCCGGTCCACCGCGCGGCGGCTGTGCAGCAGCACCGGCAGCCCGTGCTCGCGCGCCAGCGCCAGCTGCCCGGCCAGCACTTCTTCCTGCAGCGCGCGGTCCAGGCCGGGCACGAAGAAGTCCAGCCCGATCTCGCCCACGGCCACCAGGCGCGGGTCGCCGCGGTGCTGCCGCAAGGACTCCCGCAGGGCCTGCAGCGCCTGCGCGCCGGCGCCTTGCACATACATAGGATGGATGCCCAGCGCGTAGCCCAGACCGTGGGACTGGGCCAGCGCGCGCACGGTTTCGAAGTTCGCCGGCGCCACCGCCGGGAGCACGATTTGCTGGATGGAAGCATCGCGTGCGCGTTGCACCACCGCGTCGCGATCGGCTTCGAATTCGTCGGCATCCAGATGACAGTGGGTGTCAACCCACGGCAAAGCGGCGTAACCCATGCGCCCCATGATGCCTGAGCGAGGATCGTGCTACCGTGGGGCCGCATTGCTGCACAGCAGGGGGCGCAGATGAACGGGCGCAGGTCGAACCGGACACCGCTTTACAGCCACTCCAGCCGGGTGCGCCCGCCGGAGGTGGATCGGACTGAACCCATGCCCGGCCAGCCGGCCGCCGCACCCCCGGCCCAGGCCTCCGCAGCCCCCGCCGCCGCGACGGCCGCCTCCCCGCCCGCCTCTCCCGACGCCACCAAGTCCTTGACGCCCAAGCGGCGCCGTGCCCTGGCGCTGCCGGCCTGGGGCTGGGCGCTGGCCGGCGCGCTGCTGCTGGGTGGACCGGTGGTGCTGTGGGAGGCCTCGCGCCCAGCGGCGCAAGTGATCACGCAAAAGCACATCGACGCCGCGGTACGCAAGGCGCTCGAAACCCAGCCGCTGCCCTCGCCCACCGCCAAGGCCTTCGACAAGATCCGCGGCTCGGTGGTGCGCGTGGTGGGGCTGGACGACGACGGCCCGGCCGACGCCGCCGCCGGGAGCGGGCCGAGCAACGGCGTGGCCAAGCCCGACCCGGGCAAGAAGGGCGTGGGCGGCGACAGCCCGGCCCATGGCAACGAGGTCGGCGTGGGCAGCGGCGTGGTGATCGTGGACAGCGGGCTGATCCTGACCAACCTGCACGTGGTCAGCGGCGCGCGGCGGGTGCAGGTGGTGTTCTCCGACGGGCTGGAGTCGGAGGCCACGGTGGTCAACGTCATGCCCGAGAACGACCTGGCGGTGCTGCGCGCGCAGCGCATCCCCGACGACCTGCAGGCCGCCACGCTGCGCTCCACCGCCGACCTCAAGCCCGGCGACCGTGTCACGGCCGTGGGCTTCCCCTTCGGCATCGGGCCCTCGGTGTCGGCGGGCGTGGTTTCCGGGCTCAAGCGCGAGTTCCGCTCGCCCGAAGGCAAGCAGGTGCTCTCCAACCTGATCCAGTTCGATGCCATGGCCAACCCGGGCAGTTCCGGCGGCCCGCTGGTCACCGACGACGGCGAGGTGGTGGGCATCGTCACCGCCATCCTCAACCCGGTACAGCAGCGCTTTTTCGTGGGCATCGGCTTCGCCGTGCCGATCGAGAACGCCGCCGGCGGCGCCGGGCTGCCGCCGTTCTGACGCCCCCACGCGGGCCGGCCGCGGTGGCGCCGGCCCGCTTCCTCAACCGGCTTTCCCACCACATCCATTTCCCGACGGGAGGATTCGAATGCACGGCAGCAACAGCGAAACCGCGGCCCTAATGGAGCGCGTGCTCTACGAAGTCAAGCGCGTGGTGGTGGGCCAAGACCGCTTCCTGGAGCGTGTGCTGGTGGCCATGCTCGCGCAGGGCCACCTGCTGGTGGAGGGCGTCCCCGGCCTGGCCAAGACACTCACCGTCAAGACCCTGTCGCAGACGCTGCGCGGGCAGTTCAAGCGCATCCAGTTCACGCCCGACCTCGTGCCCGCCGACCTGGTGGGCACGCGCATCTACAACCAGAAGAGCGGCGACTTCAGCACCACGCTGGGCCCGGTGTTCACCAACCTGCTGCTGGCCGACGAGATCAACCGCGCGCCGGCCAAGGTGCAGAGCGCGCTGCTGGAGGTGATGCAGGAGCGCCAGGTCACCATCGCCGGCACCACGCACCGCGTGCCCGAGCCCTTCCTGGTGATGGCGACGCAGAACCCCATCGAAACCGAAGGCACCTACCCGCTGCCCGAGGCGCAGGTGGACCGCTTCATGATGAAGGTGCTGGTGGACTACCCCACCGAGGAAGAGGAGTTCGTCATCGTCGAGCGCGTCACCGGCGCGCCGGTGGAAGTGCAGCCGGTGGCCACCACGCTGCAGCTCGCCGGGCTGCAGCAGGCCTGCCGCAGCCTGTACGTGGACCCCTCGCTGATGCAGTACGCCGTCAAGCTCGTGGCCGCCACGCGCGACCCGGCGCGCGCGGGGCTGGGCGACATGGGGCGCTACATCACCTTCGGCGCCAGCCCGCGCGCCACCATCAACCTGGTCGAGGGCGCGCGCGCGCTGGCCTTCCTGCGCGGGCGCGGCTACGTGCTGCCCGAGGACATGGTGGACCTGGCCGCCGACGTGCTGCGCCACCGCCTGACGCTGAGCTACGAGGCGCTGGCCGAGGGCATCACGCCCGACACCATCATCGGCAAGCTGATGCAGAAGCTGCCCGCGCCCGACAAACCGCTGGAAGCCCGTGTCCAGCTCGCCGCCAATGGCTGAAGCCGTGAAAAAGGATGCCGCTCGGGCTGAGCCTATCGAAGCCCCGCGTCCCGGCCGGGCGGCAGGCCCTTCGACAGGCTCAGGGCGAACGGGGGTGGAGGCTGAGCGAACGGGGATGAACGCCCTGCCCGGTGCCAACGCCGAGGCGCTGCTGCGGCGCCTGGAGTGGAGCACCATCCGCCGCCTCGACGGCTGGCTGCAGGGCGATTACCGCACCCTCTTCCGCGGCGAGGGGCTGGACCTGGCGGACCTGCGCGAGTACCAGCACCACGACGACGTGCGCCGCATCGACTGGAACGTCACGGCGCGGCTGCAGCAGCCCTACGTGCGCGAGTACACCGAGGACCGCGACATCGCCGCCTGGTTCCTGCTCGACCTCAGCCCCTCGGTGCACTTCGGCTCGCGCCGGCGCAGCAAGGCGCAGATAGGCATCGACTTCACCGCCGTGATCGCGCGGCTGCTGGCGCGCCGGGGCAACCGCGTCGGCGCCCTGCTCTACGGCAGCCGCGTGGACACCGTGCTGCCCGCGCGCAGCGGGCGGCTGCAGGTGCTGGAGCTGCTGCAGCGGCTCATGAACCGCCCCGAGCCGGTGGCCATGCCGCAGGGCACGCGGCTGCACGAGCTGCTGCAAGGCGCGCTGCAGCAGCTGCGCCGGCGCTCGCTGGTGTTCGTGCTGTCGGACTTCTTCAGCGAGCCGGGCTGGAGCGAGCCGCTGTCGGCGCTGGCGCTGCGCCACGAGGTGATCGCGGTGCGGCTGTACGACCCGCTGGAGCTGGAGCTGCCCGACCTGGGCATGGTCTACATCCAGGACGCCGAGACCGGCGAGCAACTGATGGTGGACACGCATTCCAGAGGCTTTCGCCAGCGCTTCGCCAACGTGGCGCGGCGGCGCGAAGCCGAGTTGCGCACCGGCCTGGCGCAGGCCGGCGTGGACACGCTGGAGCTGGCCAGCGACGAGGACCTGGCCGCCGCGATCGTGCGCTTCGTACACCTGCGGCGCCAGCGCAGCCGACTGGCCGCCGGCAGCGTGGCGCCGCGGCCCCATGTCATTTAGAACCACCGGGATTGCTGGGAGTCGCCATGATGAATTTCCTGTGGCCCTCGCTGCTGTGGACGCTGCTGCTGCTGCCGCTGCTGGTGCTGCTGTACCTGTGGCTGCTGCGCCGGCGCAAGCAGGTGGTCTTGCCCTATGCCGACCTGGGGCTGGTGAAGCAGGCGCTGGGCCGCGGCGGCACCTGGAAACGCCACGTGCCGCCGGTGCTGCTGCTGCTGTCGCTGGGCACGCTGCTGCTGGCCTCGGCACGGCCCACGGCGGTGATGACGCTGCCGCTGGCCGAGCAGACCATCATCCTGGCCATGGACGTCTCCGGCAGCATGCGCGCCGCCGACGTGCAGCCCACGCGGCTGGTGGCGGCGCAGAGCGCGGCCAAGGCCTTCCTGGCCGACCTGCCGCGCGACGTGCGCGTGGGCGTGGTGAGCTTCGCCGGCACGGCCGCGGTGGTGCAGGCGCCCACCTTCAGCCGCGAGGACGTGGTGGCCGCCATCGACCGCTTCCAGCTCCAGCGCGCCACGGCCATCGGCAGTGGCATCGTGCTGTCGCTGGCCACCATCTTCCCGGACGCGGGTATCGACCTGAGCCAGGTCACCGGGCAGCGCCCGATGGCGCCCCAGACGCTGGGCGAGAACAACGAGGAAAACAAGCAGCGTGACTTCAAGCCCGTGGAGCCCGGCAGCTACGCCTCGGCGGCCGTCATCCTGCTCACCGACGGCCAGCGCACCACGGGGCCGGATCCGGTGGAATCGGCCCGCATGGCTGCCGAGCGCGGGGTGCGCGTCTACACCGTGGGCATCGGCACCAAGGAGGGCGACACCATCGGCTTCGAGGGCTGGAGCATGCGGGTGCGGCTGGACGAGGAAACGCTCAAGACCATCGCCGACCTCACCCGCGCCGAGTATTTCTACGCCGGCACCGCGGCCGACCTGAAGAAGGTGTACCAGACGCTGTCCTCGCGCCTGGTGATGGAGAAGAAGGAAACCGAGATCACCGCCCTCTTCGCCATCCTGGGCGCCGCGCTGGCCCTGGCCGCGGCGGGGCTGTCGCTGTGGTGGTTCGGACGCGTGGCCTGAGCCTGCGGCCTTCCCGATGACGTGACCGGCGCGCCCCGCGGGGCGCGCCGGTCTTTTGGGGACCACTCCTCACCGCGGCAACTGCGCCCGGTACGCCTTCGCCGCCTCGTAGTAGCGCTGCAGGTACGTGCGCGTCTGCTCCTCGGTCAGCGGGTCGGCGCAGCTCAGCAGGTGGCGGCAGTAGTCGCGCCAGTCGGGGCTCTGCAGCACGCGGGCGAGCTCCTGGCGCAGCGCCCGCACCCGCTGCGGTGCCATGGACGCATTGGCCACCACCGCGCGGAAGCTGGTGAAGGGCCGCAGGTCGAAGCCCAGTTCCTGCGCCGCCGGCACCTCCGGGAAGGCCGGGTCGCGCCGCGCCGCCAGCACCGCCAGCGGCCGCAGCCTGCCCTGCTCCAGCAGCTCCGCCACGTCGCCCGGCTCCTCGAACAGCAGCTCCACGCGCTTGTCCAGCACCGCCGCGACGCGCTCATCGTGCTTGGACACCGGCACGTTGAGCAGCCGCGCCCCCTGCGCGCCCAGGGCCCGGATCGCCAGCTCGTCGCGCCCGCCCGCGCCGGAGCTCGCCACGCGCAGGCGGTCGGGGTTCTTGCTGGCGAAGTCCAGCACGTCCTGCAAGCTGCGGAAGGGGCTGTCGGCCGGCGCGAACAGGAAGGACTCGAAGGTGGAAACCACGCCCAGCACCTCGAACAGCCGCGGCTCCACCGTGCCCGTGCCGCCCGCCCACACCCACACCGTGCTGCCGCCAATGATGGCCAGCGCATTGGCCGGGTCGCCGGTCGCCAGCAAGCGCGTGAGCCCCGTGTTGCCCGAGGCGCCGGGCACGTTGGCCAGTTCGATGGCCGCGCCCAGCGCCGGCTCCAGCAGCCGCGCCAGCAGCCGCGCAATGCCGTCCGGCCCGGAATTCAGCCCGTAAGGCACCGTGAACTCGATGTGCGGGGCCGCGTCGCGCCGTCCAGCGCCAGGGCCGAAGAACAGCGCCATCACGTAGCTGATGCTGTCGCGCAGCTCGGGCGGCGCGTTGTCATGCCAGGTGCGCAGGTACTGCTCGAAACTGCCGCCCGGGGCCTCGAGGTTGAGGTAGCCCAGCGCTTCCCACAGCTCCGGGTTCTCGTCGAACAGCGGCAGCAGCAGCGTGGCCACGACCTCGTTGCGGTCCCGGTCGTAGGCGCCACCGCGCAGGCGCTGCGCGTTCTCGGCGTACCAGGCCGCCAGGGTCTGGCCCGGCGCCAGGCGTCGGTGCTTCTCGGCCAGGAAGCGGTCGGCGCTGGCCTGCAGTTCCTGGGCATAGGCCTGCAGCCGCGGGCTGGGCGGCTTGACCTGCCACTCCACCGCAAAGCGCTGCAGCGTGTAGAGCGAGGACACCTCGCACAGCGCCTCCTCGAACCACTGGTGCGCGCCCGCGCCCTGGAAGTGCGGATGGCGGTCGTAATTGCCCAGGATGTGACAGAACTCGTGCGCGAACTCGTACACGTAGCCGGCCCAGCGGTCGTCGCGCGCCGTGAGCTGTACCTGGTACTCGCCGCGCGGGCCGCGCTCGTAGAGCGAGATGGGCGAGCGCCTGGAGTGCGACACCACGATCGGCGCCAGCGGCCGGCCCGGGATGCGCTCCTGCAGCTCGCGCGCCACGGCCGCCAGCACGTCGCGGATGTCGCGTGTGTTGGCGTTGCCCCAGCCGCCCTCGCGCACCGTGATGCGCACGCGCCCTTCGGGCAGCTCGCCGACGGCGCGCGCGGGCTGCGGCATCACGCGGCCCACGGGCGAGGCCAGGCCGCGCCCGCGCAGCACCGCCTGCGCCGGCTCCACCGCCAGCGCGCGGGGCGGCAGCACGTCCGACGGCACCTGCCCCGCGCCATGCAGGTAGGCCATGGTGTCGGCCAGGAGGCGCCGCGCCGCCTCGTCGAAGACGAAGGGCAGCGTCATGCGCGGCACCTGCGCATCGGCCTCGGCCGCGGCGTAGAACGCGTTCCACAGCGTCGCGTCGTCGAAGCCGGCGGTCTGCGCCAGCGCCAGACGCACGATCTCCTCGGCATTGGCCGGGTCGGCCAGGAAACGCTGCGCGTCCAGCTCGGCCTGCAGCCAGGCCTGGGCCACGTCCGGGCGGCGCTCCAGCAGCTCCGCGCGCATGACGAGGAAGCCCCCATCCACCTGCCCCAGCTCGCGCCCGCTGCCGATGCGCCGCGCCACGCCTTCCTGCTCCAGCCGCGTGGCCACGGGCTCCCACACCGCCGCGGCGTCCAGGCGCCCGGCGCGCAGGCCGTTGGCGATCTGTTCGATGTTCTGGCCCAGGTACGTGGCCGGGGAGAGGCTGCGCTCGCGCAGCAGCTCGCGGGCGAAGCGGTCGGCGCAGCTGTCTCGCGGCGCGGCCAGGCGGCTGCCTTGCAGCGCCTTCAGCGTCGCCGGCCCGCCGACGCGTGCCAGCAGCACGTTGCACTGGTCGTAGCCCAGGCCCAGCACGGCCACCAGCCGCAGCTCGCCGGGCTGGCCCTCGGAGCGCGCCGCAGCCACCAGCGCCGACACCGGCCCCATGTAACCCAGGTGCATGCGGCCCGACTGCATCGCCGCGGCGATCTTGCGGCCCTGCAGTGCCGGTTCGAACTCCACCGTCGAGCCCTTGGGCAGGTAGCGCTCATGGAAGCGCTTGCCGCGCATCACCAGCGCGGACCAGGCGGACGTGAAGTAAGGCTGGTAGCCCACCACCAGCGCCACCGGCTCGCCGGGCTGGCCCAGGCCGGGCGCCCCGGAGGTGGGGGCCGCGCTGCCCGCGTCCGGCTCCGGCGCGGCGGCCAGGACCGGCGCGACGGGCAAGGCGAGCAGCAAGACCAGAAGAAGCACCCGCAGCGCGGCGGCGGGCAGGCTGTGCGGAAATCGCGGGGACGGCTTCACGTCCCCATTGTGAGAGCCCGGAGTTACCGCCCGGGACGAGGACCTTACGGCCCCGGGGCCAGCCCGGTTTCCCCGGCGGTGGGCGGCCGGGCCGGCGCGCTCTCAGCCGGACTCAGTAGCTGTCGGCCGGGCCCATGTAGACGTGGCCCGCGTGGCTGTTCCAGCCCGGTTCGAGGCGCTGCACGCCGTCGAGGTCATTGAAGATCCAGCGCCCGCTGCGCAAGGCGCTGTCGCGGTCGGCGGCCACGTCCGCGCGGCTGGCGGGGCCGCCGCTGGTGCTGCCGTCATAGCTGCGGCCCGCCGCGCCCATGCTGCTGCTGTCGTAGGACATGGGCGAGCTGCTGGCCATGCCGGTGTCGCTGATCGCGGGGCCCGTGCTGTAGCTCTGGCTGTAGTTGGGCGAAGACGGGTTGTCCGCCCACCAGGTGCCGTAGTTATGGTCGGTGCGCTCCAGCGCGCCGCTGGAACGGGCCTGGGTCAGGTCCGCCCGGACTTCATCACGTGTCAGGGGTTGGCTTTGCGCCATGGCCGACGAGGCCCCCAGCGCGGCGACGACCAAGGAAGTGATGGCAAGAACTTTCACAACGATCCTCCTGTAAGGCCGGTCTTCTTAGACCCGCATGAACCGACATTGGTTCGTCCCGGTTGCCAAGTCCGTGGAGGGGGACTTGTGAATCGGGAGTAGCCCTAGCAGGCAAATCCCGGGCCTCCTTTGGCCTTCAGGAGGGCTGCAGCACGCCCTGGATCAGGCGCAGCGCCTGGTCACAACGCGCGGCCAGGCGCTCGTCGTGCGTGACCAGCACGAAGGCCGTGCCGCGCTCGCGCGCGAGCTCCAGCATCAGCGCGAACACCGCGTCGGCGGTGTCGCGGTCGAGGTTGCCGGTGGGCTCGTCGGCCAGCACGCAGGCCGGCTGCGCCACCAGCGCGCGAGCGATCGCCACGCGCTGACGCTCGCCGCCGGAGAGCTCGCTGGGCCGGTGCTGCACGCGCTGCGCCAGTCCCACGCGCGCGAGCATCTGCCGCGCCTGTTCGCGCGCGGGCTCCAGCGCCATGCGGCGCACGCGCAGCGGCATGGCGACGTTGTCCAGCGCCGTGAACTCCGGCAGCAGGTGGTGGAACTGGTAGATGAAGCCCAGGTGCGCGTTGCGCCAGCGGCCCTGCTCGGCGGCGTTCATGGCCGCGAAGTCGCGGCCCAGCAGTTGCACGCGCCCGCTGCTGGGCGCGTCCAGCCCGCCGAGCAGGTGCAGCAGCGTGCTCTTGCCCGAGCCGGAGGCGCCGACGATGGCCAGCGTGTGCGCGCACTGCACCTGCAGCGTGACGTCGCGCAGCACCTGCACGTCCAGCGTGCCGTCATGGAATCGCTTGGACAGCCCGGCGCACGACAGCACCGCCTCGCCGGGGGCCGGGACACCCGCGGCGGCCGGCGCCTGGGCCCGGGCGGTGAAGGCCTCACTCATAGCGCAGCGCCTCCGCCGGGTTGACGCGGCTGGCGCGCCAGCTCGGGTACAGCGTGGCCAGCAGGGCCAGCAGCAGGGAGATGAGGACGATGGGAATGATGTCGCCGCGCTGCGGGTCGCTGGGCATGTGGTTGATGACGTAAATACTGCCGGGCAGGAAGTTGACGTTGAGCATGCGCTCGATGGCCGGGACGATGGTGCCCACGTTCAGCGCCACCAGCAGCCCCAGCGCCGTGCCGCCCAGGGTGCCGATGATCCCGGCCGCGGCGCCCTGCACCACGAAGATGCCCATGATCGAGCGCGGGCTCGCGCCCAGGGTGCGCAGGATGGCGATGTCGGCGCGCTTGTCGGTGACGGTCATCACGAGCGTGGAGACCAGGTTGAAAGCCGCCACCGCGACGATGAGCGTGAGGATGATGAACATCAGCCGCTTCTCGATCTGCACCGCGTCGAACCAGGCGGCGTTGGTGCGGGTCCAGTCGCGCACGAGCAGCTGCGGCATCGAGGCGCCGAGCTGCTGCGCCACGGCGCGCGCCTCGTTGACGTCGGCCAGGCGCAGCTGCACGCCGGTGGGCCCCTCGACGCGGAACAGCCGCGCCGCGTCCTCCAGGTGGATCAGCGCCAGCGCGCTGTCGTACTCGTAGTGGCCGGCGGAGAAGGTGCCCGCCACCGTGAAGGCGCGAAAGCGCGGCACCACGCCGGCGGGCGTGACCTGGCCGCCCGGGGCGACGAGCGTGACGCTGTCGCCCGGGGCCACGCCGAGCTGCCGGGCCAGCTCGGCGCCCAGCACGATCTGCCAGGCGCCGGGCTGCAGCCGCGCCAGCGTGGTGTCGCGCAGCCGTGCCGCCAGCGGCGTGACGGTGGCCTCCTCGGCCGGCTCGATGCCGCGCACCAGCACGCCGCGCATGTTGTCGCCGCGCGCCAGCAGCGCCTGCGTGGCGATGAAGGGCGCCGCGCCCTGCACCTGCGGCTGCTGCCGGGCCTGCGCGGCCACGGCGCGCCAGTCGGGCAGCGCGGCACCGCCTGGCTCCAGCACCTCGACGTGCGAAATGACGCTGAGCATGCGGTCGCGCACTTCCTTCTGGAAGCCATTCATCACCGACAGCACGATGATCAGCGCCGCCACGCCCAGCCCGATGCCGAGCATGGAGACGCCGGAGATGAATGAGATGAAGCGGTTTCGCCGCCCGGCCCGACCGGCGCGCGTGTAGCGCCAGCCGATCTGCCACTCGTAAGGCATTTGCATGGGGCGGCATCGTAGCGGCGCGGGCGGGCGTGGCCGGTGCGCAGCCAACGAGCCGTGCATACGAGATCGATGCAGCCGCGAGCTGGCGCCCCCCCCCCCCC
>Ga0065721_10004827_pt1 | contig 23270 bp, 20 predicted proteins | sample Mesricmetagenome_FD_59108 | JGI IMG/M metagenome (GOLD analysis project Ga0065721, IMG submission 59108) | Mesophilic microbial community from rice straw/compost enrichment Sample: eDNA_1 v2 (version 2) | ecosystem: Engineered > Solid waste > Grass > Composting > Bioreactor | place: USA: Davis...
GTGCGTTTTGTCTCACAGGCGCTTGGCTGTGCCTCGAAGGAAAGCGCGCGGGTTCGCGCCATTTCCGTTTCGGATGGGACAGTCAAGGCATCAGAAACGAAGGGAAGTGCATGAAAAAGCAAGCAAGACGGTTTATCACAGGGCTGGCCCTTGCTGTTTTCATCGGCAGCATGGCGATGACTGGCGCAAACGCCCAAACGACCACCCATGCCTCCCGTCAGGAAAGACGGGAAATGGGTGCCGTGGGAGGAGGTTTACGGACCTCTGCCGGATCTCCCGCCGCGCCCGATCAAGCGATATAAGAATCCGAAACCGATTGACCCAGAGGCGCAATGGGTTGGGGTTAAAAGGCGATTGGCTCCATGGTTGACCGAAGAAGAACTGCGGGCCAAGCCAGCTACTACTCCGGCGTTGGAAGCGGCGAAACGACGCGCTGCCATGAAGAGCGGTTTCGTTCCCAAGGTCAATCCGATTGAATTGCGAGAGGAGACCAAGAAACGGGCCGAAAAACAACGCAAGGCGGCAGAAGCCTATCAAGAGCCATCCCAGCGAGGGAGTGGAGGCGGAGATGACGAAGAGGATGGTAACGAACCGCAGGTGCATCTTGCCGGAATCCATTTTGATTCCGCAGGTTTTACGCGTTACGAATTATGGATAACAGACGCGCCAACCGATGAGGTCTTTGAAATTTATTTTGCGGACGAATTGAATCCAAACCGGTGGCGACTTGCGTATCTAGGCTATCCGGAGGTCATATTCGGTTCGATCAGCGTTTATTTCATATACGTCAATGATCATCCAGCGCAAGGCTTCTTCCGGGTTTTTCCGTTCAATGATGCGGACTCGGATGGAATTTCTGACGGCATGGAAATCTGTGTCTTTCACAGTGACCCCAACAATCCTGATTCCGGATTTGCCCGCGACGCCGATGGCGATGGGCAGCCTGATTTCCCAGGACGCGCCGGGAACTGGGTAGTGGATGGAGACGAAGATTTTGACAGTGATGGATACAGCAACATGAAGGAATTGTGGATGGGCACGGACCCCTTGGCGGCCCAAGACAATCTCGCCGACAGCGACGGTGATGGCCTTCCAGATTGGGCGGAATCCTTGATTTGGATTTATCAAGGAATCTCAAACCCCGGCCTGCGAGACGATTCCGATGGAGACGGCGTTGATAACTACACGGAAATCGCTGCGCTTACCGATCCCTCATGGCCGGATGCGGTTTACGCTTACTGGAACTTTTACAATTTGCCGGACTCACGAAGGGTCATCTCTTTCGCGCCGATCACGGTTCAGCACACGGCTTCGACGAATGCTGCCAGCACCAATCGGTTCATTTTCAATAACGCCGGCACTTTGGGAGCCTACCTGCATCTGGATGTCCGCCGGGATCAAGATGCTTATGGAGAACCTCTGCCCGGATACGACACCATCTTCTTTGGGGGCGGATTTTTGTCGCCTTGGAGCGGTATGTATTTGGACTCCCTGGTTGATGGCGTCGAAGCAAGTGACGGGTACATTCCGTGGAAAGACCTCTTGATCACCAGCACGAGTCTGTTGGCCAACGTTTGGGATGAGGCAAAAGTTTCGGACGCGATTGATGCACTCAACATTGAAACGGTCGCTGTCGTTAAACAGCGATCGGTCTTGCGAACCGTAGTGCGGTTGCGGGAGCTACAGCTCGCTGTTGATGTGACCGACGCAAGCACCGGAGCTCAAATGCGTTTGAGAACCGCGATCAGCGAAATACACACTGAAGCAACCCTGTTTCGTCAGACCTCAATCAAAATCGCCTCCTATCAGGGCCAGAGCTGGGCGACCCGGGCGGGTCATTGGGTGTCCGTCGGAGGACGCGTGGCCACATTCTTCAGCATTTGGGGATCTGCGACGGGAGTGATTGACGCCGCGATTCCCTATATCCGCGACGTGAGGCGGAGATGCGATAATAATTTTGACACTGCCGCCGAATTTGCCAATGGCTTTTCAGTGGGAAATTTCTGGCTGATTTACTGGAACCAACTCTCGGAGTTCGATGGCTATGATAGCCAATGTTGGTAGTTGTAATTCAGGCGGAGTGGTCATCAGGCCACTCCGCCTCGTGACCATGAAGAAAAAACGCACAACTGTTCGACGGGAAGAAGCTGGTGTAACTATCCTTTACGAGCGAGACGCTTCGACTCCGTCGCGCAATTGGTTGCGCGAATGCGTTTCCTGGCTGCTTTGGTGCTCCGTCCCGTTGTTTATCATTTTTTACGGAATTGACGGCATCCAAAGCGAACATATCCCGGCATGGCGAAGCAGGCGGGAAAGATTCGGGGACGCCGCTGTGGGTTATTCCTGGGTCGTGGTCGGAATCGGTTTGTGGGGCTTGGGGCAATGCTGCTTTGCCAAATCGCATCGGCCCTTGTTCAAACTGCTGGGGTGGCTGCTAGGCGGGCTGGCTTGCGGGATTGGAATTTGGATTCAAATGAGATGAAGGCAAGGCGGGCATTCACATTGATCGAATTGCTGGTGGTAATCGCCGTTATTGCGATTTTAGCAGCGTTGCTCTTGCCCACGTTGTCGCGCGGCAAAGACTCGGCACGTTCTGCCGCTTGCAAAAGCAACCTGCGCCAACTCGGTATTGGCCTTACCCTCTATGCCAGTGAGAGCGGTTCTTATCCTCCGTTGCACCATCTTGACCCGAGTGTTAATGCGTTCGTTACGTATGGGTGGATGGGTAAATTACTCCCTTACGTTTCGGGAAACACTTTGGTTTTTAAGTGTCTCTCCATGGTGCCGGAGTTTCTCTGGCCTACGAATGTTTCGAGCCGGGGGTACTCATTCCCGTACAACATCGGACCAGACGTGAAATTCAGTTATGGCTATAACGGTTTGGGAGTGGCGACAGTGGGAGGCTTTGGCTTGGGCGTCCATCCCGAGGATCGGATCGCCATGACTTATGTCAAACGCCCGGCGGAAATGATCGCCATTGGCGATAGTGCTGGAGATGGCAGTCTGGACGGAGAAATTACGTTTCACCGATTTCAAACCGTTTTAGTTGCGCCTCCGGGTGACCGTCACAACAAAGGCGCAAACGTTGTTTTCTGCGATGGGCATGTGGATTGGCAAAAGCAATCCAAGTGGACCGCGTTGAATGAAACTGCGGCGCGCCGCTGGAACAATGACAACCAAGCGCATCAAAATCTGTGGATTAGCGGCGGTGGCCCAAAATAATTTTTCGACCGCGGGAGCGCCCGTCATCGTTTCTTCTGCATCTTCTGCTTGTCAGTACACCCTGCTCGGCTCACTATCCGGTTCAGAGACGCAGCCAAGCCGTATTTGAAATGATTGAACTGATTCAGTTCCCTTGGAGTCCGTTCTGCCTCGTGCAACGGCACATTCTTCGTTACTCCGGCGTTCCGTTCAAAATCACCAACCTGAAACTGACGAACGACCGGTCGCTCATCTGGAAACTTACCAAAGAACGTTACTACGGCGTGCCCATCGTGCGCGACGGACGGAACGTCGTCTTTGAAACCGATGATTATTCTCAGGTCGTCGCCAAATACCTGGACCAGAAACTGAAACTTGCCCTGTTTCCGCCGGAATTGGAGGGTGAACAATCCATTCTCTGGCGCTACATCGAGGACGAAGTTGAAGCTCGAACGTTNAAGCTTAACGATATTTATTTTCGCGANTTCGTGGTTCGGGCGGATCAATTGCCCTTTATCCGGCATAANGAACGGAAATTTGGTCGNGGCTGTATTGACCAATGGGCTGCGTCNCAGCAAATCCTGCAAGCCGAATTGGCGGAGCGNCTGTTGCCGTTTGAAGAAATGCTGACGTATCGGCCCTTCCTGTTGGGCGATCGTCCGCGATTTGTGGATTTTGANNTGCTCGGGATGTTGGACAACTTCCTCTACACCGGGCATTACAGGTTGCCCAGGAATCGACCGCAGATCGCCAAATGGCATCGGCGGATTGGCCAATTAGAAATTAAAAATGCGAAATGAAAAGTGGGGGGAACGCGCGGCTCGAGAGCGAAAGCAAGAAGCCGCCGGAAATTTTGCAGCGGGGCTTTGATTTTGCCGTTGAGATCGTGACGTTGTGCGGAAAATTGGACGAACGCCCGGGCGTTGGACGCGTGATGATGAGTCAGATTCTTCGCGCCGGTACCAATGCCCCGGCGAATGTGGAGGAGGTCCAAGCCGGTCAAAGCAAAGAGGATTTGATCAACAAAATGAGCGTCGCTCTCAAAGAAGCCCGGAAACGCGCCTCCGCCTCCGCCTTCTCGCTACCGCGAACCGTGTTTCAGCCAGGAGAAAAGGAGAGAGGTGTGTCGAGAATAAGCTGAACGCCACCACACGCGATGCGCCGCACCATTTTTAATTTTGCCTTTTTACTTTTGCATTAAATGAAGAACTACATTCTCGACACCAACGTTCTCCTTCACGACCCCAATTCCCTGCTCAACTTCGAAGAAAACAACGTTCTGTTGCCCATCGAAGTCATTGAAGAAATTGATCGGTTTAAGCGCGAATCCAGCGAACTGGGGCAGAACGCTCGCACGGTTTCTCGCATGCTCGACGGGTTTCGCGGCGAAGGGAGTTTAAGTGCCGGCGTGAAGTTGCCCAATGGCGGCAAATTGCGCATCACGGTTCAAAAGGAAAGCCTCAAAAACGGGAATGGTAACGGCAATGGCAAAGGTCACAACCACGCCAAAGCCACGAGCGTGGATAATAAAATTCTGTTGCTCGCGAAAGACGTGCAGAAGGCTGATCCGAAAAATAAAACCATTCTCGTTTCCAAGGACATCAACCTGCGCATCAAAGCTGACGCTATCGGACTTGATGCTGAGGATTACGAAACGGATCGCGTCCACATCAAAGACCTGTACACCGGCATGATCGAAATCCCGGTCAGCCCGCAGAAACTCGCGGAGTTTCGCGCGAATGGCGAACTCGAGGTCAACGGTGGCAAACAATATTTCCCGAACGAATACTGCACGTTGATTGACGAAACCAATCCCAAGAAGTGTGCACTGACCAAAGTGGACGTCAGCGGTAAAAAGCTGATTCCGATTCTCGACGTACGTGATGGCGTTTGGGGCATCAAACCGCGTAATCGCGAACAGCATTACGCCTTCGACGCATTACTCGACGACCGCGTCAAACTCGTCACGCTCATGGGCAAAGCCGGCACCGGCAAAACCCTCATGGCCATGGCCGCCGGCTTGAAACGCACCGTGCTCGACCGCGAATTCCGTCGCGTTGTCGTGGCACGTCCGACCATTTCCATGGGCAAGGAACTCGGCTTTCTACCGGGTTCATTGGAAGAAAAACTCGCGCCGTGGATGCAACCGATTCACGACGCGCTCGAAATGTTGAGCGACCTCAACATGGGCCATGATCATCGTCGCAGCGGCGATTTGATGCGCAGCGGCAGCATCGTGGTGGAGGCGTTGAGCTACATTCGCGGTCGCAGTATTGCGAATCAGTTCATGATTATTGACGAAGCGCAGAACCTGACACCGCTCGAAGTCAAAACCATCGTCACGCGCGTCGGCAATGGCACGAAGATTGTGTTCACCGGCGACCCGTATCAGATTGATAATCCTTACGTGGATGGTTCATCGAACGGCTTCAATTATATCGTCAGCAAGTTTCGTCCGGAAGCCGTCGCGGCGCACGTGGAACTGCAAAAAGGTGAGCGTTCGGAGTTGGCAGAGTTGGCAGCGAATATTCTGTGAAAGGCGGTGTAATCTGCCGACCGGAAATCGCAACGGAGTCCGATCGTTTCTGAGAAACGGTTTTTAGGCACTCGAATCGCCGGGGGCAAGATTTCCCTCTCGCTTCGTCCGCATCTCCGCTACCTTGTGCCAAGTCGCAATTGCGACTTTGCATGACACCAAAATTATTTACCGAACTGGGTCTCTCGCCCGAAGTTCTCAAAGCCATTGATAAACTGGGCTTCGAGCAGGCCTCACCGATTCAAGCTGCGTCCATTCCGCCATTGCTCACCGGAAAAGACATCGTCGGCCAGTCGCAAACCGGTTCAGGCAAAACCGCCGCCTTCGGCATTCCGGCGGTGGAAAAAGTCGATCCCCATATCCGCGCGGTTCAGGTGTTGATTTTGTGTCCGACGCGCGAACTCGCGATTCAGGTCTCAGAAGAAATTCACAAGCTCGCCTTGTTCAAGCGCGGCATCCAGGCCTTGCCGATTTACGGCGGACAATCGTACGAACGTCAATTCTACGGTCTCAAGCAGGGCGCGCAAATCGTCATCGGCACGCCGGGTCGCATCATGGATCACATGCGCCGCGGGACGTTGCGGCTCGACACCGTGAAGATGGCGATTCTCGACGAAGCCGATGTCATGCTGAACATGGGTTTCCGCGACGATATCGAAATGATTCTTCAAGCGGTGCCGAAAGAACGGCAAACGATTTTCTTCTCCGCCACAATGCCACGTCCAATCCGGGACTTGATCGAGAAATACGCTCGCAATCCGGAGAACGTCAAAATCGAACAGAAGGCGATGACCGTGCCGACAGTGGAGCAGGTTTATTACGAAGTGGACCGCCGCTTCAAAATCGAGTTGCTCACGCGGTTGATTGACATTCACGACCTCAAGCTCGGCATCATTTTCTGTAACACCAAACGCATGGTGGACGATCTGGTGGATCATCTCGAAGCGCAGGGTTACATGGCGGATCGGTTGCACGGCGATATGACGCAGGCGATGCGCGATCGCGTCATGAACAAGTTTCGCAAGTCCGGACTGGAATTTCTCGTCGCCACGGATATCGCGGCGCGGGGCATCGACGTGGACGACGTGCAAGTGGTGTTCAATTACGATTTGCCGTATGACGGCGAAGATTACGTGCATCGCATCGGACGCACCGGGCGCGCCGGGCGCACGGGTCGCGCCATCTCTTTCGTCTCCGGTCGCGAGCTGTTTCAAATCCGCAATATTGAGCGCTACACGAATCAACGCATTCATCGCGCGCGAATTCCCACCGAGGCGGAAGTCGAAGATGCGCGCGCGAATCTGTTTATCGGCAAGATCCGCGCGACATTGCAGGCCGGCGAATTCAAGGCGCAGGAATATCTCGTAGAGCGTTTGCTTGAAGAAGGATTTTCATCCACGGATATCGCCAGCGCGTGCGTGACGTTGTTGCAAAACGGCGACGGCGATTCGCGCCCGAACACTGAAGATTACGAACGCCCGCAACGCGAGGAGCGTCCTGAGCGCGGTGGTTTCCGTGAGGGTCGGCGTGAGCGTTATGAGGAGCGCGGTTCGCGCTTCGAACGACGTGAACGCGCCGATCGGCCATCGCGATATGACGAGCGTCCGTCGCGCGGGGAATTTCCGGGCGTGCGCACGTATCGTCCGCCACAGCCCGCGACAAAACCCGCTGCACCGGTCACCAGTTCGCCTAAAACCGAAGTGTCAGTTGCTGCGCCGACAAGCTCGGCGAAAACCGCTCCAGCAAGTTCTTCCGAAAAAGAGCGATCGGTTGCTTCCGGTAAAACATATTCGGATGAAGAAATTCTCGCGTCAGTAAATCCAGCCAAGAGTCTTCCGCCTTGGGCCGAGAAAAAGCGTCCGGAGGTAAAACCGGAGAAGAAACCGCGTCCGAGCCGTTCAACACCGAAACATCAAACGCGACTCTGGATAAATCTCGGTGAGACGCACGCGATCAAACCTATTGATATCGTGAATGCCATTTCCGGCGAAACGGGTTTACCGGGTAAAGTTGTTGGCACGGTGGACGTGCGTGAAAAACATCTGTTCGTGGATGTGGATTCCGAAAATGCCAATGCGATTATTGCGAAGTTGAATCGCACGCAGATCAAGGGTCATAAGGTCAAAATCAAGATCGCCTGACCGGCCCGGATCTTACGAATTTACGGTTTGTCATGAGCACACGGCGCGACGTGTGCTCATGGTTTCACATTCTCAGGCGCGCTATCGGTTCAGTTCGCCAGAGGAACGGGTAACTGCATTTCCTTCAAAACATCCCTGATGCCCGCGAGTAAACCGAGGATTTCGTTTTTGCCGATGCGACCGATGTTTCCAATGCGAAAGCAATCCCGCTTCGTGAGTTTTCCGGGATAAATCACAAAGCCTTTGTCGAACAGGCGTTGATAAAATTCCGCGAAAACAAAACCCGAATCCGTCGGATAATGAAATGTCGTAATGATGTAGCTCTGCACCTCCGGCGACAGATAAGGACGGAAGCCCAGCGCTTTCATGCCTTCGAGCAACACGCGATGATTCTCCGCATAGCGTTGTCCGCGCCCGCTTACGCCACCTTCAGCTTCCAATTCTTTCAGCGCTTGGTCGAAGGCGAGCAGGGCGTGTGTCGGGGGCGTGAAACGGAATTGTCCGTCTTTTTCCAGGCCCTGCCATTGCGCCAGTAGATCTAGGCTCAGCGTCCGCGCGCGGCCTGCTGTTTTGAGCAAGGCTTCCCGCCGCGCCAGAACAAACGCAAATCCCGGCACGCCTTCGATGCACTTGTTTGCCGATGAAATCAGATAATCAATGCCGGCCTCAGCCAGTTGCAACGGAATTGCGCCGAAGCTGCTCATGGCGTCCACGATAAATTCCCGCCCGTGCCGCTTCACGATTTCGCCGATGCGTGCGACGGGATTGAGAATGCCCGCTGTGGTTTCGCAATGCACCACGGCGACATGCGTAATAGCGAGGTCAGATTCCAGCGCTTGATCAATTGTTGCCAGATCGGGCAACTGATTTTCGTCCCAGCGCAAGAGCGTGGCGGCGATGTTGTGTCGTGCCGCCATGGTGGCAGTGCGTTCGCCGTACGCGCCGTTGATGATGACGAGCAATTTGCCGTCGCGCGGCAACACGGAACTGATGACCGCTTCGACGCCAAACGTCCCGCTGCCTTGCATCAATATCGCTTCGTAACCGGTGTCGCGCCTTACACCGCCGAGTTGCAAGAGGCGTTCGCGGATGCTGCGAACTAACGCGATGAACTGCGGGTCGCGCGAACCGGCATCGTGCAACATGGCCTGCTTGACCGTGAGACTCGTCGTCAGTGGTCCGGGGGTGAACAGGAGTTTGTCGGACAGAGGAGTCATGATGTTAGAGCGATTTCAAAATTGTGTGCGCATTCCCCTCGCTTTCATGCTAACACACTGCCGCCTTCGGTTGAGATTGATTTGTCCTCAAGAAATCCATGAAGCGTTCCTTCACTTCGTGCGGTTTCACTGTCGGGCGACCGATTTCCTTTGGGGAACCCGGTTGGATTTTGATGTGCAACAGCGATGGCCCATGACCGCCGCGAAGCGTTTTCAAACAGGTTCGAATGTCTTCCACGCGATCCGCTGAGAATGCATTCTGATAATTCGTTGCCGCAGCGATTTCCGCAAAGCGCGTGATAGGCGATGATGTGGCCTGTCCGCCGGTCGAGTCATGCGTTTCGTTGTCGAGCACGATGTGCAGCAAATTCTTCGGCTGGTAATACCCGATGGTGGCGAACGAACCCAACTTCATCAGAGCCGCGCCATCGCCATCGAGCACAACGACGGGTTGTTCCGGCAACGCGTGCGCGACACCGAAACCGATAGCTGATGCGGTGCCCATGCCGCCGACGACATACAGGTGATTCGCGCGATCTGCTACGGTGAACAATTCCCGCCCCGTCATACCCGTCGTGGCGATGACGGCTTCGCGTCCGGTCAATTCTTCCAGCACCAGTTGAATCGCCTGAGTGCGGGTCAATCGTTCAGCTCGCGGTGCCGATTGACAAAACTGAGTCGCGGTTTTGACGATCGTAATCTCCGGTTTGCGAGTGAGTTTATGCGGCGCGACCGTATCTTTGCTCATCACCAGTGCGAACGGACGTTGCCGCTCTGCCATGCTCGCTTCCGCTTTGACCATGACGTCAGGAATCTCCGCTTCCGTCTTTGGAAAGGGCAGCCACGGAATCTCCATCGTGTCGAGCAATTGGTGCATGATGCGGCCCATCTGCTCGTGTTGCGGTTCGTCGGCAACGCCAGGTTCGCCTCGCCATGTTGTGATGAGCAGCGTCGGCACACGGAACGGATAATTCAGCGACGTAAGCGGGTTGACCATGTTGCCAAGCCCGGAGTTCTGACACATCGTCACGGTTTTGCGTCCGGCGAGATAAGCGCCGAGGGTGAAGCCGACGGCTTCGCCTTCGCTGGTCGCGCCGACGTAATCCAGCGATGCGTCATCAATCACGTAATTGATGAACGGCTTGAGGAACGAGCACGGCACGCCGGCGTATTGCGAGTAATTCAGCCCGCGTAGATGTTCGATGAATGAAGCGGCGTTGAGCATGAGGGTCAATTTTCGTTGAGAGAATTCTATTTAACATCCGCCGTCACCCCGGCCCTCTCCAGGGGGAGAGGGTCAGGGTGAGGGCGAGCGCCAGACCAATTAAATCTGTCTCCGTTGTCCAGCGCCGCCAGTGTGAGTGCTTGGGTAATTTTCATTTCGCAGGTTTTCAAAACGTCTGCGCCTCGAGCAACGTTTCGGCATTGTCCACGTCGAGCCAATGGCCGGTGATGAAGTGCACTTTGATGGGGGTGCCTTGCGCGAGCAGATGGCGGAACAGATCATCGAAGCGCAATTGATTGAAATCCGCGCGGCGCGAAAGTTCCTCCAGCGCCACTTTGATTTGCGCCGAACCGCGCGCACTGGTTTTCACGAGGCCAATCCATTCGCCGTTGATTTGCGCTTTCGGTAAATCCGCGCCAATCGCCTTGAGCATGACATCGTCCTCGGAATATTTCAGCGAGAACGGTCGCGTCGTAGTTACGTAATCCACCTGGCCCACCGGTTGACGTTGCTCCCAGCCGGCGTCCACGACGATGACGATATCGTGCGAGTCTGCGAGTAAGTTGCTCAGGATGTAGCGCCGGAACAGAATATCGCCGAACGTCAAAACCGCTTCGCCTTCGAGCCATTGCGCGGCTTTTTGCAGCGACGCCAACTCTGCGGTCACGGCAAAATCATCATTGTCCACAAACGTCACGTCCGGCGCTTGCACTTCCTGTTTCGCAAAGCCGCGGACAACGACGATTTCCTTGATGCGTTCGGTACGCAGATCGGCGACGAGTTTGTGCAGCAGCGGAGTATCGCCGATGCGCACCATCGCTTTGGGCAACGTCCGTGTGACTTCGCCCAACTCTGCGCCTTGTGATGCTGCGAGAACAATGGCCCGGGCAAATTCGTTTTTGCGGGGGAGATAACGGTCCTCCGCCGCCGCGAGTTCATCGGCGCGTTGCAGGCGAAATACTTCTTTCACCGGCGCAATTTTGTCTTCGATGCTGACGAGCGAGCGTTCCTCAAAAATCGTGCGCGAGACTTTCTGCATCGCGGTAATTGCCGCACGACAATTGTGATTCGCCCAGATAACCAGATTGTAGCCCGCCTGTTCGAACTGTTCGACCGGCGTGGAATAATACGTCGTCGGCACACAAATCAGCGGGCATTTGCCTTGCCATGCTTGGCCGAAGGCGAGCACCTGATCGGGCGTTTTCTTTTTGCTGTGAATGAGCAACGCATCCGCGCCTGCCGCATAATAGGCTTCTGCGCGCCGCAACATTTCATCCAATCCCCAGCCGGCAATGAACGCTTCCAGGCGCGCCACAACACAAAAGTCCGGATCGCTCTGCGCGTCCTTCATGGATTTGATTTTGCCGGCGAATTCATCTATGTCCGCCAACGCCTGTTTCTCGCCATCAATGAACGAGTTCGTTTTGGGAAACAGTTTGTCTTCGATGCAAACTGCCGCGCAGCCGCGTTGTTCCAATTTTTGCACGAGCCGGCGGGCGTTGTTGAAATTGCCAAAGCCGGTGTCGCCATCGAGCAGGATGGGAATACTCGTGGCGTCGCTCATGAACTCGACCACTTCGAGTACTTGCGTCCAACTCGCTTCATTATTGTCGCGCACACCGAGCGCGGCGGAGATGGAAAGGCCGCTGGCCCAAATGCCTTTGAACCCGGTTTCCTCGACAATGGTCGCGCTCAGGCCATTGTGCGCTTCCATCAGAAATTCCAGCCGACCGGACTTCAGCAACTGGCGAAATTGCGACGTTTTTTTCATCAAAAGTTCGTGAGCTTGGCCCGCAAAGCGAGCGCGACGCAACATCATTTAACAAATCGAAAGGCGCGATTGACCCGCACTCGCAAAGCCGTTAGACCTTGCGTCACGATTTATGGCAACCAAACAAATTATCAAGCCCGCCAGATCTCCCGCCGCAGTCGGCCCCTACAACCACGCAGTGCGCGTCGGCGACCTGCTGTTTTGCGCGGGGCAAATCCCGATCAATCCAGCGGACGGCAATCTGATTTCCGGTGACATCAAAGCGCAAACGGAACGCGTGCTGGAGAACGTGAAAGCGATTCTTGAGGACCAGAAACTCACGTTTGCAAACGTGGTGAAAACGACGGTGTTCATGACGAACCTCGCCGATTTCGCCGCGATGAATGAAGTTTACGCGAAATATTTTTCCGAGAATTTCCCGGCACGTTCCACCATTCAGGTCGCCGCGTTGCCCAAGGGCGCGAGCGTGGAAATCGAGGTCATAGCGCATTTTTGACGTGTTCATCGTCCTATCAGGGCGGCGTCCGTTGACATGAAAAAGAAAAAATCCTGGCGCGAGAAGCTGGTCGATGACAAAGGACTGCCGAAAGTCAGTCAAATCACCGGCAAGCTGCGGCAGCGTTGGGGCGCGGGCACGATGGTGATTCCGGCGCCGCGCGACGTGGACGCGTTAATGCGGCAGGTGCCAAAAGGTCGGTTGGCGACGATTAACGATTTGCGCACGGCCTTGGCGATGAAGCATAAGACGGATATCGCATGCCCGATTACCACCGGGATTTTCTCGTGGATTGCGGCGCATGCCGCCGCAGAAGCGGAAACTGATGGCGCGAAACGCATCACGCCTTATTGGCGCACGCTGAAAACGGGCGGGGAAGTGAACCCGAAGTATCCGGGCGGTGTGGCCGCAATCACAAGGCGCCTTCGCGCCGAAGGCCACAGGTTGGTTCGCAAAGGCAATCGCGTGCTCGTCGCGGATTACGAGAAGAAACTGTTCGGAAAATTTCGCTGATCTATGCCTCTTGGTGCTCAACTCGCAATTGCATTTCTTCTTGGCGGCGGCCTTGGATGGCTGATCGGTTTTCTCCTGTCCCGGAATAAGCAAACAGCCACGCCTGCGAATGCCGCATTGGAAAATGAATTGCGCCAACAACTCCAACAGCGTGATGGCGAACTGACGCAGCTTCGTAGCGAAGTTGTTTCCATTAAAACCAGTCTTGCGACCGCGCAGGCCAATCTGGCGAGCGCCGAAAAGTTATTAGCGGACCAACGAGCGTTGCATGAGCGCGCGATGGCGGAATCGAAGGAGGCCCAGGCCAAAGCGCTGGCGGATTTGCGCGAGGCGTTTAAGGCGCTGAGTGCTGATGCGCTGAAACAAACTGCGCCGGAGTTTCTGCGATTGGCGGAACAGACGTTTGGAAAATTTCAGGAAGCGGCCAAAGGCGATTTAGAGAAGCGGCAGGAATCCATCAAGGTGTTGGTTGAACCGCTCAAGCAGCAGTTGGACACGTATCAAAAACGTTTGCAGCAAAGCGAGACCGCGCAGGCAACCGCGCTGGGCGAGGTAAAAAAACAGTTGGAAACGCTGGCGCAATCAAGCCAATCGCTCGCCGCCGAGACCGCACAATTCCGTTCCGTGCTGAAATCCAATCAGGCGCGTGGGCGTTGGGGTGAAGAAACATTGCGCCGCGTAGTGGAAGCCGCCGGGATGAGCGCGCATTGCGATTTCAGCGAGCAAACGCAGTCCGACGACAAAAAGCCTGATCTCATCGTGAAGCTGCCTGGTGACCGAATGATCATCGTGGACGCGAAAGTGCCGGAGTTGGATTTCCTCAGTGCGATTGAATCGGCGGACACCGTCAAACGCACCGAAGCGCTCGCAGCACATGCGAAGAAACTGCGCGAAACCATTAAGGCGTTGGCGGATCGCGATTACCCGCGGCAATTTCCCAATGCGCTGGATTACGTGGTGTTATTTGTGCCGGCAGAATCGTTATTCAGCGCGGCGTTGGAGGGCGATCACGAGTTGATTGTCTGGGCGGCAAGCAAGCGCATCATGCTCGCGACGCCCGCATCGCTCATCGCGTTGTTGCGTTCTGTGAGCGTGAGTTGGCAGCAACATTCGCAAACTGAAAACGCGCAGAAAATCGCGGCTGCGGCGCAGGAACTTTATGGACGCGTGGTGACGTTCACCGAACATTTCGAAACGATTCGAGATGGACTCGAAAAAGCGAACACAGCTTACAATCGCGCGGCAGCGAGCTTCCAGTCGCGCGTGCGCCCGGCGGGGGAACGATTGGTGGAACTGGGTGGCGGCCAGCCGAACAAAGAATTGGCCGAAGCGCCATTGATTGAGACGCAGCCGCAGAAATTACTGTGAATGCCGGGGAACAGGGTTTGGTTGGGAGAGCGGACAAATACCGGAGGCGCTGGAGCGGACGATTGGGATCATTATTCCTGGCGGTCGGCGTTTTGGTCTTCACCGGTTCGCTTCCCGCCGAAGAAATTTCGGCGGCGACGGTCATTCAAAAACTGGATTCGTTGACCACCAACCTCAGCGCGGAATTGACTGCGCGACTCAGCACCAACGCAGTGCGTGGCAGCTACACCGTCGCGTGGCGACAGTTCGAAGAGATGAGCATTGCAGCGCTGCGCGAGATTTTACCGCAATACATTCCGGAGTTGAGCGCGAAACATTTTGACGGTGGTGAAGCGGACGTGGGGCGGGAGAAAAATCGCCTCGCAGACTTCACGATAACCTGCGGCACGAATCAGATTGAGGTTTCGATTAAATCCGCGCGGAACAGCGGTCAGCCGGAAAATGATCTCGGCACGTTTCGAGATTACGAGCGACGAAAGAAACTGTTCGTCGCGGCATACACGGTGTTCGTACGCTACGAGAGCACTGGAGAAAGTTTGCACGTGGAACGGGTGTTCTTTGATCGCAGTTGGCGTTTTGTCGGCAGGTCCACGCTTGTGGATGGGGTGAAATATCGAAAGAAAGATGGCAATATGCGTCCGAAATCGTGGCGAATGTTCGATTCCGGTGCTGCATTTTGGGAAAACGAAACGGCCTTTGAGGCGGCGGTGAAACGGTCAGAGGTTTTTCGCGCCAATGAACTGGTGAAAGAGTATCTCAGCGACCTGAGCGAAGAAGATCAACGGTTATTGCACGATCGGCTGCATGAAAAATTCGAAGCGGTCGAGCAAGGCCGATAGCTTCGTGCTTCTTCAATAAACTTGCACGGTCGGCGTCGGTTCGCACAATTCCGCCGTGAGTCAGAACCCGTTGTTGTCCCCGTTGCGCGCGTTGAATCGCGTGCGTCGCGCGTTCATCAATGCCATCTGGCGCGCGGAGGCGCAGGCGCGCGGGTTTGAACTCGGAGCAAACATCCTCTTCAACGGACGCCCTTATCTTTATCGTCACGCAGGCTCGCGCATTGTGATTGGTGACGGTGTGGTTTTGAACAGTTCGTTGCGCAGTAATCCGATTGGCTGTGCGCGACCGGTTTCCTTGCGAACGATGCGTGCGGGAGCGGAAATCGTCCTTGGCCGAGGCGTAGGTTTGAGCGGCGTTTCCATTTGTGCCGCGCAACGCGTAGAAATCGGCGAAGGCACCTTCGTTGGCGCCGATGCGATTATTTTCGATAACGATTTTCATGCGCCAAGAGGCGAATGGAATTGGGGGACTTTTGCTGACGATAATCCGCGTCCGGTGAGAATCGGTCGCGGTGTTTTCATCGGTGCGCGTGCGATCATTCTCAAAGGCGTAACCATTGGCGATCGGGCCATAATCGGCGCCGGTGCGGTGGTGACAAAAGATATTCCCGCTCACGGTATCGCGGGCGGCAATCCGGCGCGGGTGCTCTCGAAACCGAACCCCACAACGTAATTCACTGAAACGATTTCAACCGCGTCCATGGAAAAGAAACCTCTGAAGATTGTCTGGATTTCAGATTTTCCTGTCGAATGGCTGACGACGGTGCCGGCTGAGTTGCGCCATTTGCCGCGTCGGCATCCTGCGACGTGGGCGATGGTTTTGCTGAACGAGTTTCAAAAAGATCCGACGCTCAAAGTGCACGTAGTGATGTTTCGCGGGCCGATTGAACGCGATTTCGAATTCGAGCAGAACGGCGTGACGTTTCACGTGTTGAAAGCAAACGGAAAAGCGCGGCTCGGTTCATTCTTTTGGTTGGACACGCTGCGTATCCGTAGATTGTGCGAGAGATTGCAACCTGACGTGATTCACGCCTGGGGCAGCGAGAAAGGGGCATCGCTCATCGCATCGCGATTGCGCTGGCCGTACGTGATGACGATTCAGGGGCTGTTTGCGTGGTATAAACAGCGAGTGAAGCTGCACCCGTATGACCGATTTGTGGAAGTGGTGGAACGGATCAGCTTGAGGCGGGCACGAGTGGTAACGACGGAATCCAATTTCGCGGTCGAATTTCTGGCGCAGCATTTTCCCGGGCCGGAAGTGCATCAAGCCGAGCACGCGCCGAATGTCGCCTTCCGCGAGGTCGTGCGGCGACCGCAAACGCAGCCGATTCAATTTTTATGCGTTGGTGGTTTAGGAGCGCGAAAAGGAACGGATTTATTGTTCGCTGCCATGGAGCGACTCAGCAGCGAAATGGATTTTCGATTGAAAATCATCACCGGCCCGGCGCCGCAATACATCGCACAACTGCGCACGACGGTTTCGCCTCGCACGTGGGAACGTGTGGAATTCAAGCATCACCTGCTGCCGAACGAAGTGGCGCAGGAACTGGTCACGCCGACCATGCTCCTGATGCCGACGCGGGCGGATACGAGTCCGAACGCGGTGAAGGAATCCGTGGTGGCGGGGGTGCCGGTGGTTGCCGCAGCAGTTGGTGGTATTCCGGATTACGTGATTCCGGATAAGAACGGCATTCTTTTCCCGGCTGGCGATTTGGATGCTTTTGTTCAGGCGATTCACGCTGCCTGCACTCACCCGTTGTTTGGTCGCGGTGAAGTGGACGCTGAAACGCTAGTCAAGGAGCGCGAGTATCTTTCGCCTGAACTGATGGCGAAGAAGTTTTTGGCGGCTTACCGAGCAGCACTGCAACAGACGGGGCGCTAATGCGGTCAGTTTACTTCGGTTCGTACATTCTTCCGGTGCGTTGGGGATTTCCGCGGAACATGGGCCAGGAGGATTGAGCAAGAGATGCATTATTTTTTAATGCGTGTAATTCTTTGGGCAAGGCTAGGACATAAACGGTTCCGTCGGGTCCAACGAGGGATGAAGAGTAGCTGGCACCAAAAAGCCAGTAATTCCATACGAATTCATTAGCTCCATTATCCACAGGAACAGTCATTACATAGCCGTCTCCGCCAGTAAATATGACTGTTCCATCGGCAACCACGCTGGCGGATGTCTCGCCGAAGTAATTGGCTTGAGGATGCCAAAAATTGCGTTGCCATAGTAGTTTCCCGTTTGTTGAGAAGGCGCAATGGGTTTGATTGACAGAGAGATATATCGTTCCATCCGATCCGAGCACAGGAGAGGAAGCGGTGAATCCTCCCGTCCGAAGCTTCCATTTCAATTCACCATTGTTCGTGAGCCGATAGAATAGACCATCGGTGGATGTGAAATAAATCTCACCGTTGGCATCAAGCGCAGGTGAAGAGATAATTGCGCCTTGGGTAGTGAATGACCACCGCTTTGATCCGTCGGAACCGAGAGCGTAAAATGTGTGGTCGTGCGAGCCAAAATAAATGTTTCCCTCGTTGTCAATCGCCGCAGACGAGACGATTGGGCCAGCTGTTTGAAAGGTCCATTTTTGTTGGCCTTGTGGAGAGAGGCAATAAAATATTTTGTCCCAAGACCCAATAAAAATATCGCCCGAGTTTCCAATGGCTGCCGAGGCGTCCACCCACGCGCCGGTTGTAAATTCCCACTGTTTTTTCCCGTTTGCGGCAACGGCATAAACATTTCGATTACGACTTCCAAAATAGATTGTTCCATCGCTGCCAACCGCAGGAGTCGAAACCGATTCGAACCCAAATTTGAAACTCCAAAGGTGTGTGCCGTCCGGACTGATTGCCAACAACCGGCCATCGAATGTGGTGAGATAAAGAATGCCGTTCAAATCCATCGCTGGAGAAGAACGGTTGTAGTTTCCGACATCCACTTTCCATAGATTGGTGGCGGTGTAAAATTGCTCCTGTGCGGCAACCTTGATAAACCCGCCCCAAAAAATGGCAAGAATCGAAACCGAATTCAAAAGGCGGATTGCATTTGATTGGGAGGCGTTCATGACGACACCCCATTGTTGGCAGGCCTGCAGATAGACTGCCAAGAAGTTTTTCCAAATTTGGCCGTGATTGAAATGGAGTAATCTCCGCAGCGATTCTCTCTGGAGGCGGATTGCAAATCCATCGAGCTTCAGGTCAGTGTTGGCGGGTGGCAAGCCGGGATTCATATGCGGCCAATAATCGATCGCCATAGTCTTGCCAAGAGTTGTTGAGATTGCCACGGCGATAGGCGGCTTCGCCCATCTGGCGGTTCAAATCCGGGTTTTGCGCGAGTTGCACCATTCGTTCGGCAAGTTGTGCAGGATCACGGCCGGAAACAACAAATCCTTCAACGCCATCATTCACCACCGTCGTTGTGCCTGCCGTGTAAGTTCCGATGACCGGCACCCCGGAAGCCAAGGCTTCGATTTGGGCACGGGCGATTCCTTCTTCTTGTGACGGGAACACGAACGCTGTTGCAGTTTGAAACAACTCTGCGATTTGCTGATGCGAGAGCTGCGGATGATGCGTGAATTTTCCTTCCCACTTGGGTCGTTCCCGGCGGAAGTCGCATTTGTATTTGCCGACGCAAACGAGTTCGGCTTCCGGCAACACCGCTTTGACCCTTTCAAATGCGCGAAACAAATACTGATGGCCTTTCCGCAAACAAATCGTGCCGACGCAAACAAACCGCGGTCGCGTTGGCACATTGCGCCGTTGCGTGAATACGCTCACATCCACACCCATGGGATTGACAAAAACTTTTTCGGCCGGAATGCCGTTCCAAACCATCGAGTCACGCGAAAACAGCGATTGCACAATGATCAGATCCGCGCGTTCCAATTCTCGATTCATCCGGGCAAACATCCATTGCGGAATCGGCACTCTTTCGCCGGGACACCAAAGATCGCACTCCCGTTGCCAGAAACCGTAATACGTCACCGGATGACTGTTAGGACAATCCACGACTTTCAACGCACCGCATTGGTCGGCGTGCTCGAAGAGTTCGCTACCAAAACCCATAATGGCATGCGCAACGTCGTACCGTGGTGGGCGCGAATTCAGTCTCCTTTTCAACCAGCGCCGCCAGAAACCAATCATTGTATAGGTCGCCCTCTCACTCACAATTTGCGAGGTGAGATGATAGAACGGTTTCATGACCAAGTGATAGGGCCAACAGCGCTGATAAAGATGCGCCGCCAGTCCAGTCGGGGCTTTGTCCGCCATCCACAAGCCGGCCAAGCTTTGCCGCGTCGCAAAAGCGCGCGCCGTATGCGGTAAATGCCAGTCGCGAGTGGTGGTCAGCAGAACTTGCATGCAGCGCAATGTGAACGAATTGAAAACCGGCTTAAATCATTTCAATAGCCTTCCGAACAATCGCCTCTTCCTAGCGGTTCACCGCTGGAGTTAATCCCGATTGCCACGGAGTGAATTCCGCTTGGAGCTCGGACAGTCGGCTTTCGTGGCAGGCCAATATATTGAGATCGTGTTGATACAAAAATCGCGCCGATACGTCGAACGGCACCAACGCAAGCACATCGGGATCTTTAATCTCCTGCATGCGCCGCAGGTCCCATTGCCAGCCGCACGGGAGGAAATATTCACGACCCTCATAGGAGCGCTGCACCGCCGGGAGGAAAAAGCGGTAGCCCAAATCTTGCAAGACGAGCAATGGCTTGAGCGTCATGGCCGGATTGGCGTAGTCACGCTTATTCTCGAAAACCAGATACGGACGGCCCGCCTTTAAGGTTTCGATCCCGCCACGCAACACCGCCGCCTCGTGTCCTTCGACATCCATTTTGATAAAGTCCGGCGGTGGCAACTTCAGGGAATCCAATCGTCGGGTCACAATGCGTGTGCCGCGACAACTCGTGTTCAATTCTGCGGTGCCGCTGTGAATGCCATCGGGAATATCAATGAATGCTTCGCCGTCGGTATCGGACAAGGCCAATTCATGCCGCGTCACCACATCGGCCAGGCCTGCCTGTTCGACACAACTCTTCAGATCGCGATGCGTATCGGGGAAAGGTTCGAATGCATGAATGTTGACCTTGGTACGATTGCTGGCCGCGTAAAGTGAGAAGTAGCCCCAGTTGCTGCCGATGTCGAAAAAAGTGCCACCCTCCGGCAACAGGTAATCAAGCAACAATCCCAATTCCTGCTCGTAACCGTATTCATAAACCCGCCCGTAGAGCGCCTGAAACTGCACATTTCGCGCGTCGAAGTTGATTCGCATGGTTTTGCCTGATCGCTCGTAGTCGAAATCGCCCACATGCGGCAGAACGCCTAACTTGCGACAGAGCGGAAACAGTTTTCGCAATGGGACGTAAACGAACAATTCCTTCTTGCGCGTGGCAGGAGTTTGAAAAGCCAACCGATAGTATCGAGCCAGCAGCGGAAAAGTGCGGAGCACGAGCGGTTTGCGCAACCGGATTTGTTTAGTAAACATCGTTACAAGCCTTCTAATATTCACTGCGGAACGGCCGCTTGGATTTTGTAGCATGCATGGTACGAACGGCCAAGTGAGCCGCACAAGCGTTTTTCTCTGTATCGCCACCATCAAGCTCGCGCCATCAAGCGCATGCGGACACGCGTCAGTTTTGTCGTCAATTCAGCACGCAAATGTGGTGGCAAACCAAACCGCCACAGAATCGTTCCCGCCAGAAGCGCCATAGGAACTCCCCCAACGACCAGTTGCGGTAGCGGCGCGAGTCCTCGCGTCGCCAGCCAAAGTCCGATCGCCACAGGTGACATTAACCCAAATACGAGTAAACACGGGCGCAGCCATGTGAAGATGATTTCCCGGATGTGGACATTGAAATAATTAGCGCTACGGTTCAGCCCGTAGTAACCACCAAATGCCAGATTCGTTAGTACGCCGCAGACAATCACGCCTGCCAGTCCGAATTGTGGCGCAACAACCAGCCCCAGACACACGAACGCCAGTCCTTCTGCAAAGTAAACGTATTTCATTCCGCCGACGCGTTTGGTGACGCTGGCGAGCGCATTGTGACAGCGCGTGCTGGAATAAACGACGAACGAGACTGCCATTAGAAAGTTATTGGTAGCATTCCACGAAATGCGATTTTTAGTCCAAAGCGCTAGGAATGGTTCGTTGCACACTGCCATCACAAAACCGACCGCAGCGCTGGCCGAACCAGACAGCACAATCACATCGCGAAACCGATTCTGGAGCCGGGTTTTCTCGCCACGCACGATCATTTCCGAAAATGGAGTCGTCGCATAATCAAACAGCCGATAGACAAGTTGTTGCGAGAACATGAATAGCTTGGTTGCAACGGACCAGATGGCGGCCGCTTCCAGACCCAGCGTGCGGGTGATGACCGGCATTTGGCTGGCGGTAATTAATTGCAATCCCACCATGACGAGAAAGAGATCTGTACCGTAGAAGAAGAGTTCCTTGAAAACGGCACGATTCGGACACCCCCAGTTGCCGTGTCGCGGAAACAAATGTAGCCGCCACGTTTGCCATAGGCAAAAGCAGCCGGCAAACAGGGTCGAGATCGCCGCACCAAGCAACAGGCTGAATAGTCCCAGCCTCAATTCAAATCCCAACCACAAACCGGTTAAGCCCAGCAAAAAACCGCCGAGCTGAGCGTAATTGCCGATATCAAAACGCTGGTGTGCTTGCAGGATGAACGCGCAAATCCGCATCGCCATGGAGATGCCCAGTAAAGCGCATTGCCACATGACCAACAGCCGGAAAATGCGCCAATGTTCGACTGGAACATCCATCCACCCCGGCAACCAATAGCTGATGGTCACTCCCGCCCCCGCCAACAAGACACCTTGGACGACCAGAATCAAAAACCCGGTTTGCACCACGGAACCATAGTTGGCCGAACCGGAGTCATCTTTGTGATCAATCAGCACTCGTGTGACGGCGCTGGACATGCCGAGGTCGATCAAAATCTGGTTGAAATTGCAAACCTGCGCCACCAACATCCATAATCCGAATTCCTCCTTGGACAAGTAATGCAGCGCAAGCGGGATGGAGGTTAAGGTATATAAAATATTCGCTAGAATCAGCGCATATCCGGAAACGATTGCGTGGGCAAAGCGCTTAACGCGAGACATGGTGCTTGGACTTGTTTTGAAAGCGCAGGTTCAAATAATTGGAGGGCACTATTGATAGCACCCGAAGAGGATGGCAGTTGGAAAACAGACCTTCAATTATTTTTCCTTGTTTAGGATGACGGTAATGAGAGTCAATTATTTGCACGGCAATTCGCATATCGCCTTTTATTCGAGAAAGTTTAAGATTGCGGAATGAACAGTCACCGCCTTTAATCGCCGGTTCAATGGCCAGTACGTTTTCAGTTACCAGGAAGCACCTGATCTTTGGGATTTGTCTCCCTTTGGCGCTGTTGCTTGGCTACCTACTAGCCGACGTTCAAGACCCAGTCAGTGTTTTGATTATTATTGGCGCCATCTTCGCCTTAAGCGTCCCGCTGCTGATGAAATGGTATCATCCCCTGCTAGTGTTGACGTGGAATATGGGAGCGTTCGTCGCCCTGCCAGGACGACCTGCATTGTGGACTATTTTCGCTTTCTTGGGCATTTTGGTTCTGATTCTGAACCGGGCAACTGGAGATGAAAGAGCGCGTTTTTCCGCCGTTTCAAGCCTGACAATGCCACTGGTAGCCATCTTGGTTATCGTGATATTTACCGCGGTGGCTACAGGAGGAATCAATCTCGGTATTTTTCGATCGGGCGAAATGGGCGGAAAAAGCTATTTTTTTGTTATTGCCGCTATCGTTGGATATTTTGTGTTAGGGAGCCGATTTATTCCACCAGAGCGCGCCCGGTTTTATATTGGATTGTTTTTTTTGACGGGACTCTGTGCAGCTACGCCGCGCGTAGCTGCTTTGTTTGGTGACTTTGCCCTAAATCTGGTATCACCTTT
>Ga0065721_10004775_pt1 | contig 23264 bp, 20 predicted proteins | sample Mesricmetagenome_FD_59108 | JGI IMG/M metagenome (GOLD analysis project Ga0065721, IMG submission 59108) | Mesophilic microbial community from rice straw/compost enrichment Sample: eDNA_1 v2 (version 2) | ecosystem: Engineered > Solid waste > Grass > Composting > Bioreactor | place: USA: Davis...
TCACTCAACAACGTCTTCCATGAAGTGCTCTACCGGGCCGCCGGTAACCAGCAACTGGCCGATGCCATCCGGCACTACACCTTCGCTACGCACCCCATCCGCACCCGTGCCTTTCCCAGCGAGGAACTGCGCGAGATCGCCATCGGGGAGCATTTTGCCATGATCGACGCCATCTCCCGTGGCGCGGCTTCCGAGTTGGCCGGCATCATCCGCACCCATATCCAGGGCCCGAAGGATTTCTATCTCAAGGCGACCTATATTCAGGGCGCCCTTTAGTCATCCGGCAGGTTGGCTGAGGAACCAGGCGACCAGTTCGGCCGAATTGGCTACGCCGACCGAACGCGCCAGGCGCAGCCGATGGGCTTCGATCGTCCGGCGGGACAATCCGACTTCTTCAGCGATGGCACCGTTGGTCTTGCCCTGCGCCACCAGGGTCAGTATCTGCCGCTGGCGTCCGGTCAGCTTGAGCGTGGTTTCGGTGACTGGCCGGCTCATGGGCTCGAAGCAGTAAAGCGCGGCGGCAAACGGATCGCCCGCATCGCGCGAGCGTCCATTCACCCGGCACCAGAAGCGCTTCCCCCCCGCCCCGGCCATGATGCGCTCGTCGTGGTAGACGGCACCGCCCGGCAAATGATGGCGCCACATCTCGCCCGTACGCACGAAATCGGCAATGGCCGGATAGAGCCGGGAAAAGCTCGTATCCATCACGTCGTCCCGGCGATAACCGAACAGGGCGGCAAACTCGCTATTGCAGTCGCGGATGATGCGGTGCGTGGCATAGACCATGGGGACCGGAATATCGGCCAGGGTGAATTGCAGCTCTGTCGTCATGTCGTAGAAATACGACTAACTACCACACCCAGGCAAGACCTAGCGTTTGTGCAACGACCACCAAGGGGAGGAGAAACCCGCATGCGCAAGGTCCATTCCAACGCTGCCGAAGCGCTGGCAGGCCTGTTGGCCGACGGCATGACCATCATGTCCGGAGGCTTCGGTCTTTGCGGCATTCCCGAAACACTGATCGAAGGTATCGAGCGCTCGGGCGCGAAGAACTTGACCGTCATCTCCAACAATGCCGGCGTCGACGGCATCGGTTTAGGACGGCTGCTGGCCACGCGGCAGATCAGGAAGATGATTTCGTCCTATGTCGGCGAAAACAAGCTTTTTGCCGAACAATACCTGTCAGGCGAGCTGGAACTCGAATTCAACCCACAGGGGACCCTGGCCGAGCGCATCCGCGCCGGAGGCGCTGGCATTCCGGCCTTTTTCACCAGGACGGGGGTCGGCACGCTGATTGCCGAGGGCAAGGAAATCCGTCGCTTCGGCGAGGACGACTACGTCATGGAAACGGGTCTGGTGGCCGATGTCGCCATCGTCCACGCCTGGAAGGGCGACCACGAGGGCAATCTCGTCTACCGGATGACGGCGCGGAATTTCAACCCGATGATGGCCACCGCCGGCAAGGTGACCATTGCCGAGGTCGAGGAGCTCGTCGAGACGGGCAGCCTCGATCCCGACCAGATCCACACGCCCGGCATTTTCGTGGACCGCATCGTGCATGTGCCAGCGAGCACAAAGCATATCGAGCAGCGCACCGTGCGCCAGCGTAGCGAGGAGGCAGCCTGATGGCCTGGACACGCGATCAGATGGCGGCCCGTGCCGCTCGTGAACTCAGGGACGGTTTCTACGTCAACCTCGGCATCGGCATTCCCACGCTGGTGGCTAACTTCATCCCCGAGGGCATGGATGTGCGGCTGCAGAGCGAAAATGGCATGCTGGGCATGGGCCCGTTTCCCTTTGCCGGCGAAGAGGATGCCGACCTCATCAATGCCGGCAAGCAGACCATTACCGCCCTGCCGGAAACCAGCTTCTTCTCCAGTGCCGACAGTTTCGGCATGATCCGCGGCGGCCATATCGACCTGTCGATCCTGGGCGCCATGCAGGTGGCCGAGAATGGCGACCTCGCCAACTGGATGATCCCCGGCAAGATGGTCAAGGGCATGGGCGGCGCCATGGATCTGGTGGCCGGCGTCAAGCGCGTGGTCGTGGTCATGGAGCATGAGGCCAAAGGGCAGCCCAAGCTGCTCCGGGAATGCAACCTGCCGCTCACCGGCCAGCGCGTCGCCGACCTGGTCATCACCGATCTTGGCGTATTCTCCCTGGCGCGTCGGGGCGAGCCGGATATGCGCTTGATCGAGCTGGCCGACGGCGTGACAGTAGACGAAATCGCCGCCAAGACGGAAGCGCGCTTCACTGTGGCGCTGGAGGAGCAAGCCGCATGAGCAATGTCGTGATTGTCGGCGCCGCCCGCACGCCGGTCGGCAGCTTTCTTGGTCCGCTCGGCAGCGTACCGGCCCATGAACTGGGCGCCATTGCCATCGGGGCGGCGCTCGAACGGGCGGGTGTTGCGCCCGACGCCGTGGATGAGGTCATTCTGGGCCAGGTGCTGACGGCAGGCGCCGGCCAGAACCCGGCGCGACAGGCCGCCATCAAGGCCGGCATCCCCAAATCGGCCACGGCCTTCGGCGTCAACCAGGTTTGCGGCTCAGGTCTCCGCGCCGTCGCCCTGGGCCTGCAGCAGATCATGGCGGGTGATGCGGCCGTGGTCGTGGTGGGCGGACAGGAATCCATGTCGCTGTCGCCGCATTGCCAGGTCATGCGTGGCGGCACCAAAATGGGTCCGGTGAGCCTGGTCGATACGATGGTCGTCGATGGGCTGACCGACGCCTTTGGCGGCTACCACATGGGCATCACAGCCGAGAATGTCGCAAGACAATTCGGCATCACCCGCGAGCAACAGGACGCCTTTGCGCTGGCCAGCCAGCAGAAGGCGGCCGCAGCGCAGGGCGCCGGGCATTTCCGCGCAGAAATCGTCCCTGTGAGCATCGAGACCCGTAAGGGCACGGTGACAGTCGACAGCGACGACCACCTGCGCCCCGACACCAGCGCCGAAGCCCTGGCGAAGCTCCGGCCCGCCTTCGACAAGGACGGCTCCGTCACCGCAGGCAACGCCTCGGGCCTCAATGACGGCGCGGCCGCGCTGGTGCTGATGACCGAGGACGAGGCAGTACGGCGTGGCCTGGTACCACTGGCGCGTATTGCCGGCTGGGCCACGGCGGGCGTCGATCCGTCGATCATGGGCACGGGCCCGATCCCGGCATCACAGAAGGCGCTGGAAAAGGCTGGCTGGTCGGTCGGCGACCTCGATCGCGTCGAGGCCAACGAGGCCTTTGCGGCCCAGGCCTGCGCCGTCAATGCTGGCATGGGCTGGGATCCCGGCATCGTCAATGTGAGTGGCGGGGCGATTGCACTCGGCCACCCGATCGGCGCTTCGGGCGCGCGCGTCCTGGTGACGCTGCTGCATGAACTGGGCCGGGCCGGCCTCAGCAAGGGTCTGGCGACGCTGTGCATCGGCGGCGGCATGGGCATTGCCATGTGCATAGAGCGCGTCTAGCGCCAAAGACCTGACATACTTGGGATAAGTCGCGCAAACCCTGGAAAAGGGTGGCGCGAGAGACGGGGCTCGAACCCGCGACCTCCGGCGTGACAGGCCGGCGCTCTAACCAACTGAGCTACTCCCGCAGCGCTTGCAAACAAGTCGTTCGCGCAACGTGGCGTCCGTTTACCCACCGCCTTGGCGCAAGTCAAGCGAGGTTGAGAGGATCAGGGCGACATTTTCATGAATGTCGGCATTCCATGTGGAAAAGTGCCGGCAGGACAGGCGCTAGCAGCCGTTGTCTGATGCAGAAGATGAGATTCGCACGTTCGCCGAATTCGCTAACAGACTGTTAGCATTGACGAAAGGAAGTGGTGGGCGATGACGGGCTCGAACCGCCGACATCTTCGGTGTAAACGAAGCGCTCTACCAACTGAGCTAATCGCCCGCAGGGCCAATGGCCCGCTGCAAGGTGGCCTTGTTATTGCCCCTGCCCGCCAGCGTCAACCGGCAAAAATGAAATGGCCCCGGCGCAATGCGCTCGGGGCCGATCGGTATGCCGATCCCGGGGGTCGAACTTGCCGATCCCCTGACGATCTTAGTTGATCGCGTCCTTCAGGCCCTTGCCGGGCTTGAACTTGGCCTGGTTCGAGGCCGGGATCTTGATCTCGGCGCCGGTGGCCGGGTTGCGACCGGTCGAAGCCTTGCGCTGCGACACGGCGAAGGTGCCGAAACCAACGAGACGGACTTCCTCACCCTTCTTCAGGGAGCCGGTGATTGCCTCGAACACTGCGTCCACCGCTTCAGCGGCCTGTGCCTTGGTAATCGTCGCTTTGTCGGCAACGACGCCAACCAGATCGTTCTTGTTCATAGCGTTTCCTCACAGTGAATTGCCCGCCCTCGCTGGCGAACCTTGAAACGCGGCAACCCTTGGTCGATTCTGCACGAAAGGCAAGGATTTCCGGGGTTTTGACGAGGCCGGACGGTGCAAAGCTGTTAATGGACCGGAAATATCCACCCTGCAAGTCCCGAACTGTGGATTTTTGCCGGTTTTCCGGGCTTTTCTGCTTGTCTGTGGCCTATTCCCCTGCCGCGGGCGCAGGTGCGGCGCCCCGCCTGATTCCAAGCATAAGTGGAAGTGCCAACAGGTAAATTCCGGCCCCGATGATCCAGATCAGCCCCGGCCAGGAGCCGCGCACGCCGAAATAGACGAAGCTGAAGAAAAGTGGCCCGAACACCGCCGCAAGGCTGACCAGGCTCGCCAGCACGCCCTGCAACTGTCCCTGCTTGTCGGCATCGACCTGGGTCGTGGTGAAGGACTGCAAAGCCGGCATGCCGATGCCCCCAAGCGCAAAGAGCGGTGCCAAAGCGAAGAGAATCCAGCCCTGCGTCGCCACGCCCAGAATCACCAGAGCGGTCAATTCGCAAGCCATGCCGACCACCAGCGCCCAGCGCTCTCCGAGCCGGGCGACCGCCGGCCCGGTGAGGAAGGCCTGCGCGCCGGCATGGAACACGCCGAAGGCGCCCAGCGACAGGCCGATCATCATGCCGTTCCACTGGAAGCTGTCCTCGCTGAACAGCGCCCAGATCGTGCCATACATGGTACCGACGAAATTCATGATGACGAAAATGGCCATCAGCGGAATCAGCGCCGAGAAGGTCAGCGCCCATTTCAGCGGCTTGAAGGGGTTGAGCGTGTCCCAGGTGAACTGGGCGCCCTTCTGGCCCTTGCGCGATTCCGGCAGCACGAACAGCGCCAGCGCGAAATTGACGCCATTGAGCAGGGCCGCCGCAATGAAGGGCGCCCGCACCCAGATATCGCCGAGAATGCCGCCCAGCACCGGCCCGATGATGAAGCCGATGCCGAACATGGCGTGGAACAGACCGAAGCGCTTGGCGCGCTCCTCCTCGGTGGAAATATCGGTGATATAGGCGGTAGCCACCGCCATATTGGCGCTGGTAACGCCGGAAATGGCGCGCCCCAGCACCAGCAGCCAGAGCTCGGGCGCAAAGGCCATGATGAGATAGTCGATGGCCGCGCCGGCCAGCGAAACCAGCAGCACCGGCCGTCGCCCGAAACGATCACTCAGCACGCCGAGCACCGGCGAGAACAGGAACTGGCATGCCGAGTAGAGCGCCAGCATGATGCCCAGCAGCGTCGCTACCTCGGAAATATGGCCGACATCGCGGAGCAAGGCCGGCAGTATCGGAAAGATCAGGCCGATGCCGACGGCATCCAGCGTGACAGCGGCAAGAATGACGACGAGGGCCTTGTTCAAGGGATGCTCCTGTTGATTCCGCCGCCAGCCGGCACATCGAGGTAGGGTGTTCACGGGCCCGTTACAAGCCCGACACCCTTATGACGGATGGTGCTGACAGATTTCGACAGGAGGCGCGGCGGCCCTCGGATCAGGTCCGGGGACCGCCCCATGAACGACTAGGCGTCCGCAGGGCCGCCTACTTCAGGAGAAGCGGCAAGGACGGTAAGCCCTGCACACATCCAGAGGCATAGCCCATGTGATGGCTTGGAGTCAGGCCCATGGCGCGCTGGGAGGTCACGAAGGAAAGCGGTTTGCCCGCGAAGCCCCAGCAGGACGGCCCCTCGGTCTTTTTCTCGTCCACTGCCTCCGGCGAGCAGATGCGAGGATCGATCGTTGCCGACATCATGCGTTCCATCGTTTCGTCGTCGCCGAAACGCGCGTGATAGGCCGGCACCCAGCCATAGTGATGGGCATAGTAGAACGGGATGCGGTAGTTGCCGGGGCTGCCGTGGTTCTCCCTGGCATAGGGCAAGGCTATGTCGAAATCCTCGAGCCCATCGAACAGCCAGTTAATGGCGCGCTGGGTCGTGTTGCCGCTGGCCGCATCACCAGCGTAGAGGTCTATGCCCTGCCCGGCCGCCATTTCCGCCACGAACATGGTCTGGCTGATCTGCAGGTTGGTATAGTGCGCCCACCGGGCCCCGCGCCGCGCCTCCATGGGCAGGCTGCCATCGGCGCGCATGGAATCGAGACCGATGCTCCGGACCTCGATTGCCGGCTCCATCAGCGTCCGATCGCCGACCAGCACACCGAGCGCCAGCGCCGGCAGCATATCGGCCAGGGCATGGTTCGTCGTGACGATGCCAGGCGGGAAATAATGATAGTCATCAACGCGCCGCATGAACCAGTCGAGGACCATCGCTTCCTGCTCGGGCGAGACCGCGTGGATCTGCCGGACCATGCCATAGGCCACGATCATGTCGCGCAGCAGGATATTGCCGATCCAGGCGAACTGTTCGAAGTCGTCGGCCCGCCGGCTTATGGTCGGTTGAAGCGCATCGCCTTCCGCCCATCGCAGGGTGAAATCGATCACGGCGCGACACCTGTCATCATTGCCGGACATGCAACTGTTGACCGTTCCCATCAGGCTTTCCTCGATGGGGCTGTACCAGTCTTCTTCGTCGGTGATCCATTCCTGCGACTTGATAATTCTCTCGATGCGCGGCACGACTTCCACCCGGTCGAGCGAGAGGCCGGCACCCAGCTTGATCGGACAAAAGGCCCGCTTTACGCGGGTATTATCTGGCTGGGACAGGAACTCGCGCCGCGCCGCAATATCGGTGAAGAAGAAGCCGGGATTGGGCAGCGTCGTCTCGCCAGGCGAGAGCCTGTGCACCAGAGCGAGCGAAGAGCCGGTCAGCGCATCGGCCGGCGGCAATCCTTCGGCTTCGCGCAAGGCATTGAGCGCGTCTCGCGTCTTGCGGCCCCAGGCGCCGTCAGCCGGACCGGGATCGTAACCGAGCCGGATCAGCGCCTCCTGGACGGTGAGGACGACACGGGCTTCGTCATAAGCAGCGGCAGCGGGCCAGGAAAAGCACAGGCAAAAAACAGCAATCAGAATCGCACGCAATCATTCCCCCACGCGCTGCATTCAATCGCGCGCAGTAGAGCCCGATTAATCTCAGATGACATGACATGAATGGGCCACGCGAACTGCATCAACACCGGTCAGCGCCATTCAGGGGTACATCGCGCATAGAAAAACGGCGCCCCTTTCGGAGCGCCGTTGCTGGATAAGCGGTTAGCGCCGCTCAGTGCGGCAAACCAGCCGTGGCGTCGTCGGCGGGGCCGGTATCGACCGTGGTCGACACCGCGGGAGTGGTCTCGTCGAAGTTCCACTCGATCGGCTCGGGCTTGCGCACCAGGGCGCGCTCGATGACCTGGTCCATGCGGGAAACCGGGACGATTTCCATGCCTTCCTTGACGATGTCAGGGATCTCGGCGAGATCGCGGACATTTTCCTCGGGGATCAGCACCGTCTTGATGCCACCGCGCAGGGCAGCCAGGAGCTTTTCCTTGAGGCCGCCGATGGGCAGCACCCTGCCCCGCAGCGTGATCTCGCCGGTCATGGCGACGTCGTTGCGGACGGCGATGCCGGTCATGACCGAGACGATGGCCGTGGCCAGCCCGATACCGGCCGAGGGGCCATCCTTGGGGGTGGCGCCTTCGGGCAGGTGGACGTGGATGTCGCGGGTGTCGAACATCGGCGGCTTGATGCCGAAATCGATGCTCCGCGAGCGGACATAGGCCGTCGCCGCGGTGAGCGATTCCTTCATCACTTCCTTGATGTTGCCGGTGACCGTCATGCGGCCCTTGCCCGGCGTCATCACGCCTTCGATGGTCAGCAGCTCGCCGCCGACCGAGGTCCAGGCCAGGCCTGTCACCAGGCCAACCTGCGCTTCGGCTTCGATCTCGCCGTGCTTGTAGATGTCAGCACCGAGATACTTGGTGAGCTTCTCCTCGTCGATGACGATGGTCTTGACCTTGGTCTTGACGATCTCGGTCACGGCCTTGCGCATCAGCTTGCCGATTTCGCGCTTGAGGTTACGCACGCCCGCTTCGCGGGTGTAGCGCTGGATCAGGGCGGTCAGCATCTCGTCGGAAAGCTCGAACTCGCCATGGGCAAGGCCGTTTTCCTTGAGCGTCTCGGGGATGAGGTGCTGCTTGGCGATCGCGTGCTTCTCCTGCTCGGTGTAACCGGACAGGCGAATGATCTCCATGCGATCCATCAGCGGACCCGGGATGTTGAGCGTGTTGGACGTGGTCACGAACATCACGTCGCTCAGGTCGTAATCGACTTCGAGATAGTGATCGGCAAAGGTGTGGTTCTGCTCGGGATCGAGCACTTCCAGCAATGCCGAGGACGGGTCGCCGCGGAAGTCCTGGCCCATCTTGTCGATCTCGTCGAGCAGGAAGAGCGGATTGGACTTGCCGACCTTCTTGAGCGACTGGATGACCTTGCCGGGCATGGAGCCGATATAGGTGCGGCGGTGGCCGCGGATTTCGGCTTCGTCCCGGACGCCGCCGAGCGCCATGCGCACGAATTCGCGGCCCGTCGCCTTGGCGATGGACTTGCCCAAAGAGGTCTTGCCGACGCCCGGAGGACCGACGAGGCAGAGGATCGGCCCCTTGAGGGTGCCGGTGCGGCCCTGCACGGCCAGGTATTCAAGAATGCGTTCCTTGACCTTTTCAAGGCCATAGTGATCCTCGTCCAGCACCTTTTCGGCCAGGACCAGGTCGCGCTTGACCTTGCTCTTCTTGCCCCAGGGCAGGCCGAGCAGGGTGTCGAGATAGTTGCGGACGACGGTGGCTTCAGCCGACATCGGGCTCATGGACTTGAGCTTCTTGAGCTCAGCCTCGGCCTTGGTGCGAGCTTCCTTGGAAAGCCGGGTCTTGGCGATACGCTCCTCGATCTCCTGGATCTCGTTGGAGCCCTCTTCGCCGTCGCCCAGCTCCTTCTGGATCGCCTTCATCTGCTCGTTGAGGTAATATTCGCGCTGCGTCTTCTCCATCTGCCGCTTGACGCGGGAGCGGATGCGCTTTTCCACCTGCAACACGCCGATCTCGCCTTCCATCAGGCCGAGAATCTTCTGGAAGCGCTCGGCGACCGAAACGGTCGAGAGCAGGTCTTCCTTCTCGTTGATCTTGATGACGAGGTGGCTGGCAATGGTATCGGCGAGCTTGGAATGGTTCTCGATCTGCCCGACGGCAGCGACGACTTCGGCCGAAATCTTCTTGTTGAGCTTCACATAAGACTCGAACTCGGTCTGGGCCGAGCGGGCCAGGGCTTCGATCTCGGTCGCGTCTTCTACCGGCTCGGGCAGGATGGAGGCTTCCGCCTCGAAATAGTCCTGCGTCTGCAGATAGCGGTCGATGGTGGCGCGATGCAGGCCCTCGACCAGCACCTTGACGGTGCCATCGGGGAGCTTGAGCAGCTGCAGCACGGTGGCAATGGTGCCCGTGGCGTAAATCTGATCCGGGGCCGGATCGTCATCCTGCGCGTTCTTCTGGGTCACGACGAGGATGTGCTTGTCGTCGCGCATGACTTCTTCGAGCGCCTTGACCGATTTCTCGCGGCCGACGAAGAGCGGCACGATCATGCCGGGGAAAACGACGATATCACGCAGGGGGAGAACTGGGTAAACCCGGTCCCGGCTGAAGTCGCCAGTGGCGGGGGTGACGTCCGTCATCTCTTATCCTTTCCGGGGCGCGCGGGAGGAAGGAGATGGATGCGCGCCCGTTATAGACAGCTCCGAACACGAAGGCTGGGCTGATTCCGGTTAATAAATAGGTTCGCCCATGGGGACCGCAAGTCAACCTTCGCCGTTTTGTCACGGTTAAGATGTGAACGCACAGGAGATATGTGCGGACGGGCGGGAACAGGCGTGTGCCTTGGCTGCGCCGTGGATATGACCACCTCTCCCCGGAGGGGCGCGGTCAGAGGCCCTACCCCACACTACGGCGGGCCTTGAGCAGTATGCTCGTATCGGTCGAGGCGATGCCGTCGATCTGGCGGATGTTGCGCAGCAGGTCATCGAAGGCCTCGACATCGGGCGCTTCGAGCTCGGCCACCATATCCCAACGACCATTGGTGTTGTGGAGCTGGCGGACCTCGGGCATGCCGAGCAGGCGCTTCATCACCGCCGCTTCATGCTTGCCGTCGACCTCGACCATGGTGATGGCGCGAATACCCCGGCCGGGCGCGGCTGCGGTGACGACGGTGAAGCCGGCAATGGCGCCGCCTTCGACCAGCCGATCGATGCGGGCCTTGACCGTGGCCCGGGAGACCTTGAGATCGAGCGCCAGCTTGTTGACCGGCGTCCGGGCATTGGTGCGCAGCAAGGCAATGAGGCGGTGGTCAAGATCGTCGAGGATCATTTTACGCAGCCAGATGTGTCAAAGTGAGCGTTTGCCTGTGCAGATATAGCACTATTCCGGCTTTTCGTACACACCACGGTGCGGCAGGCTGACCTCATAGACATAAGGGGACCCGTCCAATGCACCAGACTGCCGCCCACGCCATCGATCTGTTCGGCATTCCGAGCGATGCCGGCGCCTCCTGCCGCGGCAGCGGCATGGGACCGGAGGCCCTGCGCGTGGCCGGGCTGGTCGAGACACTGGCAACGCTGGGTCATGTGGTGACCGACCGCGGCGACATCACCTGGACCGACCGGACAGGCACGCCGTGGCGGCTGTCGGACGAGCGCAAGGCCGAAGTGCTGGCCTTGGCGCGGCAGAGTAGCAGCCTGGCGCTGGACGCATTGGAGGCAGGGCACTTGCCAGCCTTCATGGGTGGCGACCACAGCCTCTCCATGGGCACGATTTCCGGCGTGGCGCGGCACTGCGCTGCCATCGGCAAGCCGCTTTTCGTGCTGTGGGTGGACGCGCATGGCGATTTCAATACGCCGGCAACCTCGGAAACCGGCAATATCCACGGCATGCCGCTGGCGCTGCTGTGCGGCGAGCCGGATTTCGGGCCCGACTACGAGGGGGAGTGGCGCGGGCTGGTCGATCCCCGCAATGTCACGATTTTTGGAGCTCGCTCGATCGACCGTCCGGAGCGGCAATTGCTGGAACGGCGCGGGGTCGACGTGATCGACATGCGCCGCATCGATGAAATGGGCGTGGTGGCGCTGATGCGCGACGTGCTGGCGCGGGTGACCGAAGCCGGCGGGCACCTGCATGTGAGCCTCGATGTCGACGCCGTCGACCCTGCCATCGCTCCGGGCGCCGGAACGCCGGTGGCGGGTGGGCTGACCTTCCGCGAGGCGCATCTGGCGATGGAAATGATCCATGACAGCGGCGCCATGGGCTCGCTCGATGTCGTGGAACTCAACCCCTATCTCGACCATGCCGGCATGAGCGCGAGGCTCTTGGTCGACCTGGTGGCGAGCCTGTTCGGCCGCCAGATCATGCCGCGCCAGGCGGCGCGGATCAACGAGACTGCAACCAGCATCCAGGGAGGCTGAATTGACGCAATTTATCGGGGTCGAGGAGATGAGGAGGCTAGTCCGGTCCACCGGCACAAAGGCCTTCCTCACCCAGCTTGCCGGCTATATCAGGCACGACTTTTCGCGCTGGACGGAATTCGAGAAATCCGCCCGCGTCGCCAGCCATTCGCGCGAAGGCGTGATCGAGCTGATGCCCACCTCGGACGGGCAGCTCTACAGCTTCAAATATGTCAACGGACACCCCAACAACCCCAGGACCGGTAAGCTGACCGTTACCGCTTTCGGCGTGCTGGCCGATGTGGCGAGCGGCTATCCCTTGCTGATCAGCGAGATGACGCTGCTGACGGCTTTGCGGACCGCGGCGACTTCTGCTTTTGCCGCTTCGGTGCTGGCACGGCCACAGAGCCGGGTGATGGCGCTGGTGGGCGCCGGAGCCCAATCGGAATTCCAGGCCCTGGCCTTCCAGGCACTCATCGGCATCGAGGAGATCCGGGTCTATGACCCCGATGCTCTCGCGGTCGACAAATTCATGGCCAATGCGGATGGATTCGGCATGCGGCTGGTGCGCTGTGCCGATGTGGCCGAGGCGGTTGCCGGCGCCGATATCGTCACGGTCTGCACCGCGGTCAAAGGCCGGCAGGCGGTGATCGAGGCAGCCATGTTGCAGCCCGGTGTCCACATCAATGCCATCGGCGGCGATTGCCCCGGCAAGACGGAGCTGCATCGGGACATTCTCGAAGTGGGCAAGTTCTTCACCGAATTCACGCCGCAGACGCGGGTGGAGGGCGAAATCCAGCAGGCGGCGCCGGACTATCCGGTAGCCGAACTGTGGGAAGTGCTGGCGGGCGTCAAGGACGGCCGGACCGGTAATGAGGACATTACGGTTTTCGACTCCGTCGGCTTTGCCATCGAGGACTTTTCGGCCTTGCGGCTGGTCTATGACCTGACGGAAGGCAAGCGACGGATGGTCGACCTGGTGCCGGAACTGGACGATCCGAAGAACCTCTACGGGGAACTGGTGGCGGCGCGGAAGGTGGCCGAGGTGGCTTAGGCCACCTCATACCCCCACATAACGCGCCCTCGGACGGATCAACTCGCCACGGTCGATCTGCTCGATCATATGGGCCAGCCAACCCACGGAGCGGCCCAGAGCGAAGAGGGTCAGCGCGGCATCGTCGGGCAGGTCGAACCGCGCGGCGAGTGCCGCAAGGGCAAAATCCACATTGGCCTGATCGCCAGTGAAATCAACGGCCGCCTGGCGGAAAGCCGCATAGTCGGGCGGCGGATCAAACGCGGACAGCAAGGCAGCACAACGCGGGTCGCCATGGCGATAGAGCGGATGCCCTATACCGGGCACGGCGCGGCCTTCGCCCAGCCACTCGCGGAGGGCTTCGGGATAGCCGGCCACATCCTCGACCAGCGCGGTGACGGCGCGTGATGCCCTTCCATGGCCGGGCCCGGTCAAGGTGGACAAGGCCGCCAGCGTGCCGGCCCAGAGCGAGGCGCCCGTGGATACGGCCACCCGCGCTGCGAAGGTGGAGGCGTTGAGCTCGTGATCGGCCAGCAGCACCAGCGCACGCCGGATGGCGTCGTCCGCATCGGGCCTGTGCCACAGTAAAGCGAGGCGCATATGCAGCGGTTCGGCGGCGTTGTCGTCGCCGGCGAGGGCCTGGGCCAGCGTGCCGAGCACCTGTCCCGCCTCCACCGCCAGCATGGCGGGCGCCTGCATGGTTGCCACGGGTAGCCAGGCCTGTTGCGCCACGGCCGCGAAGGCGGCGGGGAGGCCGGGCGCCCTGCCCGCTTCGCCCCGTGTGCCAAGCCGCAAAGGCGCCTGCCACAACAAGGCGGCTATATCTTCGAGCGTAGCCGTTTCGGCCAATAGGCACGCATCCTGCCCACGATAGAGCAGACGGCCCTCAGAGATCGCCGAGATCGCCGTGCTCAGCACGGGATCACCCCAATGCATGGCCTGCGCCGCCACCGCCTCCTGCTTGCGCCGGCCTCTGGCCCGCTGGGCAAGGCGCCGCACGTCATCGCCGCGATAGAGGCTGCGACGGCTGTCTGCCGGATCAGGCCGCGCCTTGATGCGGCCGCGGCTGACATTGGCGTAGAGCGTCTGCGGCTGGGTGCCCAAGAGGGCCAGCGCTTCGCTCGCGGTCAGCCAGTCCATGACATTGATCCAATCGGTCAAGATTGACGTCAATATTAACATGGTCGACCCTGGGGCAACAAGCATAGGAGATGACCATGAAATCAGGTCTCGAAGATATCGTGGCGGCCGAAACGGTGCTGTCGGACGTGGACGGCCAGAATGGGCGTCTGATCGTGCGCGGTATATCGCTGGACGATCTGGTGACGACGAGCCGTTTTGAAGATGTGGCGGCGCTGTTGCTCGACGGCTTCCTGCCAATCCCGTCCGACCTGCGCGCCGCCCTGGGCGCGGCGCGGGTATCGGTGTTCAAGCACCTGTCCGATGCCGGGGCATTGGCGGAGCTTCCCGTGGTCGATGGCATGCGCGCGCTGCTGGCTCGACTGGGCGATGGCGACGGAATCGTCACAGCGCTGGAACTGCTCGCAGCTCCATCCGTGTTTACCGCAGGCTTGCTGCGAGCAAAAAGCAGGCAATCCGCAATCAAACCGGATGCAAGCCTGTCGCATGCTGCCGACACGCTGCGCATGTTGCGTGACGCAATGCCGACCGAGGAACAGGTCGCCGCGCTCGACCGCTACCTGGTGACCGTGGCCGATCATGGCCTCAACGCCTCGACCTTCGCCGCGCGCGTCGTGGCGTCAACGCAGGCCGGGCTGACCTCGTCGGTGCTGGCGGCACTGAGCGCGCTCAAAGGCCCGCTGCATGGCGGCGCGCCGGGACCGGTGCTGGACATGCTCGACGGCGTCGGAGCGCCCGGCAACGCCAGCGCCTGGCTCAGCGCCGCGCTGGATAGTGGCGAGCGCCTGATGGGCTTCGGTCACCGCGTCTATCGCGTGCGCGATCCGCGCGCCGACGCGCTCAAGGGCGCGGTGCGGATGCTGGCCGCGTCAGGCGCCATCGACCCTGCGCGGCTGGCACTGGCCGAGGCAGTGGAGGCCGCGGCTCTGCAGCAGTTGCGCCTGCGGAAACCGGATCGGGCGCTGGATACGAATGTGGAATTCTATACCGCGCTGCTGCTGGAAGCGCTGGGCTTTCCGCGCGAGGCGTTTACCGCCGTTTTCGCCATGGGCCGGGTGGCCGGCTGGCTGGCGCATGCGAAGGAGCAGGCGCTGGAAGGGCGGCTGATCAGGCCAATGTCGGTCTATGTGGGGCCGAGGCCGCAGGTAGCGGCTTAGTTGCCACGCCCTCGTGGTTCGAGGCGCTGAAGAAGCGCACCTCACCATGAGGGCTACTCGAAGCTAAGCGCCACCAGTAGCCTCATGGTGAGGCGGGAGCGCAGCGACCCTCGAACCACGAGGCGTGGCATTGACCGCAAAAACAAAAACGCCGGGCAATGCCCGGCGTTTTCAATTCAGTCCCGAAAGCCTTACGCCGTCGCCGGCGCTTCGTCTTTCTTGCGCTCGGAGTAGATATAGAGCGGACGGACGTCCTTGCCCCTCACCACTTCTTCCGAGATCACCACTTCCTCGACGCCTTCGAGCGACGGCAGGTCGTACATGGTGTCGAGCAGGATGGCTTCCATGATCGAGCGGAGGCCGCGGGCGCCGGTCTTGCGCTCGATGGCCTTCTCGGCGATCGCCTTGAGGGCATCCTCGTGGAAGGTGAGCTCGACTTCTTCCATCTGGAACAGGCGCTGGTACTGGCGCACCAGGGCGTTCTTCGGGGCGGTCAGGATTTCGATCAGTGCGGCGATGTCGAGGTCTTCAAGGGTCGCCAGCACAGGCAGGCGGCCGATGAATTCCGGGATCAGGCCGAAACGCACCAGGTCTTCCGGGGCGACATCGGCGAGAATCTGGCCGACGCGACGGTCCTGCGGATCCTTGACCGTGGCCGAGAAGCCGATACCCGAGCCTTCGCCGCGGGCCGAGATGATCTTTTCCAGCCCGGCAAAGGCGCCGCCGCAGATGAACAGGATATTGGTCGTGTCCACCTGCAGGAATTCCTGCTGCGGATGCTTACGACCGCCCTGGGGCGGAACCGAAGCCACGGTACCTTCCATGATCTTCAGCAAAGCCTGCTGCACGCCCTCGCCCGACACGTCGCGGGTGATGGACGGGTTGTCCGACTTGCGGGAAATCTTGTCGACTTCGTCGATATAGACGATGCCGCGCTGGGCCTTTTCCACGTTGTAGTCGGCGGCCTGCAGGAGCTTCAGGATGATGTTTTCCACGTCCTCGCCGACATAGCCGGCTTCGGTGAGCGTGGTGGCATCGGCCATGGTAAAGGGCACGTCGAGAATGCGGGCCAGCGTCTGGGCCAGCAGCGTCTTGCCCGAACCGGTGGGACCGATCAGCAGGATATTGGACTTGGAGAGTTCCACATCCTGATTCTTGGTCGCGTGATGCAGGCGCTTGTAGTGGTTGTGGACGGCCACGGAGAGCACGCGCTTGGCGCGGAACTGGCCGATGACATAGTCGTCGAGCACCTTGCAGATTTCGGCAGGGGTCGGCACGCCATCGGAGGACTTGACCATGGAGGTCTTGTTCTCTTCGCGGATGATGTCCATGCACAGCTCGACGCATTCATCACAGATGAACACGGTCGGACCGGCGATCAGCTTGCGAACCTCATGCTGGGATTTCCCGCAGAACGAGCAGTAAAGCGTGTTCTTCGAGGTTTCGCCGTTCGTTGTCTCTTTGGACATCCTGTCACTCCCGGGGGCAACGTGCCCCCAAAATTCAGCGGTACCGAAAAAGGTAACGCCGAAGGCATAAACAAAGTCTAAGCCGGAACGATCCTAAAGACCGTTCCGGCTTGGTGCAATTGCGCTTGGATCACAGTCCACGGCGCATCGGAGTTGTGCTTAACGCAGGTCACTCAGCTCGCGGCGTCCGGTACGACGCGCTTCTCGAACACGCTGTCGATGATGCCGAAGCTCTTGGCTTCCTCCGGCGAAAGGAAATTGTCGCGCTCGAGCGCACGCTCGATTTCCTCGTAGGTACGGCCGGTGTGCTTCTCATAAATCTGATTAAGACGGCGCTTCAACCCCTCGACTTCCTTGGCATGAATCAGGATGTCGGTGACCTGACCCTGATAGCCGCCGGAAGGCTGGTGGACCATGATGCGCGAATTCGGCAACGAGGTGCGCATGCCCGCCTCACCCGCGGCGAGCAGCAGCGAGCCCATGGACGCGGCCTGCCCCATGACCATGGTGGCCACGGCCGGGCGGATGAACTGCATCGTGTCGTAGATGGAAAGACCAGCCGTCACCACGCCACCAGGCGAGTTGATGTACATGGCGATTTCCTTCTTCGGATTCTCCGATTCGAGGAACAGGAGCTGCGCCACGATGAGCGAAGCCATGTTGTCCTCGACCACGCCAGTCACGAAGATGATGCGTTCGCGCAGCAGGCGCGAATAGATGTCGAAGGCGCGTTCGCCGCGGTTCGACTGCTCGACCACCATGGGAACGAGCGTGTTCATGTATATATCGTGCGGATCCCGCATGTGATGCCCCTTTTGCCGTGCCGGGTCGCGGACCGGCTGGCTTTTTGCAGTTGGAACACGATCCCTTCCCGAACTCGGACATCGGGGGTCCGGGGATCATGCCAGAAAATCGAATCGACGCGACGGCCGATTGCAGACCACGCCGCCTTAAGAGCGGGTAAAGGCACAGATAGGCGGCAATGGGGCGGGCTTCAATAGGCGTTGGCCCGAAGGGTGAACGCGCCCCTGCGCGCTAGGCCGAGAAGCTGACCGCCACACCCTTCTTGCGGAAATAGGCCTGCATCAGCTTGCGGCCCTGCCGATTGGACTGGGCGAGCTTGGACGGCTCGAACACGGCTTCCTTGGCGCCCTCGCGGGCCATGGCGGCCTTGAGCGCGGCAATGTGATTGTCCAGGTCCTCGTTGTCGGCCTTGATCGAGGCATAGATATTGTCGATGGCCTTGGCCAGGGTCAGGTCGCTCACGGTACGAAATCCTCAGTCGCTTCTGCTGCCTTCAAGACATCATCGGCGCCGGCTTGCCAAGTCTTTTCGGCATGATTTTGACCCGGGCGGAGCGGCTGGCCCCGCCCGGCATGGCGCGACCGGACTAGGACGCGCGGAATTCCGGGCGGCCCTCGCCGGTTTCGCTGTGGCGGTGATCCTCGACCAGCGGGCGGATTTCGAGGCGGCAATGGGCGGCGATGGGGTCGTCGTCGAACAGGGCAACCGCCTCCGCCATGTCTCGCGCTTCCACGAGGATAAAGCCGCCCACGACCTCCTTGGTCTCGGTATAGGGGCCATCGACCACCGACATCTTGAGCCGCCGCCGGTCGATCGTGGTGCCTGCCGCCGGGTCAGCCAGCGGCGAGGCGAAAAGCAGGTGACCGGACTGGCGCAGCTTGTGGTCGTGCTCGATGGTGGCGTCGTCGACCGCACGCATCTGTTCGGGGGTGTAACCGGCAAAGGCGTCGGGGCCGAAATAGGCAAGGCAAAGGAATTTCATGTTCGCTCTCCATGGTTGAACAACACCCCGACGAATGGCTTTTCACAGGCTCGACTATTTTTTTGCGATTTCTCTCGGCGGAGTTGCGCCTCGTCATCGCCATCGTATTGTGGCGGGGAACTATCCCTTCGGACAATCATGGCCGCCATTCTCCAGCTCAAGCCGATCACCAACATTCCCGCCGACCGCCGCGCCAGCGCGGAACCGCGTGACCCCGGCTTCTACCAGAATCCCTATGCCTTCTATGACCGGCTGCATGCCGACAATCCCACCTTCTTCTGGGACCAGTATGGCCATTGGTGCTTTGCCGGCTTCAAGGATGTGAGCGCCCTGCTGCGCGACAAGCGCTTCGGGCGGGAAATCCTGCATGTAGCGACACGGGAAGAACTGGGCATGCCCGAGCCCAAGCCGCATACGGCCGCTTTCGACCTGACCGAGAAGCACTCGCTGCTCAACCTTGAGCCGCCGGCCCATACGCGGCTGCGCACACTGGTCAACCGCGCCTTCGTATCGCGGCACGTGGAGCAGTTGCGGCCACGCATCATCCGGCTGGCCAATGAGATGATCGATGGCTTCGAGGGGCAGGACTCGGTCGACCTCATCAAGGCCTTCGCCGCGCCGATCCCCGCCATCATCATCGCCGAGATGATCGGCCTGCCGGCCGAGAGTGCGCCGCAACTGCTCGCCTGGTCCAACCGCATGGTGGCCATGTACATGTTCGGCGTGAGCCACGAGACGGAACTCGACGCCAACCAGGCGTCGCAGGACTTCATGGATTTCGTTGGCGACGCGATCAGGGAACGCCGCAGGCAGCCGCGCGAGGACCTGCTGAGCCACATGCTGACCTCGGACCGCGACGGCGACGTGCTGAGCGACGAGGAGGTGATGTCCACCGCCATCCTGCTGCTCAATGCCGGGCATGAGGCGACGGTGCACACCACGGGCAATGGCGTGAAGTCGATCCTCGAAAGCGGTATCGATCCGGTTACGCTTTTTGCCACGCCCGAGCAGACAGAGGCGACGGTAGAGGAATGCCTGCGGTTTGATGCGCCGCTGCATATGTTCACGCGCTATGCCTTGAGCGACCTTGAATATGAGGGCCTGCATCTGCGCAAGGGCGATGTGATCGGGCTGATGCTGGGCGCGGCCAATCGTGACCCGCAGCGGTTTGCCAATGCCAATAGCTTCGATCCGTTCCGGACGGATGGGGCCAATGTGAGCTTCGGAGCCGGCATCCACTTCTGCATCGGGGCGCCGCTGGCGCGGATTGAGCTGCAGGTTGCGTTCAGCGAATTGTTCAAGCGGTTGCCGAAGCTGCGCATCGCGGAAGAGCCGCGGTACAACAATGTGTACCACTTCCACGGGCTGGAAAAGCTGGTGGTGAGCTGGCGCTAGGCGACTTTACAAACTCGCCAGCACTCCCGGCACCAGCAGCGGCAGGTCCTCGCTGATGAGGCCTGGGCCGCCAAAGCGGTTGGCGGCTTCGGCGTGGAGCCAGACCGCGGCGCAGGCGGCTTCCCAGCCATCCATGCCCTGCCCCATGAGGCCGGCGATCATGCCGGCCAGCACGTCGCCGGAGCCGGCCGTGCCGAGCCAGGCCGGGGCATTGGCGTTGATGGCGGCACGGCCATCGGGGCTGGCGATGACGGTATCGCTGCCCTTGAAAACGATGACAGCGCCGGAATGCTCTGCCGCGGCGCGGGCCTTGTCCAGCTTGCCGCCAGGCACGTCGCCGAAGAGGCGCTGGAACTCCCCCTCGTGCGGGGTCATCACGACCGGACGGCTATCGGCCTTGATGGCAGCGAAAAGCGCGTCGGACGAGCCGGCAAAGCTGGTGAGGGCATCGGCATCGAGCACCGTAGCCGCGCCGGATGCCAGGACCGCCAGGACATTGTCGCGGGTCGCCTGGCCCATGCCGGCAGCGGGGCCAATGACGACGGCATTGATACGCTTGTCGCCCAACAGCTCGGCCAGCGCCGGCGTATCGGCAGCGGGCTTGAGCATGACGGCGGTAACGTGGCTGGCGTGAACCCGGAGGGCCTCCTCCGAGCCCGTCAGGGAAACCACCCCTGCCCCGACCCGGAAGGCCGCCATGGCGGACAAACGCGCAGCGCCGGTCTGCAACGGACCGCCCGAGACGACCACGACATGGCCGCGATCGAACTTGTTGCCCTCGTTACTGGCCACGGGAATCGACCAGAGATTGGGCGTGTTCTGCCACGCCGTGGCAGCGATGGAATCGAGCACGGTTTCGCCAATACCGATCTCGGCCAACACGACCTCGCCGCAACGGTCCCGGCCAGGGTGCAGCAGGTGGCCCGGCTTGAGGCGGAAGAAGGTGACGGTCATGTCCGCAATCATGGCCGCGCCCCGCAGGGCGCCGGTAGCGCCATCGACGCCGCTGGGCGTGTCGATGCTCACGACCGGGCGCGTACTGGCATTGACGGCTTCGATAATGGCGGCGAAATCGCCCTCCACGTCACGGTCGAGCCCGGCGCCCAGAAGCGCATCGACGATGAGGTCAGCGCCTTCGATATCCTTTCCCGTCGGCGGCTCGATGCGGCCGGTCCATTGGCTCGCCATCGCCGCCGCATCGCCCTTGAGAGCATCACGGTCCCCGATGAGGCGAAGCTGGACGGGCCAGCCCTTCTGCTTGAGCAAGCGGGCAACAACGAAACCATCGCCGCCATTGTTGCCAGGGCCGCAGAGGACCAGCACCGAGCGCTGGTAGTAGCGCTCGATGATAGCCTCGGCCACGGCCTTACCGGCCGCCTCCATGAGCTTGATCGACTTGGTGCCGGCCTGCACGGCCAGCCGGTCGGCCTCCGCCATCTGGCGCGGAGTCAGCAGGATGTCGGCTGGGGCGGTGGTCATGGCATGGTTCCGATAGTTTGTTGGTTCTCGATGCTACCACATTCTCGATGCCATCCCGGCCTTGAGCCGGGATCCATCCTGAGATGGATCATCTGACACCTTGCGGCTGGGGAATGATCTCAGGATGGGCCCGGTTCAAGGCCGGGGGTGACACCGTGGGTGGATGGATAGTGCCCCATAGGGTCAAAACAAAAAGCCGCCCATTTCTGGGCGGCTTTGCATTGATGCTTCGGGGCACCCTAGTGGTGGTGCTCTTCCGGGACTTCGTCCTCGTCGGCCTGGATCAGCTTGGCGAGTTCGTTGCGGGTCATCTTCTTGTCGGTGATCTTGCCCTTCTCAGCGACAAAATCGACAACCTTGTTCTCGAAGACCGGGGCGCGGAGACCGGCAAGGGCCTGCGGATTCTTGCGGTAGTAGTCGTAGACCTGCTGCTCCTGGCCGGGGAAGCGGCGCACTTCGGCGATCAGCGCCTGCTGGTGCTCTTCCTCGGTGACATTCACATCGTTCTGGTTGCCGATCTCGGCGACGACCAGGCCAAGGCGCACGCGGCGCTCGGCGATCTTGCGGTACTGCTCACGAGCGGCTTCCTCGGTGGTGCCTTCATCGGCGAAGGAGCGGCCGTGGCTTTCCACCTCGTGCATCACCCGCTGCCAGATAGTGTTGAACTCGGCGTCCACGAGCTGGGCGGGAACCTCGAACTTGTGGCCCTCATCGAGCGCGTCGAGAATCTGACGCTTCATATGCTGGCGGCTCATGGAAGCAAGAGCGGCTTCCATCTGGGTCTTCACGGCGCCCCGCAGCGCTTCGACATTTTCCACGCCGAGGCGCTTGGCGAAGTCGTCGTCGAGATCGCCCTGGTTGGGACCATCGACATGGAGGATCGTGACTTCGAACTGGGCCTTCTTACCGGCCAGTTCCTCGCTCTGGTAATCCTTGGGGAAGGTGACGTCGATCTCGCGGGTCTCGCCCTTCTTCATACCGATGAGCTGCTCTTCGAAGCCTGGAATGAATTCGCCCGAACCGACGGTCAGGTGAGCGTGATCGGAAGTGCCGCCATCGAAGGGCTTGCCCTTGATCTTACCGACGAAGGAAAGGCCGAGGCGATCGCCATTCTCGACGACGCCCTCATCACCCTTGTCGGTATAACCGCGATTCTGGGCGAAGACGCGGTTCACCTCGGCGGTGACTTCCTCTTCGGTGATGTCGATCACGGGCTTATCGAGCTTGATGCCGTCGAGCTTCATCAACGTGACGGGCGGCAGGACTTCGTATTCGACTTCGAAGGCCAGGTCGGCCTTGCCATCGAGCACGTCATTGATGACGGCCTGATCGTCGGGCAGATCGACCTTGGGCTGGGCAGCAGCACGTTCCTTGCGCTCGTCGAGCGTGTCGGACACGGTGGAATTGATGGCGTCGGTCATGACTTCCGACATGGCCGAGCGGCCGAACATCTTCTTGATATGGGCCAGCGGCACCTTGCCGGGACGGAAGCCCTTGATGTTGGCCTGGCCCTTGAGCTCTTCGAGCTTGGCGCCAAGGCGCTCGTTGAGGGCGGCGGCCGGAATAGTAACGCTCAGCTTGCGCTTCAGGCCTTCATTGAGGGTTTCGGTAACCTGCATTCGGTTGTGTCCCGTATTCATTGATCTCGGAGGGCCTGGCCCTTGCTGGTGCGGGTGAGAGGACTCGAACCTCCACGCCTTGCGGCGCTGGAACCTAAATCCAGTGCGTCTACCAGTTCCGCCACACCCGCAAAAGGACCCGTTGGCCGGGTTGGCGTTGCATCTATATGAAGATGGAAAGCCCGTCAAAGCCTAGCTTGGCGATTTGGCGGGAATGCGAACCGCTGGGAGAACTGGCGCCAGAAGCATCAATTTGCGTGCAATCGTGCCAGCCTTACCACCGCAATCCTAGGATAATTGCACAAAACTTGTGCATGTTGACCACGTTTTGAACAACCCTCGCCCGTCCAGCACCGTCACAGCCACCGAGATATTGCGGTAAGTCCTTCCCCAGACAAGCATTTTTCGCTTTCTGGCGGGCTGGCACAGGCCGTGCATACGGGCTTGCGGTAACTGCCGCATACGACACCTGGAGGCTCAC
>Ga0065721_10050107_pt1 | contig 23258 bp, 24 predicted proteins | sample Mesricmetagenome_FD_59108 | JGI IMG/M metagenome (GOLD analysis project Ga0065721, IMG submission 59108) | Mesophilic microbial community from rice straw/compost enrichment Sample: eDNA_1 v2 (version 2) | ecosystem: Engineered > Solid waste > Grass > Composting > Bioreactor | place: USA: Davis...
GAGCGCCGGCCCGATATTATCGATACGCTTGCCGGGACGTTCCGGATTGCCGGAAACAGTGCCGCGGCGATCCGCGCCGTCAAAGATCCGATCGCCCTCTCCCGGCTCTGCTGGGATCTCGGCATCAGGCATCCGGCAATCCGGTTCTCGCCGCCGTTCCAACAGGAAGGCTGGCTCACCAAGCTCGGCGGCGGCGCGGGAGGATCGCATGTCAGGCCCGCCGGGACAGCCCCCCTCGAAGAGGGTTATTATTACCAGAAGTTCGTCGAGGGCTGCAGCATCTCGGCCCTGTTCCTGGCACAGGCGGGACGCGCGCATGTGGTAGGTTTCAGCCGGCAATGGTCTTCGCCCTCGCAATCCTCACCGTTTCGCTATGGTGGTGCGGTGCGGCTCATGCGCTTCGATCGGGAGAAAAGGGCCGAGATCGCCTGCTGGCTCGACAGATTGACGAAGCGGACCGGCCTTATCGGCCTCTGCAGCGCCGATTTCATCGACGGACCGGACGGCCTGCACCTCATCGAAATCAATCCGCGGCCGGGGGCCACGCTCGATATCTTCGACAACGAGGACGCGCCGCTGCTCGCCGCGCATCTGAACGCGGTTCGGGGTGACGACATCACTGTGCCGACCTATAGCGGCACGACGGCTTCGGCGATCGCTTACGCGCCCCGCGCCATCTCCCGTTTTCCGGATGTCGACTGGCCAAGCATGACCGCAGATCACCAGAATCCCGGATCGGCGCTGAGTGCCGACGATCCCGTTTGCACCGTTCTGGCAAAGGCACGATCCGCCACCGCCGCCGAACGGGCCGTGAAACGCCGCGTCAACGAAATGGCGGAGCATTGGAAGGAGAATTTCCAATGATGAACGGAAAAGCCTCTCTCAACAGAAACGCCCAGCGCATCGTCGATCAGATCATTGCCGACAGCGAGCGGTTCGGCATCACCTACGCGCGCGGCCCCCTGGGCGAACACCTTATCGATGCCGGCGCTGCCACCGCCGGCGGGCTCGAAGTGGGCCTCCGGATGACGGAAATCTGCATGGGCGGCCTCGGGACCGTCTCCATGGCACTCGACCGCGATAACGAAAAATGGCCGCTGAGCGTCACAGTCCACTCCTCGCAACCGGTCATTGCCTGCCTCGGCAGCCAGTATGCGGGCTGGCGGCTCTCGCATGAGAAATATTTCGCCATGGGCTCCGGCCCCGCGCGCGTGCTGGCGCGGGTGGAGCCGCTGTTCGAAGAGATTGCCTATAGCGAGACCGACGCTTCCACGTCGATCCTCGTGCTGGAAGCAGACAAACCTCCGCCGTCCGCCGTCGTCGAGAAGGTGGCGGCGGCCACAGGGCTGGCGCCTGGCGCCCTGACCTTCATCTACGCGCCGACGCAAAGCCTTGCGGGCTCCGTGCAGATCATCGGCCGCTCCCTGGAAGTGGCCCTTCACAAGGCGCATAGCCTGCATTTCCCCCTGGATGCCATCGTCGACGGGGCGGGATGCGCACCGGTTCCGGCCCCTCATCCCGATTTCCTGCAGGCCATGGGGCGCACGAACGATGCCATCATCTACGGCGGACTGGTGCAATTGTTCGTCCGCGGCAGCGCGGCGGCGGCCCGCGAACTCGCCGAACAGCTGCCGAGCAACAGGTCTCGCGACTACGGGCAGCCGTTTTCCGAGATTTTCAAGAAGTTCAACGGCGACTTCTATGCGATCGATCCGCATCTCTTCAGCCCCGCCGAAGTGATCGTCACGTCCGTCGAGACGGGCGACACCTTCCGCGCCGGCGAATGGAACGGGCAGATGCTGGAGCAATCTCTTGGCTGAACAGGTGGTGACGTCTGACAAGGTTCTCATCGTTTCCGACAAGCCGGACGGTCAGGTGAAACAGTTGCGGCGCTCCTTCAAGGAGCTCGGTTCGGAAACGATCTTCTGCCCGCTCAGCGATATCGCCTTCGATACGCGATATCCTTCGGGTATCGCCATCCCGGCGCTGGACGGCGCTCTTCCGGCAGGCGTGATCGTCCGCTCCATTTCCGGCGGCACCTTCGAAGCGATCACGCGCCGCCTCGGCATTTTGCACGCCCTCACCCATCTCGGCGTGCCGGTCTGGAATTCGGCCAAGGCGATCGAACGTTGCGTCGACAAGTCGACGACCACGTTTCTGCTTGCGAATGCCGGAATTCCGACGCCGGAGACCTTCGCGGTCGAAGGTCCCGACAACGCCAGGGCCATCGTCGCGCGCGAGGTACCGCAAGGTCCGCTCGTCCTGAAGCCGCTGTTCGGCTCGCAGGGACGCGGTATCCGGCTCGTCCGTTCGGTTGCCGACCTGCCCGGTCCCGACGAGGTCGACAATGTCTATTATCTGCAGCGTCTCGTCCTGCGCAACGGTCCGCCCTACCGGGATTATCGGGTATTCGTCAGCAACGGCGAAGTCCTCGGCATGATGGGACGCTGCGCCGACGGCTGGATCACCAATATCGCGCAAGGGGCAAAGGCAGAACCCGTCGTCGGACTGTTGCGCCAGAAACTCGAGGACCTCGCGCTCGCCGCCGTCGCGGCCATCGGAACCAATTTCGCAGGCATCGATATCGCCCAGAGCTGCGAAGGCAATCTCCTGGTGCTGGAGGTCAACAGCATGCCCGCCTGGGCCGGCTTGCAATCCGTCGTCCCCGTCCGCATCGCCGATTGCATCGCCGGATCGATGGTCGAGCTTCTCGATCCCGGCTTGAAGGAAAGACCCGCCGCATGACGCTGACGCGGCAGCAGATCATGACCGCATATTTGGACGCCTGCCGGGCCGAGATCGAGGCCCTGAAACCCGGCAACGTCCACCGCTTCGCGGACGGTCACCGGATGACGGCCGGCCAATTCCTCGAAAGCGCCGAGGTTAGCGCGCCGCTGGTTTCCGAACCGCATGCATCAGTCGGCCGGCGCGTTCTGGGCGCCGTGACGGCGACGTGGGAAAGGGTGGGAACGAACACCAATCTCGGCATCCTACTGCTTTGCGCGCCGCTCGCCAAAGCGGCGGAAAGTATTTCGGCACATTTCCGCGACGACCTGCGCCGAACGCTGGACGAGATGGATGCGGACGACGCCCGCGACGTCTTCGCCGCCATCCGGCTCGGCAATCCGGGAGGGCTGGGGAGCGCCGAAGAGCAGGATGTCCGGGAGGAGCCGACCGTGTCGCTTCTCGAAGCCATGCACATGGCCGCCGGCCGCGACATGATCGCGAGACAGTATGCGACCGGCTTTTCTGATATTTTTGCCGGCGGCCTTACGGCATGGGAGCAAGCGGCCGGTCGCGGCGAAGACGGCATGTGGCCAACGGTCTCCGTCTATCTGCACTTCCTGTCTTCATTTCCCGACAGCCATATCGGACGCAAGCACGGCACCGGTCTCGCCGAAGAAGTCAGGAAGGAAGCGGAGACGATACGCCGGACGGTGACGGAGGAGACGGACCTGACAAGGCGTGAAGAGGTCCTGCTGAGCTTCGACAAGCGGCTCAAGGACAGGGATATCAACCCCGGAACCTCCGCCGATCTCACGGTTGCTACGCTTTTTGTCCGCAACATGAACTTCGGCTTGCATAATTCCGACTTAAATGCTTGAATTTGATCGGCGAACAAATCTTACTCGCTGCTATCTGGCCAACCGACCCGATCAAAGGGTGCTGCGAACAAGGATAGCTGTCCATCGAGCCTCGTGTCTCGTGGTACGGCTTCTTTGGACAAACGCATTTTTGACCACAGGGTACATGGGAGGAATTGGCCGTGGCAAAGATTAGCAAGGTAATGGTTGGTGAGTCTCTCGTTGGTGAGGGAAATGAAGTCGCTCATATCGATCTTCTGATCGGACCGCGCGGAAGCGCCGTGGAAACGGCGTTCTGCAACGCACTTACGAACAATAAGGACGGTTTTACGTCGCTGCTGGCGGTCATCGCACCGAACCTGGCGTGCAAGCCGAACACGATATTGTTCAACAAGGTCACCATCAAAGGTGCCAAACAGGCCGTGCAGATGTTCGGCCCGGCACAGCATGCGGTGGCAAAGGCAGTGCAGGACAGCGTTGCCGAAGGCATCATCCCGGTGGAGGAAGCCGATGATGTCTTCATCTGCGTCGGCGTTTTCATCCACTGGGAGGCCGAGGACGACGCCAAGATCCAGGATTACAACTACCGGGCAACGAAGGAAGCGATCGAACGTGCCGTGACGGGCAAGCCGACGGCCGCGGAAGCAACCGCTCAGCGGGATTCCGTCAAGCATCCTTTCAGCGCTTAGACAAGAAGCAACCCCGCACAGAACGAGCCCCCCGTGGAAACAGGTGGCCTGTTGCGCCGGTTGTCGAGGCTCTTGGGCTTCAGCAGCGCGCCATCTTCACGCGCGAACCGTTGAAGGTGGCAACGCTTCGGCTTCGGATCGAGAGAATGGAGCTGGGGTTTGGACAGCCAGTCCTTTCCCCACTCCAAAATCAACGTCATGCGAGGTTGAGAAACCGGAAAAAGAGACAACCTCTTCTCCCGGATGTCCTCATCTGCCCATGAAAGCGGAGATTTCGGCGGCGCCGAGCTCGCCGCTATGCAGCGACGTCGCAACCAGGGCGCCCGCGACACCCATGCCGTTCAGCCGTTTTAGATCGTCCACATTCCGAACCCCGCCCGCGGCGATGATCTCGCGGTCCCCGGCAACGTTCTTGATCGCCTGCAGGCGATCGAAATCGGGCCCGCGGCGGGCGCCGACCTTGTCGAGAGTCATCACGATGATCCGCTTCGGCCAGAGCGCCGGCTGCGAAAGGATGGCCGGCGGCCCCAGGAAGGCATTGCCGCGAAAATCGAGCGAAAGGATCAGCCTCGGATGCGTGCCGAATGCGCCAAGGACATCCGTATCCGCCTGGCTTTCCGAACCGAGAACCGCGAAGGTCCCTGTATTGGCGAGCGCCTTCTCGACGTCCTTCGTGTTTCGAAAGCCCGCATCGAGCCAGACATCCGGCTTTGGTTGCAGAAGAAACAGAGGGTCGGCGGTCGCCAAAGCATTCGAGCCGTTCTCGATCGCATCGAGGTCGGCCACGTAGAAGACCGGGAACGGGTGGATCGAGCGCAGCCCTTCGGCGACGCTTCCGATTGCCGTTGTCGGGCTGAGCGGGGTTTCGATGGGCTTGTAGGTCTCGCGCATGCCCATCTGGGCGCGCACCACATGGCCGTCTTTGACGTCGAGAACGGGAATGATAAGCAATGGTCGAACCTCGGCAAGAACGATGACTCACATGAAAGCCGGAACTGCGGAAGAAGAAAAGCAAGTTATAGGCTGGGACATTGGCGGGGCGCATCTGAAGATGGCGCGGGCCGAGAACGGCCGGATTACGCATGCCAGCACCGTCAAGGCGTCGATGTGGCTCGGGCTTGATCAGGTGCGCGATGCGCTGAACCGGCTGCGGCCGCTTTTCGCACCGGACGCAACCCATGCCTTCACGATGACGGGCGAACTGTCGGACGGCTTTCCGTCACGGGAAGCCGGCATTCGCGGCATCCTGGATTTCATCGGAACGGAGTTCGGCCGCGACAATATCCATATCTACGCCGGCCGCACGGGTTTCGTCGGTCTTTCCCGTGCCTACGATCTCGGCCCCGACATCGCTTCTGCCAACTGGCACGCGACGGCTGAATGGAGTGCCAGAACCGGAAGCGACGGCCTTTTCGTCGACATGGGTTCGACGACGACCGACATCATTGCATTCGGTGGCGGAAAGCTCCGCAACAGCGGCTATTCCGATGCGGAGCGCCTGCTGACCGGCGAGCTCGTCTATACCGGCTGCACGCGCTCGGCACTGATCGGCATCGCCGAACGGGTTCCGGTGCGCGGCACGATGACGCCGCTGATGAACGAATATTTCGCCAACACGGCCGATCTCGGGCGCGTTCTCGGTACGCTGGACGAGGCCGACGACCATTATCCCGCCGCCGACCGCAGGGTTAAGTCGCTTGCCGGATCGATCGGGCGTATCGCCCGCATGGTGGGACGCGACAGCGCCGATCTCGATGAAGGCGAGTGGATCGACATCGCCCGCTGGTTCAGCGAGCACCAATTGCGGATGATCTACGACGGCGCGTTCATGGTGGCCGGCAATGCGAGGCTGAACCCTGCCGCACCGGTCATAGGCGCGGGGATCGGCCGCCCGCAGATCATCCAGCTCGCCAAACGCCTCGAGCGGCCCTACGTGGATTTCGGCACCCTCATCGCAGCAGCCTCGGAAGATGCGCGAGATGATGCAAGCAAGGCAGCACCTGCCGCTGCCGTCGCCCTGCTCTGGTCCACGCGCGAAACTCTGTAAGGACGGCCTTTCCCAAGCGATCGTCAATGCGCGGCGCGGTGTTCGTCCACCCGCTCCATCAGCCAATCCCAGGCCTGCCGTTCGTCCGGCCCGGCCGTCTTGTCGATCGCGATCGTCAGGTAGGCGATCTCGGAATCGATCTTTTCCTTCGGCAGCATATGCAGCCTGCTCACCAGGATCGCGAGTTCGAGCACGGCCGCCTTGGCCCGGTTCATCCCGGTGAAGGGGGCGTGCATGGCCTCCGCAACGACCTTGCAGAAGAAGCGCGGACGCAGTTCGTCCTCCCTGACGGACGCGACCTGCAGAACAGAATGGCTGAGCGCCGCCTCGAGACGCGGAACGGGACAGCCCTCGACTGGAACGACCGGCCAGTCCCGCCGCCCGGTGAGACAGCCCGCGAAGATCCGCATGTCGTCCGTATAGTTGGCGATGGCAAAAGGGACAGCGGTGAGGTTTTCGAGTGTGGTGGAGGGCCGGAACGGCGCGATGATCCATCCGTCGTCCTGCGCGATGATCCCGAGCGGCGCGATATGCACCCGCCCCTCGGCGCTTACCGTCGTCACAATCGTTTCCCGGATGAAGGTCATGGGACATCCTTCTTCGCCTTGAGCGTATGCCCGGCCTCGGCGAGGCGGGTGCGGTCCTCGCTTGTCCGCAGGCTCGCCACGCCCCAGGCGAGCGGCTCGTCCTGCGAGTAGCGCTTGCCCAGCTTCCAGGCGATCTCCGCCTTCATCAATTCCGCGCCGAGATAGAAGGCATGTGCGCCATCCTGCGCGACATTGAGGGAAGGAAAGAGATCGAAGGCATCCTTGGCCGTCCAATGTCCCTGATTGTTGAAGACATGGATGCCATCCGGAGCGGTCATGATCCGAAAATTGGCGTCGCGCACGGTCCCGGCCAGCGCGTCGATATCCGCGATGCTGCCGGTGAAGGGCGAACGGTCGTGGATCTGCAGGAGACCGGCATCGTAGCCGCGCGGCAGCGCATGATCGTTCTTTGCGGCAAACATGATGCGGCGCGCCCGGTCATGCTCCTCCACCGTGCGCACCGTATGCGGGCTGACATTGACGACCAGCACGTTCGCGATCGCAAGCTCCGAACAGAGGCCCGCAAGGATCGCCGTCACCCCTGACGAATCCGCATCGGTCAATTCGGTCAGGTTGCCGGTACCCATCATCATCTCCACATCCGGCCAGCGGCGACGCGCCTCGATGAAGCGCCCTAGCGAAGCGGCAAAACCGAAATGGATCGGATCGAGAACCGGATCGGCAATGAAGGATATCCCGGCTTTCTGCGCCGCCTCTATGGCACGCCCGAGAGAGTCGAGGTCGCCCGGCATGGCCGGAACCAGGATTGGTGTCACCTTGTGACGGGTGGCGATATCGATAGTCTTTTCGTTGAGGCTCAGGAGATAATCGACGCCGGAGCGGGCGGCGAGCTCCAGCTCGTCGGGATTGGCCGAGTCGACGCTGACGGAAAGCCCTTCGGCCTTGAGCCATCCGATCGCCTCCGCCAGATGGGCGAAGGGCGTGTCGGGAAGACAGCCGAGGTCGATCACATCCGCACCGGCCTCCGCAAGGGCTTTGGCCCGTTGCAGCAAGGCTTCCGGCGAAAGGACCGATGCGTCGACGATCTCGGCGAAGATGCGCATGTCGTGGCGCGAGAGGTCCGGCAGTTTTCCGGCTCGGCCGAGATAGGTCGGCAGATCCGCAACCTCGTCCGGCCCGCGGACGAAGGGGATGCCGAACGTCTCGCTCAGCCTTTCCAGATGCCCCCTGAAACGGCCCGGCAGCACGATCCGGTCCGCCTTCAGCGATCGGGACAGGCGCCGGCTGACGATCTCCTCCGTCATCAGGGCCGCGACCTTCACGCCGATATCGATGATTTCGTAGGTGAATGGCGTCGCTCCCAGTCCGGCGAGAACGTTTTCGAGCCTGGTCTTTGCCAGGTGTCCGGTCAGGAAGACGAGATGTTCAGCCACTGCCCTCGATCTCTCCTTTCCGGCGCGCCACCGCCAGCTTCAGATCGGCGAAGGATTCGACGACTTCGGTATATTCGAAGGTCTTGAGACGTTCGGTATTCTCCAGATCGATCGGCCGGGGATAGACTTTCACCATGCCGTGCGGCGCCATCGTCTCCAGCTCCGGCGCGGTGTCGCAGGCGAAGACGATCGACGGCAGGCGGCATTTACCGGCCTGCGCATAGACGTTCGTGGCGATCGTATCGGAAATGCCAGCGACGCATTTGGCGACCGTGTTCGACGTGGCAGGCGCTATCACCACGCTGTGGTAGACGCCGTGATAGAACTCACCGACCGGAACCGCGCTCGCCGTCTTGTCGTGCAGCACGCGCGTCGTCTCCGAGAAATCGAGCTTCAGCCCATACATCCTGAGCACCTCGTCGGCGGCCTTCGTCACGAAGACATCGCAATGGTCGAGCGAGCGGATCAGCTCGAAACATTCGACGAAGAAGTGGCCCGATCCGGTGAGAACCCAGGCCCAGCGCGGCGTATGAAGCCGCGTCATCTGCGATCCCCTCCTCCGGCCTTCGCGTGCATTCCCACGCGGCGTCCCGGTATGCGGCTCATGGGCAGCTCCATCAGCTGCGAGCGCAGCGACGATGGTCCGGCAATATACAAGCTTGTCTCCTCCCCAAGCAGTTCCGGCAGCATGGCATCCACCACGCCGTTGTCAACCAGCGCTTGCAAGCCCTCCGGAAAGGCTTCCGGATCGACCTGCTTGCACAACAGGAGATGCCGGCCGCCGATCTGCCTGCTCAGCCAGGCGGCAAGCGAATCGGACGTGATGTCCCAGGACGGCGAGATGTCGGCATTGCGGGTCATCTGCGACGGAAGCCATACCGGCACCCCGCCTTCCGCAAGGATTGCTTCGAGCTCACCGATCGAGCGGGCCGGCTGAAGGCGCGGATGCCGTTCCGCGATCACGATGCCGAACTGCTCCATGGCGAGTATGGCCATCTCATGGGCTGCGGCGTCCGAGAAATGCATCTCCCGTTGCGAGGACCGCACCTGGTCCGCGAACGGCCCGCCGCCGGGGACGATCACCAGCGGAAAGGTCGCCGACGCCAGCACGGTGATCCACTGCTCCATCTCGATGCGGCCGGCCGTGCTTCCTCCAAGCTTGACGACCAGCGGCGTCATCCCGCCTTCCTTCCTCCATCGGCCGACGACACGACCCGGAGCGGGTTCGACGAACGGGCGCTTTCCCTTTTTCGCTCGATCTGCACCCCGACGCCACCCGGCCCGAGCTCCAGTTTCTCCACCCGGACGACGACGCGCGCCACGCGCGGATTTTCAAGGATGAAGGCCGCCGTCTGCTCGGCGAGCGTTTCGACCAGGTCGACATGGCCATGGCTGACCAGAGAGCGGATGCCGTCCATGATGAGGTCGTAGGACACGATTTCGTGCATGTCCTTCGGATCGCGCGTGACGCGAAGAACGTCCGCCGTCACATCGAACCGCACCTTCTGCGGCTTGCCATGTTCGAACCTGTAGGCGCCGATATCGACAGGCAGGACGAAATCCCGCACGAAGATCTGGTCCGTCCCGAGACTGTCGTCGGCCGTACCGGGAAAATATCCGCGTGCAGCCAGGAGTTCGAGGCTGGCGCCGGCCGGCTTTTCGACAGGCCGCTCCCCTGGAATGAGGGCGCGTATCTTTCCCGTCGCCTCGGCGTCGATGTCGCCGTTTCTGGCGAGATCCTTGCAGAGCGCACCCCGAAAACCGAGGAAATCCGGCTTGCCCTTATGTTGCATGGAAGGCAACAGCCGCGGAATGTCCGGCGCTTCCAGCGATCCCGCCAGACCCGTCATCAGCCCGTGCCGACGTCCTTCGTCCACAAAGTCGGAAATCTCGTCCGGCGGCATATGATCCAGCAGTCTTCCCTTCGATTTGTCGTTGGTATCCAGCATGATGCCGTAGAAGCCGGCTTTCGCGAACGATGTCATGACGCTCTCCTCATATCGGTGATCGGCGAAAAGGACGGCTATCAGTCTTTTGCGGCCGGCAATGTCCGCCAGCGCCTCCACACCCGCCGCGATGCGATGCGGCGGAAGAAACCCGATCTTGACGAAATCCACCCCCGTGGCGGCCACCTCCTCGACCCTTGCCCTGAGGGCCGCCGGGTCACCCGAGAATTCTCCGCAGGCGGCACTGACGGGCCTTCTGCCGGAGACGAAGCCGACCACATCGGTGATTTGCCGGATGTCTGCCGATCCGAGCGCGCCGCGCGCCGGGTCCTTGAGATCGATGATGTCCGCCCCCGCCTGCAGAGCGATCTCCGCTTCTTGGCGATTTTGGACGCTGGCCAGCATCAAGGTCATAGGCTCACTCCCCATGCACGGCATCTTTTCCAGCCGGGGCGAGAAAAGCTGAGTACAAGTATTGAGTTTATCGGGGATTTGGGTACAAACATAGTGGGCACCTTATCTGTACAGCGCAGCCGCCTTCGCTGAAGGCCGGCGCGGAGCGTGGTATGACGATGAAGAGTACGGTGCCGAATACTCTTGTATTTTTTGTCGCTTGTTTTTTCCTGCTCGTCAATGCGCCGCAGCCGATGGCGCAACAGAATCCGGCCACCAAGCCCGTAACGGAAATCCGCATAGGCTATCTCAGGGCCTATGAGCCGCAGCTGGCGCTTTCGGTCCTGGATATCCCTCCGGAGGATGAAGGCGTTGCCGGGGCCAACGTCGCCATCAACGACAACAATACAACCGGAAGGTTTCTCGGCCAGTCCTTCAGCCTGGACGTGGTCCAGACGAAACGGGAGGAGGATGTCGTCCCGGTTTTCAGGGAGATGCTGGCGCGTGGCGAGAAATATGTGCTGACCGACATCTCGGCCAAACAGTTGCTCTCCATCGCCGATCTCGCCAGGGAAAACGGCGTGCTCCTCTTTAATGTCGGCTCGACGGACGATATCCTGCGCGAGCAGGAATGCCGTTCCAACGTCTTCCACACCGCTCCGACCCGCACCATGCTTGCCGATGGCCTGGCGCAATATCTGGTCTGGAAGCAGTGGCGCACATGGGTCCTTCTCTATGGCTCCCACGAACCGGACCGGCTCTTTGCCGACGCGATCCGGCGGGCGGCCAAACGCTTCGGCGCAAAGATCGTCGAGGAACGGCTCTACGAGGACACCGGCACGGCTCGCAGAACCGACAGCGGCGTCGTTCAGGTCCAGCGGCAGATGCCGGTCTTCACGCAGAACCTGCCGCAGCATGACGTCGTCATCGTCGCGGACGAGAGCGAAGTCTTCGGCAGCTATGTACCCTTCCGGACCTGGGACCCGCGGCCGGTTGCCGGAACGGCAGGCCTCATCCCCTCCTCCTGGCATCCGGCCAGCGAGCAATGGGGCGGCTCGCAGATCCAGAACCGTTTCGAGAAAGCGACCGGGCGGCGCATGCTCGGCAAGGACATGCAGGCATGGACGGCGGTACGCATCCTCGGCGAGGCGGCGACGCGGACGAACAGCAACGACACCGCAAAAATCGAGGCCTTCATAAAGGACGAGAATTTTTCGCTGGCCGCCTTCAAGGGGCAGAAGGTGAGCTTCCGTCGGTGGAACTGGCAGCTCCGCCAGCCGGTCTTCCTCGGCGACGGACGCGGAGTGATCTCCACGTCGCCGCAGGAAGGTTTTCTTCATCAGTTTTCCGAACTCGATACATTGGGAGTGGATCAGCCGGAGACGGCCTGCAAATTGAACTAAAAACGAAAACGGGAGGAGAGAATGCGCAGACATGCTTACCTGCTCGCGGGGGCCGTCGCCGCTGTCATCGATGCGGCACCGTCGTGGGCAAACGCCGTCTATGTCTCGAACGAGAGGGACAATACCGTCACGGTCGTCGATTCCAAGACGATGGAGGTAACCAAGACGATCGACGTGGGGCAGAGACCGCGCGGCATCACGATTTCCCACGACGGGAAACATCTCTACGTCTGCGCCAGCGACGATGACACCGTCCAGATCATCGACACGGCAACGCATCAGATCATCGGCACGCTGCCGTCCGGTCCCGATCCCGAGCTCTTCGTCCTCTCGCCGGACGGCAAGACGCTCTACGTCGCCAACGAGGACGACAATCTCGTCACCGTCATCGATGTCGAGAAGAAAAGGGTCATCACCGAGATACCGGTCGGCGTGGAGCCCGAGGGCATGGGCATCAGCCCCGACGGCAAGACGATGGTGAACACGTCCGAAACCACCAACATGGCGCATTTCATCGATACCTCGACCCACGAGATCGTGGCCAACGTGCTCGTGGATTCGCGCCCGCGCTTTGCCGAGTTCAAGCCGGACGGATCGCAGGTCTGGATATCCTCCGAAATCGGCGGCACGGTGTCGGTCATCGACAACGCCTCCAAGGAGATCGTCAAAAAGATCACCTTCGAGATCCAGGGCCTGCGCTCGGAGGCAATTCAGCCCGTGGGCGTGCGGATCACCGCGGACGGCAAGAAGGCCTATGTCGCCCTCGGCCCCGCCAACCGGGTGGCGGTCGTCAATACCGAAACCTACGAGGTGGAAAAATACATCCTCGTGGGCCAGCGCGTCTGGCAACTGGCATTCACGCCGGACGGCCAAAACCTGATCAGCACCAACGGGCTTTCGAACGATATCACCTTCATCGACACGAAGAGCGACGAGCCCATCAAATCCGTCACCGTCGGCGCACTGCCGTGGGGCGTGACGGTCGCACCAAACTGATCCGCATTTCGATTTTTCAAAGGGAGGAAGATATGTCGAAATTCACGGTTATTGCTTTTGCTGCACTCGTCAGCGCTCTTTCCATGCAGAACCAGGCCTTCGCCCAGGCTGCCGACAACGACGATGACGACGACGATGCGCCGAAAGTCACGCGAGCGAGCCAGAACGTCCCGGAACTGATCCTGGGATCGAAGGACGACAACTTCGCCGTGAACCAGAAGGACTTCGAACTCATCGCAGGACAGGGCTACCGGTGGAAGATCACCTCCGCGGCCGGGCTCGAATACAAGTTCATGACCGATCTCTTCCGCAATGTCTGGATGAACCAGATCGTCATCAACGACCTCGAAGTTCACATGAACGGCGCGCCGGCATGGCTGGAATTCGACGCCGAAGGAACGATCAACGTCCAGTTCACGACGGTGCGGCCGGGCGAATATACATGGTCGGTCCCCGACCTGGCGGACAAGGGAATGACGGGCAAGATCATCATCAAGTAGCCATCCCGGGCATGGTCCGTTCGGGCCGCGGCAAGGCTGCCGCTTGTGAAAGGCAATTCGATGAAGCTGCAATCCCGTTTGACCGAAACATCCAAGAACGAGGAGAGAGCGGCAACCGCCGCTCTCGAACTCGCATCCGTCAGCTATAGCTACGGGCAGCGAAAGGCGCTCGACAACGTCTCGTTTTCCATAGAGCCCGCGCGGTTCACCGTACTCCTTGGGCTCAACGGTGCGGGCAAGACGACGCTCTTCTCGCTCGTCAGCCATCTCTTTTCGCCGCGGACGGGACGCATCCGCGTTTTCGGCCAGGATATCAACCGGAACTCTGGCCCGGCGCTCAGGCGTCTCGGCATCGTGTTCCAGGCCCGCACCCTCGACCTCGACCTGAGCGTCCGGCAGAATCTCCTCTACCACGCCTCGCTCCACGGCATAGGGACGCGTGTGGCGCGGCAGCGTATCGACGAGCTTCTTCAATCCATCGACATGACCGACCGCATCGAGGAAAAGGTGCGCGGTCTTTCGGGCGGACAGGTGAGGCGCGTCGAGATCATTCGCGCCCTGCTGCATCGCCCTTCCCTGCTGCTGCTCGACGAAGCGACGGTGGGCCTCGACATCAAGTCGCGCGCGACCATTCTGAAGGACATCCGCGCACTCGTTCAGGAGAACGGCATCAGCGTGCTCTGGGCGACCCATCTGATCGACGAGGTCGGCCAGGCGGATCAGGTCCTCGTTCTCGACAAGGGAAGGCTCGTCGCCGACGGCCGGGTTTCGGCCATTCTGTCCGAGACCGGCGCGGAGACCATCAATCAGGCCTTCTCGAAACTGACCGGGATCACGGACATGAACGTCCGGGGAGGAAAATCATGACCGACGCGGCCGGAACATTTGCCGGTTCACCGCCGGAGCGATCGAGAGGTTTCACCCCGGTCCAGTATCTCGTCTGTCTCAAGGGCATTCTTCTGCGCGAATGGCTGCGATACCTTTCGCAGAAGGAGCGCTTCGTCTCCTCTCTCGTCCGCCCCCTGCTCTGGCTCTTCATATTCGCGGCCGGGTTCCGGCAGGTGCTCGGCGTCTCGATCATACCGCCTTACGAGACCTACGTTCTCTACGAGGTCTACATCACGCCGGGATTGTGCGGCATGATCCTTCTCTTCAGCGGCATGCAGTCCTCGCTGTCGATGGTCTACGACCGGGAAATGGGCAACATGCGCATCCTGCTCGTCAGCCCCTTTCCCCGCTGGTACCTGCTGGTCTCCAAGCTTCTGGCGGGGGTCGCCGTTTCCCTCCTCCAGGTCTACGCCTTCCTGGCGATCGCCTGGTTCTGGGACGTCAAGGCCCCGCTCGAGGGCTATCTCCTGATCCTGCCCGCCCTTTTCTTTTCCGGATTGATGCTCGGCGCGCTCGGCATGCTGCTGTCGTCCCTCGTCAAGCAACTGGAGAATTTCGCAGGCATCATGAATTTCGTGATCTTTCCCATGTATTTCGCCTCCTCCGCGCTCTACCCGCTCTGGCGGGTTCAGGAGGCGAGCCCGCTCCTCTACAAGATCTGCATCCTCAACCCGTTCACCTATGCGGTCGAGCTCATCCGCTTCGCCTTTTACGGGCGGATCGAATGGACGTCGCTGGCCGTCGTTCTGGCCGTCACGCTTGCCCTGCTCGGCGGAGCCATTCTGGCCTATAATCCCGCACGCGGTCTCACCGTCCGCAAGCAGGATATGGGAGGAAGCCAATGAGCCGATATCTTCCTGTGATCGCAGTGCTCGCAACGCTGTCTGCCGCGTCGATGGCCCATGCCGCGGCCAATACCGATCCCGAATGGCCTTGCATTCAACGCAAGGTGCCCGAGCTTTCGATCGGCCAGGTGTGGACCGGCGAGGAACTTGCCGAAACGGCCGGGCAATGGAACAGGGATCCGCGGGTGTCCGATCTCGCCGCCGAACTCGTCAAGCGCAGCAATCCGATCGAAAATGCCCGCAAGCAGATTTCGGATTATGCCGTAACCCTGCCGAAAGATCAGATGCACGAAAAGCTGGAGCAGCTTTTCATGGGCGTTTTCGACAAGATCAACATCGAGCGCGGCCAGATCATCTCCGGCATTGCGCGCTATGCCGAGAAGCAGAGGCAGCTCGCCGCCGATCTCAGAAGGAAAGCGGCTGAAATCGACAAGATGCGCACCGCAGCCGATGCCGACCAGACAGTGCTTGCCAGAAATAACGAGCAGCTGACATGGGAGACGCGCGTCTTCGAGGAGCGGGTCCAGTCGCTCACCTATGTCTGCGAGGTTCCGACGCTCATCGAGCAGCGGCTCTACAGCCTCTCCAAGATCATCGGTGAGGTCATGCAAAAGAACTGACTTCCGAATTCCGTGGCGGCGAATGCGCTCCGCCGCCACGACAAAATCCAACTCTCAGGTCTGCGAGCGATAGAACTTCCGCGACGCTTCGTGGATCGGCCAGGGATGCACCGTCGCGCCGACGAAGACCTGCCGGTGGCGCTCGACATTCGGCTTGCCCGTGCCTCCGTTCGGCTCGCCCCATATGACATCCACAACTGTTTCGGGCGTGGCGAACTCTTCGGGAAGAATGGCAAGCGAAATCCAGGCCCGTTCGTTCGAAGAGAAGACCGGGCTGATCGAAATGCCGATATCCTTGCCGCCCGCCTGGACGCGGTCATAGGGGTGCGTGGCATAATAGGCCGAAGGCATTTCCATGTATTTCGGCGGATCGCCGTCTTCCATCATGCCGCCGAAGACTTTCAGGATGTCGTCCCTCTCCCAGACAAGCGTCACCTTGCGGCGGTGCGGTCCGTTCGCCATCTTTTCAAGCGCCGCGCGGCCGACGAAGTCGTGGTCGAACTTGACGACCCGGCCGTAGTCGAGATCCCAGGGAGTGAGATAATAGTCCTCGATCCACTCACTGGAGAGGCTGCCTCCGAGCGAGGAGACGCCTTCGAAACTGTTTGCGGCAAGCCATTCGCGGTACGGCTTCATCTTGTCGCCCGTATAGATCGCCGGCAGCGGCGACGGCACCCAGCCGGATTCGGCAGCCGCAGAGGAATAGGCGCGGGCGCCGACCTGCTTCAGTCCGAATTCCTTGCCGGCTTCGAGCAATGCCGCCTTCACCCTGGCGCCGTCCTCGAACGGTCCCCAGAGCTCCAGCCCCTGCGCGCCGCCCATGCCGTGGGACAGCGTACGCGCCTTGCAGCCGGCAATGGTGATCTCGCCCATGTTGAAGAACTTCGTCGTCAGCGGCCCGCCTTCATTCACCTTTTCGAGGATCTTCAGCGCGTTCGGCCCCTGCACTTCGTAGCGATAGGTCTTGCGCGGCTTGTCCGGATTGTCGAGTTTCCGCTCGTCCCGCTCGATGGTGACGTTATAGCCCCCCGTCTCCGCATGGTACTGGATCCAGTTCGGCAGGACGGGGCGCCCGACGATATTGAGCTCGTCGTCTTCCAGCCCGAAGATGATCGCGTCGCCGATCACATAGCCGTCGTAGTTGCAGCAGACGATCTGCTTGGCCTTGTTGCGGCCGAAATTGGCAAAACTGTTGACCGCAAGATCCGAGACGAGTTTCAACGCGTCGGGACCCCGGACATAAAGGTCGGTCATGTGGAAGGACTGGTCCATCAGCGCGGCTGCCTGACGCCAGGCCTGCTGCTCCTCTATCCAGTTGGTGAATTCCGGAGGAACCGGGAACTGATACCGGCCCGTCTGCGCGTTCAGCAGCATGGTCGCGGGATTGCCTGCCGCTCTAATTCTATCCTCAAGAGTTTTCATCTTGCTCCATCCACTTCTGGTTTCGATTGCAGGGAAAAGTCACGCGCCTTCGGCGCCGAGGCCGATCAGCGACGCCATCAGGTCCGGCGCGGCCTTGAGCTCCCGGCTCGATCCGCCCCAGGAGACGCGGCCGCGGTCGAGAACGATCGCCGTCTCGGCCATCTCGAGCGCGAGATCGACATGGTGTTCGACAACGATGGAAGCGATCGCCCCTTCGGTGCGGATGCGATTGATCGCATCGACAAGGAGGTCGACGATGACCGGGGCCAGTCCCTCGAAGGGTTCGTCGAGCAGGAGCAGGGAGGGGTTGCCGGCAAGCGCCCGGCCCATCGCCAGCATCTGCTGTTCGCCGCCGGAAAGCTGACCGCCGCCATTGCCGCGCCGTTCGTAAAGCCGCGGAAAGAGATCGTAGATGCGCGCGATCGTCCATTCTCCGGGCCGCGCCGCGACCTTGAGATTTTCCTCGACGGTGAGCGAACGGAAGATCTCGCGTTGCTGCGGCACCAGCGCCATGCCCATCTGGTTGCGATGATGCGGCTGCATGGCGCTGACATCCTTCCCCTTGAAGACGATGCGGCCGCCGGTCTGCGCGGTCAGGCCCATGATCGTCTCGATCAGCGTCGTCTTGCCGACGCCGTTGCGGCCGAGCAGGGCAAGGGTGCTCTGCGCAGGCAGAGAGAACGACACGTCGTGCAGCACGCGTACGGTGGCGTAGCCCGAGTGAATCGCCTCGACGGAGAGAAGCTTATCCATGCCGCCGCCCCAGATAGACGTCGCGCACGCGCTGGTCCTTTCGCACTTCCTCCGGCGTTCCGGTGAGCAGCACCCGCCCGTCGACCAGAACGGTGATCGTCTGCGCAAACCGGAATACCAGGTCCATGTCGTGCTCGATGATCAGCACCGAGACCGTGTCCGGCAGCCCCTTCAGGAGGTCGAGCAGCATTTCCACGTCCTTGGCTGCAAGCCCGGCCGCCGGCTCGTCGAGCAGCAGCACGTTCGGCCGAAGTGCGAGCGCCAGCGCCACCTCGACGATGCGCTGCTGCCCATAAGAGAGATTTGAGACCGGCCGATCGGCGGTATCGGAGAGATTGAGGCGCAGGAGATGCTCCTCGATCCGCGCAGCCAAAGCGGGGTCCCTGCTGATATTGCCGAGGACCCGCGCATCCGCACCGTCGTGTGCGACCATCGCCAGCGCCACGTTCTCGGCAACCGTCATCGTCGGAAAGAGTGAATTGATCTGGAAGGTGCGGGCAAGCCCTCGCTTCACCCGCTCCGCCTGGGAAAGGTTGCCGATCCCGCTGCCTCCGAGCAGGATCTCGCCGCCGCTCGGTTTCAGGACGCCGGTGATCAGGTTGACCAGCGTCGACTTGCCGGCGCCGTTCGGGCCGATCAGCGCATGGCGCGCGCCGGCGGCCACCGTCAGCGACACGTCCCTCGTCACTTCCAATCCGCCAAAGGCCTTTTTCAGGTTACGGATCTCCAGCGCGAAGCTCATGACTTGCGCTCCCGGCCAAGAAGTTGCTGGGTCAGTGCCGAGAAGCGCCCCGCGATACCGTCCGGCGCCAGCCAGACCGTGAGAACGATCAGGCCGCCGAGGATGAAGAGCCAGTTGAACGGGTCGATGGCGGCCGCGCGGTCGGACAGCACGACGAAGACGATCGAGCCGATCACCGCGCCGTAAAGCCGGCCGATACCGCCGAGGATCAGCACGATCAGCACATTGCCCGAGAGCGTGAAGGCGAGCGTATTGAGCCCGACGAGCTTGGTCACCTGTGCCGAAAGCGCTCCCGCAATGCCGGCAAGCGCGCCGGAAATCGCATAGAGGAGAACAAGGCGGTTCAGCACCGGCACGCCGAGCAATTGCATACGCTGCGCGTTGGAGCGGATGCCCCGGGCCGTCAGCCCGAAATTCGAGTTGGCGACGACACGTGCGATGAGGAAAACGACGACGAGGATGCAGACGCTGTAGATATAGGCCGTCCGGCCGAAGAGATCGAAGCGGAACAGGCCGAAGATCGGATCGATCCGGTAGCCGCTGAGGCCGTCGTCGCCGCCGGTGACCGCGCGCATGCTGTTGGCGAATTCGTGCACCATCGTGGCGCAGGCGAGCGTCAGCATCACGAGCGTCAATCCCTTCGCCCTCAGCACCACGACGCCGCTGACGATACCGAAAATGCCGGCCGCGATTGCCGCCACCAGCAATCCGGAGATCGGCTCCTGCCAGACATGCAGCGCATAAAGTCCGGCCGCATAGCCGCCGATTCCGTAGAAGACCGCATGGCCGAGCGTCTCGATGCCGCCGTAGCCGAGGGCAAGGTCGAGCGAGATCGCGAAGATGATCATGATCGCCACCTGCGTCGCGAGTGGCAGATAGCCCGGCAGCAGGTAATAGACGGCGACGAAAACCACGAGCATGACGATTTCGAACCAGCCGAAACGGTGGGTCCTGAGCGCCGAGCGCATCTCCGGAAACGAGGTGCCGATGGTATTTTCGGGCTTACGCATTTTGGAAAAGCCCCCTCGGCCGGACCAGCAGGAACGCGAAGACCGTGACGTAGATCACGAAGCCGCCGAACTCCGGCACGAAATAGCGCCCGAACGTATCGATCAGGCCGAGCGCCAGTGCCGCGACCAGCGATCCCTTCAGGCTCCCGAGCCCCCCGACGGTCACCACCATCAGGACCAGGACGAGATATTTGAGCGCGTAGAAGGGTTCGAGCGGCAGCATCTGGGCGCCGAGCACGCCGCCGAGCGCCGCAAGCCCGCAGCCGGCCGCAAAGGCGACCGAAAGCAGCCGGCCGACATCGATCCCCGAGGCCCGCGCCATGCGCGGATTGTCGATCGCGGCACGCAGCCTGGCGCCGAACATCGTCCATTCGAAGGTCGCCCACAGAAGCACCGCGACACCGGCGCTGACCGCGACCAGAAAGATGCGGTATTTCGAAATGGTCAGCCCGCCAGCCAGCCAGACGCCGTTCAGCGCTTCCGGCACCAGAATGTTCTGCATCAGCGAGCCGAAGAGCAGATTGATCGTCGCAACCATCAGATAGGTAAGGCCGAGCGTCATCAGGATCTGCCCGAACTCGTGCGTCCGGTAGACGACCCGGTAGATCGTCTGTTCCAGCAGAAAACCGACCGCCATGGTGAAAAGGACGGCGATCGGCAGGGCGGCCAATAGAGGCAGCCCCATCGAGACGAGCGCCAGCGCCGCATAGCCGCCGATCATCGCGAAACCGCAATGCGACAGATTGACGATGCGCATGATCCCGAGCGTGACGGTAAGACCCGACGCGATCAGGAACAGGATCATTCCGTAAGACGCGCCATCTATGAACAAGGATAACAAGGTCGATAGCGACGGCATCGATCTTCCCGCTCGTTCGAGTTCAATGATCGTTCGGCCCGGATCGGGCCGGCTCAAGTCTCCGATCCGGCCTATTTTGCCGGCCGGCCCTACTATTCCGGATTGAGCTCCTTCCAGGGGTCTTTCACCGCCTCCTGGGTGGCGAGCGTCTTGTTGTAGAGCACGCCGTCGGCCCGCTTCTCGACCACCCTCAGATAGACGTTCTGGATGATGTCGCGCGTCTTTGCGTCGATGGTGACCGGGCCGCGCGGGCTCTGGATCGTCAGGCCCTTGATGCTGTCCATCGCAGCCGTCCCGTCCTTTTCGCCCTTCGTCGCCTCGATCATGTGATAGACGAGCGCGAGGCCGTCATAGGCGGCGACGGTCGCGAGATTGGGCAGGCCCTTCGCACCGTATTTCTTCGTCAGCGCCTCGACGAAGGCCGTATTTTCCGGATTGTCCTGATAGGGGCTGTAGGTGAAGACCGAATGGATGCCGACGGCGGCGTCACCCAGCGCCGGAAGGTCGGTCTCCTGCACCTCGGCGCCCACATAGACGTCGATCCCTCCCTTCAGGAGGCCGCGATCCACATAGGCCTTGAGGAACCCGACGGACATCGGACCGACCGGCATGAAGACGAGCGCCACATCCGGCTTGGCTTCCTGGATGCGGAGCAGGTAGGTCGAGAAATCCGTCGTGCCGAGCGGCACCTTGATCTCTTCAAGGATCTTTCCGCCCTTCTTCTCGAAGCCATAACGGAAGGAATCGAGCGCATCCTTGCCGGGAGCATAGTCGGCCGAGACGATGACGGCGGTCTTCTTGCCCTGGTCGAAGGCATATTCGCCGGCCGGTGCCGCCACCTGCCACTGGGTGAAGCCGGTACGCGTCAGGAATTCCGAGGCGCGGGTCACGGACGACGTGCCCGAATTGAGATTGATGATCGGGACTTCCGCTTCCGTGGCGATATCGGCGACCGCCAGTATGGTCGGCGTGAATTCAAGCCCGATGATATACTGCACGCCGTCGCGGACGACGAGCTCCTGTGCGAGCTGCTTGGCGCGGGCCGGCTCGTTGCCGCCGACGTCGCGATAGATCAGCTCGACGTCATGGCCGGCGGCCTTGCTCTGATGCTGTTCCTGATAGAGATCGAGCGCGTTGCGGAACTGAACGCCCCAGGAGGCGTAAGGGCCGGAAAACGAGCCGAGGATGCCGACCTTGATCGTGTCCGCCATAGCCTCGGCCGACAGGGCCATGCCCGCGGCGAAACACGCCATACCGACGAAATGTTTGAATCTGCCTGGAAATTCCATGAGGTCTCCTCCCCTCAATGTTCAAGACATAGCTCTTCGTTGCGGCTGCTCGCGCAACCACGGATATTCGCAGATCGAGATCGTATTCCTCCCGCAGGCACCTCTCACCGTCACCTGCACCAGCAGGCTACGACATTTCCATTTGGGATACAATAACGAAATTAGACGGCAGAAATAGGCTGATTTAATGCAAAATAATTGCATTAACGTATAATTTGGATGCAAACTTTACGATTGCTTGTCTTTGTCCTGGAGGAATTCGTCGATATTGGTCGCGCCCGCCCCCGGATCGACGATGGGAAGCAGGCGGGATGGCCCGAGATTGAAAGGGCCCGGACTGAGGCCGAGGCTGATCTTGACGCCTTCCCCGTGTTCCTGGAACAGCCGGCCGACACGGGACACATCCCTGGCGATCAGCGCCAGGACCATATGGTGATGCTGCCAGTGCGCTTGGTGCAGGTGCTGGATGCGATCGCTCTTGGCGATGTCGTCGAACCGTATGGCGCCAGGAGCGCCGAACGGGACGCGATCCAGCAACGAGATGATCTGCGGGACGATGCTGACGCCGGCCGCTTCCAGGATCAGGCCGTGGAATCGCGCGTTCATCCGCGCATAACGGGCTTCCCGCTCCTGCGGATCTGCATTGGAGCTGAAAATCTCGTCGCCTTCCAGAAGACAAGCCTTGAGGTCGGCAACCAGTTTCGGCGAGGGACCGGCGGCGGCGATCCTTTTGGCGGCATAAGCCTCGATGATCGACCGAAGCTCGATCGCCTCCTTCACCTCCGCGACCTTGTAGGTCCTGACGCGATAGCCGCGAGGCCCGGTTCGCTCGAGAACGCCTTCCTCGACCAGGATGGCAAGCGCCGTGCGGATAGGCGTGCGGGAAACCCCCAGGGCTTCCGCGAGGCTGGCCTCCGAGAGCTTTTCGTCAGGGCCGATCTTTCCGTCGACGACCCAGGCGCGCAGGGTATCGATGACGTGTTTCTGCCGGCTTTCCTGCCTCTCATCACCGGTCGGGACCCTCTCGAAAGGCACCATATCGTCTGCTCCACGGCATTTCGTATGCGATCAAACACGGCTCAAGAGCCGTACGGCAATCAGTTGCCGACAGCTTGAGGCGACGCCTCTCCGATAGCGTATGTAAGATGACAAGGTATTCTGTAGCAACACGAACCGCAGACCGCAATGACTGAGACGTTCGCCGGTCATGAGGAAAGGTCGTCGCGCACCTCTTTGAAAAGCACGCTCTGATCGGTGAGATATTTCGCGAAGATCGGCAGGCTCGCCCCGC
>Ga0065721_10004628_pt1 | contig 23257 bp, 15 predicted proteins | sample Mesricmetagenome_FD_59108 | JGI IMG/M metagenome (GOLD analysis project Ga0065721, IMG submission 59108) | Mesophilic microbial community from rice straw/compost enrichment Sample: eDNA_1 v2 (version 2) | ecosystem: Engineered > Solid waste > Grass > Composting > Bioreactor | place: USA: Davis...
CACGCGCGTGGAGCGCGGGCTTGGAGCGGTAACAGAAGTTGAGGTCGCGCACCAAGCGGCGCATGCCCTCGTGCGGGTGGTATTGCAGCAGGTTCCAGTCGAGCGAGCGGCTTTCGCTCCATTCCGCCCACTGGGCGAATTCCTGGCCCATGAAGAGCAGCTTCTTGCCGGGATAACCCCACATGAAACCGTAATAGGCGCGAAGATTTGCGAATTTCTGCCAGTCGTCGCCGGCCATCTTGGCAATCAGCGACCCTTTGCCATGCACCACCTCGTCGTGGGACAGCGGCAGCACGAAGTTTTCCGAATAGGCATAAACGAGCCCGAAGGTCATCTCGTGGTGATGATGCTTGCGGTGGATCGGCTCACGCTTCAGGTAGCTCAGCGTGTCGTGCATGAAACCCATGTTCCACTTGAAGCCGAAGCCAAGCCCGCCTTCGTGCACCGGATGCGAGACCTTCGGCCATGAGGTGGATTCCTCGGCGATTGTCATCACACCGGGATGGGCGCCATAGGAGAGCGAATTCATCTTCTGCAGGAAACGCACGGCTTCCAGGTTTTCACGCCCGCCATATTCGTTCGGCACCCATTCGCCTTCCTTGCGCGAATAGTCGAGGTAGAGCATGGAGGCGACGGCATCGACGCGCAGCCCATCGAGATGGAATTTTTCCGCCCAATAAAGCGCGTTGTTGACGAGGTAGGAGAGGACCTCGATGCGGCCGAAATTGTAGATCGCCGTGTTCCAGTCGGGGTGGAAACCCTGGCGCGGGTCCTCGTGCTCGTAAAGCGCGGTGCCATCGAACTGGCGCAGGCCGAACTCGTCCGTCGGGAAATGCGCCGGCACCCAATCGAGGATGACGCCAATNCCGACCTTGTGGCAGCCGTTGACGAAGCGCGCGAAACCTTCCGGNTCGCCGAAACGGGCGGTCGGGGCAAAGAGGCCGGTCGTCTGNTAACCCCAGGANGGATCGAACGGGTGCTCGGTGATCGGCAGGAANTCAATATGGGTAAAACCCATGTCGGTGCAGTAGGGGATCAACTGGGCGGCAAGTTCGTCCCAGGACAGGAAGGTGCCGTCGTCGCGCTTGCGCCAGGAGCCGGCATGCACCTCGTAGATGCAGATCGGCTGGCGACGATGATCGGCCTTTTCCCAGAAGGCGCGGTGCGCATCGTCTTCCCATTCCTGGACAAGTTCCGGTGCCGTCACCGAAGCCGTTTGCGGCCGCAGTTCGGCGCGGCGGGCGTAAGGGTCCGCCTTCAGCGGCAGCAGTTCGCCGTTCTTGCCGATGATCTCGAACTTGTAGGGCGAGCCAGGGCGCACGTCGGGTGCAAAGATTTCCCAGATGCCGGTATCCATCCGCAGCCGCATGACGTGGCGGCGGCCGTCCCAGTTGTTGAATTCGCCAACCACCGACACGCGCTTGGCATTTGGCGCCCAGACGGCGAAGTGGAAACCGTCGACGCCCTCGTGCTTCAGCGGGTGGGCGCCCATCTTGTCGAAGAGCCGCAGGTGCGAGCCTTCACGCAGCAGGTAGTCGTCCATCGGGCCGAGCACCGGGCCGAAGGTATAGGGGTCGGTGACGGCCCATTCGACATCGCCGCGGCGGGCGCGGTAGCGCACCGGCTGAAGATGCGCGACCTCGACCAAGCCTTCGAAATAACCGGCCTCGTGGCGGCATTTCAATTCGCCAAGATCGGTGCCGTTCAGCGTCAGCGCCGTGACGGCCTCGGCGCCGGGAATGAAACATCTGAGGCGGTAGGCATCCCCGAGCCGGTGAAGCCCGAGGACGGCAAACGGATTGGCATGCCTGCCTTCGATGATCGCCTCGATCTCTGATAACGGGATTTCGCCAGGGGCTCGTCCGTCATCGACACGGGGCGATTTCTTCATCAGGCTCTCCAGATTTCCGACGCGTATTGGCGAATAGTTCTGTCAGAGGAGAACCATCCCATGCGGGCGGTATTGCGAATCGTTTTCGAATACCAAGACTTAGGGTCTGACCAGATTTGGTCAACGTGCCGCTGTGCTTCCGCATAGGCGTCGAAATCGGCCGCGACCATGAACCAGTCGTGGTTATAGATGCCGTCCATCAGGCCTGTGAAACGCGAACGATCGTCCGGCGAGAAGACGCCGGAGCTGATGGCGCTGAGCGCCTGGGCCAGTTCACGGGACTTCTCGATGATGGCGCGGGGCTGGTGGCCTTCGTCGCGCACCTTCTGCACCTCTTCAGCGGTGAGGCCGAAGATGACGATGTTGTCCTTGCCGACATGATCGCGCATCTCGACATTCGCGCCATCGAGCGTGCCGATGGTGAGCGCGCCGTTCAGCGCGAACTTCATGTTGCCGGTGCCGGATGCCTCCATGCCGGCGGTCGAGATCTGCTCGGAAAGATCGGCCGCCGGGACCATGATCTCGGCGAGCGAGACGTTGTAGTTCGGCACGAAGACGACCTTGAGCAGGCCACGAACGGCCGGGTCGTTATTGATGGTGCGCGCCACGTCGTTGGCGAGCTTGATGATGAGCTTGGCGTTGTGGTAGCTCGGCGCCGCCTTGCCGGCGAAGAGTTTTACGCGCGGCACCCAGTCCTGTTCCGGATGCGAGCGGATCTGGTCATAGAGCGCGACCGTCTCGATGATGTTGAGCAGCTGGCGCTTGTATTCGTGGATGCGCTTGATCTGGATGTCGAACATGGCCGACGGGTCGAGCCGGATGCCCATGCGGCTGCCGACGAGGTTGGCAAGCTGCACCTTGTTCGCCCGCTTCACCGCCGCGAACTTTTCCTGGAAGGTCTTGTCGTCGGCGAACTTGTCGAGTTCGCGCAGCGCTTCGGTGTCGTCCAGGAACTTGTCGCCGATCGCTTCCTGCACCAGCGCGGTGAGACCCGGGTTACACTGCATCATCCAACGGCGCGGGGTGATACCGTTGGTCTTGTTGTTGATACGGGTCGGGTAAAGCTTGTGAAGGTCGGAGAAGACGGTGACCTTCATGAGATCGGTATGGAGTGCCGAGACGCCGTTCACCGAATGCGAGCCGACAAAGGCAAGGTTGCCCATCCGCACGCGTCGCTCGCCGCCTTCGTCGATCAGCGAGATCGAGCGGATCTGGCCATCCGAGAAGCCCTGTTTGCGTGCCTGCAGCAGGATCACCGCGTTGATCGCATAGACGATCTGCATGTGGCGCGGCAGGAGGCGCTCGAAGAGCGGCACGGGCCAGCTTTCCAATGCTTCCGGCAGGAGCGTGTGGTTGGTGTAGGAGAAGGTCTGACGGGTGATTTCCCAAGCCTGCTCGAAATCCATGCCGTGGATATCGGTGAGCAAGCGCATCAGCTCGGCAATCGACACGGCCGGATGCGTGTCGTTGAGCTGGATCGAGACCTTCTCATGCAGGTTGGTGAAATCCGGATATTGCTGCAGGTGGCGGCGCAGGATGTCCTGGAGCGAAGCCGAGGAGAAGAAGAATTCCTGGCGCAGGCGCAGTTCCTGGCCAGCCGCGTTGGCGTCGGCCGGGTAAAGGACGCGGGTGAGCGCTTCCGCCTTGTTGCTCTCACGCAGTGCCCCGATATGGTCGCCGGCATTGAAGGCATCGAGCAGGATCGGGTCGATCGGCTGGGCAGACCAGAGGCGCAGCGTGTTGACGCGCTTGCCGCGCCAGCCGACGACCGGGGTGTCATAGGCCATGGCAATGACGCGTTCGGCCGGCTTCCAGACGTAACGCGGCGATTCGTCATAGGCACCGACCGTTTCGACGCTGCCACCGTAGCCGATTTCGTAAGCGCTTTCGCGGCGCTCGAATTCCCAGGGGTTGCCGTGGGCAAGCCAGGTTTCCGGCAGTTCCACCTGCCAGCCGTCGGCCATCTGCTGGCGGAACAGGCCGTGGACATAACGGATGCCGTAGCCATAAGCGGGAATGTCGACGGTCGCCATGGATTCCATGAAGCAGGCGGCAAGGCGGCCAAGGCCACCGTTGCCAAGCGCTGCGTCCGGCTCAAGGCCCGCAATGACGTCGATATCGACGCCGAGCGAGATCAGTGCATCACGCAGTTCCGCCATCAGCCCAAGGTTCGAAACGGCATCGCGCATGAGGCGGCCGATGAGGAACTCGAGCGACAGGTAATAAACGCGCTTGCCGCCGGTGCGGTAGACCTTGCGGGTGGACTCCATCCAGTGGTCGATGATGCGGTCGCGGATGACGAGGATGGCGGCGGTCAGCCAGTCATGCGGTTTTGCGACCTTCGCGTCCTTGCCGATGCGGTAGGTGAGACGCTCGATGATCTCCTCCGCCATGATCTCTGGTCGTGAGCTACGCGGAGCCGGCTGGGGAATATCAACGGAGGAAATGGTTTTCTGCATTAAGTCGCCAACTTTCTGGAGAGCGGAGGTGCGTCCGATTCAGTCAATCCGGCATGATCTATCGATAGAGTTTATGCACCGTTATGAATCGGTTGCAATCATCCATCTATGTTTGACTATCTTGCGGCAGGCAAAGCAAAATGCCCCGCCGTTTCCGGCAGGGCATTTTGCAAGGTTTGCGACCGTTAGTTGGTGAGGCGCGTGCCGGTCTTGGCGGCCTTGCGGGCGATTTCGCCGAACGTCTGCACGAGCTGCGTCATGTTGTTGGGCTCGTAGTAGAATTCCTTGCCGCTGGAGCAGGCTTCGAGCAGTTCCTTGCCCTTTGCTGGCGCCATGAAGGCGATCGTGTAGATCTTGATCGGGTTGCCGCCGGCGTCCTTGTCGTTCTTGGCCTGCTCGCAGATCCCCATGACCTGGTCGTGGATCTTCTTGCTCCAGATGCCGCCGTTGCCGGTCATCTCGCCATCCGTCATGAAGACGATGAAGCGTTCAAAGCTCTTGTTCTTCTTGGCGTCGTGGGCGTTCTTTTCGCGGGTGTTCTCGGCCTTCAGGGCTGCATAGGCATTGGTGAGCGCGCCGCTTGCATCCGTCCCGCCATCCGGCTTTGCCGGCAGCTTGGTGACGTATTTGGAGACATCGGAGGTACCCCATTCGATCTTCTGCTCCGACTTCGTCTTGTCGTCGTAGGACGAGGCGCCGACGCGGATGAGACCGGCGTTCGGATCTGCCTTCTTGAGCTCGTCGAACATGACGCCCGCGGCCGTCTTCAGCGACGCCATCTTCACGATGTAGTTCGGCGCATCGACATATTCTTCGACCAACCGCTCGCACATGATGGCCTCGTTGTCCGGGCAAGGATACTTTTCCTTGCGCTGCTTCTTGACCTTCTTGGACGGCGCCACCGGGTCGATGGTCGTGGTATCCCAGGCCATGGAACCGGATTCATCAAGCACGAGATACATGGAAAGCGCATTGCCTTCACGGCCACTGGATGCGCGGCTTTCGACGGTCACCTTGAGGGTCTTGAAGCCGACGACAGCACTCATGCCGTTCATCGGGATCTCGTAGGTCGACTTCATGAGGACGTCGTAGCTGTCCGAGTTGTTCGACGAGGTGGAGGTCGTCTGGAAGGTCGTGGCGTCGCGGAGCTTCTTTTCTTCTTCCGCGCGCTGTTCCGGCGTCAGGGAGCCATCGGAGGCGAGGGTCTGCGAGATGAAGGTCTTGAGGCCGAGCGCTGCGGCTTCCTGCTCGCTCATGTTGCCCTTGTCCGCCATGGCGGACGCAACCGCGAGCGTGGCCGCATCGGCCAGTGCCTGGATCCGGCTCTTCTGGTCAAGAGCATGGCTGACATCAACCGCGATGCCAGCAAGTCCAAGCATAACGGGCAACATCACGGCAGTAATGATACCGAAGTTGCCGGAACGATCCTTCAGAAGACGCTTAAACTGAATGCTTTGCATGGTGCACCTTGGATCCTGACCCAGAGCCCTCAAACATCTGATCAGCGACGTTTAGAAGGTACGGGTATAGGAACTCCTAAGCTTTTACCTGCAATTTTACCGAACAAGCAGAATCAGACCCAAAACGAGGCTATTTCTACTCGGCTATTTTACCGGGACAACATCGACGGCCTGGATGACCTTCTGGTTACCATAGCCCTTGAGCACGCCGATGACGGGTGCAACATCGGAGTAATCCCTGCCGTAACCGACGACGATGTGGTCGCTGCCGGCCGGCAGGTTGTTGGTGGGATCGAGTTCGATATAGCCCATGGTCTCGCCGCACCAGACGCGCACCCAGGCATGCATGGCGTCGGCACCTTCCAGCCGCTCCTTGCCCGGCGGCGGCAGCGTGCGCAGGAAACCGGAAACGTAGCCGGCGGGGATGCCGAGGCTGCGCAGCGCGACGATCATGATATGCGCGAAGTCCTGGCAGACGCCGCGCTTCAGGCGAAAGGCTTCCCTGGCGGTGGTGTCGACCGTGGTCGCCTCGCCATCATAGGTGAAGTCCGAGTGGATGCGGGCGCAGAGCGCGCTGGCGATCTCGCGCACCGTCTGCCCGGGCGCCAGGATCTCCTGCGCGTAAGCCGCGATCAGCGGCTCTTCGGGAAGCCGCGGGCTGACGCCGGCAAAGTGGTGCGGCGAATCCGGTTCGACCGACCATGACGCCGCAAGCTGTTCCTTCAATTGCGCGAGTTCCGGCGAGAAGTCTGCCGTCAGCGGCTGCGCTTCCACCTGGACGCGGGCCTGCATGCGGATATCGAGCCGCTCGTGCGGGGCGCGCACCAGCACGGAGGTTGCCTGCTGGCCGAAGAAATCCACGAAGGTGGTTTTCTCGTCGGCGTTCGGGGAAACGCTGAGCGAGCCCGCGACAAGGCGCTGGCGATCCGGCAGGGAAAGCGGCAGGAGGCGGATGACATGGCGCGCGCCGGATGCCGGCACGTCATAGACATAGCCCATGTGGAGATTGAGGTCGTAGAGCATCCCGTCGTCCTGCGGCCTCAGTTGAAGTAAGTCTGGCCGAGGATATCGGACAACTTCTCCATCTCCTGTTCGAGCTTGCGGTAGACCTCTTCGGTCATGGCGTCCGGCGTCATGACGGCAAGGCTGGAGTGAAGGCGCATGGCCTCGCGGTAGAAGGGCGACATCTGGCCGTTCACATAAGCATTTGGCAATTGCTCGACTTCGGCGCGGATCTCGTTCAGCTGGAAGAGGATCGAGCGCGGATTGAGCGCATCGAGCGCGAGCAGATCGGCCACCGTCAGCCGCGCGGTCGCCACGTTGTAGCGCCGCCTGTGGGTCATGACGCTGTCGCCGATCTCGATCAGCATGTCGAGCGAGCCGTCGGGCGCGTCCGGCCCCGACATGTGGCCGAGCAGCCGGGTCATGTGGAGTCCGCGTTCGAGGTAGCGGCCGATCGACAGGAAACGCCAGCCGGTGAAGCGGTACATGTTTTCGTGCACGAGGCCGGCAAAGCCCGCGAGCTTGCGCAGCAGCACCGTCATGGCATGCGCGGCGTCATCGCCTGGCTGGACGCGGTCGTGGAAGCGCCGGGCGGTCTTCGAAAGATCGTTGAGCGCCAGCCAGCCGTCCGGCGAGAAGCGGTCGCGCAGGTTGCTGGCGGAATAGATGGCGCTGTCGATGTTCCGGAGCAGCGTTGCCGGCACCGCCTTCGTCATGTCGAGGTCGATGCCCTTGAGGTAACGGGCGATGTCGGCGAGCAGCGGCGTATCCGGATCGGCGGCTTCCGCATAACGCAGGTGCCAGGCGCGCAGGATGCGCAGCGCCCCCTCGGCGCGCTCGATATAACGGCCGAGCCAGAAGAGGTTGTCGGCCGCGCGGCTCGGCAGCGAGCCCGGCATGTTGCGGGTGAAGCTTTCCTCCGGCGGGAGGAGCGTCGACTTGTTGACCGGCTTGTCGGAGACGATCCAGACATCGGCGGCGGTGCCACCGGCCTGCATGGCGATTGCGGCGACGTTATCGCCGGTGCCGATCCGCGCAAAGCCGCCCGGCATGATCTGCCAGCCGGTTTCGGTGCGGGCGGCATAAACGCGCAGCGACATCGGCCGCGGCGTCAGCTTTCCGTCCACATAGGCCGGCGTGGTCGAGAGCGTCACGACTTCCTGGCCGACGAGCTTGGCGCCTTCATTGGCGAGCCATTCGCCGACTGCATGCTTGGCGGTATTGCGCAGCGAGGCGCCGAGCACCGACTGGCCGTTGTCGTCGAAGAAGGGCAGGCGGGAATAGGCGGGGCCGATCACCATGCGCTCGATGTTCCTCGCCACATGCTCGCGCTCGTCCTTCTGGCCGCACCACCAGGTGGCGATCGACGGCATGATCAGGTCCTCGCCGGTCAGGCGGCGGCAGATCGACGGCATGAAGGCAAGCAGCGCGCGGGTTTCGAGAATGCCGGAACCGAGCGCGTCGACGAAGGTGACGGCGCCGGAGCGCAGCGCCTGCACCATGCCGGGGGTGCCGATATGGGAATTCTGGTTCAGTTCCAGCGGATCGGCATAGGATGCATCAAGCCGTCGCCAGAGCACGCCGATGGGTTTCAGGCCTGCCACGGTGCGCACCATGACGCGATTGTTGACGACCGTCAGGTCTTCGCCCTCGAGCAGCATGAACCCGAGGTAACGGGCGATATAGGCGTGTTCGAAATAGGTCTCGTTGGCCGGGCCCGGAGAAAGGACGGCGATCCGGTCTTCCGGATATTGCTTGTGTTGCTGAAGCGCATCGCGGAAGGCACCGAAGAAGGAGGCCAGTCGATGGACATGGCTTTCGGCATAGATGTCTGAGAAGGCGCGGGTGGTGGCGACGCGGTTTTCCAGCGCAAAACCTGCACCCGACGGCGCCTGGGTGCGATCGGCAAGCACCCACCAGTTGCCGTCCGGGCCACGGCCGATCTCGAAGGAGCAGAAGTGCAGGTAGTGGCCGCTGACCGGCTTGACGCCGACTAGCGGGCGCAGGAATTCGGAATTGTTGGCAATGAGCGCCGGCGGGATGCAGCCCTCCTGAACCAGCCTGTTGTCGCCGTAGATATCGGCGATCAGCGCCTCCAGCACTTCGGCGCGCTGGGTCAGCCCCTTGCAGACGGTGTCCCATTCCTTGCCGTCGATGAGGACCGGCACATGGCTGATCGGCCAGTTGCGCTCGGCATTGCCACCGCCCGGTGCGTCATAGGTGCGGTAGAAGACGCCGGCATCGCGCAGGTAGCGGTCGGCGCGGGCGAAGCGCTCGTGCAGCTCGCTTTCGCTCATGCGGCCAAGGTGGTTGATGAGGTTGCGCCAGACGGGCCGGATCTGGCCGTTCGGGTCCATCATCTCGTCGGCAACGCCGGGCAGCGCCGTATAACCGCGGACCGGATCGGCAAGCACCGCCCCTTCGCTCACCCGTTCCATTGCCGGTGCCTTGGACATCGGTTCTTCTTACACTCCGTGCGGCCGGCGCAGGTCGAGCGTCAGCGGGAATTCCGGCGAAGGGACTTCGGCGCGCAGCGGATAGCTGCCGGCCGTGTGGCCCCAGGGTTCGAACCGGGCGAGGCGGCGTGCCTCTGCCTCGTTGCCGTTGACCGGGAAGGTCTCATAGTTGCGACCGCCCGGATGCGCAACATGGTAGATGCATCCGCCGACCGACCGACCGGACCATGTATCATAAACATCGAATGTAAGCGGCGAATTAACCGGAAGTACGGGATGAAGCCCCGACGCCGGCTGCCATGCCTTGAAGCGGACGCCGGCGACCGCGGTGCCGGAGGCGCCTGTCTGCCTGAGCGGCACGGCGCGGCCATTGCAGGCGACGGTGTAGCGAACCGGATTGCTCGTCTCGAGCTTCACCTGAAGGCGTTCGACGGAGGAATCCACGAAGCGGACGGTGCCGCCGATCGCACCCTGTTCGCCCATGACATGCCAAGGCTCAAGCGCCTGGCGCAGTTCCAGCTTGCAGCCCTCGTATTCCACCTCGCCGAAGAAGGGGAAGCGGAATTCCAGCTGCGCCTCGAACCATTCCGGCCGCAGATTGAAACCGTTGTCGCGCAGGTCCTGGAGGACATCGAGGAAGTCTGCCCAGATGAAGTGCGGCAGCATGAAACGGTCGGCAAGTGCGGTGCCCCAGCGGACGAACTTGCCCTGCAGCGGGTTCTTCCAGAAGCGGGCGATGAGGGCGCGCACCAGCAACTGCTGGGCGAGCGACATGCGCGCATTGGGTGGCATCTCGAAGCCGCGGAACTCGACGAGGCCAAGACGCCCGGTTGGGCCATCGGGCGAAAACAGCTTGTCGATGCAGATTTCGGAGCGGTGGGTGTTGCCGGTGACGTCGGTCAGGAGGTTGCGGAACAGCCGGTCCACCAGCCAGGGCAGGGGAGGCTCGCCCTGTCCGGGTGCGGGCACCTGGGCCAGCGCGATCTCCAGCTCGTAAAGCGAGTCATGGCGCGCCTCGTCGATGCGCGGCGCCTGCGAGGTCGGGCCGATGAAGAGGCCCGAGAAGAGGTAGGACAGCGACGGGTGGCGTTGCCAGTGGAGCACGATGCTCTTCAACAGGTCCGGGCGGCGCAGGAAAGGGCTGTCGTTCGGGTTGGCGCCACCGACCACGACATGGTTGCCGCCGCCGGTGCCGGTGTGGCGGCCGTCGATCATGAACTTGTCGGCGCCGAGCCGGCTCTGGCGGGCTTCCTCGTAGATCGCCGTGGTGATGTCGACGGTTTCCTTCCAGCTCGAGGCCGGATGGATGTTGACCTCGATGACGCCGGGATCGGGTGCGACGCGAATGACATTGATGCGCTCGTCATGCGGCGGCGCGTAACCTTCGATATGCACCGGCATGCCCAGGCTTTCGGCGGCGTTTTCGGCGGCGGCGATCAGTTCGAGATAGTCTTCGATGCGTTCCACCGGCGGCATGAAGACGCAAAGGCGCCCGTCGCGGGGTTCCACGGAGATTGCGGTGCGCACCGCGCCGCCGATTTCGCCCGCCACCTGCTCGACGCGGCCGGGATTGGCCGGGTCATTGGCCCGGAAGGAGGATTCCGGCATGGCGCGGCCGGCGGGGATGATGGCGTCAGGGAGGGGATCACGCGGGATCGTCGGATCTGCCTCGTGGATATAGGGGAACTGTGAGGGCGGCACATGGGGCAGGGTGCCGAGCGGCAGGCGATAACCCACGGGACTGTCGCCGGGAACAAGGAAGATCTTGCCGCGCCGCGTGCGCCATTTCTCGCTCACCCAACGGCGGCTGGGTGGTGCGCCGCGCGCCTGCGAGTTCCAGGCCTGTACCGGCAGTACGTAACCGCTCGGTGTCGTCAGGCCACGTTCGAAGACGCGGGCGATGCGGCTGCGCTCTTCCGGATCCTTGAGCTTGGAGTTGGAGGGATCGACATTGTCCGGCAGGCTGCCTTCGCGCAGGATCCATTCGGCCGGATCTTCATAGGCCGGAAGCACCATCTCGGTGTCGATGCCGAGTTCGGTGGCGAGCGCGGAGAGCAGCTTTTGGGCGTCACCTTCGCCGACATGGTAGTCGCCGCCTTCCTGGGCAATCAGATCCGGCTTGTTCCAGATCGGCCGGCCGTCCTTGCGCCAGTAGAGCGAGAAGGTCCAGCGCGGCAGGCTTTCGCCCGGATACCACTTGCCCTGACCGTAATGCAGGAAGCCGCCCGGCGCGAAACGTTCGCGCAACCTGCGGATCAGGATGTCGGCCTTTTCCCGCTTGGTCGGGCCGACTGCGGCCGTGTTCCACTCGTCGGACTGGAAGTCGTCGATCGACACGAAGGTCGGTTCGCCGCCCATGGTGAGACGAACATCTTCGGCGGCAAGCACGGCATCGACCTGTTCGCCCAATGCGTTGAGTGCGTCCCAGCTTTCATCCGAAAACGGCTTGGTGATGCGCGGGTGCTCGGCGACACGCTCCACCTTCATGTCGAAGGCGAAGCTCGTCTCCGCTTCGCCGAAATAGCCGCCAGAGATCGGCGCGGCATTGCGGTAATGGGGCGTCGCGGCAAGCGGGATGTGGCTCTCGCCGGTCAGGAGGCCCGAGGTGGGATCGAGCCCGATCCAGCCGGCGCCCGGCAGGTAAACCTCCGCCCAGGCATGCAGGTCGGTAAAATCCACTTCCGTGCCGGACGGGCCATCGAGCGCCTTCAGGTCCGGCGTCAGCTGGATGAGGTAACCGGACACGAAACGCGCGGCAAAACCGAGATGGCGCAGCACCTGGACGAGCAGCCAGCTGGTATCGCGGCAGGAGCCCTTGGCGAGGGTGAGCGTTTCCTCCGGCGTCTGCACGCCGGGTTCCATGCGGATGACATAGGCGATCTCGCGCTGCAGGCGGGCGTTGAGCCCGACCACCATGTCCACCGTCGGCTGGCCCGGCGTGTTGTCGATCGTGTCAAGGAAGGCCTGGAGCTTGGGCGTCGCCGGCTGCGGCTTGCGATAAATCGACAGGTCCTCGACGAGGTTCTCCGGATGGAGGAACGGCCAGTTCGTCGCCTCTTCCTCCACGAAGAAGTCGAACGGGTTGTAGACCGTCATGTCGGCAACGAGATCGACCTCGATCTTGAACTCGGTTGCCGGTTCGGGAAAGACGAACCGGGCGAGGTAATTGCCGTAAGGATCCTGCTGCAGATTGACGAAATGGTTCTGCGGCGAAACCTTGAGCGAATGGCTCAGTACCTTTGTTCGGGAATGGGCGGCGGGCTTGAGGCGGATGATCTGCGGTCCGAGGCGGACGGGTTTGTCGTACATGTAATGGGTGAGGTGGTAGATACTCGCCTTGATCGACATCGGTTCCCCAAAAGCAGCCTGTTGCACGGATTTTGGGCGCTGCCTGAGAAGAATGCAAGGTGCAATACTTGGGGTAGGCCCAAGATGTTTGCCGGGTGTTGCTGGCACTGGCTCCTGCAAAGCCTGCGGCGGCATGATAAAGCTCGCTCAATAAGACAAGGCGGCAGGGATTAAAGACCGATGACCCATGCTCAGGAAGCGGCTCCGCAATCTTACGAGCTTCCGTTCGGCAGTCAGTTGCGAATGATGATCGGCGCCTTCTGGAGCGCCGAGGTTCGCAACAAGGTGCTGGTGCTGACGGTGGCGTTGCTCGCCGTCATCTTCGCCACCACGTATGCGACCTACAAGCTGAATGAATGGAACGGGCCCTTCTATGACGCGCTGGAGCGACGCGACTTGCCCGAATTCCTGAACCAGTTGATGGTGTTCGGCGTCCTTGGCGTGTCGCTGACGCTGCTCAACGTCATCCAGCAGTGGCTCAACCAGACCACGGCGCTGCGCATGCGTGAAGGCCTCGCGCGTGACCTTGCGGAAGTGTGGCTGAAACCCGGTCGGGCGCTGAAGCTCGGTGGGGCAGGCGCGATCGCCAACAATCCTGACCAGAGGCTGCATGAGGATACGCGCATCCTGGCGGAGAACACGACGTCGCTGGCGATCGGTCTCGTTAATTCCACCATCCTGCTCGCAAGCTTCATCGGCGTGCTCTGGGCGATCTCGTCGGACTTCGGCTTCCGCATCGACGGGCGCGTCATCACCATTCCGGGCTACATGGTCTGGGCGACCATCCTTTATGCGCTTGCCGGCTCGCTGTTGAGCAGTTTTGTCGGCCGTCAGTTGCCGCGGCTCAATGCCGACCGCTATGCCCGCGAGGCAGACCTTCGCGCCACACTGGTGCGGACAAACGAGAACCTCCTGCCGATCACGCTGGCACGCGGCGAAGCGAGCGAACTCAACCGCGTGCACTTTGCAATCAATGGCGTGCTGCACATGCTGCAGCGGCTGGCAGTAGCACTCGCCAACCTCACATGGGTCTCCGCCGGCTTCGGCTGGCTCTCGGTCGTGGCGCCGATCATCATCGCCTCACCGATGTATTTCTCCGGTGAGCTTTCCTTTGGTGGCTTGATGATGGCGGTGGGTGCCTTCAACCAGGTGAACCAGGCGCTGCGCTGGTATGTCATCAACTTCAGCGTCATCGCGGACTGGCGGGCGACGCTGGCGCGGGTTTCCTTCTTCCGCAACGCGCTGCTCGCGATGGATACGCCGGCCGCGGAGGGCGAGGTGATCAGCCACAGGATGGGACCGCCCGAAGAGGGGATCAGCCTTCGCGGCGTCGCGGTTTATGGCGAGCCGGACAAGGGCGAGGCGGGCCAAGGCACCCGCATGGGCGAAGACGCCTGCACGATCATGGCCGGCGAGCGCGTGATGATCAACGGCGATCCGGGTGCCGACCGGCACCTGTTCTTTGCAGCGCTTGCCGGGACCTGGCCCTGGGGGCGGGGCGAGATCACGCTCCCGCAAGGCGAGACGATGATCCTGATGCCGCAGGAAGGCTATCTCCCGTTCGCAAGCCTGCGGGAGGCAATCACCTATCCCGCCGGCGCCACCGGCATCAGCGACGAGGCGCAAAGGACAGCCCTAGAGGTCGTGGGGCTGGAGCGTTACGCGGACCGGCTCGACGCGGTGGAGCGCTGGGACCGCCTCCTCGACAAGGAGGAGGAGGCAGCGCTGCAGGTGGCCAATGTGCTGCTGCGCAAGCCGCAATGGCTGGTGATCGACGACGTGCTGGAGGGGCTCGAACCGCAGGTACAGGCGCGGCTGGTGGAGGCGCTGGCAACGCTCGAAGGTTCAACGATCATCTATGTCGGTCATTCGCAAGCCTTCAGCGACGCGATGTCACCGAAGCTCCTGAACCTGGCGCCGCTGCAGCCCGGCGAGCCGGTGAAGGAGGATGAACGGGAAGAAACGGAGCGGTGAACGGTTCTGCGGGAGGTGCGCCGTCAGAGCTTTTCGCCGGGCAGGGCGGCGGCCTGGCGGATCCAGTCCGCAAGCTGCGTTTCGTCGATCACATCGTCTTCGTGGATGTGGAAATAACGGACCTCCTTCTGCTTCGAGCTTTCGGGCGGCTGCGGCACCAATGATGTGCCCCGGAAGAAGGTGAGCTTCACGTAGCGGTCGAAGCAATGGAAGGCGAGGAACCAGCCGTTGCCCTCAATGCCATAGAAGGGCGTGTTCCACTTCACCGCCTTGCGAACATCCGCAACCGTCTGTTCGACAAGCCCGTCTATCGTGCGTCCAACCCGCTTTTTCCAGTCGGGCATGGCGGCGATATAGGCTTGGACCGGCGCGTCTCCGTCGCCCTTCGGGATCTGCGGATTGCCACCGGACAGGAGTTCTGGCTTGTCCATGCTCAAGCTCCCTTGAAGGTTGCCGCTTTTCCATCAACCTCTGAGCTTCCATAACAGAAATCGCCTCGCGGGACGATCCCGTCAGCGCCACATGCCGCGCATCCTCGCCGTCACATCGATGCGCACCTGCTGGCGATGCTGGCGTTCGGCATCCGACATGGGTGCCACGACCGGCCATGCCGCGGTCTCGAAAAACTGCAGCAGGGTGGCCGGGATGAAGCGGGAGCGCGAGGCATAGACATGCCGGTCGCCCTGCGACTGCTGCCCGTGCACGAAAAAGCGCTGCGGCGTGATGAGATGCAGGTGGTCCTTCGCCCGCGTCATCGCGACATAAAGCAGGCGGCGTTCCTCCTCCAGCTCGGCCGTGGAGCCGGTGCCGAGGTCGGATGGAATGCAGCCATCGACGCAGTTGAGAAGGAAGACCGAGCGCCATTCCTGGCCCTTGGCGGAATGGATGGTGGAGAGGATCAGGTAATCTTCGTCCAGCAGCGGCACCCCGGCTTCCGCGCTCGTCGCGTCCGGCGGATCGAGCGTCAGCTCGGTGAGGAAACGTTCGCGCGACGCATAACCGGCTGCGATCTGCTCGAGCTGCAACAGGTCGGCCTTGCGGGTTTCGGCGTCCTCGTGAATGCGTTCCAGGTGCGGTTCGTACCACTGGCGGGCAAGGCCGATCTCGGACGGCCAGCCTTCCTTCCGGCGCACCGCGCTGAGCATCGCGACGAAGGCCGGCCAATCGGCGCCGGAGCGCGGCGGCGCCGGGATTTCTTCGAGCGCTGCGAGCGGCTCCGGATCGGCGGAGATGGCATCGAGGATCTTGCCCGCCGTCTGTGGACCGACGCCCGGGATGAGCTGCATCAGCCGGAAACCTGAAACGCGATCGCGCGGGTTCTGCGCAAATCTCAGCGCCGCCAGCATGTCCTTCACATGCGCGCTATCGAGGAACTTCAGGCCGCCGAACTTGACGAACGGGATATTGCGGCGCGTGAGTTCCACTTCCAGCGGGCCGGAATGGTGGGAGGCGCGAAACAGGACCGCCTGGTTCTTCAGCGTCATGCCCGCCTCGCGGTTTTCCAGCACCTTCTCAACGATATAGTTGGCCTGTTCCGCCTCATCCTTCACTGTGACGAGGCGCGGCCGCTCCTCGGCTTCCCTGTCGGTCCAGAGGTTCTTGGTGAAGCGCTCGCGGGCCAGATCGATGACACCGTTGGCGGCCGCCAGGATCGTCGTGGTGGAGCGGTAGTTGCGATCGAGCGTGACGATCTGCGCCGGCGGATCGAAACTTGCCGGGAAATCGAGGATGTTGCGGATCGTCGCGGCGCGAAAGGAATAGATTGACTGGGCGTCATCGCCGACGACGGTGAGCCCGCGGCCGCCCGGCTTCATCGCCATGAGGATGGACGACTGCAGGCGGTTCGTATCCTGGTATTCATCCACAAGGACATGGTCGAAACGAGTGCCGACATCCTCGGCAATGGCCGGTTCGGCCATCATCTGCGCCCAGTAGAGCAGCAGATCGTCGTAATCGAGGACGTTCTGGGCCTGCTTGGCTTCGACATAAGCGCCGAACAGTTCGCGCAGTTGCTTTTCCCAATTGAGGCACCAGGGAAACTGCCCTTTCAGCACCTCGTCCAGCGGCGTCTCGGAATTGACAGCGCGGGAGTAGATGGCAAGGCAGGTGCCCTTGGTCGGAAACCGGTTTTCCATCTTCGAAAAACCGAGCTCGTGGCGCACGAGGTTCATCAGATCGGCGGAATCCTCGCGGTCGTGGATGGTGAAATCGGGATCAAGGCCGATCTGCTGGGCGTAAAGCCGCAGGATACGTGCCCCGATGCCATGGAAGGTGCCGGCCCAGGCAAGCGCATCGGTCATCACGCCGGCATTGGCGCCCAGCACCTGCTTGCAGATGCGCTCGACACGGCGCGCCATTTCGGACGCCGCGCGACGGGAAAAGGTCATCAGCAGGATGCGGCGCGGATCAGCGCCAGAGACGATGAGGTGCGCCACCCGGTGCGCCAGCGTGTTCGTCTTGCCGGAGCCGGCACCGGCAATCACCAGCAGCGGACCGGCCGCACCGCCATTTGGCACGTCCGAACCGTGCTCCACGGCCCGGCGCTGTGCATCATTGAGCTTTTCCAGATAGGCGATCGACATTCGTTCCCGCAGGCCTGTTCCCGATGTGTTCGGCAGCAATAGCTGATTCGCCGCCAAGGCGCCCGTTGTTCGGTGGCGGGTTCGGCCGATGGGGTGGCGGATATGCGTTCGGACATCGAGCCCGAATTAGGCAGGGGCAGTTCGTGCAGATGTCGGGAACAGAGCGGGTCGCTCCGTGGTTTGGAACCTCGCGGGTTCGTTCACGTTATCTGCCCATCATTCATCGAGGGTATTTTCCATGCTGAAATGGGCACTGATTTTCCTGGTCATCTCGCTGATTTCCGGCTTTCTCGGCTTCTCGGGCATTTCGCAGGCCACGGCCGGCATCGCCAAAATCCTGTTCTTCCTCTTCCTCGTTGTCTTCGTGATCCTGGTGGTCTTCGCATTCGCCGTCGGCAGCGCTGTTTTCTGAGAACACGGTGAGGGTTACGACCAGGGAGCCCTCAGCCTGCAAGGGCTGGGGCCTAAGAGCCAAGAGGCTTCGCGGGCTGGCAAAACGTGGAGACGCGTCCGGGGCCTTGTCTATAGCCTTGCGCGTTGCAACGATCCGGTTCCGGGGCCGGCGGTTTTGTCTACGAGAAATGCAGGCTTCCCGCATCGCCTATTTATGCTTTCCGCCGATTGAGATGTTCAAGTCGACGCTACCTTCGATCCTGAAGCCGTCCGGGTATGGGGAGGCTGAAACAGTGATCGAGGGATAGCCCATGTTGATCTTGAGCGGGGGGTGGAACACGAGGGTTTCGTTTGCTTTCGCAGATCCTGTGAGTGCAACAGTCCCGCCAATCTCGATGCTGATTTCCTTCACCTCGTCGTCGGCTTCCTTTTCGTCGATAGTCATTTTAGCTGAGTAAACTGCCACCGGAAGAGGGACCAACTGCCTCGCTTTCGTGACCATCTTGCCCTTGCGGGCCGTTGCCGAGAATCGCTTCGTGATCTTCAAGCTTGGCACCCCTTGTCTCAATGCCCGTTCCTATTCGCGGCCGGTTCAAGCTGCCCGCCTCACGAAGGTGTTATAGGCGCGCTGTGGCCTCAAATTCACCGTCAGTCTAGGTGAGGCTTCACACTTACCAAATTCATGGCCGACTTCCATCGTCTGAAAGCCTCCACATGATCATCCGACTCCTCACTATCTGCGTCTTGCTGGCATGTCTCGCGGGCAATGCCTTTGCCTGGGGCTCAAAGGGGCACAAGGTGGTGGGCTTGATTGCCGAGCAACATCTCTCCGCTGAAGCGGCCGCCCAAGTCAGGACGATCCTGGCAGCCGAAGGTTATCGCTCGCTTGATGAGATCACCATTTGGGCAGATCACGTGCGGCATCTCAAGGTGCCCCGGCAACCCTCGCACAAGGTAAGTCTACGGGAAGGCGACACGCCCTATGATCCCTCAGTCGATTGCTCCAAGAGAGGATGTGCGATCAGCACCATTGTGGAAGCGATCGCCGTGCTGCGTGATTCTAAAGCGCACAATGAGGCGAAGCTCTTTATGCTCAAGTACCTTGTCCATCTCGTCGGTGACCTACACACGCCGTTGCACGCAACAGCCGCGGGCACGAAGGAGCAGGTTTCGTTCTTGGGCAAGGAAATGAGCCTGCATCGGCTTTGGGACGTCGGGCTGATCAGTGCGACGCGCCTCGACCCCGACCAGATTGTCGTGTCGATCGACCCCGCTACCATTCGGGCCGCCGTCACCAGCCAAGTGATCGATCCGGTGGAGTGGGCATATGAAGGTCGCAGGATCGTGGAGAACCGGATCCTTGTCGGTGATCTGGCGCAGTCGGGTTACGCCTCATACGATGAGGATTACCTCGAGCAAAACTGGCCGATCGTGCAGGAGCGTCTTGGGACCGCCGGCGGCAGACTGGCGATGATCCTGAACGATATCTTCGCTGCCACTCCGAAGGCCAAATCCGAACCTGACCACTCTGACGAGCCATAGGGTGCACTGATATCTACCCCTTGGACGCAAGGCTTCCGGAACGCCGTTTATCGAGCGGCGGCGCCAAGGGTCTCAGACCGTCGTCAGTTTCCTCGCGGCGACGTGCCAGCCGAGCGTCATGAGTTCAGAGGAGCGTCGGTTTAACGCCGTCAAGAGGGCGGCAGGTCTGGGGGAGACGACAGGCTATAAATGCCAAAAAGGCTCCCGGTTGCCCGGAAGCCTCTGCTGTTCAGCGAATTGGATGGTGGGCGTGACAAGGATCGAACTTGTGACCCCTACGATGTCAACGTAGTGCTCTCCCGCTGAGCTACACGCCCATCCGATGGCGGCGCATAGACCATAGACTGGCCGGGCCGTCAACTGGTTTTTGCCATGAAATGCGAAGGTTTTTTCAAAGCCTTGCAGATCAGGGCAAAGGCGGCCCTCAGGCCGCCAGGAGCTTGTTCACTTCGTCCACGAGATCACGCAGGTGGAACGGTTTGGAGAGAACCTTGGCGTCCTTGGGCGCCTTGGAATCAGAGTTCAGCGCGACAGCCGCAAAGCCGGTGATGAACATGACCTTGAGGTCCNGATCGAGTTCGGTGGCGCGGCGTGCGAGTTCGATGCCGTCCATTTCAGGCATGACGATGTCGGTCAGGAGCAGCGAAAACGGCTCTTCGCGCAGCCGGTCATAGGCGCTCGCACCGTTGTCGAAGGAAGCCACCTTGTAGCCCGCCTTTTCCAGCGCCTTCACGAGGAATCGGCGCATATCATTATCGTCTTCGGCGAGAAGGATTTTCTGAATCATCTCCGGGACCGTCATCCAATGCAACTTTTTTAATGTTTTTTCGTAACTCTCACACTGCCAAGGCACGGTAAAGATCCGTTTAATGCGGCTGGGAGAGGATCTGGTAGGGTATAGATAGTATGGACTTCCCGCCGGGCAACTGGCAACATGAATCTCCGAACAAGTTCGCGACATGGTAAAGGCAGGATGGATTGCAGCGCGGGTGATTTTGAACATTTTGAAGTAAGGGAGCCCGCCACCCAGACCATCCCCTTCGTTTTCAACTCCCCGCATAGCGGCCGCGTTTATCCCCCCGCTTTCCTGGCCGAGAGCAATCTCGATTCGCTCGCCATTCGCCGCTCCGCCGACCACTACGTCGACGAGCTGTTTGCCGAAGCGACCGAACTCGGTGCGCCGCTGCTCATGGCCCACTTTCCCAGGGCGTATCTCGATGTGAACCGCGAGCCCTACGAGCTCGATCCGCGCATGTTCGACGGGCCCTTGCCGCCCTTCGTCAATATCGGCTCGATGCGGGTTGCCGGCGGGCTTGGCACCATTCCGCGCATCGTGGCGGAGAACATGGAGATCTACCGCAGGCGCTTGCCGGTGGCGGAAGGCCTGTCCCGTATCGATGCAATCTACAAACCTTACCATGCGTGCCTGAGGAAACTGATCGCGCGCACCCATGCCCGGTTCGGGCTTGCGGTGCTGATCGACTGCCATTCGATGCCGGGCAATATCCGCGTCTCCGGCCCTGATTCGCGGCCGGACTTCATCATCGGCGATCGCTACGGGACAAGTGCTTCGGCCGAGCTGTCGCGGGCGGCAATGCAGATCCTTGATGGGCTTGGGTTCGCCGCCGTGCGCAACAAGCCCTATGCCGGCGGCTTCATCACCGAACATTACGGGCGCCCGGTGCGCGGGCTGCATGCCCTGCAGATCGAGATCAACCGTTCGCTTTACGTGGATGAGGTAACGCTCGAGAAGCGACCGGAATTCACCGCGGTCGCCGAGGCGCTTGCCGTCTTTATGCGCCAGATGGCCGAGTTCGTTGCCGATTTTTCCGGCCAGAGCGGCGCACTCGCCGCCGAATAAACTCGCCTAGCGATTCCTACCTTGCAGGCAAAAAAAACCGCGCTTCCGCGCGGCTAAGTCTAGGGAGGAAACACCCAAGGAGGGTATTCACAGTCAAAGACTGTGCTTGGGAGACTAGGTTTGCGATGCACAAACGTCAAGCATGAATTTCTCATGCCTAACTTTCGGGCACGCTAAATTTGCTCTTCCGGATGCTGCCTTTTGCCGGTGAAGCGCTTGTCCCGACTGGGTTTTCAGACGCCGTCCAAGACGCTAGAGATGAGGTCCCGCCACAAGGAATTTTCTTCATGCTTCCGGATCGTGACTTCTTCTACAGGCTGGCTGATGCGGCGAAGGCAGAGACCCTGCCGCGCTTTCGCACCGGGCTTTCGGTGGTCAACAAGATGGCGGGCGGCTTTGATCCGGTAACTGAAGGCGACCGAGCGGCGGAAAAGGCGATTCGCGCCCTCATTACCGAGCATTTCCCGGATCATGGGGTTCTTGGCGAAGAGCATGAGAATGTGGGGCTTGATCGCGAGCATGTCTGGGTGATCGATCCCATCGACGGCACGCGCTCCTTCATCTCCGGGCTTCCCGTCTGGGGCACGCTGATCGGCTTCCAGACCAATGGTCGCGCCGCCATGGGCCTGATGGACCAGCCGTTTATCGGTGAGCGTTATTTTGCCGACGGGACGCAGACGCATTATTCCGGACCAGATGGCGAGCGGGTGATCTCGGTGCGCGACTGCGGCGAGCTTGGCAATGCGACGCTCTTCACCACCTCTCCGCATATCTTCACAGGAACCGATCTTGAGCGCTACCGCGCGGTGGAGGAGCGGGTCCGACTGTTCCGTTACGGTTGCGATTGTTATGCCTATGTGCTGCTCGCCTCCGGCCAGATCGACCTCGTCGTCGAAAACAGCCTCAAGCCCTATGACGTTGGCGCGCTGATCCCGATCATCGAGCAGGCGGGCGGCATCATCACCACCTGGGACGGCGGTCGGCCGGAAAATGGCGGCAATATCGTCGCTGCCGGCAGCAAGGCGGTGCACGAACAGGCGCTGGCGCTGCTCGCCGGCCGATAAAGCTCAGGCCGCGGTTTCGGAGAGGCCGAAACCGCCGTCCTGGCCGGGCATGAAGGCGTCGATGGCGGCCATGGCCTGCGCCCGGTAGATGTCGCGTTCCTGGAAAAGCTCGTGGCGGGCGCCGTTGATCGTGACCAACTGGCCGGCGCGGAAATTTCGCGACAGCTCCTCCTGCGCCCGATAGGGCACGATCGGGTCGAGCACCGGTGCGAGGATCAGCGTCGGGATGGTGATCTGGGTCAGATGCGCCTGGTTGTTGACGCGCTTCATCGCCTTGAACGTCTCGTGCAGCCAGCGGGCCGTCGGCGCCCCGACCGTCAGCTCCGGGTGGGCGTTGATGATCTCGAGGTTGCGACGGAAACGACCCAGATCCGACGTGATCGGATTGCCCTCGAACGGCCGGTGGTTCTGGTCCTTGCCCATCGCCAGGCTGCCAAGCCCCGTCCAGGAGGCGGCGGTGGAGAGCGCGCGGATCAGCCCTTCGGGAACTCCCTGGCCGGAGAGCGCGGTATAGGGCGCGGCAAGCGCCATGCGGTGGATGCGGTTCGACAGCCGCGGCGCGGCCGACAGGGCGACGAGTGCGCCGGTTGAATGGCCGACCAGGAAGAACGGCAGGCGGGCATCCGGCAGCACGATGTGCTCGAGGAAGAGCTCAAGATCCTTCTCGTAATCGGAGAAGCGCCGGACGTGCCCCTTCCTGGGGTTCTTTGTCAGCCGGTCTGAGCCACCCTGGCCGCGCAGGTCGAAGGTCGCGACCCAGAGCCCCTTGGCGTTGAGCTCGCGGATCGTTTCAAAGTACTTCTCGATGAACTCGTTGCGCCCCTGCATTATGACGACGGTGCCCGCCGCCGGCACGACCGAAGAGCGAAACAGCCCGTAGCGCAATCTCGCGCCGCGATGGCCGGTGAAATAACCGCAGGTGTAGTTCTCCGGGGCAGGGTTGCCGTCGGTGAGGTGGAGAATGTCGGGCGATGCAGCGGGCGTGGTATTCATGTGTGTCAAGCGACAGCAAGCGGCTGTGAAGGTCAAGCGGGATTTACGTTTCTGTAGCCCAAGAGGTTGGCCTGGAGCGAAACGGTTCAAGGGGATGTGCGGGAAAAAGAAGCCGGAACCGGCGGTACGGGAGCCCGCGCAAGTTCCGGCAAGCATGACTGAAGCGAAGGGACGAATGGGCTCCAGTCGTTAGAGGCAGTCTGCCTTCCAGTTCTGCTGGTCTAGTCTCATG
>Ga0065721_10004652_pt1 | contig 23256 bp, 19 predicted proteins | sample Mesricmetagenome_FD_59108 | JGI IMG/M metagenome (GOLD analysis project Ga0065721, IMG submission 59108) | Mesophilic microbial community from rice straw/compost enrichment Sample: eDNA_1 v2 (version 2) | ecosystem: Engineered > Solid waste > Grass > Composting > Bioreactor | place: USA: Davis...
TAACTCAGGAGATAATACATCTGCGAGACTGCTGAAACGTTCGGGGGAGAAGGAATAGATTCGTTCCAGCGCTTGACTCAAAAACATAAAAAAATCCTGTGACCTTGCGATCACAGGATTGTCGTCTATCCCTCCTCTTATCAGTAGGGCTTTTGGCTTAACTGACTGGCATAAGCCTTTTGGCCCTGTTTTTATTTGCGGAAAGGAAATTAGCGATCTCTCTCGAAATCGCTAAACAAACTTAGGGAGCGTATTTAAATCCTTTCAGCACGACACGTCGCACTACAAGATTATCGCTGGTATTCCAGTTCGACTGCATTTCCCAGATAAATCGATCAGCAACATTGGTATTCGCATTCCAGCTCTGCGGCATGGTGAGCGAAATCAGCGTGCATTCAGTATTGATGGTGACGAACCTGGAGCCATTGGAGCCATTCATCCAAGTAGTGGTTGACGCCCCACCATCACCTTCAAATTCACCCGGCTTAATCACCCGCAATCCGAAAGTCGGCAACGGATTGTTGGGATTGGATCTGTCGAGCTGCACATAAATATCGGCACCTTTGATCTGGAATGGACGGCGCAGTGGCGGAGTGAATTTAAACCCGTGATATTGCGGTGTGCCGCCATAACGGATGCCCGTACCGCCGCCNATACTCACCAATGACAATTGATAAGTGCCCCAGGCTTCATCCACCAGCCAGTTCTGGTTCATGGCCAATGGCAGGCCTTGCGTAAGCGGCTGCGGACCGCCGTCAAACAGAATCATATCTTCCGCCGTCACCGTCGAATTGCCGGTACAGCCCATTGGCACAGCCGGTCCCGGTGTACCTGGGTTGGTGATCGGCTCTTCCGGCAGCTCCACCGCATTGCCTTCCAAACCACGCACCACAATAGCCGCTACGTTGGCCTCTCCCGTTGTGGCGGAGAAGTCCAGGCTCAACAGCCCGTCAGTGACCTGCACACCATTCAGTTCGATCTGGTGAGCCGTATCGTGGCCACCAGCAGCGACCAGCGGATTGAAATCGCGGACCAGAACACTGCCTTCCACTTCCACATTGAATACCCGGCTGCCGCTGACGCCGTTAGCGCCGTAGTACGCCTCCACCATATGCAGAGTGACATCGTAGGTACCCTCGGCGACCGGGAAGTTATAGCTGAAGGTGCCCCAGCGCTCGGACTGATAGAGGACATCATCAGTGGTATTCGCAATCGCATCCGTGGTGGAGCCGGCGCTGCCCAGGCTGTAGTACCTGTCGCGCTCGTACTTGACGCCGTCTGACGCGGTGAATTCAGCAAGCGAACTGCCCGCGTTCACCGCGTAGAGCACCACAAAATCACCGCCGGAGGAACTCGAGCTGCTGGACGAAGAAGAGCTGGAGCTGGAAGACGAGCTTGAGGAACTGCTTGACGACGAGCTCGAACTGCTGGATGAACTGGAACTGCTGGATGAGCTGGAATTGCCGGAGGAACCGGTGCCACCACCACAGGCCGTAAGCGCTGCGGCGATCAATCCCAGCGCCAGGACTTTGCCTGCGCCGAAAGAGAGAAGGTTGGTTTTATTGATGTTCATGGTGTCCGCCTGTCAGGTCAACGAAAGAGACTCCAATCCACAGGCCGGCTGCGCCGGTTTTTCCCACGCTGCCTGCTGTTATTAAGCCCATTGGCGTGTTTTATAAGCATATTGGCGTGCGGACTAGAAGCCGGAGCAGTCTAAGGCAAGTCCGGCTGGCTATGCCGAGACAGCGAAATCAAGACGAGAAATTTTGTGCAAAGTTGCGATGGGGTTCGCACTTAATCTTTTACTCAACCACTCCGTTTGTGGAAGGCCGTCTCAATTCTCCGCAACCCATCGTACACGCAGCGATTTTTTCCACCCTGCAATAACTCCCCACTCAGAAGTTGGCGCCACAAATTCTCCTCTTTTTTTCAAATAATTCACGTGTGAGATAAAAAAAGAAAAGCATATGCGCATCTTTGGATTGGCCGCCAAAACTCGTCGAAAAGGTATGTGAACCGGGTCGAGTAATTAGCATTTGGTGGCTACCGCCAAGCCAATAAAAAGATACATGTGAGGTAAAATACCCCAAATATGCCAACACTGAGCGCTTACTCCGTGTGGGCATGGCAACGGTTGTTGTGAATACCACTAATAACTCAGCAGCAAAAATGGGGGGAGCAAATACATGAAAATTCCTAGGTTAATGGGGTCCGCCAGACCTCTTCAGATGGCAGGCGTTGCGCTGCTGGTCGCAACCCTGTCTTCCTGTGGCGGCACAGACAGCGGTTCACCTTCCAGCTCATCCTCGAGTTCGAGCTCGTCGTCCAGCAGCAGTTCGTCATCAAGCTCTAATTCCTCCAGTTCTTCATCAAGCTCGAGCTCCTCCAGTTCTTCCAGTTCATCATCCAGCTCCTCCGGGCATACCCAACCGCACAGCCATTGCGAGTCAGGGCAGCATCCCCAGGCGACCGATGCCAATATGGCCGATGGCTATGCTCGCTATACCGAGAACGGTCAAACAGATGCCACCGTGCAGCCGGAAGTCATTAAATGGATGGAAGACAACGCTTGGCAGGAAGCGCATTTTGTATGGCATCAGGTAAGACGCTGCGGCACATTGTTTGGCGGCGGTGGTGCAGCTATTGATCCCTGTAAATTCCCGGAAATGAAACCCGAGCAAAACGAATGTGCGGGCCCTCAGGACGGTTACGAATTCCTGGTTATGCACCGCCATATGATTCAAGCGCTGAAAGAGTTGTGGCCCAATCACACCGAGCAGTTCACCGGCTGGTCCATGTTCCCAAGCCGCAGTGATTACCCCGACATACTGCAACAGTATTTCTCAGAATGGCCCGCATCCGTGCGTGCGGATGCCGCGTTGGCGGATGGCATCAGCTCCATGTCTCGCGAGGAGATCCTGCAACGCTGGCCCACTGAAGGCCACTTCGGTCAATGGATCCAATGCGGTTCCCTTGGTGGCACTATAGGCGCTGCCAGCCTGCATGGTGCCCTCCACTTCAACGGTTATCCACGCAATAACCAAGCGCACAGCGTGGCCAATCAGCGGCGCAATCTTGATGCCTACCTGTTTTGGAAGCTGCACGGCTGGATCGACACAGTATGGGAAAAATACCGCACCGCCACGCAATCGGACCCGGGTGATACCAAGTTGAAAACCGAGTTGATTGCGCAATGTAAAGAAATGGAATTCTGGGCGCAGAAAATCGACCCGAGCTTGATACCCGTAGAAGAACCTCATGAGGAGACCCGCGAAGCTGGCTTCTTCCACGAGTTGGTGCGCCCGGCACTTGAACGCGCCGGTTGCGCAACCTGCCACGGCGCCGGTGAAGAGGCCGGACTGCGCCTGGGCTATCAGATCAGCTCCGCCGAAATTGTGCGACGCTTGGTCAATGTGGACGCCGCCAACGTCAACGGCTACAAACTGGTGGTACCCGGTGATCCCGACCGCAGCTGGCTCTACCTGAAATCCACCGGACAGAGCCAAAATGCCGATGCCAACTGTAAATTGGCGAGCTGCAAAAATCGCATGCCTCCAGGCGGTATGCCCGGTCTGACGCAACAGGAACTCGACAACCTGCGGCAATGGATATTGGATGGAGCGGAGCCGCCAATACAACTCGACTAATCATTAATTTGTTTATCGCCCGACTAAATCAGTCGGGCGATTTTTTTAGTTTTTCTCACACGCCCTTTCCTGATTTTTTCTTATCCTTTTAGCTTCTCAATAATTTCATCCAATATTTTCATCCCCGCATTCCAACCATCATCAATATTTAATCGGGCTTTTTTAAACGCGATGATTTCTGCATCGCTGGCTTCAACAGGAGTCAAGGAAAGATGCAGGATATATTTTCCGTCATGCGGCTCGAGTTTTATGGCGGTCAAAAAGTTGGCTGGCCAAGCTTCCGCCAAAGGCGACGGCACTATTTGCCAATCTTCATTAGTGGAAGAGAATAACCAGGTCAGCTGCTCGTAGGGTTCGACCGCGATATATCGGAATTTTTGAAATAGCGAGTTGTTGTCCCACTTCAACTCGATCAGCGCTTCCCCGCCGGGACGCACATCCATTTTATGCACGATGGTCTGCACACCTGCGCCGTACCAGCGGGAAAAAAGCGCGGCGTCGGTCCAGCTTTTCCAAATGAATTCAGCCGGGGCATCGTATAACCGCTCCAATGCATATTCAGGTATGCCCACCATAAAACGCTCTCCAGCAATACAAAAAATAAACAGACACAAAAACGGCGAGCGCTATAAAAGCCGCTCGCCGCGATAGTAACTAATTATCTTTAATACGGACTATTAACCCATGGTCACAATTTTTGAGCTGAGCATGGAGCCATCGCTGAGCTTTTTGACCGTGAATATCATGTCGGTGCCGCGATTGGGTCCGCCAAACTCCGGGTCGAAACCACTGAGCGGGGTGTCTTGTGGCCTACCGCTATATTCCGGATGGTTGACGTGAATTTCCCTGCACAATTCATCAGTCCACGCAAATTGGGTGAAGAAAAGTTGCGTGTTGTTCTGGGAGCAGCGCAGATGCACGTGGTTCGTGCGACCGGTGTACCAGCCGGGGAAACAAGAGCGGAAGAAAACCTCGCCTTGGCTGTTGGTGACCTGGGAACCGCGGTGCCACGTTGAAGCCTTGGCTCGCGGCGCCCTCATGGGATCGTTGGTCGTACATATGTTGCCCACGTTCCAATTAGGGCCGAGATAGGTGGCCTGTGCGGTGTTGCCCGAATACAGACCATCACAGTTGGTGTGCCAAACTTCCACTGTGATGCCGGCGGCCGGCGAGCAGTCGGTATTCAATATTTTGAAGGCAAATACCACGGGCAAGCCGAGTTCACCCTCGGAAATATCCTCCCGGTGGCCGTTCAAACCGAACAGGCAGGGACCCAATGAAGGACCTTTGTAGACCTTGCAGGTGGTGCTGCTTGCACCTTCAAATGCATTCAAGGGTGGGAATTCCGCCCGCATAGACGCGGTGCCGCCCCGCAGGGTCCAGCCTTCGGGGGTGCTGCCCGAACTGGAAGAGCTCGAACTGCTGCTGGATGAGCTGGAGCTGCTGGAACTGCTCGATGAACTTGAACTGCTGGATGAGCTCGAACTGCTACTACTCGATGAACTTGAACTGCTGCTGGGAGAGCCGGTACTGCCGCCGCAACCAAACATGGCCAAAACAGGGGCGGCAACAATGGCCGAGCCAAAGGCTTTCACTAAATGTCGGCGCGAAGCTTCCGGAGCGCCGCTGGCTGAATCAGGAGTCCGATCTTCTGAGATATGCTTGTTCATAGGCTTTTCGCATTTGGGGGGATTTCCCCCATTTTAAGCGGGGGAAGACTCGCAAAAGTGCGACTCAGTTGGTGATTTCCCTGTTTATCACCTACGAGAGGTTTTTTTTGATAACAAGTTTGCAAAAGCTTTCGACATTGCAACTGACAGGCAAAAACTCAATATCTATCGGTACATCAGAGATAACACAGAAGTACGCATTTTATGCTCGATACCATTCCATTTTCCCTTCTCGAACTCGCTTCCATTCGCGAAGACAGCGATGCCTGCGAAACCTTCAAACACTCGCTGCGTTACGCTCAGGCGGCGGATGCCCTCGGTTATAAGCGCTTTTGGCTGGCCGAACACCACAATATGGAAGGCATCGCCAGCAGCGCCACCGCTGTTTTGATCGGCCATATTGCGGGCGGCACCCGGAATATTCGCGTGGGCTCAGGCGGCATAATGCTGCCCAACCATCCACCGCTGGTGATCGCCGAACAATTCGGCACCCTTGCGAGCCTCTACCCCGATCGTATTGATCTCGGCCTCGGCCGCGCGCCAGGTACTGATCCCATCACCGCACGGGCACTGCGCCGCGACGACCGCGCCGCCGATGAATTTCCCACGGAAGTTTCTCTGTTACAGCAACTGCTGGCGCCGGCCACACCGCAGCAAAAATTAAAAGCGGTACCAGGCGTGGGGACACAGGTTCCGATTTGGTTGCTGGGCTCCAGTCTTTTCAGCGCGCAGCTCGCGGCTCAACGCGGCCTGCCTTACGCCTTCGCCGGCCATTTCGCCCCGCGTCTCGTGCGCGAGGCGATTCATATCTATCAAACCCAGTTCCGCCCTTCCGCAGCCCTAGCGGAACCTTACGTCATATTGGGATTACCGGTAATCGTGGCGGACACGGAAGCGCGGGCGAAATTTATTTCCACCACCGGTAAACAGCGCATCCTGGCCCTCTTTCGCAACCAGCCGCTGTGGCTACGCCCACCCGTTGAAAGCATGAATGAGCTCTGGACGCCACAGGAAGCCGCCGGGGTAAATGAATTTCTCGCTCTGGCCGCAGTGGGTACGCCCGCGCAAGTTAAAGTGCACCTTCAGGGGCTGGCGGAGGAGCTAAAAATTAACGAGTTCATGTTTACCATCGATCTATACGACCCAGACGAACGCATCCATTCTCTCGAACTATTGATGTCGATCAAATCCTGACCGCACCCCTGCGGTAACATCAAGGTCACTCACAAACGCTGTACTGAAAGCCCGTTACGGCACTCGCGGCCAGCCGCGATTCGCCGTGACGGCGACGCTGCATGCGAAGCCGCGTTCCGACCATTTAGATAACCCGTGACCTAACTGAAGTAGCAGTCACCGGCATCTTCTAACGACGCTCTTTATTAAATGGCTTCGACGAAATTCAGGTAACGATGAGGACCACTCCATGAAAAACAGCAATCTGCTCTCCTTATTGATCAGCGGAACATTGCTAATCACAGGCGCCGCCAATGCGGACCAGGCATTGCGAGACCGCGCCAACACCATATTCAAGCCGATTCCGGACAAAGTCACCGAAGTCGCCGGGGAAAAAGTAGTGGCCGCACATGTGGAGCTCGGGCATAAACTCTGGTTTGATCCGCGCCTGTCACGCAGCCATCTCATCAGCTGCAACACCTGCCACAACCTCAGCATCGGCGGCGGCGACAATGTGCAGGTTTCCATTGGTCACGGCTGGCAAAAAGGTCCGCGCAATAATCCCACCGCGCTCAACGCCGTATTTAATGCGGCGCAATTTTGGGATGGCCGCGCCGCCGATCTGAAAGAACAGGCTTTGGGTCCCTTGCAAGCGCCAGTGGAAATGAACAACACCCCGGAGCGCATCGAAGCTACGCTAAAAAGCATTCCGCAATATGTGGTGGAATTTCAAAAAGCATTTGGCGGAAAAAATCCCGTTACCATCGCCAACGCCGCGCGCGCCCTCGCTGCTTTTGAAACAACCTTGATTACGCCCAACGCGCCTTTTGACCGCTTTCTTAAAGGCGATAACAACGCCCTGACCCAACAACAAAAACAAGGGCTGGAATTATTTATGAATACCGGCTGCACCGCCTGCCACAATGGTGTGAATGTCGGCGGTCAAGCGTATTTCCCCTTCGGCGTTGTGAAAAAACCCGGCGCGGATATTTTGCCAGTGGAAGATAAAGGCCGATTTGCGGTGACCAATACCGCGAGCGATGAATACGTTTTCCGCGCATCGCCACTGCGCAATGTCGCCATCACTGCGCCCTATTTTCACAGCGGCGAAGTATGGGAATTAAAAGAGGCCGTCGCCATTATGGGCAACAGCCAACTGGGGCGTGAACTCAAAGAAAATGAAGTGGATGCAATTACCGCATTTCTGCAGAGTTTGACAGGAGAGCAACCCAAAATCACTCTGCCGATGTTGCCACCCAGTAGCCCGACTACGCCGAAACCTGATCACGAAATGCCATCGCAAATTCGCGTAGGGTCAGCGGAAACCAACCTCTAAACTATTAGGCCGGCGCAAGCCGGCCCTTCTCCAAAAAATCCATTCATCATCCCTTCACATAATCCTCACAGCAAAATCCCTATATTTTGCGGAGTTTTGAGTTAAATAAAGACAAGCAATCAGTTCTCAATACACATGTGTCTGTGTGCGGTTTTATTTCAGCATTTTATATTATGATTAGACTTGGCATTCTTTGAAATATAACCGCCAGGAGACTAATAAAAAATGATCGCAAACTCTCGTAAAGCCACTTTTAAACGTTTACTTGCCATAACCCTTACCACCCTCGCCTGTCATGTAACGGCACCAGCCTTTGCGCTGGACCACACCATGACCCCGATTGCCATTCCCAAACAACCCAATGCCATTGAACTGGGAACAGGCCCACTACCGGACGCGAAAGCCCAGGAATCCTGGCATAGCCAATACGGCAGCTCTTTCGCACGCAATGTTACCGAGGCGACCTTAACGCCCTTCCTACCCAAAAAACGCAAAGCCACAGGCGCCGCCGTGATAGTCGCGCCGGGCGGTGGTTTCCGCACTTTATCTATGAGCAATGAAGGTTGGGATGTCGCCAAAGCACTGGCGGACAAAGGTGTTGCGGCGTTCGTGCTGAAATATCGCCTTAAACAAACCCCTGCGGATATGGACGAATTTCAAAAAGCCATGGCTGCCATGTTCTCCGCCGCCCCGCGCGCTAATCGTCCGCTGGCAGAGCAAGATCCGGCGGTAGAATTTGCGGAACAAATCGCCGACGCCCGCGCGGCCTTTGCGCTGGTGCGCGAGCGCGCCAAAGAATGGCGAATTGATCCCGACCGCATCGGCATGGTCGGCTTCTCCGCTGGCGCCATGCTTACCATGTCCACCACGCTTTACGGTAAAGATGCCAATCCCGCATTTATCGCCAATATCTACGGCCCCTTGAGCGAGGCAAAAGTCCCCGCTGATGCGCCGCCATTGTTCGTTGCATTGGCTGCAGATGACCCATTTTTTGCCAACGCAGGATACGGCCTTATCGACAGCTGGCGCGCCGCCAAACGCCCGGTGGAATTCCACCTGTTTGAACAAGGTGGTCACGGTTTTGGCATGTACGACAAAACCACCACCAGCACAGGTTGGTTCGACAGCTTTGTGCGCTGGCTGGATATGCGCGGTTATCTGAAACCGAAAAAATAAATAGAGGTTGAGCAAAAAGGCGATTCAATCGAATCGCCTTTTTTATGTCACACACAAATTCTGCACTGTAACGATTAATCACCGCCGATAGATTTGATCCGAATTTTTATTCGCTTCCACGGTTTTAAAAGATCGTTCCTGATAACTATGCCCGCAACAACAGCAGTTATAAGTTTTTATTATCTCATAGCGCTCTTCTGTCCAGGTCGTTACCGTAATTAAACGCTTGCCTTCATTCGGGCCGGAAATAGAGCGGCCACTTTCCTGCTCGCGCTTGCGCGGAGTGGCGGAAAGAAAAGTCTCCTCCGTATCCGCCAAACTCACCGCAAACGCCTCACCACACTGCTTACACTCGGCATCCGACGCCAACCAGGCCATCACCCCGTACCTCACCACCACAAAAGCCCCCGCCCCGGCCAGCGCGACAAAGATAAAACTCAGAATCGGATGGCTATCGCTATAGGAAAACCACACCAACCCACCAACGATCAACGCGGCGATGGAACCCGCGCCAATACTGAGGAAATTGAGGTGGTTTTTAATGGAGACTTGTTCTTGCGTAAGATTTTGTTCGGACATAGGACTGCTAGTGATAATGGGATCAAGCGTCCGAGCATTTGACGGTCAGCGTGTTTGCTGACTGAAGGCTGGAATAGGTTTAGCCTATGTTTGGCTTGTCTGCCACCTTCACGAGCTTTTTCCAGGCGAAGCGTAGCGAAGCGTAGCGAAGCAACCGGATCTTAGTCGCTAGGCAGGCGGGCTCTTATTTCGTCGCGCAGCGTGTTTAATTCTGACCATTGAGCCTCCGCCAATTCCGAACCCTCCATTTCGCTAGGAAATAGCGCAGCAATTTCCGCGAGCTGCTGATATTGCCCAGGGTTTTGTTGTTGGAGATGGGCGAGTTCGGATTCGCTTTTGCCGCTAATAATACGCATAGCTGCGAGATTGATGTATGTCTCCAAATCCGGCAGCACGGCTTCCTCGGCGTAACAGACAGGCGAAGCAGATTCGCCTGCAGGCTGCATGGCGTACCAGCGTTCCTTCGTAGCAATTTTCGCTTTTACGGGATCAAAATCGACAAACCAGCTTTGGAAGATGGATTGGGCGGACTCTCGAGTTTGGTTGATTTTGGATTTGAGAAGTATCGTTCGATCAATAAATGTGAGCACTCTGACAATCCACCGCTGAATAAATAGCTCCGGAATTCTGATAACCAACTCACGCAAAGAAGTTAGGCTAAGATTTTCAGCCGTATCAGATCCACCAATCCTTAAGGAAATTTGCTCAACAAATTGGCGCGACCGAAGCTCGTAATAGAGATATACAGGATCTAAGAACAGGTGATCCAGTGATCGCCAGATACTGGCTTCAGGTGAGCAGACAAATGCGGGGCTACCCGAAGGAACAAAAGCTATTTTTACCACATTGCCTTTTGTTGAAAGAATTGTATCTAAATCCTGCCCCCGCCCTTTTTTTATTATTTGATAGGCAGCTTCATTTAGCTTTTTTGAGGATTCAAAGTTAACAACGTTTTCTGCAAGATCGGCAGCCTGAATAAAAGGTACACCGTTGTTGGTGAATTCTTCTTTTTGGGGTTGGTGATTTCCGTGTTGGATGAGTAGCAAGCCTTTGGCTTCCAAGTCTCCGACCGTCCACTCTTTCCAATCGGCATTCATACCCTACCCTCATGATCATGTTTATCGGCAATTTTAAGATGCGGGCGGAGCTTCCATTCGTGTCTCACGTTGCTATTTCTCGGTATTTGTCAATTAATACCGAGAAATAGCAACACTGAATAATCTGCGCCTAGATGGTGATGGAAGGTAACTTCTCCGGCCAATATATTCCCGGCTAGTTCTCATCACTCACTTTATCCCACTCATCCTGATAGCCAATACGCTCAAGATAACCGCTGATAATATTCATACTGCGCTCCATCCAGTGTTGCAAATCCTTTTCCCTCAGCACTTCGATTTGATTCGTCGGCTCTAGGCCACCCACTTTTTACCATGAGCCGCAAAATCCACAATCAAGCCGAACACTTTATCGCAGCGATCTTTGAACTCTACTCGTCCATAGCTTTCGGGAAGGTCTTTATCGAGCACTTCTTCGATGGCTGCCTTCACCTGCGCTTGGGTCTGACCATGCTTCCACCAGTCTTGCACCAACACCTTGGGGTGGGCCTGTAATAGACGAATGATCAAGTCTTTGGCGGCAAGCTTTACGGATTGCTCCTCGACCTTGGTGAGCTTTTCCTTTTTCAACAAATCGTAAAGCTCCAGCTCGTCTTCGGTTAAGCCCTCCTTCACATGACGTTCGTCCTCTTCTTTAAGGCCCTCGGCAAACTTCATCAGGTCCTCAAAATAATTCTCCGTAGAAGACGCGCCGGAGTTGTAGCGGTCGACAATTTGTTGCAGGCGTTCGGAAAACTCGGTGCGGGTGTGATTGGCTTGCATCATCGAGCGTAGCTTTTGCTCAATAAAAGCTTTTATCTCTGCAATTTCAATATTTTTATACTGGGCTTCGGCGAACTCCTCTTTGAGCTTCTCGAAGTTTAGGTTGCTCAAGTCCCATATCCGCCCTTTTTGTACAATTTTGTATTCGGCTTGATGCTCCTTAACGGCAAACTTCTCTCGGTTGTCTACCACCACACTCTCATCGAGCAACTCGGTGATTTTCTCGGTTACCTCGTCTATGTCCGCCTGCTCTATATGCATATCCACCACGCCGCGCAAATATTGAATGACAGCGATCAAGGGGCGTGGTTTTTGGCTCAGCACCTCTGGCTTGCATGCCTCGTAAAGGGAAGACACAGTGTTGTCGTATACGTAGAAGGTCTTGCGCCAATCGTCCTTGCTCAACAGTACATCGGCGAATTGTTCAAATAAGGCGATGCTCTTAAAGGTATTGTCTTGGTCGGTAATCGTGGACAGGTTTATTTCATGCTCATTGCACCACGCAACGGTTTGGGCAATGGCTTCATCCAACAATCGGAACAGCTCAGATTTTTCCTGCACCGGCGGCGCGGTGCCCTCTTCGCCTTGAGCATAATCCCGAAGCGCCTTTTTCATATTGCGGAAGACGTTGTAGTAATCAACAATCTCGCCATTACGCTTTTCGATAAACTCACCGTTGTAACCCTTAATTTTGTACGCCGCCACCCTATTTGCGCGGGCAATGGTTTGCATAAGGGTGTGATCCTTCATGGGCTTATCAAGGTAAAGCGTAGAGACGGTGGGCGCATCAAAGCCGGTTAACCACATGGCGCAGACAAACACCAGCTGCAACGGATGCTCGGGGTCTTTGAAGTTGGTTTCAATATCGTGGCCGTGCTCATCCAGTTGTTCCAACCGCTTGGCATGGGGCTTAATATCCAAGCCCTTTTTGGCAAACTTCTCCTCATCGGCACCCGGGTCGCTGACCACCACGGCCATCTCCACCGATTTCATATACTCGATGATCTTTTTAAAGCGGGCTTTCTCAATATCGTTTTTGGTGGTCTTTACAATGCCGCGCAGGCGTTTGATCTCCTCCTTCCAATGTTGCTGCACCTTGTCGTACATCTTCACGGCGGTGAACTTATCCAGCGATACCACCATGCCTTTGCCCAAGTAACCGCGTCGGGGAAAGTGGTAAACAATGTCTTCGGCGATGGTATCCAGGCGATCTTCCCGCACAATCACTTGCATTTCTCTAGCAAAGCGCTGTTCTAACTTTTGTTGCTGGGCATCGTCGAGGTTTTCATCTTCTAGAATTTCGTAAAACTCTTCGCTCAGGTCATCATTTTGGATCAGCACCTCCGGCACGCGCTTTTCGTAATAGAGCGGCACCGTGGCACCATCTTCCATCGCTTGCTGGAAGTTGTATTCCGAGACATAACCACCAAACCATGCGCTGGTCTTACGCTCTTTGCCCAAAAGGGGCGTGCCGGTAAAGGCTATAAAGTGTGCTCCCTTTAAGCCTGCTCGCATATTTTCAGCAAGGGATTTGTACTGGGTTCGATGGGCCTCATCGACTATGACGATTATTTCGCGCTTTTCTTTTTCCGTGTCGAACAGCAGTGGGTATTGCTTACCCTTGTCGTAGCGAAATTTTTGAATAAGACTGAATACGACCTTTTTGTTTTGCCCCAAGAATTTGCGCAGCTCCTCAGAATTTGACGGTTGCGCTGCATCTTTCTCTTTAACCGTGCCTGTGTTAAGGAAGTTGCGATAAATCTGCTCGTCCAGATCTTGACGATCCGTCACAACGACAAAACTAAAATTTCCGGTCACTTTCCGGAAGATCTTGCGCACGTAAAAAATCATCGAAAAGCTTTTTCCGGAACCTTGTGTGTGCCAGAACACCCCAAGCTTTCCATCCAGCTCTTGCCGTTTTAAAAAACGCTCAAAGGCTTGATTCACGCCAATAAACTGGTGGTTCTGCGCAATAATCTTGGCGCTTTCCTTATGGAATAGAATGAAGTTTTCCACATAATCCAATAATTTCTCTGGGGCACATAATCCGCTGATGATGCGCTCCAAGGTCAAACCGTCATCGCTGATTTTTTTGCGGTCGATGGCTTCTTTTTCATTGTCCACCCGCAGCCAGGCGAAAAAGTGCTCCCAGCCAGCGGTAAAGCTGCCCACCTTGGTTTCTATCGCATTGGATAAAATACAAAACACATTGCAATGGAACAGTTGCGGGATATCGTATTTGTAGCTGGTAAGGTTATCGTCATAGGCCGAACGCAATTTTACGTTGGAGTTTTTTAATTCGATAAACACCAGCGGCAGGCCATTCACATACAAAATCACGTCTGGGCGGCGGTAGGCTGCCAGGGGCGCTTGCACGGACGCCTTAATCCAAAGTTGTTTTACGGCCAAATAGTGGTTGCGACCTGCCCTTGGCGAGGGTTCGTTAAAGTCGATTAGCCGCACATCTTCCTGCTGTCTTATACCGTCCGCATCTTCAAATTCCACAGAGACACCATGGCGAATCAGGGCATCCAACTCGCGATTCGCGTTAATTGCGCTCATGGCACCCCGGCGATCGGTGATTTTGGGGATCACCTGAATATCAATAACTTCTTCTGGCACTTGCGGGTTTAAGCGAATACAGGCCGCACGCAATTGCTCCGGCAATATCACATCACGCTTATCACTGCGGCCCGAACCATCATTTAAATCCTCAGGCTTTGCGGTATAACAATCCAGCACGTCAAAGCCGTGGATGTGCTGCAAGCGCTGCAGCAGAGCCTGCTCTATGTCATCTTCGGATATAAAATTCGGCATGCTACTGGGCTCTCCAGGGTCCAGGGGCCTGCCAATAATAGGCTGGCATTGCATCATCGGCTTTTAAAAACACCGTCAGAAATTCCACCAGGGCGTGTGTGATTTCGCCAAAGTCCTGCGGTATGTGGGCCAAGCCTAACCGCTTGTGAAAAGCTCGCTACTGCGGTTGTTTTAAGGCGGCAAACGCTCCCATAAAGGGTAGCTGCTCTGGCAAGGATGTGCTGCGGTGGTTAAAGGTCTGCCTAATGGCTTCAGCCAATAATGCCGAGTCAAAATCAAATTGACGGGACAACAACCAAATATCGTAAAAGTCCTTCATGCGGCTGTTGAGGTCGCCCAGCTTCACCATGGCTTCAAACTTCTCAGCGATGGCGCTCTCGCGGCTATAACACAGCACATTGGGTACGGGTTGATCCAACAAGGTGGGAAAGTCGGCACGCGTAGCGCCGGGCACCAGCGCATCACCAAAGCCAATATCGAGCTGCTGTTTTATGCGGGCACCACTCAGTTCACCAATAAAGCGCACCCTCACCCCTTGGTAATCGGCGTCTTCTTTAATGGTCTCGGTTTGCAGGCTGGCGGGGTCAAATTGGAGCCCATCATCGTCAACGGGGGTGGTCAGTATGTCCGCTATTTGCCGAGCGATGGCGTCCGGGCTGTTATCGGTCTTGCCCAGCATATCGATATCCATGGTGGGGCGCGCCTCGGGCGCTTGCCATACCCGCAGCATCAATGCGCCTTTTAGGATAAATCGCTCGGCATGGGCCGATTGGCTTAAGCGGTATAAAAACCGCTCCATGGCGTAGTACTGCAGCAATTCTTGAAAAGGGCGTTTGTCGGCCTTGGCCCGGTTGAGCAAGCGTTGCCGCACCGATGCCGCAATATTTTTACCGCCTTTGCTCACAGCTTTACCTCCCTGTAGTTCGCACTCATAGGCCCGCCTCCAGATAGGGGCGCATTACCTGTTCCACCCGGCACAGCTTGGCGTATTTCAGTATCTCAGCGGGGCGGGCTTTTAGGCGGGTTTTATAGAGCTGTAGCGCCTCCAGAGCCACATCCTGGCCGATTTTATTGCGGAATTTAAAGCAGTCCGCCAGGGTCTTCTCAGGGCTGTAGATGCGGATGGGGATATGGTCGACACTGTGGGTTTCTATACCCGCATCAAAGGCCACGTCGGCAAAGCGGTAACCCTGCACTGGCGGGTAATCCAGCTCCGGCAAACGGGCTTGGCGAGCCACGGCCAGATGCACTTGATGGGGTATTTGGGTGGTAATGCCATGGAAGGACAAAGCCGATACCAGGCACACCACCGCCTTGGGGAAGCGTGAGGCCACGGTGACCAAATCCGGGTTGCTGATGGGCGGCAAATCCGCCAAACGATAGAGCCCACGGCTGATGGCCTCAATCACGCCCTCATCCCGCAGTTTGTAAAGCTGGTAACGGCTCAACCCCGCCGCCAACGCCTCATGCATACGCAATTGGCCGCCATGAGCGCGAAACACCGCCTCGGGGGATTGAGAGTGGGTGCCAGACATAGTGTCACCATTTATTGATAAGTGGTGACACTATGTCTGGTTTGATGGGAAGGGTCAAGAATCGCGCGAGATTTTACGTAGGTTGGATAAGTCGCGCGGAGCGACGCCATCCAACGAAACCAGTCCCGACCTCTCGCACCACAAAGCCGATAAGGAAAGGATCTCAGGCCGCTCAAGCCATCCTTGGGCGCAATGCACGCGCTCCCAGCGCGTGAATGCCCTGAGCCCCTTCCCTTATCGACTTTAACCGACCATGGACGGAGGGAACTTTATATCCAGATCTTCTACGGATAGCTTGCCGGAGATTAGGCGCGGCAAAAGCAAACTCTTCGTTTTGGTCAAACCTTCATTTTGCGCTAAAAGATTCTCAATACTTTTGAAAATCGGATCAACGGACTCCCGATACTCAGCAATTACTTCCATTGATGGCTTTAGTATCTCGATTCGCTTGAATGTACCTTTGTTGATCTCGGGAAATGTCGCGCCACCGCAGAGAGAGATGAAATAATTTTTACTTTGCTTTAACCAAAAAAATAAATACGCAAGAGGAAACTGATCATTTGGAATACACGTAATAAAGCCTTGATTCGTACATGCCTCTGTTAGATTAATGCCGAGCTCCCCAATCGTCGCTCGACTCGTCATCATGATCGAATAGGCAGGAAACATCTTAGCAGAACAGTTATTGATACCTTCGTCATTGGGCTTTTCAGCAGAGTTGTTTAAAAAAATACCACTCGCACCTGTAATATCCGATGGCGTAAACCAATTGACGTTACCGTCTTTCCAATATGTATCATTCTCTTTCGAAGGGGTGCCTCCGCCTAAAAACTTAAATGCCTTTTCTAGCGTCATAAAGCCCCACCCCTTTGGAATCCCTTTCTCAAACTCCGCATCCTGATAACCCGGAAAACGAAAGCGGACAAACCATTCGCGGTAAATCTCTTCGGCCATTTTTTCCAATATGGCAATACTACGTTTGTTGTTTTCGATTAGGTCGTCGTAGGCGGATAGGATGGCGGCGATTTTTTTTTGAACATCGATGCTAGGCAACGGTATCGTAATTAGTCTTACGATATCTTGGTTAAGCGATGCCATGGTTGCACCAAAAGAACAAAGTGCTTGCATCCAGTCTTGATGAGACTGGGTCCTTAGGTAATAGGATACAAACCTATTGTGGACTCGCTTACTCTTGATCCGTAATCGCAAGCAGTCAGAACCTTGAACCCACCCAACGCCCTCAGCATCGATAAAGGCATGACGCTCAACCGCTCCTTTTCGGCCAAATACAATGTCGCCCATTTCTAGCTTATGCACAGAGAGCTTTTCCACCATCACTTCATTTAAAAACTCCAAGTCCTTTTGACGGATATCACCAAAACCAACATTGCGCACATTTATTACTGGAATACCCTCGTCCACATAATCGCTGGCTTTCAATTGCGTACCAAAAGGACCTGTCTGCAAATCTGCTTCGCCTGAATCAACAAGTTCACCAACCTTTATAAATTGAAATTTTTCCATCATTCGCCTGCAATGAGCTGGATATTTTTACTTATAGTTTTTACCAGAATGCCTGAGGATTTCGCCAGGTTAGCCAGTTCATCATTCAGCTCTATTAAAGTAGCCACAAACTCCTCCTCCGTCTTCCCATCCTCCTCAATCACCACCCCCACATACCGCCCAGGGTTTAGCGAATAATCCTGCTCCTTCACTTCTTCCGGTGTTGCCAACTTACATAAACCGGTCACATCTTCGTATTCCGCTTTGGGGAAGCGCTCTTGCAACCAGCGAATATGTTTAAAGTAACTTTCGGCGGACTTCACTTCTTTATGCAATTGCTCTAAGGCGAGTTTTAATTGTTTGATATTGCGATCGGTGCCGATGCGTTTGGTCTCTTTACCTGCGGCCTTGGCTTCTTGCTTGGCCGCATCCATTAGCGTCTTTTCATGCTGCCGAACAATTTTATCCAGGGCTTTTAGGCCAGCGTGTAAGGACTCAAAAAAAGGCTCGAAGGCTTCTTGCAGTTTGAGTTGGGCTCTGTTAATGGCATCCACATTTTTCTGGGAGCGGAATTGGCCTTTGACTTCCGCTTGGTAGGTTTCGAATTTGGTTTGCAGTTTACCCAGGGCCTTCCACTGCTTGACCAAATCCCCCACGGCTGCTTTGCCTTGGGCATCGTTCAGCACGTCCAGCAGTTGCTCACTGACCGGCTCTACTTGTTCTTTGTTCTCCGCGAGCAACACCATGCCTTTGGCAAAGTAACTGTCCACCAGGCGCACGTATTCGCGGCGCTGCCCTTTGTGCAGCTTGCTGATAATGGTGATATTTTGAATTTGCTCTTCACTAAATTCCCGGTGGGCGCGGTCGATTTGGGTAAAGATATTGCGCGCATCAATAAACAGGATTTTGTTGTCTTGTTTGGCCTTATCAAAAAACCACAAGGTGGCTGGCAAGGTGACGGTGTAGAACATATTGGATGGCAGCGTAAGCATGCCGTAAATCAAGTTGTTCTCTATCAGGGTTTGGCGAATATCCGCCTCGCTGTGGCGGGCGTCGCTGGCGGAGTTGGCCATAACCAGTGCGGCGCGGCCTTTGTCTTTTAGTGACGTGGCGAACAGGTTGATCCATAGGTAGTTGGCATTGGGCACCGTCTCCTTGCCCTTATCCGCCGCCTTGGCTTTGGTTTTATTGCGGGGTATGCCGTAAGTGTTAAAGCGCGGGTCGTGCTCCACCGTGGCCACCGGCACATCGTCCACGTTAAACGGGGGATTGGCCATCACAAAGTCGAACTTGCCAAAAGCGCCGTAGGGGTCCTCAGCGTAGCTATTTGCCTGGCGAATTTCTCCACGCAAGCCATTAACCGCCAAGTTCATTTTGGCGAGCTTGACCGTGTCCAGGGTTTTCTCCTGGCCGTAAACGAACAGCGAATCTTCATCCACATTTTCGCCCAAGGCTTTTAGCTCGTCGCGGTGGTCCTCGATAAAGCGCTGCGATTGTACAAACATACCGCCAGAACCACAGGCCGGGTCGTACACGGTGCCTTTGTAAGGCTCGATAATTTCCACCATCACCCGAACCACCGAGGTAGGCGTAAAGAATTCCCCGCCGCCCTGACCTTCCGCGAGGGCGAAGTTGCTGAGGAAATATTCATAAATTTTGCCGAGGATATCGCCACTGGCATCGCGGGGGATATTGGAGAAGGTCTTTAACAGCTGTGCAGGGATTTGTTTTTGTGCGGCAGTACGGGTGAGCACCACGTACTCGTCTTTGGGCAATACACCGTCCAGCTCGGTTTTGTACTTTTCAATATCCTGCATCGCCTCTTTGATGCGCTTGGCAATGTTTTCCTTCTCCGGCAGGTTGAGCAGGTAGTCGTAACGGGCGTGATCCGGCAGGTAGAAGCCGCATTTCTCTATGGCAATCTCACTGATGGGCTTTTCGCGGCGCGTGCCTTTGAGTTTTTCATACTCTTTTAAAATTGCCTTTTCCGCGTTTGCGTACTTATTGTCCGCAAATTTCAGGAAAATAAGCCCCAGCACTGGCGTGGCGTATTCGGAGGACTTCAAGTCACTGTTGGCGCGCAGGTTATCGGCGGCGGCCCATAGGTCTTTTTCTAGCTGTTTGATTTGTTCTGGGTTCATATATTCGAGGTTTTTTGGTGGTGAGTCGGGCACTTCGCAATTTTCAAAACCTATATGAGAGCTGCTCGACAAAGCTAGGTGTCAAATCGGGGAGATTGAATTCTCCTCATCCGGCACCGGCGGTCAACCATCGCGAGTGAGCTAGAAGCTCCCCCGACGGCGGGATTGGACTCAGGGCCATCCTTGGCCCTGACCCTTCGGGCGCCTCCGGCGGTCCAAAACGTTCCTGACGCTTTGTGAACCCTGCGCTATTGATTCGAAATCCCGCCGCCTCGACAAAAAGCTCCTGCTTTGTCTACCTCCTGCATCCCTGCAGTCGTCCACCAAACCCCACGCAAAAAAAAGCCCCGCGATTAGCGGGGCTTTGTGGGGTTTGGTGGAGGCGGCGGGATTTGAACCCGCGTCCGCCAGCACGCAATCCGCGGCTCTACATGTTTAGGTTCCGTCTATTGATTTAACTCTGTGCAGCCCGGCGGGCAGGACGCTCAGAGCGAGTTTGCTAAAGGTTAACCTGACAGCCACAAACCGAGCGGCCAGGCGATCCAGTTCTATATAACAGTCAATACCGCGGTACTGGCACCTTGGCATCGACCGCTAACCGCGATTAAGCGGCTAGAGCGTATGAATCGTCGTTTGCGACTATTCAGTTACAGCTTTGGATTAAGGTGATTCGCTGTCATCACCACATGCACCTTGGACCTTGTTACCAGCGTCGAATCCTAATCGCCCCCGTATGGGTTAAATTGGCCGGGCAGTATAAAGGCATTCCTTTACTTTGTCCCGATTTGGGTAATATGGGCGCCCGGACATTCATTTCAAGCCCACAGGATAGTCAGTTGATGAGAATCCGCCGTACCCATATCACCTTCTTGCTGGTTGCGGCGCTGGTTCTCATGCTTCCCATCGTCCTGCGGGTACCCAATCCCTATGGCAACCCGGTGGTTAAGGAAGTTCACGAGACCAGCCATACTGTGCTGTTTTTTATCGCGCAATTGGTGTTGTTGATGATGGTGCGGCGGCGCAGGCGGAGCTGGCCGGTGCTGCCGATGATTGCGGGTACGGCGTTGTTGAGCACCGCCATCGGCGGAATCATTGAGGTGATTCAGCCCTACTTCCAGCGCAGCCGCAGCTGGGATGATCTCGGCCGGGATGTGCTGGGCATTGTGGCGGCGTGCGGGGTGTTTTACTGCTTCTATACCAACAGCCGTGCCGTCAAAGGGGTGGCGCTGACTTTGACTGCGGTTTCTCTGGTGGTGGCCTTTACGCCGCTGGCGAAGACCTCCCACCGGCAGTGGCTGCGCGATCATGCGTTTCCGGTGCTGGCGGACTTTGAAGACCCGCTGCTGCGCCCTGACCTTGGGCGCACAGAATACGCTCGTATTCGTTTCGGCACCGCGCCGGAGGGCTGGGAAGGCAATCAAAGCGAGGTGCTGGAAGTCTTTATGCCCAAAGACACGCGCTGGTCGGGGTTTACTCTGTATCACCCGGTGCCGCGCTGGCAGGGCTACGATCAAATGGCATTTGAAGTGTTTTCCGTCTCGGACCGACCGACCCGTATTGCTATGAATATCTACAGCGTCGAATCCGGCAGCAAGGTGCTGCGCTACCATTCGTTCGCGGTAGAGCCGGGATTCAATGAATTTACGGTGGATTTGAAGAGCGGGACGCCGGTGGAGGGCCAGTACATCAGCCGCATTTTGTGGTATTCGATTGCGCCGGACCGGGATATCACCTTGTTTTTCGACAATATCCGCCTGCAGTAACACTCAGGGCGCGGGGTGACTCATCGCGCGCTGCTTCTCACGGTTCCAGTCCCTTTCCTTCTCGGTATCACGCTTGTCGTGGAGTTTCTTACCTTTGGCCAGGGCGATTTCGCATTTGACCAAGTGCTTCTTCCAGTAGAGCGCCGTCGCTACGACGGTGTAACCCTTTTGCTCCACCGCTTCACGCAGTTCTTTCAGCTGGCGCTGCTTGAGCAGCAGTTTACGCGTGCGGGTGGGGTCGCTGACGAAGTGGGTGGAGACGGTGGCGAGGGGCTGAATTTGGGCACCGAGCAGATAGGCCTCACCATTTTTGAAAATCACGTAGCTATCGGTGAGCTGACCTTTGCCCGCACGCAGGCTCTTGACCTCCCAACCGGTCAAGGCGATGCCCGCCTCGATTCTCTCTTCAATGAAGAAATCAAACTTGGCGCGCTTATTGAGAGCGATAGTGCCGCCCTGGGGTTGGTTTGGTTTTTTATTCGACATAGGGCGCGCATTATAGCGACTGCTGTGATTTACACCAGACGGCCCTGCGCGCCCGGTTTTTGGCACCCGCAGTTTATGCGGTTACAATGCGGCGCATTCATGCCGCCAATCAAAACATAAGAGGCAATCGATGGCACATAGGGGAATTCACGGGACCTGGGGCAGCCGCTGGACCTTCATTCTGGCCGCCACCGGTTCCGCCGTCGGTTTGGGCAATATCTGGAAATTCCCTTATATGACTGGTGAAAACGGCGGTGGCGCCTTTGTTCTGGTCTATCTCGTTTGCATCGCGATGATCGGTATTCCGGTGATGATGGCGGAGGTGCTGATCGGTCGGCGCGGCCGTCACAGCCCGATCAACTCCATGCGCTATGTCACCCAAGAGGCCGGTTTGAGCCGCGGTTGGACCGGCATCGGCTGGATGGGTGTAGTGGCCGGGTTGCTGATCATGGCGTTTTATAGCGTGGTCGCGGGCTGGGCGTTGAAGTATGTCTGGGCCACCGCCTCCGGTGCTTTCGACGGGCTGAACTCGGAGCAAATCGGCGCGCAGTTTGCCACTCTGCTAAGCACCCCCAAAGAATTGTTCCTGTGGCACAGCGTATTTGCCGTGATGACGGCGTCGGTGGTCGCACTCGGCGTCAATCGTGGCTTGGGCGCCGCAGCCAATGTGATGATGCCGCTGTTGTTTATTTCCCTGCTGATTCTGGTGGTCTACAGCTTTTTTCACGGCGACTTCGCCGCCGGTTTTCATTTCCTCTTTGATTTTGAATTTCAACGCTTGAGCTGGAGCGGTGTGCTCAAGGCGATGGGCCATGCGTTTTTCACCTTGAGCTTGGGCATGGGCGCGATCATGGCCTATGGCGCCTATATGCCGGCGCACGCGTCTATCGGCCGAACCGTAATCTCGATCGGCATCCTGGACACCTTGGTCGCCTTGTGCGCTGGCCTCGCCATTTTTCCCATCGTTTTTGCCAACCCGCCGCTGCAGCCGGGCGCGGGTCCGGGCCTGTTATTTGTGTCCCTGCCAATTGCGTTTGCCGCTATGCCCTGGGGGGAGATCTTCGGCACGTTGTTTTTCATTCTCGTCAGTCTCGCCGCCTGGACATCTTCGGTTTCATTGATCGAGCCCGGCGTCGCCTGGCTTGTGGAAAGCAAAAAATTCCGCCGCGCACCAGCGACCTTTTTGCTGACGTTCATCGCTTGGCTGCTCGGCATTACCTGCGTGCTGTCCTTCAATTTATGGGCGGACGTCAAACCCTGGGTTTTGCTGTTCAAGACCCCTTTCGATTTCCTCGATTTTCTCACCTCGCAACTGATGCTCCCCCTGGGCGGACTGTTTATCGCGATTTTCGTCGGTTGGTTTATGCATAAAAAAGTCGTTGAACAGGAGCTGGATGCCGAGGGCCACGCGCTCTTCGGCGCCTGGCGCTTTGTGGTGCGCTTTGTGTCGCCCACACTGGTTGCCCTGGTGATGATTTTCACCCTGATCGACAGTTTCTAAGGATCCCTGTGAGCAAATCCATTCAATGCAGCGCGCTGGTGCCGCACACCCC
>Ga0065721_10005420_pt1 | contig 23253 bp, 20 predicted proteins | sample Mesricmetagenome_FD_59108 | JGI IMG/M metagenome (GOLD analysis project Ga0065721, IMG submission 59108) | Mesophilic microbial community from rice straw/compost enrichment Sample: eDNA_1 v2 (version 2) | ecosystem: Engineered > Solid waste > Grass > Composting > Bioreactor | place: USA: Davis...
ACTTAGATGAGTCCACCATAATGGGCACTTTGGCGATATCCGGCTCTCCTGCAAGGAGGTTGAGAAATCGCACCATGGCTTTTTCCGCATCCAACATCCCTTCATCCATATTGATGTCGATGATCTGCGCACCGTTCTCAACTTGGTCGAGGGCAACCTCAAGGGCAGTGGTGTAATCATCATCGATAATCAGTTTCTTAAAGCGCGCGGAACCGGTGACGTTGCAGCGTTCACCGACATTCACGAAAAGAGAATCACGGCGGATATTGAACGGCTCCATACCCGAAAGCCGGCAAGCAGGCTCATAGGGGGGCAGAGCCCTGGGCTTGTGGTGAGCTACAGCAGCGGCAATCGCTGCTATATGTGCGGGAGTGGTGCCGCAGCAGCCGCCGATAATATTGACGAAACCGCTTGCGGCGAAATCTTCCACAATCGCCGCCATTTCGTCGGCGGACTGATCGTATTCTCCAAATTCATTGGGAAGCCCCGCGTTGGGGTGTGCGGATACAAAACAATTGGCGACTCGGGACAGTTCTTGAAGATAGGGACGCAGTTCGGCGGCACCCAAAGCACAATTAAGACCTATGGCGATGGGTTTGGCGTGTGCCAGAGAGTTGTAAAAGGCTTCCGTGGTCTGGCCTGAAAGCGTCCGGCCGGAGGCATCCGTGATGGTGCCGGAAATCATGATGGGAAGCTCGCAACCGTTGCGCTCGAAATACTCAAAAATGGAGAATATTGCCGCTTTGGCATTGAGCGTATCGAAAATGGTTTCGATCAGCAGAATGTCTGCGCCGCCCTTCACCAGTCCATCGATCGCCACTGCGTAATCCTGGACCAGTGCATCAAAAGTAATATTGCGTGCGCCTGGATCATTGACGTCTGGAGAAATGGAGCAAGTGCGGCTGGTTGGACCTAAAACGCCAGCCACGAAGCGAGGCTTTTCCGGGGTTTTTTCGGAAAATTCGTTGGCGATTTCGCGCGCTAGGCGCGCTGCGGCGAAATTAAGCTCGAATACCAGTTCTTCTAGGTGATAGTCCGACTGGGAAACAGCGGTGCTGTTGAAGGTGTTTGTCTCAATGATGTCGGCGCCTGCGGCGAGATACGCTCGATGGATTTCGCCAATAATGCCTGGTTGCGTTAGGCACAAAAGATCGTTGTTGCCGGCCAGATCGGTCGCGTGTTGAGTAAACCTCTCTCCGCGATAGTCCGCCTCCTTAAGCTTATAACTCTGGATCATGGTGCCCATGGCGCCATCCAGGATAAGGATTTGCTGATTGAGGCGATGACGCAGAAGAGAGATGCGGCTGGTTTGTTCCACTTAGACAACCTATATCAAAATTTTTTGATGCAGAGGCGAAATTGTAACAGAATCATTCCTTCCTGGCTGTTTTCATTGCCCCCGCTATCGTCTAAAATACCTGACTAATTTACTAGGTTTTATCTCCCGCTGTATCCAGAGAGCTTCTTATGTCACAAGTGGAAAAATGGGTCCCGAATGTCGTTATTACGGATTCCGCGCAGGAGTATCTCGCGCAATTGCTTAGCAAACAGAACTGCGAAGGGATAGGTATCCGCATGTTTGTTGCCAGTCCCGGCACGCCCCAGGCAGAAACCTGTATTGCCTACCTGCGTCCAGGCGAGGAAAAAGAGGGTGATGTGGTTGTGCCTTTGAATGGTTTTAATGCTTGGTTTGAAGGGAAAAGCTTGCCCTATCTGGAGGATGCCAAAGTTGATTACGCGCCTGATCGTATGGGCGGACAACTTACGATTCGCGCGCCGAACTCCAAAATGCCCAAGATCAACGATGACAGTCCGATCGAAGACAAGATCAATTATGTTCTGTTTAACGACGTGAATCCCGGCTTGGCAGCTCACGGCGGCAATGTGAGTTTGGTGCAGGTGACAGAGGATGGTTATGCGGTGTTGAAATTTGGTGGCGGCTGCCAGGGGTGTAGCGCTGTTGATCTCACGCTGAAGGAGGGTGTGGAAAAAACTCTGCTGAGTAAAATTCCTGAGCTAAAAGGCTTGCGTGATGCAACTGATCACAGTGATACATCGCAAGCATATTATTAATAATAAAATTACCTGTCGATAATCAGCTTTTCGCTGTGCTCAAATAACATCTTAATGAAATCGAGTTGAGGGCTGCCGTCGAGCAGCTCTCTGCGCCAACCTACTGCAACACCGTCTGCCCAATCCACACAATATTTTTCGAAATGCTGTTCGCGATAGCGGTCGTGCCAATAGCTGATCAGTAAAGTGCGAACTTTTGAAGATCCAAGAATTGTCTGAATATTATTAAGAAAGCCGCTGATTGCGCGCCTGCTGTTGAGCTGCCGGCAAACGGCATCCGGTGCAAATACATAATCGTAACCGGACATCTCTGCAACCCGCAGGTCATACCAAAGAGAGCGTCGATCTCCCAGCTCTCCGATAAAGCGCTCAAGGGCGCCGTCCTGATTCATTGGAAGATATGAGGCCGGATACAAATTCATATGGCAACGCCAGATGGTGAAAGAATGGCTATCCGTACGTTAGCTCAGCTAACCCGATCCTTATCTTTGGGAAATCGCGATCAAACTTCGTCGGCGTGGTGTAAGGGAAGCTACCAGTGCCTCAGAAAAAAATCCAGTTTGAATTCAGTCAATATTTACTTTTGTGTGGTAAATCCATTGCAAAGCGTGAGCTGGTAAATGGGCTCGATATTTTTTGAGGGGAATAGGTGGGGCAAATTGATGGAGTGACGATGATCGAGTGTGAAATGACTTCACACTCGATTGTGGTGGTATTAATTTCTTTGGGGAAGAGTGGTTCTAATTTTGTCTCTGATAGAGCGAAGAGCAATTTCCGTTGTGCCCCAATCAATACAGGCATCGGTTACGGATATGCCGTATTTGAGCTCTTTCAAGTCTGCCGGGATTTTCTGGCTGCCGGCGCCGATGTTGCTTTCTATCATCACTCCGATGATGGATTTATTTCCTTCGAGAATTTGATTGGCAACGTTGTCCAGCACCAGCGGTTGCAACTCGTGATTTTTGTTCGAATTTGCATGGCTGCAATCAACCATGATGTTGGTCGGCACCCCGGCTTCTGCCAGTTCTTTTTCACAAACGGTCACGCTGACAGAATCGTAATTCGGTTTGCCATTGCCGCCACGCAACACCACGTGCCCATAAGGGTTGCCTTTGGTGTGGATGATGGAGACTTGGCCTTCCCCGTTAATGCCGAGAAAACGGTGGGGGTTTGACACAGATTGCAGGGCGTTGATGGCAACCGTGAGGCTACCATCGGTGCCGTTTTTGAAACCGACGGCGCAGGACAGACCGCTAGCCATTTCACGGTGGGTTTGCGATTCAGTTGTGCGCGCACCTATCGCTGACCAGGAAATCAGATCTTGCAGGTATTGTGGCGAGATAGGATCGAGCGCCTCTGTTGCTGAAGGCAGTCCCAGTTCCGCGATATCCAACAACAGGCGGCGGCCAACATGCAGGCCATCCTGTATTTTGAATGAGTCATTGAGGTACGGGTCGTTGATAAGGCCTTTCCAACCCACCGTGGTGCGCGGCTTTTCAAAATACACACGCATCACAATAAACAATGTATCCGAGACCTCTTCAGCCAGCTTTTTAAGGCGGTTGGCGTAGTCGATAGCCGCTTTGGGATCGTGAATCGAGCAGGGGCCTATAACGACCAGCAGGCGGTGATCTTCTCGATCAAGAATGCGCCTTACGGTCTCGCGGCCTTGTCTGACGGTTTCGGAGGCTTTTTCGCTGATCGGCAGTTCCCGCTTCAATTCGGCGGGAGAGATAAGCACCTCTTGGGAAACGACATTAATGTTGTCGACGGAAAGAGAATTATTCATGCGTGTCACTGGCAGTTTGCGTTCGATTTGTACCTGAAAGACCGGGCGGCCGCAGGCTGATGCGAGACATTCTACTGAAATGTTTGCGAATTGTCCGGCTGAGTCGCGGAGTAGTGCAGTAATAATAGATGTTGGTTCATGAACGTGTCATGAATTTGGTCGGAGAGACAGGATTCGAACCTGCGGCCCCTGCCTCCCGAAGGCAGTGCTCTACCAAGCTGAGCTACTCTCCGACGTCTGTATAGCCCCCTTGCTGTTGCAAGAAGCGCTATTTTGCGGGGTGGGTCAAAAAAGCGCGCGCAGTATCGCTTTTTTTAAAATCTTTGGCAAACATTTGTTGTCTTGTGAGTTGTCACTAATGCGCGGGCTACCAACTTAAGGTCAACCTAGTTATATTCGCGCCCATTGGCTGACGGAGCCGGAAGTTGCGCAGGCGACTTTTACATTCTTATATAGATCGAACAGGCATAAAAATCATGAAACCCGATGTCGCCGACGCTCTGTCGCGCCTTGTCACCTGGGTGAGAAAAGATGCGCTACCCATGTGGTTGGAGCGAGGGTTGCGTGTCCCGGGCGACTGGTTTTCCAATCAATTGTCCTCTTTGGGCGAGCCAATTGCCGAGGAAGAAATCCGCTTGGTCAGCCAGGCGCAAATGATTTACATCATCTCGCGCGCAGAGCAGATCGGCTGGCTCGGGGGTAGGCGCAAGGTCGTGCGCAACACCATCGACTTCGCCGGCAGACATGGCACCTTGCCTTGTCGCAGTGACGGTTTTGTGCGTTCGTTGCAGCCATCGTTGACGGTTTTGGACAGCGCCCACGATCCTGCAGATCACGCGTGGTTTGTTATGGCTAATACCGCCTGTTTTGCGGCTTATAGCGAAGCCCTGGATTTGCGCCGTATTCACAATATTCTGGATTGGATGAAGATCTACTTTACCGATGGTGTGGCATGGTTGGGGGTGGATCAAAAGACTCGTGGTTCGGTTGAACTCCATCGGCTGATGCTGCAAGCATTTCTTTACCTTGCCGAAGTAACGCATAAGCCGATATGGAATCAGCGTGCGAAAGATCTTTATCAATATTGTTTGGAGCAGTTTTTCTTTGCCATCAATAGCGGCGAACTCTCAAACGAGGGTGGTGATGTAACCTTGGTGCAGCGGTTCGCCTGGGTGCGCACGCTTTGTCACTACGAGCGCCAGCTTCACCCAAGAACAGAATTCGCCGAGAGGTTGTATCAGCAAGCGCTTCTAGAGGTTGACGCGTCCATATCATCCTGCGCGGTGTTGGCAGAAGTGGTTGGGGCTGGGTTAGTACTGTGCGAAGCCGGTAAAGAATATGAAGAGTCCATTTCGCCTTACCTTCGCCGCTTATTGGATGAACACCTGTCGCAGGGTGTTCCGGGGATGTTTACCGACCAGTCCAATTCGGCAGACACCACAGGTTCGGTCGCGACCTTGGTCAGTCTTTTCGAAGCTGCTGTTGTTGCCGGCAGAGTTCTTTCACGCAGGTAACTGCTACGGTTTCGGTGAAGCGCTTTTGCGAACCGATTACCGCCTTATAAGCAATCCCAAAAAAAGCAAATCCATCGCCTGCTATGCACTTTGTAATCGATTACATTAGGGTGCTTATGTGATAGTTTTGCTCCTTCTTATGAATGGCCCCGGCTGAGGGAAGGTTGCGGTGCTCAGAGTAATGGCTGTGTTAGGGTCTATGACTTTGGGCTACTTCAAATACTGTTTATTTTGATCGGGAAAGGACATGCGTCTTACGATTTTGCCTCTTTTGGTTTTGTCATCTCTTTTGGTGCTTACGGCCTGCGCGCCATCCCGTTATAAAGAAGAGTCTGCAACTGCGAATAAGACGGAAACACATGGAAGCCCCTTTGTGTCAGTGGAGGGAGCTCGGCTGATACGACATGGCAAAACCTACCGTTTCGTTGGCGCTAATTTTTGGTATGGCGCGTATCTCGGCGCTACTGAAGAGGGCAGAGAGCGGCTGCGCCAGGAGCTGGATCAATTAAAAGCTCTCGGCATAGACAATTTGCGGGTGCTGGCCGCCGCCGAACAAACCGATTTGACCATGGCGGTGCGGCCAGCCGTACACATATCCCCCGGCAGTTACAACGAGGATTTGTTGATTGGTCTCGACGTCCTGCTGGCGGAAATGGGCAAGCGTGATATGGTGGCGGTGCTCTATCTGAGTAATTTCTGGCAGTGGTCCGGCGGCATGTCGCAATACATCTCCTGGTTGACCGGCAAGCCGGCTTTGGATCCGGATGTCACCGGCGATTGGAACGAATTTATGCAAAACTCTGCGACGTTTTACCGCAGCGAACAGGCGCAGGAATGGTACCGGGATCTGATCCGACTGCTTGTTTCTCGCACCAACAGCGTGACTGGCCAGGCTTATGTGGACGATCCGACTATTATGTCCTGGCAGCTCGCGAATGAGCCGCGGCCGGGAAGTGACGCCGAGGGCCGCCCTTTTTTCCCGCAATACAAAACCTGGATTCAGGAAACCGCCCGCTTTATCAAATCCTTGGACAGCAACCACTTGGTGAGCACCGGCAGCGAGGGGTCGATGGGCACCTTGCGCGATCTGAATTTGTACAAAGAGGCCCATGATTTTGCGGAGGTGGATTATCTGACCTTCCATATGTGGCCGAAAAATTGGAGCTGGTTTGACGTCACCCGTCCTGAAGAGACTTACGCTCAGGCTGTCGCCAATTCGAAGGCCTATATCCTGCAGCATTTGCAGGTCGCGGAGGAGTTGGGCAAGCCGCAGGTGCTTGAGGAGTTTGGTATAGAGCGTGATAAAGGCGACTACAGCATCGCTTCCACAACGGAACAGCGCGACAGATTTTTCCGCGAACTCTTTGGTTTTATTGAAACCCAAGTGAAATTGGATTCGCCGTTGATGGGCACTAACTTCTGGGCTTGGGGCGGCTTGGGGCGGGCGCAGTCCACTGACTTTATCTGGCGCTCCGGCGATCCGTTTACCGGTGATCCACCGCAGGAGCCCCAGGGGTTGAACTCCATCTTCAGTCAGGACGAATCCACATTAAAACTGTTGAAATCCCACGCGAAATTTATGCGCAGCGCCCGCTAATTGCGGCTACCGGGCAAGCGGGGAGTTCTGTATTCTGCCGGACCTGCACAGTCATTAGAGGGGCGTGTTATTTCCGGTTTCTACACCATTCTGGATCACCAAGACGAATTCCTGATTATCAACAAAGCGCCGGGAGTTGCGGTGCAGGGTGATCCAAATGCGCCTTCTGTTCTGGAATATGTGCGCCGCGACTTGCAGTTGGCGCAGCTGTTTCCGGTGCATCGCCTCGATATGGGGACATCCGGGCTAGTAGTGGCTGCTAAGACCCAGGTTGCCAATCGAGTCCTCTCACAAGCGTTTCAAGCGCACCAGGTCACCAAGTGCTATCTGGCCATCAGTGCAAAAAAGCCGCAAAAAAAGCAGGGGTGGGTTATCGGCGATATGGAGAAGAGCCGCGGCGGCAGTTATCGCCTATGTCGTGCTAAAGAAAATCCCGCCCGCACCGCCTTTCACAGCTATCCCCTGGAAAATGGCCAGCGCCTTTTTGTTCTCCGTCCTTTCACCGGAAAAACCCACCAACTGCGCGTCGCGCTGAAATCCCTAGGTGCGCCTATTCTGGGAGACGAGCGTTATGGCGGTGCTCTGGCGGACCGCATGTATTTGCATGCGTGGCGTTTGGAACTCGAATTCGGTGGCCGTTTATTCAGTTATATCGCGCCGCCAAGCCCCGGGGAGTTGTTTGGCTCCCCAGCGCTGCAGGCTGTGCTGCAAGACATTTCCAGAGATGATCTCTGGCGCCTGGGTGTTTGATGCGTACTCGCATTCTGATTGTATTGGGTGTGCTCGCCGTCGCTCTCGCAATAGGCGCGATGTACTACCGCACAATGACGGATGTGCCGCCGTCAACAGCTCCAGTGCCGTTGGTAATTCAAGAGCGTAACTGTGATTTTTCTTCCAGCTACGGCCATCAAATTGATTGCTATTGGGTGAACGTCGGGGAGGCTGGTGCGCGGGCGCGTTTGGCAGTCGCCGTTTTTCGCGCTGGCGCGGCGGGAGCTGCCGATCCTTTGGTTTATCTCGCCGGAGGGCCTGGAGAAGAGGGTAGTACCGGCAGGGACAACCTATCCATTTGGGACGAATGGTTGGATCGAGTTGCTATCGCGCGGGACTTCGTCCTGCTGGATTCCCGGGGGCTAAGCCCAAGTGAGCCAGCCTGGCGTTGTGACGACTACGCAAAAGTATCCCGCGACCTTCTCAATCGCCAGCTCACCTTCGCGGAAGAGGGAGCGCTGCTTGCGCCAGTGCTGGAAGAGTGTTTGACGCAATGGCAAAGCGAGTTGCGCAAACGCGGCGGCCCTGTTGCGACTCTGAACGCCTTTTCCAGCGAGCTTAACGCGCAGGATTTGGGCGTTGTGTTGCGCGGCCTCGGCTATCGGGAGTGGAATTATCTGGCGGTGTCCTACGGCACTCGGGTGGCGCTGCTGGCAGCCATGCAACAATCAGAAGTGCGCCGGATAATTTTGGATTCTCCCTATCCGCCGGAGCGAGGATCAATGGACGATGCGCTTACGTTATGGGTGGAGGCTTTCGCGGGCTTTTGGCGTCGCTGTGAGCAGTCTTCTTGCTCTTTTGACGAAGAGCGTTTTTGGCGGCTTATGGCCGATCTTCGCGAGCGTCCCGTTTGGGTGGAGGTGGAGAATTGGCGCACCGGACGCAATGAGCGATGGCTGCTGAACGACGGACGTCTCGCCGCCGCGATCTATACCGCCTTTTACCGTACCGAAATGGTTAACAAGGTGGCGTCCGCGTTGGATCAATATGCTCGTGGAGACGGAGACGAGCTGATCGAAATCCTAGAGGTATTTTTTAATCAGGCATTCGACAGCCGTTTTAACAGTGCCATTTATTGGGCTACAGAATGCAATGATAACGTTCTGACCGATAAGGCCACATATGAGCGTGTGTTGGAAAGTACCGGGCCGTGGCGCTCCTATTTCTCTAGCGATTGGCAATACAGCGTATGCCGGTCGCCGGTGTTTCGCAGCGGTCAGCTGCCTTCCATGCAATCGATTGCTGCACCGGTTTTGGTGGCAGTCGGTGCGCTTGATCCCATCACCACTGAAGCACACGCCCGCACCTTGATGGACTGGTTGTCGCACGATCATCTGTTGGTGCAAGAGCACAATTCCCATGCGGAATTTTTTATGGGGGAATGCGGTCAGCAGTTAATACCGTGGTTTTTATCCGCGACCGCGGAGGAGCTGGCAGCGCAGTGGCAGGATAAATCAGCTTTATGTCTTTCTGGTGAGGCTCACCAGGGCCCATAAGAGGGAGGTGATAAAAAATGCGCTTTTTGCTTTGTCTGCTGTTCGCATTATCATGCGCACCAATTTTTGCTGACGATCGAGTAACGGGGGAAAAGATGACAATTTGGATCGATGTTCGTACACCGGAAGAGTTTGCCCAGGGCCATATTGCCGGGTCGATCAATATTCCATACGAAATTATTGGCCAGGAAATCAGCAGTATCAGCCGCGATGTTGATAGCGATATTCGGGTGTACTGCCGCTCCGGGCGCCGCTCAGGCGTCGCGATGGATACCTTGAAAGGGATGGGTTACGCGAATGTAATCAACGAAGGTGGTTACGAGGATTTNTTNGCGCGCNAAGCGCAAGGCGAAGATATTCCCTAAAATCTGNCATTAGTGCTGGAGGGCCAGAACTTTAAATTGGCGGGTGTCAGTCANAAGCCTGGCCCTGCTAAACACCCCGACCAGTTTTTTCTCCAGAGGAATAAAGCTGTTGACGACAAATATGGCTGTCCCCTGTGCGGAGAGCTTATGTTTCGCTGCCAGCAGGAAATCCCTCGTCAAATCACCATCCACATCAAAACCGCGATGAAACGGCGGATTGCATAACACCAGATCAAATTTGCCGCTCACCTGATCGCCTTTATCCCCAGCCACGATTTCCACTGAGAGGTTTCGCTCGTTGGCATTTTTCTCCATGCATATGAGCGCTGCGGCGTTGTTGTCCGTGGCCAACCGGTGGGTACAGGGCAGCCAAGTACTGGCCAGGGTTAAAAAGCCGTAGCCGCAACCCAAATCCAGCATGCTTTCCGCGTTCTGCCATGTGGACTTTTCCGCATGGAGTTGTCCGATCAGTAGTGCGCTACCGACATCAATCTTGTCCCAACCATAGACTCCGGGTTTGCTGTAAATAGGTTGGTCGTCCCACTCGCCAATGATTTGTATTTGTCGATAGGTGCCAGTATCGGTTGTATTTTCCGATTTTTTTTCCAATGCTCCGGCATAAACCTGACCATTTTTTTTCAGGCGTGCAGAGCTGTGAAAAATAGTACAGGCGTGCTCCCAGATTGTTTTAACGCCTTCATTTTTTTCGCCGGCTAAATGCAGTACACCGCCGATATTCAGGTGCGCAAAAGCCAGTCGTATTAAATGCAGATTGATGGCTTTTTCTTTGCAGATGCGCAGAAATACGGCATCGAAGCGAGTGGAGTTATCGGCTAATTCCCAGTCGCTGAATACAGAAGGAATGCCGCTGTTTTGCGCTGCGCGGACAAGATCAAAACGATTGCTCAGAACTTCCATTTGCGGGGCATATCCGGCGAGGGTCGGCCATACATTTCCGCTGTTTTCATCGGCGAACCAGAGACTGCGGGTGCCTTTGTGCAATTGCTGGAGCAGGTGTGCCGTACTGGCGTCAATCATGGGCATGCGGAGATCACTTCAGTGCTGGTGAGATGGCGGTATTCGCCCGGTTGCAATTGTGGATCGAGTATAAGCTTACCGACTTGCTCTCGATGCAGACTGACAACCCGGTTGCCAACAGCGGCAAACATCCGCTTTACCTGATGGTAGCGCCCCTCCTGCAGAGTGATTTTGACTTGGTATGGCGACATTCGCTGCACTGTACAAGGTAGGGTGGGTTTGGTTTCAGAATGCAATATGACTCCCTGCTCAAGCTTGGCGATAGCCTCCGCGGAGATAGATTCGGCGAGCTCGGCACAATAAACCTTGGTGCAGCGGCTGTTCGGCGCCGTAATGCGATGATTCCAAGCGCCGTCGGTGGTCAGTAGCAGCAGGCCAGTGGTATCCAGGTCAAGTCGGCCGACGATCTGCAGAGGTTCTGTTGGGTGCAGCTTTTCCGATATGAGATCCAGCACGGTTGGATGTTGGCCGTCAGTATTGGCGCAAAGATAGCCGGCGGGTTTGTGCAGCATCACGTAGGCTGGCGCCGGCAGGGTAATGGGCAAGCCATCCAATGTGACTTCTTCGTCTTGGATATTGGTGCCTGAATTGCGGGCAACTTCTCCGCCTACGGCAATTCTGCCTTCCTTTATATATCGCTGAGCCTCGCGTCGCGAGGCTCCTGTAGCGTGAGCGATAAAGCCATCCAGTCTCATGGGGTGAGGAGGCTTTTCTCTCCTGCGTCGACGGTCTGGAAAATCAAGGTGTTGATTGTCATGGGGCCGACGCCGCCGGGTACTGGCGTGATGGCGCTGACTCGCTCGGCCAGTGGGCCGAGTTCTATATCGCCGACGCCGCCCGGATGATAACCGGCGTCCACCACCACCGCGCCGTCCTTAATCCATTCTGCACGGATAAATTCTGGTTTGCCCACAGCTCCAACCACTACGTCCGCGCGACGGATATGGTCTTCCAGTCCCACGGTTCTGGAGTGGCAAATGGTGACGGTGGCATTGGCGTTCAGCAGCATCAGCGCCATAGGTTTGCCGAGAATGGGGCTGCGGCCAACGACCACCGCGTGTTTGCCGGCTAGAGGTACTTCATAGGCTTCGAGCAACCGCATGATGCCTTTGGGGGTGGCGCAGCCATAGGCCTGTTCGCCCATTGCCATGCGGCCAAAGCCTAGGCAAGTCACGCCATCGACGTCTTTATTCAGTGCAATTGCATCGAAGCAGGCACGTTCGTCTATCTGATGCGGAACCGGGTGTTGCAGCAGGATGCCGTGCACGGCGGGATTGGCATTGAGTTCGTGGATCTTCGCCAGAAGTTGCTCTGTGGTGGTTTCTTTGGGTAGTTCCACTTTGAGGGAGTCCATGCCGATGCGGGTGCAGGCATTGCCTTTCATTTTGACGTAGGTTGCCGAGGCGGGATCATCGCCGACGAGAATGGTGGCGAGAATAGGGGGGACACCGCTGGAAGCCTTGATCGCGGCGACCCGCGCTGCGAGTTCAGTTTCGGTTTTTTGCGCCAGTGCTTTGCCGTCGAGGATGAGTGCCGTCATGATCGGGAATCCAAATTTTCGCTGAGTATGAAGGCCGCGCATTTTCCCACAGGGCCGTCATTCCGCCAACGACCTGCCGCATCTTTTTGTAGGCAATCTGCTCGCAAATCCCGCACGGTATCAGGGCTGGGGCAGGTTTTGCGAAGGCCAAATTGATCGTTGACGAGCTATCGGGTCATGGGTATGATGCGCACCTCTCGAATGGCAGCCCTCTCGGGTTTTGAATACGGCCTTTCGTGTCGGCGGAGTGTAGCGCAGTCTGGTAGCGCGTCTGCTTTGGGAGCAGAATGTCGGGGGTTCGAATCCCTCCACTCCGACCATTCCTGAGATGTTTGCCTGCGGTCCATGCAGCCAGTTTGTCCAGCTCGGGCCAGAAGGAAAGCAACACGAGCGCCCGTAGCTCAGCCGGATAGAGCAACGGCCTTCTAAGCCGTGGGTCGGGGGTTCGAGTCCCTCCGGGCGCGCCATACACCCTGGTGTCCCGGCGGTGCAGTTATGGTGACTGTAGCTCAGTTGGTAGAGCCCTGGATTGTGATTCCAGTGGTCGCGGGTTCGAGCCCCGTCAGTCACCCCATCCAATTTTCCAATCATCCTCCTAATTACCTCTTCGCTACTTATCGTTTGGATTGCTAACGCACGGTCCGAAGATTTGATCTTTTGTTTCAATCCCGCATGTCGTGCATTAATATCTACGCATTTTGGGCGGTGGTATCTGCGCGAATCCAACGGCCGGAATCCCGGCTGCAATAGGCCAATGCAGGACCGTTTATCTCATCGAAAGAGGGTATTGGTTTGAGAAAAGGAATCATCTTGGCGGGTGGCAGTGGCACCCGTCTTTATCCACTCACCCAGGTGGTCAGCAAACAGCTGATGCCGGTCTACGATAAACCCATGATTTATTACCCGCTGGCAACCTTGATGCAGGCGGGAATTCGCGAAATCCTCGTTATCACCACTCCCGCTGAGCATGATCGTTTTGCCGCATTGCTTGGCACTGGCGAGCAATTTGGGATCCAAATTGAATATGCAGTGCAGCCGTCGCCGGACGGATTGGCGCAGGCTTTTATTATTGGTGAAAAGTTTCTGGATGGTTCTTCAGCCGCTTTGGTTCTGGGGGATAACCTGTTTTACGGCCACGATCTGGTTAAATCGCTGCAAACTGCCGCTGCTCAGGAATCTGGCGGTACAGTGTTTGGCTATCACGTAGCTAATCCAAAAGCTTATGGCGTGGTGGAATTCGATGCGGCCGGCAAGGTGATTTCCATTGAGGAAAAACCTGCGCAACCGAAATCAAATTATGCGGTTCCCGGAATTTATTTCTTCGACAATCGCGTGGTGGAGTTTGCAAAAAATGTCAAACCATCTCCGCGCGGTGAATTGGAAATCATCGACGTGATCAACCAGTATTTGCACGCCGATGCCTTGCGGGTGGAGGTTATGGGGCGCGGCACTGCATGGCTCGATACCGGAACTCACGACGATCTGCTGGCAGCAGCGCAATTTATTGCAACGCTCGACAAACGCCAGGGGTTGAAAGTGAACTGTCCGGAGGAAGTGGCATTTCGCAATAAATGGATTTCCGCGGAGCGTCTGCGCGCAATCGCAGAGCCACTGCGCAAGAGTGGCTATGGGGAATATCTGCTGAGATTATTGGATAGTCGGGTGTTCTGATGAAATTTATCGATACCGCAATTGCGGATGTAAAAATTCTTGAGCCCACAGTATTCGGCGACGAGCGCGGATTTTTTATGGAAACATTTCGCGCTGACGAATTTGCGCGACTGACGGGTGCAAAACCCTTCGTGCAGGATAATCACAGCAAGTCTGCGCACGGCATACTGCGTGGGCTGCATTACCAGCTTGAACAAACCCAAGGAAAACTCGTGCGGGTTGTTGCCGGAGCGGTATTTGATGTGGCGGTGGATATGCGCCAGTCATCACCCACTTTCGGACGTTGGGTTGGCGTGGAGTTGTCTGCGGAGAACAAGCGTCAGCTCTGGGTGCCCGAAGGTTTTGCTCATGGGTTTTACGTGCTGACAGAGTCGGCGGAATTTGTGTACAAGTGCACGGATTATTATCACCCACAGTCCGAGGTTTCCCTACTTTGGAATGATCCTACTGTGGCTATCGATTGGCCTTTGGTCAATGGCGCCGCCCCTAGGCTTTCAGGCAAAGACTTAAACGGTCTCGCGTTCTCCCAGGCTCCCAAATTCAATTGAGGGATTCATGCGTATTTTAGTGATTGGCAAAAGCGGCCAGTTGGCCTGGGAGTTGGGTCGTTCAATTCCCGCGGGTTGGCAAGTGACTCTGCACGGTCAGGATGAATTGGATATTCGCTCGCAGGAACAGGTTCATGAGCATATCGCCGGACACCGACCAGAATTAGTGATCAATTGTGCGGCCTACACAGCAGTGGATAAGGCGGAGACTGACAGCGCCACAGCCTATGCAATAAATGAAAGTGGTGTGCGTAATTTAGCATTGGCGTGCCGTGAAAATAACGTTCGGTTGTTCCACGTTTCGACAGATTTTGTTTTTGATGGCAGTACCAATCAACCCTATCAATCCGATTCCACGGCCAATCCTTTGAGCGTATACGGTGCCTCTAAATGGGCCGGTGAGCAGTTGATATCAAAGCTTTTGCCTGAATCCTCTGTCGTTGTGCGTACCTCCTGGGTTTACTCTTCTCACGGCAACAATTTCGTCAAAACCGTTTTGCGTCTCGCCAAAGAGAAGCCGCAAATTGGCATAGTGGCTGACCAGATCGGCAGTCCCACCTGGGCGAAAGCCCTTGCCACCTGGCTCTGGACTATTGCGGCCAAACCAGATGTGAAAGGCGTATATCATTGGAGTGATGCGGGCGTGGCTTCCTGGTTCGACTTTGCTGTGGCGATCCAGGAGCTTGGATATGAAAAAGGTTTGCTGGATCGAACCGTACCCATTAATCCGATTCCCACTGAGGCCTACCCCGTTCCCGCCCGCCGTCCCAAATATTCCGTTCTCGACAAGCGTTCCGCAGAAGACGTTTCCGGGATTAAATCTGTTCACTGGCGACAGCAATTGTCGCAAATGCTGGATGAGCTGAAATGAGCAAAACCTATCTTGTCACCGGTGCTGCCGGTTTTATCGGCTTTTTTGTCGCACAGAGGTTGTGTGCTCAGGGTCACCAAGTGGTCGGCTTGGATAACCTCAATGATTATTACGATGTGAGTTTGAAAGAAGCGCGTTTGGCGCTATTGCAGCAAGAGGCGAATTTCCGCTTTGTACGCCTGGATCTGGCTGATCGCCAGGGCATAGCTGATTTGTTTGCTCGGGAAAAATTTGATCGGGTCATTCATTTGGCCGCCCAGGCGGGCGTGCGCTATTCCCTCGATAATCCGTTGACTTATATCGATAGCAATTTGCTTGGTCATATGACGATTCTGGAAGGCTGTCGCCATCACCAAGTAGAGCATTTGGTGTACGCGTCTAGCAGTTCGGTATACGGCATGAATAAAAAAATGCCATTTGCTACAGAAGACTCGGTGGATCATCCGGTATCGCTTTACGCGGCGACCAAAAAAGCGAATGAACTGATGTCACACACCTATTCGCACCTTTACGGAATTCCCACCACCGGTCTGCGTTTTTTTACCGTGTATGGCCCCTGGGGCCGACCGGACATGGCGCTGTTCAAATTTACCAAAGCAATCCTGGAAGATCGCCCCATTGATATATACAACAACGGCGAACTCAGCCGCGATTTCACCTACGTAGATGACATAGTCGAAGGCATATTGCGCATCGATCAGGTGATCCCTCAGCAAGACCCCACTTGGACGGTAGAGTCTGGTTCGCCAGGAGACAGTAGTGCGCCTTATCGCATCTATAACATTGGTAATGGCCGTCCGGTGAAGCTGCTGGATTTTGTCGCGGCGCTGGAGAATGCACTCGGCAAAACTGCGCAGAAAAACTTTATGCCCATGCAGCCCGGCGATGTCTATGCGACTTATGCGGACACGCAAAATCTCTATGCAGCCACGGGTTATCAGTCGAGTGTGGGGGTGGAAGAGGGCGTCGCGCGTTTTGTAGAGTGGTACCGGAATTTTTATCAGGTGTGAGATCCGTGCGGCTTTCTCCATAAATGGAAATGCCCGGTTAACGTTTGCAGCATATTGGGAGCAAAAATGAAAATTGCGATCGTAGGTACAGGTTATGTGGGGCTGTCCAATGCGGTGCTCTTCGCCCAGAACCACGAAGTGGTGGCGCTGGACTTGGTGCCAGAAAAAGTGGCGATGATTAATGATCGGAAATCACCGATTGTCGATGCTGAGATTGAAGACTTTCTCGCCAATAAAAAGCTAAATCTCAGAGCTACACTGGATAAAAATGAAGCTTATGAAGGTGCGGAATTCGTGGTCATCGCCACACCGACGGATTACGATCCGGACACCAACTATTTTAATACCCGTTCGGTTGAGGCAGTGATCAAAGATGTCGCTGCCATCAATCCGCAGGCGGTGATGATTATCAAGTCCACCATTCCGGTGGGCTTTGTGCAAAACATTAAAGCATCTGTCGGCACGGAGCAGGTGATTTTCTCGCCCGAATTTTTGCGCGAAGGCAAGGCCTTGTACGACAACCTGTATCCTTCCCGGATCATTGTGGGCGAGCGCTCGGAGCGCGCTGAAGTATTTGCCGGTCTGTTGAAAGAAGGCGCAATTAAAAAAGACGTTCCGGTGCTGTTTACGGACTCCACCGAAGCGGAAGCCGTCAAACTGTTTTCCAATACCTTTCTCGCTATGCGTGTGGCGTTTTTCAACGAGCTTGATACCTACGCTGAATCCCATGGCCTCAACACCAAACAAATTATTGACGGTGTCTGCCTGGATCCGCGCATCGGCAATTACTACAACAACCCTTCGTTCGGTTATGGCGGTTATTGCTTGCCGAAAGATACCAAACAGTTGCTCGCGAATTATCACGAAGTGCCCAACAATTTGATCCGCGCAATTGTCGATGCCAACCGCACCCGCAAAGACTACATCGCGGACTCCGTGATCAAGCGCAATCCGAAATGTGTCGGTATTTATCGTTTGATCATGAAAGCCGGATCCGATAATTACCGCGCGTCTTCGATTCAGGGCGTGATGAAGCGGATCAAGGCGAAAGGTATACCGGTGGTTGTCTACGAACCTGTGTTAACGGAGGAGACGTTCTTTAATTCGCCAGTGATTCGCGATATCGAAAAATTCAAAAGCCAGTGTGATGTGGTGATTGCCAATCGCATGGTAGACGAGATCAAAGACATAGCGGACAAGGTTTACACCCGCGACTTGTTCAATAGTGATTGATTGGTAAAACGGCTGTAATTTTTAACAACGAGTGTTAACAATGGCAAAAACATTATTGGTGACGGGTGGGGCTGGTTTTATCGGCGCCAATTTCGTGCATTACTGGTTGCTGCAGTATCCGCAGGATCGGGTGGTGGTGCTGGACGCTTTAACCTACGCCGGCAATCTGGCGAATCTCGATCCTGTGGCAAACAATCCGCAATTGAAATTCGTAAAAGGTGATATTGCGGATACGGAACTGGTGGAAAAACTGCTGGTGGACGAAGCGGTGGATACGCTGGTGCATTTTGCTGCGGAATCTCACGTTGACCGTTCCATCCTCGGTCCGGATGCCTTTATCCAAACCAATATTATTGGCACTTACAGTTTGTTGAAAGCGGCCAAAAAAGTTTGGCTCGATGGCACAGTGAAAAAACCGCATCGTTTTCATCATGTGTCCACGGATGAGGTTTACGGCACCTTGGAGCCGAATGATCCGGCTTTTACCGAAAATACCGCTTATGCGCCAAATTCCCCTTATTCGGCAAGCAAGGCGGCGTCGGATCATTTGGTACGCGCTTATCACCACACCTATGGGCTGGAAGTTACCACGTCAAATTGCTCAAACAATTATGGTCCTTTCCATTTTCCAGAAAAACTGATTCCTCTGGTGATCACCAATATATTGCACAACAAAAATCTACCGGTTTACGGCGACGGTTTGCAGATTCGCGATTGGCTCTATGTGGAGGATCACGCGCGCGGTATCGATTTGGTGCTGCAAAAAGGTGTGGTGGGGGAGAACTACAATATCGGTGGTCACAACGAGTGGGCGAATATCAATATCGTGAAATTGATTTGCAAGCTTCTGGAGGAGGAATTCGCCAAGGAACCACGCTGGGCGGAAAAATACCCGCAAGCGACAGCGGCTATGAACGGCGATACCGAAAGCTTGATCACTTACGTGAAAGACCGCCCGGGCCACGACCGACGCTACGCCATTGATGCCAGCAAAACTGGCAGCGAGCTTGGCTACAAACCGCATGAATCATTCGAAACGGGAATTCGCAAAACCGTGCGTTGGTATCTGGAAAATGATGCCTGGTGGCGCGCGGTGATGGATGGGTCCTATAAGGACTGGGTCGCTCGGCAATATAATCCCTAACCGATAAAAAACTTGGGGCTGGTGTTAATCGGCCCCAAGCATTAAAAACAGCAGCACCAAACTCAACGCCCATCCTGCCGCTGCGCAGATTTTCCAAAAGCGCAGCGGATCTCTCTCAATCAACGGCTGCTCCCGCAGGCTCAACCATTCTGGGTTGGGGCGCCGCAGATCGGTCAGCCACTCCGATAATGCCTCATATCGCCGCACGGGGGACAAACTCACGGATTTTTCGATAGCCTTGTCTAACCAGACGGGTACCAGCGGATTGATTCTGCTCGCGGGAATATAGGTCAGCGATTGCAGAGTTTTTGGGTTGGTAACTTCCGCATAACGATCGCCGTAGGGCTTTTTCCCGGTCAGCATTTCGTAACAGATAATGCCTAGAGAAAACTGATCAGCAGTCTCGCCGGGTTTGCCCGTGCGGTGCTCGGGCGCGGAATATTCCAGAGTGCCGAGCACTTTGTCGCGCATAAATGGCGCTTTGACTTCCGCCAGTCCGGCGACGGCGCAGGAGCCAAAATCCACAATGACCGCGCCGCCCCGGCTCATGATGATATTGGCCGGCTTGAGGTCTTGATGCAGCGTCTCCCGTCGATGCAGCGCGCGTACCCCGCGAATAATTTGTTCGATGATTTCCAGCGCATCCGGAATGGCAAAAGGAGCGCGCTGGTGAATCAGTTCAGCCAGCGTCGGTCCAGCTATGTATTCGGTGAGATAGTAAAGGCATGAGCGCGCCCGCGCTGATTCCACCACGCGCACCACATGCGGACTGCTGATGCGGCTGCCGATCCAGCTTTCCTGCACAAAACGTTCGATATAGGCCGGGTCGTCTTCATAACGCGAAGACGGTGTCTTCATTACCAACGCTCGACCGTCTTCGGTTGTCACTTTATAAATCTGGCTGCGCTCGGACTCGTGCATAATCGCTTTTACAGTTAAGCCATCCAGGCTCTCGCCGACTTCCAGTACTGGCGCAAATGGCAGTTGCGCCAGGGCTTGGACAGAGTCGTCCCGCGACATGGTGCCTTTGCTGTCAATGCGACACACCTGCACGCTGAGGTTGTCCTGGCTGCCGCGCGCGAGGGCGGCGTCGAGTAGGTGACGCGCAAGCAGCTCCGGTTCAGCCATCCAAGCTTCACTAAGCGCCTGTATTTCCGGGTCGGTGAGCAGATCGTGAATGCCATCCGTGGTCAGTAGATAGAGGTCGCCAGCCTCGAGTTCGAAGCTGTCGATGTCGATTTCCAGGGCGGGATCGGCACCCAGGGCGCGAGTGAGGTAAGTGGTTTTGCGATCAATACGCTGGTTGTGGTCGCGGGTAAGGCGTTCCAGCATGCCCGCGCGCAGGCGGTAGACGCGGCTGTCGCCCACATGAAACACAAAACCCGTGTCCGCTTTGAGGATCAGGGACGAAAAGGTGGTCAGGTAACCTTCCTGCAGTACGCTATTGCGGCTTAGGGACCACAAATGCCGGTTGAGCGCCTGTATGACCCGCGCGGCGGAAGTTTGCGTCCGCCAGGTTTCAGGGGTGGCGTAATAATCGGAGAGAAACCCGGTTACCGCCGCCTGACTGGCTTGCTTGGCGGCAAGGCTGCTACTGACGCCGTCGGCCACTGCCATGGCAATGCCTTTGTGGGTGAGCAGTGCGCCGTCCGGAATGCGCGCTCCCACTGTATCCTGGTTGTCCTGTTTGGCTCCGGCATCGCTGAGCTGGGCGAAGCTAACACGCAAGCTGGAGCTGAGATGTTCCACGTTATTCTCCGCCGGCGTCAGCCGGATTTGCGGGCGATAAATACCGCCCGCCGCGGCGCCGGATGTCCCTCTGCAGTGCGGGTAGGATCATTGGGGTCGAGGAATTCCGCCAGGGAATGGAAACGCATCCAATCGGTGCTGCGTTGTTCCTCTGTGGTGGTGACGCATTCATCCACTAGTCGCGCCTCGGTGAAGCCGCATTTGCGCAGCCAGAGCAACAGAGTAGGGGCGGAGGGCAGGAACCAGACATTATTCATCATGGCGTAGCGGCCCTCCGGTACCAGCACTTGCCCCGGACCGCCCTCGATCACCAGCGTCTCCAACACCAGCTCACCGCCAGGCTTCAAGGTGTCGCGGAGCTCTCGCAGGTGATCCATGGGCGAGCGGCGGTGGTAAAACACACCCATCGAAAATGTGGTGTCGAAGGATTCCAAGGATGGCGGCAAGGCTTCGATTCCCACCGGCAACACGTCCACTGGAATGTCGCCCAGATACTTCTTCAGCATGTAAAACTGCACCACAAAGCGCGGCGATGGATCTATGCCGATGACGCGCTTGGCCCCGGCGCCGTGCATGCGCAAGCAGTGGTAGCCGTTGCCACAACCCACATCCAAAATGGTGCGACCGGCCAGTGGGCTCAGGTGTGGCAGTACCCGCTGCCATTTCCAGTCGGAGCGCCATTCAGTGTCGATATGAATCCCAAATATGTCGTATGGCCCTTTGCGCCACGGGATAAGTGCTCGCAGTGCCTGTTCCAGCTTGGCCAGGGTCACGTTGTCCGCATCTTCCGGCGTGCCGATTGCCACTTGTTCGACAAGATCCACCGTTCCGGGATTGATATCTGGCAGTGCCGCCATTGCCTCATACCAACTCGGCAGGTCGCCGTAGCGTTCAACAGACAATCCGGCGGCGAGGGCGGCGGGAAGATCGCGGGCAAGGGGGGCGAGCTCGGTTTCGGCGAGTTGCTGCAGCAGCGGCTGGAAATCGATCATTTGAAGGCGATGATGGAGGCGAAGTTGAAACACTGGAACCAGCAATCCACGGAGCGGAAGCCGGCCTGCAGCAGCCGTTGTTGATGGGTCTTGAGCGTCTCGGGGATCAGCACGTTTTCCAGCGCCGTGCGTTTTTGGGCGATCTCCAGATCGCTGTAGCCGTTGGCGCGTTTGAAGTTGTGGTGCAGCTCGGTCATCAACGTCTGGTGCTCCGCGTCCTCAAAGGCAATTTTCTCCGACAGAATCAGCACGCCACCGGGAACTGTGCCCTGGGCAATGCGTTGGAGCAGCGTTTCCCGCTCCGCCAGAGGGATGAACTGCAGGGTGAAATTCAGCACGCTCACCGATGCCTGTGCGATCGCCACGTCTTGGAGATTGGCGCAGATCAGCTGTACCGGCACCTCGCCGGAGTCCGCGGCCAATACGGTGCGGCAGCGTTCGATCATGTCGGGAGAATTGTCCACCGCCACTAAGCGCGTGTCCGCTGCGGCTATGCGATGGCGCATGGAGAGAGTTGCGGCCCCCAGGGAGCAGCCCAGGTCATACAGGTTGGTGCCGGTCTGGGCGTAGCGCTCGGCGATCTGGCCGATCATATGGATGATGGTGCTGTAGCCGGGCACAGAGCGTTTGATCATGTCCGGGAATACCGCCACCACCCGCTCGTCAAAACGAAATCCGGTCACATCTTCATGAGGTTGGGCGTAAAGGCGATCTATTGAATCAGGCATGGGAGCGGCGCCGCTGTACAAAAGGCCGGAATTTTACTCCCGCCATCCATGCGCCTACAACGTCGGCAGATTGGGCCGGCAGCCTGCCTTTCGCTTGTCATCATCTACACTGTTATGGTTTGAGCCGAAAAGGTGAATTTGCCGACAGAAAACGCAGCCCCGGCTGTAGGACCTGGCGGAGCCGTTACGCGATCAACAGTCTGTAGGGTTTATAGACGGTGAGTGACATCAATTACAGCAAGTTGCGCTTTCTGATTGCTGATGATTTCAGCAACTTCCGCGCAACGGTCAGCACCATGTTGGGCAAGCTCGGTATCTACCAGATCGATACGGCCAACAACGGCGCCGATGTTTTGGACAAATGTCAGCGCAGAACCTACGACGTGATTTTGTGCGACTACGACCTCGGCCCCGGCCGCAATGGACAGCTGGTGCTGGAGGAATTGCGCTTCAAAAGTCTTCTGCCGCGCAGCTCTCTGTTCGTATTGGTTTCCGCTGATGCCGCCAAGGACGTGGTAATGGCCGCGTATGATTGTGAGCCGGATGATTACCTGATGAAGCCCATTACGGCGCAGATGCTGGAGCAGCGGGTGACCCGGCTATTGCGCCGGCGCCACGCCATGTCCGGCGTGTACAGCGCGTTGGATGCGGATGATCGGCGGCGCGCCATGGCGTTTCTCATCGATTTGTCCACCACTGACAATCGCTATGCCCGCGTCGCACAAAAGATGCTCGGAGAGATTTTCATTGCCGAAGGTGAATTACATAAAGCGGAAAGGCTGTACACCAAGGTGCTGGAACTGCGCCCCGTGGACTGGGCGCGCCTGGGGCTTGCCCGGGTGAAACACTTGCAAGGCGAGTTGGCGGTGGCGGGGGATTGGCTGGAAAAAATTGTTCAGGACAACCCCCTCTATCTGCCGGCGTACGATGTGTTGGCGAACAACTGGGAACAGCTTGGCGAGAACCAGCAGGTGCAGGCTGCGGTGCAGCGCTCCGTGGCCATCTCGCCGAAATCCATTTTGCGGCAGAAGCGCTTAGCGCAGGTGGCTGAGCGCAATGGCGACCTGGGCACGTCACTGCAGGCGTTTCGCTCTACCGTGCGACTCGGCGCTTTGTCCTGCCAC
>Ga0065721_10005367_pt1 | contig 23242 bp, 22 predicted proteins | sample Mesricmetagenome_FD_59108 | JGI IMG/M metagenome (GOLD analysis project Ga0065721, IMG submission 59108) | Mesophilic microbial community from rice straw/compost enrichment Sample: eDNA_1 v2 (version 2) | ecosystem: Engineered > Solid waste > Grass > Composting > Bioreactor | place: USA: Davis...
GGCTCGGCCTGGGCAAGCTCCGCAAAGCGCTTTGCCTGGGATGCGCGCCCCTTGTGCATCAGGAAGTCCATCCGCCCGCGGTGGTCCACGGCGGTCAGGAGCGAGCCGAACTCCTTGATGATCCGGTCTTCGGTGCGCTTCTCGAAGCTTTCCGAAAGCCACAAACGACGGATTGTCCTGGCCGCATTGTCAGCCTGCCCGGCGGTCAGGTAGGCGCGCGCAAGCAGGATCGCACCATCAGTGGTCACCGGTTCCTGGCTCTGGAAGGCCGCGATCACGTCTGCGGCCGGCGGGCTTTCCCAGTAGAGTGCGTGTTCAATCGCCGTGCGCAGGTTCTTCAGCGCCGGCCAGCCTTTCAGCTCACGCTGCGCCTTCTCGATCTCGTCCGAGGTCACACCAAATGCGCCGGAGCTGGCAATCGCCCAGGTGAGGATTTGTCGGTCGAGCGAACCTTCCGCAAGCCCGTTGCGCGTGGCGATAGCGGAACGCACATCGCCTGACGAGATGGCGTCGAGGGCGGCTTTCAGTTCGGGTGCGACGGGAAGCCGGCCGGTGCGCAAGGAGCCATCCGGTTCCGTCGGCGGAATGGAGCCGGTCGCATTCGGGTGGTCGGGCACCGGCATGGCCGCAGACATTGGCGCTGCGACGGCGTCTTCGATGCTCTTGGCCGGGTTGTCCGGCCGCGCGAAGGGGAGCGGCGTTGCCACGCTGTCCGGCAGGGACGTCGCGTGGCCATGCATGGTCGCCGACCCAAGAGCGAACGCCAGGGAGGCCGCATTAAGAACTGGCCTGTACATCCGGTATCTCGCGATAGAAATATCGTCCCCCTACTTAGCCGCCCGCTAGGTTAACCAAAGGTTACCACATTCTGAAAACGAGCAGAATCTTAAGCAGATTCCGTGATAAATCGCCTGTGGCCGCGCTTGTCGCGGCAAGGCCGTCGCTTTATGGTGCGCGACCTCAGGCACTTCCAAACAGAGCGGGCATGTCGCACCTTCTCTCTGTTCACGGAGAGCCTCATAATCATAGATTGCGGCAGCAGAATGAACACTGCCGACGGGAGTTAAGGAATGTTCAAGGGATCGATGCCCGCTCTGGTCACGCCGTTCAACGATAGCGGCGCGGTCGATGAGGATGCCTTTGCAGCACATGTCGAGTGGCAGATCAGCGAAGGCAGCAGCGGCCTGGTGCCGGTCGGCACCACCGGCGAGTCGCCGACGCTGAGCCATGCCGAGCACAAGCGGGTCGTCGAACTCTGCATCGAGGTTGCCAGGAAGCGCGTCCCGGTCATCGCCGGCGCCGGTTCCAACAACACCCGCGAAGCGATCGAGCTCGCACAACACGCTGAAAAGGCCGGGGCCGATGGCCTGCTGGTCGTGACACCGTATTACAACAAGCCGACGCAGAAGGGCCTGATCGCCCATTTCGGCGCGATTGCCGAAGCAACCAGCCTGCCGATCATCATCTACAACATCCCGCCGCGCTCGGTAATCGACATGAGCCCGGAAACCATGGGCGCGCTCGTCAAGGCGCATAAGAACATCGTCGGCGTCAAGGATGCCACGGGCAAGATCGAGCGCGTTTCCGAACAGCGCATCACCTGCGGCAAGGACTTTATCCAGCTGTCAGGCGAAGATGCAACCGCCCTCGGGTTCAACGCCCATGGCGGCGTCGGCTGCATTTCGGTCACAGCCAATGTCGCACCGCGCCTTTGCGCCGAATTCCAGGCGGCCACGCTCGCCGGCGATTTCGCCAAGGCGCTTGAGTACCAGGACCGCCTGATGCCGCTCCACAAGGCGATCTTCATGGAGCCCGGCCTTTGCGGCGCGAAATACGGCCTGCACAGGACGCGCGGCATGAACCGTACCGTGCGCTCGCCGCTCATCTCTACGCTGGAGCCCGCTACGGAAGCCGTGATCGACGCCGCCCTGCGTCACGCTGGCCTGCTGAACTGACGCAAAAGCTTCACTTTTCCCCATCCACGCATTAGATAAGGCACCCCGTCCATGGCCCATGGGCGGGGCTGTTGTTTAAGGGCGGATTGGATTTTGAAGTCATGGCACCCAAAGGCAGCCAGCGCACGGTGAACAAAGTTGTCGCGGAAAACCGCAAGGCCCGCTTCAACTACGAGATCATCGATACCTACGAGGCAGGACTGGTTCTGACCGGGACCGAGGTGAAGTCGCTGCGCGAAGGCAAGGCGAACATCGCGGAATCCTACGCCTCCGACGAGGGCGATGAGATCTGGCTGATCAACTCGCATCTGCCGGAATACCTGCAGGCGAACCGCTTCAACCACGAGCCGCGCCGTCGCCGCAAGCTGCTCTTGTCCAAGCGCGAGATCAACCGCCTGCGCGCCGCGATCAACCGCGAAGGCATGACGCTCGTGCCGTTGAAGATCTATTTCAACGAAAAGGGCCGTGCCAAGCTGGAGCTTGCGCTTGCCAAGGGCAAGAAGCTGCACGACAAGCGCGAGACGGAAAAGGAACGCGACTGGAACCGCCAGAAATCGCGACTGTTGAAGGCGAACTGATCTTGGAAAATCTGCGCATCACCGTTGGCCCCTTCGCCTTCACCGCCCGCTTCGAATTGCGGAATGCGCCAGAGACCTGCCGCATCTTCCAGAGCTTCCTGCCGTTCCGCAACCAGGTCATCCACTCGCGCTGGAGCGGCGAGGCGGTCTGGGTCCCGCTCGGCGATTTCCAGTTCGGCGCCGGGTTCGAAAACCATACCTGCCATCCGTCGCGCGGTGATATCCTGCTTTATCCCGGCGGCCACAGCGAAACCGAACTCCTGTTCGCTTATGGCGGCTCGTCCTTTGCCAGCAAGATGGGCGCGCTCGCCGGCAACCACTTCCTGACCATCACCGAGGGGCGTGAGCAGCTTGAGGAAATGGGCAAGATGGTGCTCTGGAAGGGCGCCCAGCCAATCAGCTTCGCGGCGCTCTGACCTTTCCTGAACCTTCTCCGGCCTTCGCACGTTGAAATGCCGGAGGTGAAGCATGGCCTATCCGGACGTCATTGCAGATGCGATCGAGCGCCAAAGGGTGCTGGAGCTTCGCTACAAGGATGTCGAGCGAAAGGTCCGGCCGCATATCTTTGGCATCGTCGGAAACACGCAGCTCGCCTTGAGCGCCTGGCAGGTTTCGGGAACGGGGCAGGGGTGGCGGCTCTTCCACCTCGACGACATCCGCAAGCTCAGCGAAACGAAGCAGCGCTTCCACGGTACCGCGCCCGGCTACAATCCGGATGATCCTGCCTTCTCGCGCATCCTCAACCGCATCGACAAACCGCCGCGCGACTGACCCAGGAACAAATACCGCCTCCCGCCGTTGATGCTCACCCTTGTTTCCTCGGGCGGTGGGCAATGTCTCGAAAGCAAATCTTTACCTATCTCACGCTGGTCATCGGCCTCGGTGCCGCCGGCTACCTGCTTTACCATACCTTCCGAGAGTATTCGGTTTCCGACATTGTCGAATCCGTCGCCGCCATTCCCGTCTCAAACCTCTTGATGGCGCTGCTGTTTGCCTTCGGCTCCTATGTCTGCCTGTCAGGCTTTGACTGGGCGGGCGTCCGTTACGTCAAGAACGACCTGGCCTACCCGAAGATCGGACTGGCATCCTTCATCGCCCTGTCGATCGGCCAGAGCGTCGGTCTTTCGGGCTTGAGCAGCGGTGCGCTACGTTATCGCTATTACGCGCACTGGGGCATGAACACCGAAGATGTGGCCAAGATCGTGCTGCTTTCGGGTGTCACGGTGGGCATCGGCATGGCCGTTCTGTCGGGCATCGTCATGGTCATCAATCCATCGGATGCGGCATCCGTCCTGCGGCTCAGCGAAGCGGCCGTCATCGTCATCGGCGTCGCCTGCCTCCTGGCCACCGCTGGCTACCTGGCGCTTGCAGCCTTCGTTCGGGCGCCGCTGAAGATCCGCGGCTGGACCTTCGAAATGCCGACGCTGAAGATCGCCCTTGCCCAGGTGGTGATCGGCACGATCAACTTCGCCCTCGTTTCGGCCTGCCTGCGGGAGGTCATGGCTGCGAGTGCCGACGTGAGCTACCTGAAGGCTGCCACCGCATTTGTGCTGGCGAATCTTGCCATCATCATCACCCACGCACCAGGCGGATTGGGCGTCATGGAGGCCACGGTTCGGCATGTGATGGGCGATCAGGCCTCAATCGGTTCGCTCGTCGCCTTCCGGGTGATCTACTTCTTCATCCCGTTCTTCATCGGCCTGCCGCTGGCGCTGATCGTCGAGGCCGTTTTCCGGGCACGTAAAAGCCGGTCCGGCCACGGCAGCAGCATCGACAGCCATGCCATGGCCAAACAGCCGGCAGCTGCCGGCTAACGGCGAGAAACGGAGCCCGGGCGCTCAGGCGTCCGTGGTTTCGGAGCTTTCTGCCGGCTTGGATGGGCGCTCTGCCGGATCACGGCCGACTTCGGCTTTCAGTGACACGAGATCGATGAAATGGTCAGCCTGGCGTCGCAGGTCGTCGGCGATCATCGGCGGCTGGGTGGCCATGGTCGAAACGACGGACACCTTGCGACCCTTGCGCTGCAGCGCTTCCACAAGCGTGGTGAAGTCGCCGTCGCCGGAAAACAGCACCAGGTGGTCCACGGTCTCGGACTGTTCCATGGCATCGATGGCAAGCTCGATATCCATGTTGCCCTTGATCTTGCGGCGCCCCATGGAGTCGGTGAACTCCTTGGCGGGCTTGGTGATCACCTTGTAGCCGTTGTAATCGAGCCAGTCGATCAGCGGACGGATGGAGGAGTATTCCTGGTCTTCGATGAGAGCCGTGTAATAATATGCCCGAAGCAGATAGCCGCGCTTCTGGAAGGCCTTCAGCAATTTCCGGTAGTCAATGTCGAAGCCGAGGCTTTTCGAAGCGGCGTAGAGGTTTGCGCCATCGATAAAGAGAGCAATCTTCTCTCTTGGGTCGAACATGTGGTCTCCATCCCATTTATTCGTTCTGCTATGCAGAGGAGGTGGGGCGAAACCTGGGGTAAGTTGCGCTTCAACCTCGAGTTTTCATCTACATTACGAACTGATTATATAAACGTCATGTATGGCAGCATTCAACTTAATCCAAGCAGCCGTGGGTTGAAACTCGTGTCCTCCACACAAAGACCCGCCGCCGGACTTGGCAAACGTCAGTTTTCAGGAAAAACTTGAATTTGCCGCGCAATGGCTGTATCGGGCAGATCAATTCCGAAAATCAATGACCCAAAGGACAGGCAATGGCCCGTGTCACAGTAGAAGATTGCATCGACAAAGTCGACAACCGGTTCGAACTCGTCCTGCTTGCGAGCCACCGCGCTCGCCAGATCTCCCAGGGTGCAGCCATCACCATCGACCGCGACAATGACAAGAACCCGGTCGTCGCGCTGCGCGAGATTGCCGATGAGACGCTGTCGCCGGACGACCTGAAGGAAGACCTGATCCATTCGCTGCAGAAGCATGTGGAAGTGGACGAGCCCGAGCCCGATCCGGCTTCGCTCATCGCCTCCAATGCCGGCGCCGTGACCAGCGCCGACCGTGGCGACGAGGAAGACGACCTTCCGGAAACCATCAACTTCGACCAGATGTCGGAAGAAGAGCTCCTGGCCGGCATCGAAGGTCTCGTGCCGCCGGAAAAGAGCGACGACTACTAAGCGTTAGCAAAGTTTCGTTCATCCTCTCGCCCTAATCTGGCTGGATGTTTTATGATGGTCGCGTCGGTCAAAGGATCGGCGCGCCATTTTCTTTTCGTACGACCCGGTACCGAGGACGTTTTTCAGGATGATGCGGCAATACGAGCTCGTCGAGCGGGTGCAGAGGTATAAGCCCGACGCCAACGAAGCTCTGCTCAACAAGGCTTATGTCTATGCCATGCAGAAGCATGGCCAACAGAAGCGCGCCAGCGGTGACCCCTATATCTCCCATCCGCTGGAAGTGGCCGCCATCCTCACTGAAATGCATCTCGATGAGTCGACGATTGCGGTCGCCCTGCTGCACGACACGATCGAGGACACGACGGCCACCCGCGCCGAGATCGACGAACTGTTCGGTGAAGACATCGGGCGTCTCGTCGAAGGGCTGACGAAGCTAAAGCGGCTCGACCTTGTGTCAAAAAAGGCCAAGCAGGCGGAAAACCTGCGCAAGCTGCTGCTCGCCATCTCCGACGACGTGCGCGTGCTTCTCGTCAAGCTCGCCGACCGCCTGCACAACATGCGTACGCTCGACCATATGAAGCCGGAGCAGAAGGCGCGCATCTCCGAAGAAACCATGGATATCTATGCGCCGCTTGCCGGCCGCATGGGCATGCAGGACATGCGCGACGAGCTGGAGGACCTGTCCTTCCGCTACATCAATCCGGAAGCTTATGAGACGGTCACCCAGCGGCTTGCCAATCTCTCGGCCCGCAATGAGGGGCTGATCAAGAAGATCGAGGATGAGCTGCGCGAATTGCTGGTCGCGAACGGCCTGCAGGACGCCGCGGTCAAAGGTCGCCAGAAGAAGCCGTATTCCATTTTCCGCAAGATGCAGTCGAAGTCGCTGTCGTTCGAGCAGCTCTCGGACCTCTACGGCTTCCGCATCATCGTTGGCGATATTCCGTCCTGCTATCGGGCGCTCGGCATCGTCCACACCCGCTGGCGCGTCGTGCCGGGCCGGTTCAAGGACTACATCTCCAACCCGAAGCAGAACGACTACCGCTCGATCCATACCACGATCGTCGGTCCTTCCCGCCAGCGCATCGAACTGCAGATCCGAACCCAGCTGATGCAGGAAATTGCCGAATACGGCATCGCGGCCCATGCGCTTTACAAGGATGGTCGCGGAGCGGTGAAGGGTGGCGAGCTCCTGCCGCGCGAATCGAGCGCCTATTCCTGGCTGCGGCACACGATCGAGGCACTTGCCGAAGGCGACAACCCGGAAGAATTCCTCGAGCACACCAAGCTCGAGCTCTTCCAGGACCAGGTTTTCTGTTTCACCCCGAAGGGCAAGCTGATCGCACTGCCGCGTGGTGCGACCCCGATCGACTTCGCCTATGCGGTCCACACCAATATCGGCGACACCACGGTTGGCGCCAAGATCAACGGCCGCATCATGCCGCTTGTCACCCGCCTCAACAACGGCGACGAGGTGGAGATCATCCGCTCCGGCGTACAGGTGCCGCCGGCAGCCTGGGAAGAAATCGTCGTCACCGGCAAGGCGCGTTCGGCCATACGCCGTGCCACCCGCATGGCCATCCGCAAGCAGTATGCCGGCCTTGGCCACCGCATCCTGGAGCGCACCTTCGAGCGCGCCGGCAAGGTGTTCTCCAAGGAAACGCTGAAGCCCGCCCTGCATCGGCTCGCCCACAAGGACGTGGAAGACGCGATCGCAGCGGTCGGTCGTGGCGAACTATCCTCCCTTGATGTGCTGCGCGCCGTCTTCCCGGACTACAAGGATGAGCGCGTCACCGTGAAGCCGTCGACAGACGATGGCTGGTTCAACATGCAGCATGCCTCCGGCATGGTGTTCAAGCTGCCGAACCAGCGCCGCATCACGCCGGAAGAGGCGGAAGCGGGTCCCGATCCGCTGCCGATCCGCGGTCTCAGCGGCAATATTCGCGTGCAGTTTGCGCCAAGCGGCGCCGTGCCCGGAGACCGCATCGTCGGCATCATGGACGAAGGCAAGGGCATCACCATCTACCCGATCCAGGCGCCGGCCCTGCAGCATTTCGACGACCAGCCGGAGCGGTGGATCGACGTGCGCTGGGACCTCGACGAGGCGAACAAGTCGCGCTTCCCGGTCAAGATCGAGGTCAACACCATCAACGAGCCCGGGACGCTGGCCACCGTCGCCCAGACGATCGGCCAGCTCGACATCAACATCCGCTCGCTCGCCATGGGCAGCAACCGCGCCGCCGACTTCTCGGAACTGACGATGGAAGTCGAGGTCTGGGACCTGCGGCAGCTGAACCAGCTCCTGAGCCACCTGAAGGAGCTCGATTGCGTCGCTAACCTGCGGCGGGTCTACGACTAGCCGCAGAATGGCACACTACGCGTGGCGGTAACGCTTGCCGCGCATGTAACCCGTCATGCGGTTCCTGACGCCGGAGGGCCGCTCGGGGTCGGCGAGGTCGGACTCGGCCAGCAGTTCCTCGTCTGCCGTCAGTTCGCGGATAGGCACAGCAACCAGCCCGCGACGGTCTTGCCGGTTGAGGCTGTCGATCGCGCGGATCAGTGAGCCGTGTTTTTCCATCTCGGCGGCAATGTCGGCCGGCTTGCAGCCCAGGTGCTCCGCCAGGAGATCGTTTCGCTCGGCCATGATCTGTGCTGCCGTTGCATCATCATCGGGTTTCGCCTCGATGATGACGTCGCATTCGGTGTCATAGCCCATCGACCGGTTGTTGAGGTTGGCGGATCCGAGCTTCAGCACGCGGTCGTCCATGATCATGATCTTGGCATGGACATAGATGGGCTTTCGGGCATCGTTCACCGGATAAAGCAGCCGGAAGCGGTCATGGACGTCGGCCTCGCGGGCAAGCTTCATCAGCCGGATGCGGGCGGTATCCATGGCCTTGGCTTCGAGCCAGCCATCGGCACCCTCGGGGTTGATGATCACCACTTCCGGACCATCCGGTTCGCGCAACCGTTCGGCGATAGCCTCGGCGATCGTGCGGGAGGCGAAATACTGGCTTTCGATATAGAGCCACTTTTTGGCGCTGCGGATCATCGCCAGCTTCATCGCCTCGATCTCGCAGACCTGCCGCTGGTCTTCATATTCCGGCAATGTCCGGGCAATGCCGATCTCGATGTCGCGGAATTCCACCTCGAGCTCCCGCGGCCAGGGGTCGGATGTGGCCTCCACCGGCTCAAGCTTCTCATGCGTTGCATGCTCCCACCGCACCCGCGCAAGCTCGCCCAGCATGGCGGCCGCAGGTCCGGAAACGCAGGTCGTCGCGTCGTGCCATGGCCCTTGCGAAAACCCCATGGGCGAGCGGCGCCGCTTGTCATGCGCCAGGTGGTCGCGCGTGTCCCAGCGTCCGATGGTCATGTCGATGCCGCCGCAAAAGGCCACACGGTCGTCGATCACCAGCAGCTTCATGTGATGTGCCGACATCGGCGGATGCGCGCCATCAAGCTTCAGGCGCACCTGCTTGGAGAACATCCAGCTGAGGATATAGAAGGGCGTCTCGCCTCGGGTGATCGAGTTGATCAGGCCGATGTCCCATTTGAGGATACGAATGTCGAGTTCGCTGCGCTGGTCCGCCAGCCAGTTGAGGAACTTGCCGAGCTTTTCCGGCGCTTCGTCCTCGTCTTCGCCCGGCACCAGATCGATGCGCGTGTCGAAATCCCAGCCGATCATGAAGATCGACTTCTGCGCCCGCATCATCGCGTCTCGCGCATAGCGGAAGAAGTCGGCCGCATCGATGATGACGCTTGCCCGATCCGCCTGCCGCACCCGCCAGCACGTCTCGCCTTCCACAAGTAGCGTCGTCATGTGTCCGTCCAACTGAAGCTATGAGCATGGACATATAGGGGAGGGCGCGCGGCGGTCGAGATGGCTGGGCACCGTTCATGCATCCTTCTTCCGGCGAGCGAGTTATGCGCTCATCTTTCGTGAAGGATGACGACATGACCAGCATACATGCCGCATGCGCCGCCCGCCGACCGGGCCATCTCCGTCGCCGGATGGAACGGAGGACCTGAGCCGATGGAAGGGTTTGTTCATTCCATGATGCAGCAGTTCGGCGTCTTCGGCATCGCTCTCCTGATGTTCCTCGAAAACATCTTCCCGCCGATCCCCTCCGAGCTTATCATGCCGCTTGCCGGATACCTTTCCACGCAGGGCGACATGAGCATCTTCGCGGTCGTTGCGGCCGGCTCGGTCGGATCGCTGCTCGGCATCATCCCCTGGTATTTCCTGGGCCGCATGCTCGGAGAGAAGCGGCTCAAATCCTTCGCCGCCCGCCACGGTCGGTGGGTCACCATGTCGCCGGAAGATATCGAGACGGCGGGCGAACGCTTCCGTCGCCACGGCCGCCTGTCGGTGCTTGTCGGTCGCCTCATCCCGACGGTGCGCACGCTGATTTCCGTCCCGGCCGGAATCGCCCGGATGCCGTTCTGGCAGTTCCTGCTGTATTCGGCAGTCGGCAGCGTCATCTGGACGGCAGCGCTGGCGTTCGCGGGCTACGGGCTCGGCCAGGCCTACGAGGTGGTGAAGGATTATGTCGACCCGATCTCGACCGGCATCTTTGTCATCATCGTTGTCGCGTATGCCTACCGGGTGATCACTTTCAAGCCGCATACCAGTTGATGCCATGCTCTGGATGCAGGGCTGACAGGCATTGCCAGCGTTGGTAACGCAGGCCGTCCGATCGTATATTGCTGCAGTGCAAAAGAAGAGAAAGAAGAAAGATGTTTGACACTGTTCGCAAGTTTGCCCGCGCCTTCCGCGCGCCCTCGTTCCAGGATCGCGAAATGGCCTATCTCAACGAAGCCCGCGACCGCGTGGACCTCGAATACCGCATGCGCGAGATCGACCGCGGCCTGTTCCGCAAGACCGGTTTCTGATCCGGCTTATAACTGACGTACCCGGACGTTCCCGTTCGGGTCCGATGCCTCCGGGCCGCTCATTTGCTGTGAGCGGTGCGGCAAACGCCGCATGAAGCGCTTGACGTCCAGCCCTTCAGCACACACCTGATGCTGATTGGCAAGACGCAGGAGAATGCATGATCATCGGCATGGGAAGCGACCTGATCGATATCCGTCGCGTGGAAAAATCGATCGAGCGCTTCGGCGAACGCTTCACCCACCGTTGTTTCACCGAAATCGAACGCAACAAGTCCGATCGCCGGCAGAACCGCGCCGCCTCCTATGCCAAGCGTTTTGCCGCCAAGGAGGCGTGCTCCAAGGCGCTTGGCACCGGTATTGCGCAAGGCGTCTTCTGGAAGGACATGGGCGTCGTCAACCTGCCCAGCGGCAAGCCCACGATGGTCTTGACCAATGGCGCGGGCGAAAAGCTGGCCTCCATGATGCCGGCCGGTCACGAAGCCTTCATCCACGTCACCATCACCGACGAATACCCGTACGCACAGGCCTTCGTTGTCATTGAAGCAAGGCCAAGCGCCGGCTGACGCGACCATGCGTCCGGGGCCCAAGCGGTGGATGAGCCATTGCCGCGGCTTTGCGAAGGGTTTAGAAAGCGGCACGCCGCTGACGATAGAAAGAAAATGGAACGTGTCTGACAGAGCCGAGACGAAGTCGCAGAACAGCCTTTGGGAAAACATCAAGGTCATTATTCAGGCTTTGTTGCTGGCAATGGTGATCCGCACCGTCCTCTTCCAGCCCTTCACCATCCCCTCCGGCTCGATGATGCCGACGCTGCTGGTCGGCGACTACATCTTCGTCAACAAGTTCGCCTACGGGTACTCCAAGTACTCCATGCCTTTCTCGCCGAACCTGTTCTCGGGCCGCATCCTGCAGTTCAGCGAACCGAAGCGCGGTGACGTCATCGTCTTCCGCCTGCCGAGCCACCCCGACATCGACTACATCAAGCGCCTGATCGGCCTGCCGGGCGACAAGGTGCAGATGATCAACGGTGTGCTGCACGTCAACGGCCAGGCCGTGCCGAAGGTCGTCGACGGCACCTTCACCTCCGATTACGCGCTTGATCCGGGCACGAACGTGCCGGTCTACCGCGAAACGCTCGACAATGGCGTCACCTACGACACGCTCGATCATTCGCCCGTATCGCGCGGTGACAACACCCAGGAATTCGTCGTGCCGGAAGGTCATTACTTCTTCATGGGCGACAACCGCGACAACTCGCTCGACAGCCGCTTTGACGTCGGCATGGTGCCGGCTGAAAACCTCGTCGGTCGCGCCAGCGTCATCTTCTTCTCGCTTGGCAACGACACCTCGTTCCGCGAGATCTGGAAGTGGCCGACCAACATGCGTTGGGACCGGATCTTCAAAGGCGTCCACTGATGAAAACGAAGCCGCTGTCGGCAGAGGAACGCGGTCAGCTTGAATCGGTGATCGGCCATAGCTTTGCCGACAAGCAATGGCTCGACCGCGCCCTGACCCATGCAAGCACCGGTGCTGCCAAGACCGGCAACTACGAACGGCTGGAGTTCCTGGGTGACCGTGTGCTCGGCCTCTGCGTGGCCGAGCTGTTGTTCCGGACGTTCCGCGCTGCTGCCGAGGGGGAACTTTCGGTGCGCCTCAACCAGTTGGTCAGCGCAGAAAGCTGCGCCGAGATTGCTGACGAGCTGGAACTGCATCGCTTCATCCGCACCGGCGCGGATGTGAAGAAGCTCACCGGCAAGCGGATGATGAACGTCCGCGCCGATGTTGTGGAAAGCCTGATCGCAGCGCTCTATCTTGATGGTGGGCTGGAAGCGGCCCGCGCCTTCATCCTGAAGCATTGGGGCGAGCGTGCAACCCGGGCCGATGGTGCAAGGCGCGATGCCAAGACCGAGCTCCAGGAATGGGCGCATGCCCGGTTCGGCCTGACGCCCGCCTATCGCGTGGACGACCGTTCGGGGCCAGACCACGACCCGCGCTTCACTGTCACGGTGGAGGTGACGGGCGTGGAGCCGGAAACCGGCGTCGATCGCTCCAAGCGTGCCGCCGAACAGGTCGCCGCAACAAAGATGCTAGAACGTGAAGGTGTGTGGCAGAAGCCCGCCGAAGAATGAAATGGAACACATGAGCGACGAAGAACACATCGCGGGCGAAGAAGCAGAAGCCGGCGCGACCCATTCCGGTTTCGTGGCCCTGATCGGCCCGACCAATGCCGGCAAGTCGACGCTGATGAACCGCCTCGTCGGCGCCAAGGTCTCGATCGTCAGCCACAAGGTGCAGACGACGCGCGCCATTGTGCGCGGCATCGCCATCCACAACAACGCGCAGATCGTCTTCATGGACACGCCCGGCATCTTCAAGCCGCGTCGCCGGCTGGATCGCGCCATGGTCACCTCAGCCTGGGGCGGGGCGAAGGATGCCGACTTCATCATGCTGCTTATCGACAGCGAGCGCGGCCTTCGCGGGGATGCGGAAGCGATCCTGCAAGGCCTGAAGGAAGTGCCGCAGCCGAAGATCCTCGTGCTCAACAAGATCGACCAGGTGAAGCGGGAAGACCTGCTGGCGCTGTCGGCAGCCGCAAACGAGTCCGTCGCCTTCGAGCGCACCTTCATGATCTCCGCCACCAATGGCTCGGGCTGTGACGACCTGATGGATTATCTGGCCGAAACGCTGCCGGAAGGCCCGTGGTATTACCCGGAAGACCAGATCTCCGATCTTCCGATGCGCCAGCTTGCCGCTGAAATTACCCGCGAAAAGCTTTTCCTGCGTCTTCACCAGGAACTTCCCTACGCCAGCCACGTCGAGACGGAAAAGTGGGAAGAGCGCAAGGATGGGTCTGTTCGCATCGAGCAGGTGATCTACGTCGAGCGTGAAAGCCAGAAGAAGATCGCGCTCGGCAAGAACGGCGAGGCGATCAAGGCAATCTCCACCGCGTCACGCAAGGAACTCGCCGAAATCCTCGAGCAGCCGGTGCACCTCTTCCTGTTCGTCAAGGTTCGGGAGAACTGGGGCGATGATCCGGAGCGGTTCCGCGAGATGGGACTGGACTTCCCCAAGGGGTAAGCCATTTGCCGCGAGGCAGCAGCGATCGAGCCAGTTGATCGATCGCAGGAGCAGGGGGCGGCAGGCGCCCCCCCAACGCGCCTTACATCACTTCTTCTGCCGGTCCATCAGCGCCTTGACTTCCTGGTAGCGGCGACGGTTTTCCTGTTCGGCTTCGTTCGGGCCGTAGCAGGTTTTCGAGATGCAGAAGCGCAACAGGTTGAACGGCGGCTGGGCCTTGTCGAACTCGCATTCCACCTCGTTGTTGAANTCGGTCGGCTTGGCGTCCTCGCGGGTGGAATAAGTNAGCCTTGCNCCCGGCGGGTCNAGNTCGGGAAACGACTGCACGACGCCGGTCTTGATCGTCGGGATCAGCAGGAAATTCTTCGCCACCATGACGCAGGCCTGTTCAAGCTGCGCGGATTGTGCGGCCGCCGGCGGCGCCGCCAGGATGACTGCGGGCAGGGCTGCGGCTAAGGCGGCAATGGTGACGGCGGTTCTCATGAAGTCTCCCCAGATCTGGTAATCGTCCGATGCGCAGGGAAATTGCGGCAGGAGCGAATTTGTTCCAGCCCGGCGACAGATATTTGGAACATTACCGATCACGTCCATTGGCAGAAACCGATTCAGCCTGAACGACTTATCGGCTAGAACTGAATCATCTTGGAAGGATGTTGAAGCGGCGCATGCAGTGGCAGGATGAGGCAATCATCATCGGCGTCAAACGCCATGGCGAGACGAGCGTCATTGCCGAGGTAATGACGCGCACCCGCGGCCGCCATCTCGGGCTCGTTCGCGGTGGGCGTTCGCGCGCCATGCAGCCGGTCCTGCAGGCAGGCAACCGCGTCGAAGCCGTCTGGCGCGCCCGGCTCGACGAGCACCTGGGAGAGTTCAAGCTGGAACCGGTCCGCCTGCGTGCTGCGAAACTGATGGAGACCGCGACCGCCGTTTATGGTGTCCAGGCCATGGGCGCTCTGCTGCGGCTCCTGCCGGAGCGGGACCCGCACCCGCATCTGTTCGAGGCGTTGGATGTCATTCTCGAAGCCCTGGATGATCCGGCGGATGCCGGCGAGCTTTTCGTGCGCTTCGAGCTTGCGGTCCTGAACGACCTCGGCTTCGGCCTCGACCTGACCGAATGCGCGGCAACCGGCCGGCGCGACAGCCTCGTTTACGTGTCGCCGAAAAGCGGCCGCGCCGTCTCGAAGGATGCCGGGGCGCCTTATGCCGGCCGGATGCTCGCCCTGCCGGATTTCCTGACCGAAGGGGCCGCCCGCGCCGCCGATCGCGATGGCATGGCCGCCGCATTCCGCCTTACCGGGCATTTCCTGCACCGGCACGTCTATGAACCGCGGGGCCTGACGGAAAACGCCGCCCGGGACGGTTTTGTCCAGGCGGCGTTGAAAGCCTTGTCGCAGAAGCCGGATCGGCAGGCGGGCTGAGATTTACTCCGCCGGCTGCAGTGTCGCCGGTGCCCGATCGACGGGCTTTTCCTTGATCGGCCAGTGCACGATCGCGGCAAACAGGCCGAGCGCTACGCCAAGCCACCAGACCGGATCATAGGAGCCGAAGCGGTCGTAGAGCGCGCCACCCATCCACACGCCGAGGAAAGAGCCCACCTGGTGCGACAGGAACACCAGTCCGCCCAAGAGGCCTAGGTGGCGGGTGCCGAACATGATGGCGACAAGCCCGTTCGTTGGCGGAACGGTGGAAAGCCACAGCAGGCCCATGACGATCGCGAAGACCACGACGGAGAAGGGCGTCTGCGGCAACAGCAGGAAGGCAGTCACGGCAATCGAGCGGCCGATATAGATATAGGCGAGGAAATAAGGCTTCGAGTAACGCTGCCCGATCACGCCGGCACCGAGCGAGCCGATGATGTTGAAGAAGCCGATCAGCGCCATGGCGATCACCGCATAACGCGCGTCGATGCCGATATCACCGAGATAGGCCGGGAAATGCGCGGTGATGAAGGCGACCTGGAAGCCGCAGACGAAGAAGCCGGAGGTCAGCAGCAGGTAGCTCTGGTGGCTGAAGGCCTCGCGCAGCGCCTGGCCCATCGTCTGCTGCACCTCGCTCTTCGACTGGGTGCCGGATTGCGAGTTGCCGCGTAGCGGATATGCAAGCAACGGCACGAGCAGCATCATGAAGCCCATCACGACAAGGCTGTCGGACCAGCCATAGGCGCTGATCAGTGCCTGGCTGAGCGGTGCAAACAGGAACATGCCGGCAGAGCCCGCGGCGGTGCCGATGCCGAAGGCAAGCGAGCGCTGCTCCGGCGTCACGTTGCGGGCAAAGGCCGATAGAATGGTGCCGAAGGAGCCGGCGCCGACGGCAAGGCCAACCATGACGCCGCCCGACAGATGCAGGATCGGCACGGAATGCGCCGTCGACATCAGCAGAAGTCCCGCGGCATACATGACGCCGGAGAAGGTGAGCACGCGGCCAGTACCGTATTTGTCGGCAAGCGCGCCGAAGAAGGGCTGGCCGAGACCCCAGGCGAGGTTCTGGATTGCCATGGCGAGACCGAAGGTCGTGCGGTCCCAGCCGGTATCCTGCAGCATGGGAAGCTGGAAGAAGCCCATGGCCGAACGCGGCCCGAAGGTCAGCATGGCGATCAAGGCGCCGGACATGATGATCAGCCAGGGCATTGAACTGCGGCTTGCCGGGGATTTGGATATGGGCATGGGAACCTCCTGATGCGCCCGGATCATACTCCGCCGGCAGCTATCGGGAAAACGACTTTTCCTCAAGCTATCCATCACCGCTTTTGATGGAGCGTGCACAACCGATCACGGCGTGCCGGGTGGATCCACCTTACCATGCGGCTTGCGACCAAGCCTTGCCTCGCGCCAGATCGTGAAGATGCCGGCGGCAATCACCACCGCGCAGCCGGCCACCATGTTGAGTGTCATGACCTCGCCGAACAGCATCACCCCGATGATGCAGACGAGCACGGTCTGCACGTAGAACATCGGCTGCACGGCAACCGCATCGAGCACGGCATAAGCGCGGATGAGGAGCCAGTGGCCCGACATGCCGGTCATGCACAGCACCAGCATCCAGAACCAGTCGCCGAAGGTGATATGCGACCAGTAGAAGGGGCCGACCAGCGTCATCGCCGCAGCACCCGCCACGCCGGTATAGAAGAAGGCGGTGTCGGCACTGTCGCTACGGCTGGCAAGCCGGGTCAGCACCGAATACAGCGCAAACATCACTGTGCCGACGATCGGGATGATGATCTTGGCATCGAAGCTCGCCTGCAGCGGGTTGATGATCATCAGGATGCCGATGAAGCCGATGCCGATCGCCGTCCAGCGCCGCCAGCCGACCTTTTCGCCGAGGATCGGCACCGACAGGCAGGCGACAACAAGTGGTGCGGCGGCAAAGATCGTATGCGTCTGGGCAAGGCCGACGCGCGAAAAGGCAAAGATCGAAATGACGATCTGGGTGGCGAGCAAAACACCGCGGGAAATCTGCAGCCACAGCCGGTTTGCACCCGCGGTCTTGCGGATGCCCGCTGATGATTGGCCGGCAAGAAACACGGCAAAGCCCGCAAAGGCCCAGTAGCGGATCATGGTGATGAAGATCGGCGGATAGGCGGTGCCGAGGTGCTTCGAGATCCCGTCCTGAACTGCGAAAATGGTCACCGCCGTCAGCGCGAAGAGGAGTCCGGTGGACCGAGGTGTCATGAGGCAGTCATCTTTCGGGCGCGACCACGGCCATATGGCCGTTGGTCGTGGTGCGGAGGGACTGGAGGGGCGGTGGATCGCCCGTCCGTTTTGGCTGCAGTGACCTGTTTGCCGCAATCACTGATTCGGAATAGCAGCCATGCGTTTGGCGCTAACATTCTGGCACGAGGCTTTGTTTCAGGCCCGCTGCTTGATCGGCCATGCGTCGCGGCGGTCGAGAACCGTTACTTCGTCGCCGACCTTGATCAGTCCGGTGGAGCGGGGCACGGCGTTCCAGCCGAACAGGACGCCGGGCACGCGCCGGTCTGCCGACATCCGCACGCGACCCATTGCCGGCATCGGGCTCGGTACATCGCGCGATCCGGTCACCTGGTCCTGCGTCGTCATGATGCAGCGGGAGCAGGGTTTCACGAAATCCAGACGGACGCCGGAAATCTCGATCGCCTCCCACTGGTCGTCATCGAAGGGCTCGGGGTGGTCGATCACGATATTCGGGCGGAAACGCTCCATGCCAACCGATCCTTCGCCATGTTTTTCCATGTCGGCATTAAGACCAGCCAGCGATCCCGTCGTGGTGACGAGCACCTGGTAGCCGTCGGCAAAGGTCACCGGGGTGTCCGGTCCCGCCCATTCCGCGCTCGCCGTCCGCTTGGCCTGCTCGTCGAAGAACACAAGCTGCACCTCGCGCCCGAGCCATGACGAAAGGGTGGCGTTGGTCTGAGCATCCGCCACCGCCGCATTGACGATGGTCTTCCAGACCTCGACATCGGCGCGCCTGTCGGACGTCGGGCCTGCGACGCGGAACTCGCCCTTGCCGCTCATGGCAAAACGGAAGCCATCGCCTTGCGGATAGACCTCAAGCTGCGCCAGCACTGGCATGTCGCGCTGGTTGACGAACATGCCGTTCGGCTCGGCCAGCATCATCCGCCGGTCGCCGGGAATGCCTTCCGGCGCAATCTGCGCCTGGGTGAGGGAGATCCCGCGTCCGCTCTTCAGGGGGTAAAAGTTCAATTGCGCGACGCGCATGCCGGTCTCCTAGATTTCGTCCATGAACATGTCGCGGATCGCCATCAGCCGCTGGTGCCGCTCATTCGCGAGCGTGCGCCCAGTGGCGGTCTGGAACCCGTCCGCCAGCTTGAACAGCTTCACCTCGAAATGGTCGATGGCATAGGACTTGTCGTCCAGCGGTCGCTGCTTTGCAAGCGGATCGATCGGGTCGTAGAGGCCGGACGCCATCCGGCCGGCGATGTAGAAGCAACGCGCCGCACCCACCATGCCGATCGCATCGAGCCGGTCGGCATCCTGCAGGATCTTCGCTTCCAGCGTTTTCGGCGCGATATTAGCGGAAAAGCTGTGGGTGAGGATGGCATGCGCCACCGCCTCCACATCCGCCGTGCTCCAGCCGAGGTCGGTCAGGATCTGCGAGGCCTTCTCCGCCGCAAGCCTGGACGCCTGCGACCTGAGCGGCGAGTTCTTTTCCACCGACACGCAGTCATGCAGCAGCACCGCCGCCGCGAGAATCGTCGCGTCCCCGCCTTCCTGCGCCTGGATGCGCATGGCGTTCTTGAAGACGCGCAGGATATGGGCGATGTCGTGCGAGCCGTCGTCGCCCTCGGTGGCAAACGGGATCAGGCGCGCCGCAAGCTCCTCATGCGGTGCAAAGGCAGAACTGATGGAAGCTGTCACGCCGTCTTTTCCCCGTTGTCGGCCGGATGGTCGGCCTTCTTCACCAGGATCCGCTGGTAGAACAGGCCGATGCCGATCAGGACGGCGCCAAGCCCGATGAAGGACAGCGCCCGCAGGATGCCTTCAAGGTTCGACATGTCGATGAGGAAGACCTTCGCCACAGCTGTCAGCACCAGCGCAGCAGATGCCAGCCGCAGGCTCTTTGCATCAAGCCGTGAGCCGAGCACGAGCAGCAGCACGCCGATCAGCAGCCAGACCACCGAATAGGTATAGGTCTCGCCGGCGAGGAAGCCCTTCCAGTCGGCAATGTTCTCGCCCTGCCAGAAGCGGCGCACCGAAAGCGTCGCCCACAGGAAGCCAAGGATCGCCCCGGCCACTGCCAGCATCGCCACGTAAGGCTGCGGGCGGCGGTCGCGCGCCTGGTAGGCGACGATGCCGTAGGCCAGCGCCGGCAGGAGATAGCCCAGGAACAGCAGGTTGAAGAAGGGCCAGGGGCCGGTGTTTTCGCCGCTGAAGAACGGATTCAGCGCAAAGACATGCAGCGACAGCACGTTGAGCGTCGCCACCACGCCAGCCAGCATCGAACCCCAGCGGAAGACCGGGCTCGGCGACTTGAAATCGAGCATCATCAGCACGCCGGAGAAGCCGACGGTGACCAGCGTATAGATCGACTGCTCGCCAAGCGTTGGCGTGCGGCTGTCGAGCACGCCGCCATTCATCGCGTGGCGCACCAGCACCGCGACCGTGATCAGCGCGGCAATCGAGGCGAGCGCCTGCATCACGTTGCGGATGCGCACATCCGGCGAGTCTTTCAGCATCCAGGCGGTAACGATCGCAAGCAGCGTCGGGATGCCGTAGCCCGGCAGCAGTGCGTTGAAGAACGGCGTGGTGCCAAGGCTGCTCGGGCCGATCAGCGTCGGCTCCCAGGCAATGCGGCCGAAAACGATCAGGATCGCGGCCGCCATCATCCAGGGCAGGGCCGGCCAGGTCTTCACGCGCATCGCCAGCACATAGGCAAAGCCGAGCAGTGCCACCCCGATCGTGGTGGTGATGCCGTTCGTCAGCGTGTGCAGCGCCAGCGCGAAGCCGGCAAAGGAGCCAGCGACGAGCAGGTTGGCCGGCCAGTCCATGGCGTCAGGCGCATCATCGGTCCGACGCGACAGCCATTCGGTGCCGGCGAGCAGCACCAGCCCGAGCGCCAGTCCATAGAGGCCATGCGTCCAGTCGCGGCCGAGATTGCCGAAGTTGAGGAAGCTGATCGTCGCCAGCGTCACCGGCACCGCCGGCATCAGGAAAGCCCAGAGCATCGAGAACTCGCGCTCGCGACGGAAGCGCCGCAGGAACGCAAAACCGAGCAGGGTAAAGACGCCGCCCAGCAGCAGGCTGACAGCGATCTCCGGCGTGAAGGTCTTGATCGGTGTTTCCTGGCCGGCGATCGGCGTCGGCGCATAGAAGTCGAGCCAGGTGAGGGCGGTGCCGGCAACCGCGAGCACGGCCCCGGCGGCCGCAATGATCGCTGCCCATGGCGCATAGACACGGCTCGCGCCAACTGCCGCCAGCGCGGCGATCACCGCGCCTGAGGCAAAAAGCATGTCCGCCGTCGGCGCAGCCGGCACGGCCAGCATGGCAAGCGCCGGCAACACCGTCATCAGCGAGAGCGACAGGATGATCTTGAGCGGCGGGCGCCGCAGCAGACCCCACCAGCCGGGCCGACCGTCGTCTGCCAGTGCATACGCGTTGCCGGGCCAGAAGAAGCCGGTCCCGGCAATGGTGACGATCATTGCGAGCGCCGGCGGCAGCGGGTCGAAGGGTTCCACACCGATGACATAAAGCGTCACCCACAGCCCCATGCCGATATTGGCGAGCATCGGCGCCACGCTCCATTCCCGGATGCGCGAGGCGGCACTGACGGCAAGCCAGGTCAGCGCCAGGAAACCAAAGAGGGCATTGGCATCGGGTTCCTCGGTAGACACCAGCGCGGGCGTCAGCAGCGAGGCGAGCAGGCCGAGCCCCGCCAGCGCCTGCCCATGCAGCAGCGAAAGCCCGATCGTGCCGAAGGAGATCAGTCCGAGGAGCAGGAAGGCGGTGGCCGGTCCGATGAAGTCGTAGATCGCATGCGCCGCAAATGTCGCGCCAAGCAGCGTCACGGCGCCGGCAGCGGTGAGCGCGCCTGGCACCATGGCATTGTTGAAGCGCTCCGACATCTGCGGCATGGCGCGCCGGCGCAGGATCTCGCCACCGGCGATCAGCACCAGGCCGAAAAGGCAGGCAAGCGTCAGGCGGGCGGCGGGACCGAGCAGGCCGGCCTCGATCGAGTAGCGCACGAGGAAGATGCCGCCGAAGGCGAGCGCCACGCCACCAACCCACACCGGCCAGCGGGCGCCGAGGTAGCTCTCAAGGCTCTCCCTGCGGCGGCCAGCGTCGGCTTCTGCAGGTGTCGGCTCCTCGACTGTCTCGACGATCGCCGGCATTTCGGCCATGGCGTCCGGCGCGGCCGCGGCAGCCTCCGGTTCTGCGGCGGCATCGGTGCCGATCACCGCTTCCAGAAGCTCTTGATCGGAAGCCTCTGCCGGCGCCACCTGGCGGCGCGAAAGCTCCACCTTGACCGCCTGTACCTCCTTCTCCAGCTCGGAAACGCGGGCCGACGTGCGGCGATGCATGCCGACCATCGTGAGCACCAGAACAAGGAGGAGGATTTCAATCATCGGCACGCTCACCTGACAGTTTTGTTCCAAGGGTTATACAGTCGGCTTGGGAAAGAAGGGAAGCGCCAACCATTGCGTGCAAATTCATCAGCAGCCGGTGGAAAGTGTTGTTATTTTCCGTCACTTCTCTATTTCATGGGCAAGCGCTTGGACTTCAATGAATATCCGGTCCAGGTTGGTGGGACTGGACGGGGGCGGACATAGATGACGGAATCCAAGGGGATCACCAAGTCACCCACGGGAATCGATGGTTTCGACGAGCTGACGCTCGGTGGCTTACCCACCGGCAGGCCGGCGCTCGTCTGCGGCTCGGCCGGTTGCGGCAAGACGCTGTTTGCCTCGACCTTTCTTTTGAACGGCGCGCGACAGTTCGATGAGCCGGGCGTTTTCGTCACCTTCGAAGAGCGCCCGGTCGATATCATCAACAATGTCGCCTCCCTCGGCTTCGAGATGGACAAGCTCATCGACGAGGGCAAGATCTGGATCGAGCATATCGCGGTCGATCCTTCCGAAGTCGCGGAAATTGGCGATTACGATCTCGAGGCGCTGTTCCTGCGGCTGGAACTTGCCATCGAGCAGGTCGGCGCCAAGCGCATCGTTCTCGATACGATCGAAAGCCTGTTTTCCGCCTTCACCAATCCGGCGATTCTGCGTGCCGAAATCCGCCGCCTGTTCGACTGGCTGAAGGACCGCGGCATGACCACCGTCATCACCGCAGAACGTGGTGATGGCACGCTGACGCGCCAGGGGCTGGAAGAATACGTCTCGGATTGCGTTCTGCTGCTCGACCACCGTGTCCACAACCAGGTCTCGACCCGCCGGCTGCGGATCGTCAAGTATCGCGGCACAGCGCACGGCACCAACGAATATCCGTTCCTCATCGACGAGGATGGCTTCTCCGTCCTGCCGGTCAGCGCGCTCGGCCTCAACCACAAGGTCTATGACGAGCCGATCTCGAGCGGCATCGCGGATCTCGATGCGATGCTGAGTGGCGGCGGTTTCCATCGCGGCAGCAGCATCCTGCTGAGTGGCGTCGCGGGATCCGGCAAAAGCTCCGTCTCGGCCTGTTTTGCAAGTGCCGCCTGCGCCCGCGGCGAAAAGGCGCTCTACTTCTCGTTCGAGGAGTCGGCGGCACAGTCTGTGCGTAACATGCGCTCGATCGGCGTCGACCTGCAGCCATACATGGACACGGACATGCTGCGACACATTGCTGCCCGTCCGACCTTTTACAGTCTGGAAATGCACTTGGCCGTCATGTTGCGGGAGGTTCAGCGTTTCCAGCCGTCGCTCGTGGTCCTCGATCCGATTTCCGCCTTCATCGGCAATGCCGACCAGCTGGAAGTTCAGGCCATGCTGTTGCGGATGGTGGATTTCCTCAAGTCGAACGGCATTACCGGCGTTTTCTCGCACCTCATGCATTCTCAGGACGGCGCGACTGAAACCGATGTGGGCATGTCTTCGTTGATGGATGCATGGATCTTGCTCCTGAACCGCGAGGCAAACGGCGAGTTCAACCGCGAGCTCTATCTGCTGAAGGCGCGCGGCATGTCGCACTCCAACC